>Ga0164306_10000700_pt1 | contig 14032 bp, 13 predicted proteins | sample Whisoiple_242_MG_FD_110213 | JGI IMG/M metagenome (GOLD analysis project Ga0164306, IMG submission 110213) | Soil microbial communities amended with fresh organic matter from upstate New York, USA - Whitman soil sample_242_MG | ecosystem: Environmental > Terrestrial > Soil > Unclassified >... | reverse complement strand
CGTCGGCGAGAACGCAGCGCCGTGGATGATCACGGAAGACAAGGTCTTCCGACGCAAAGACTTCCACATGATACGCACGTTTTATTTTCCGAAGGCGGACCTCGGCCCGAACATCGCGTTGCTGCGCGCGCATAGGGATTGTTACGAGCGCCTGGTCGATGCGGAATTCGGCCTCGATGCGCTACCGGATGCGTTCGTACGCTTCGCTCGCGGCGAATATGTGAAGCCTTTGCTGACAATGGCGTGACGGCATGGCTTCGATCTCGATCCGCAACCTTGTCAAGAGCTACGCTGGCCTGACCGTCATCCCCGGTCTGTCGCTTGAAATTGCCGACCACGAGTTTGTAGTGTTTGTCGGTCCGTCGGGCTGTGGCAAGTCCACGCTGTTACGCATCATTGCCGGCCTTGAGCCAATCAGCGGCGGCGACATTTTCATCGGCAATGCGCGCGTCAATAACATTCCCGCCTCGCGTCGCAACATAGCGATGGTATTTCAGGATTATGCGCTCTATCCGCACATGACCGTGTTCGACAACATGGCGTTCGCGTTGGAGCTACGTGGTACGCCACGTGCCGAAATCGAGATGCAGGTGCGGCGCGCGGCCGCGATGCTTCACATCGAACCATTTCTCAATCGCAAGCCGAAAGCGCTTTCAGGCGGCCAACGGCAGCGCGTAGCGATGGGCCGGGCAATCGTACGTGATCCGCAAGTATTTTTGTTCGACGAGCCGCTGTCAAACCTCGATGCCAAGTTGCGCGCACAAGTGCGTGCCGAGATCAAGACCCTTTCGCAGGAATTGCGAACCACGATGGTGTTCGTCACTCACGACCAGATCGAAGCAATGACCATGGCGGATCGTATCGTCGTTCTGCAAGCCGGCGTGATTCAGCAGGTCGGAACGCCTGATGATGTGTACGGCCATCCCGCAAACCAGTTCGTTGCTGGCTTCATCGGCTCACCGACAATGAACTTTTTCACGATCCAACCGGACGGTGAGCGTGTCGTCTTTGCTGGCACCAACCAGCCGGTACCACTGGGCGAGGTAGATGCGGCGCGGATCTTGCGAAGCGGCAAAGCAGTGCTCGGAATACGACCGGAGCATTTTGCTGTCGTGCCGGATGAAGGCGGAGGCATTCCAATCACCATATCGCTTGTCGAGCCGCTGGGTTCCGACACGCTAATCCACTTCGACGTCGCTGGACAGCCGGCGATCGCACGCGTTGATCCTGACGCTCGCCCGGCTGTCGGCAACCGCATCGCGCTGCGTCCAATACCGGCAAAAGTCCATCTGTTCGAAAGTGAAGGCGGGCGGCTCCTGTCATGATGTTCTTTTCTCGAGTGCCTGACCGGTGTTGATCGATGCCATTGTCGCCGACCGGCTCCGTATGCGCGTTCCTTCGGCTCGTATTGTGTGCCTTGGCCTATCGGCGCTCGATGTGGTCTGGCGTGTCGAGACGCTCTTTGGTGGCGGCAGCGAAAAGATCCGCGCTGATGGGCATGAGACGCTCGGCGGCGGCATGGCGGCAACAGCCGCTGTGACAATTGCCCGGCTCGGTGGGAACGCAGCCTTTTGGGGCCGCGGTGGCACAGACGCTGCTGGCGAGCAGATGCGTACCGAACTCATGGCCGAAGGAGTCGATGTCGAACAATTCCGTCTCTTCCCCGACGGACGGTCCTCTATCTCTGGCATCATGGTCGATGCCAATGGCGAGCGGCAGATCGTGAACTTTCGTGGCAGCTTTCCCGAGGCGGCCGACTGGCTCCCGCTAGAAAAGGTCGTGCATGCTTCAGCGGCGCTAGCCGATCCGCGCTGGGTTGCAGGCGCGAAGGCACTGTTCACAATGGCACGCGACAACAATGTTCCAACGATACTTGATGCTGATATGGCGGAACAGGAGGTCTTCGAAGTCCTGCTGCCGCTGGCCGACCATGCGATCTTCTCAAGTCCCGCGCTCGAGCGTTTCCAGCCAATACCGACAGAAGCCGCCTTGGAGAGAATTTCCTCCTATGGATGCCGTGTTGCGGCCGTCACGCGAGGGGCGGAGGGCGTCGTCTGGCGTCAAAGCGGCAGTCTGCACGAGATGCGCGCTCAAACCGTCGACATCGTCGATACGACGGGTGCGGGCGACGTCTTCCACGGTGCTTACGCACTCGCGGTCGGCGCCGGCTTATGCCCGCAACACGCGATGAGCTTCGCGAGCGCCGCGGCAGCAATCAAATGTACGCGACCGGGCGGGCGCGCCGGCATTCCTTCTCTTGCAGATTGCCTCGCATTTAAAGGAAGTTCGCAATGACAACGCTTGGAAAAGTTCGAGGCCTTGCGCGCCTCGCTGACGAGAACGGCCATTTTCGCATGGTGGCGCTCGATCAACGCCCACCAATATTCGAACTGATCGCGGACGCACGCGGCATCAGTCGCGAGCAAGTGCGTTTCGACGAGGTGACCTCTGTGAAACGACTTCTCGTCGAAGCATTGGCGCCGCATTGCAGCTCGATGCTATTCGATCCGAACTTCGCGATTCCTGCCGCGATCGACAAGCTTCCCCCACGATGTGGCCTTATCGTCACGCTCGAAGAGCACCGCGTCGAGGAATCGGAAGCCGGGCGTCGCTCACGCGCGATCACCGAGTGGAGCGTCGACAAAATTCGCGCGATGGGCGGCGACGCCGTGAAAGTGCTAGCATGGTATCGGCCTGACGCCGACCCCGACACGTGCACGCATCAGAAGAACTTCGTGCGTTCGATAGGCGATGATTGCCGCCGCAACGACATTCCTTATGTTCTCGAGCTCCTCGTCTTCCCGTTTCTCGGCACGCACGGCCACACGGCCGACTACCTGGAAGCGCCTGGGAAGCTGGCCACTCTTGTCATAGATAGCGTTCGCGAATTTTCCAAACCAGAATACGGTGTCGATCTGATGAAGCTGGAAAGTCCGCTTGCAGCCAGCACGTTGCCTTCGCGCGACGGGAGCGCTTCCGCCAAATCAACGCAGGAGGAGTTTGATGCCGTTGGCGCGATCTGTCGGGCGGCGGGCATTCCCTGGGTACTGCTCTCCGGCGGTGCGGCCCCAGCGAAGTTTGAGCGGGTGTTGGATTATGCGTATTCCGCTGGTGCGAGTGGCTTTCTCGCCGGACGCACGATTTGGCTCGAAGCGGTGCGCTCAAACTACCCTGATCTGGACCGAATTGCTGCAGCTCTGCGTCGTCAGAGCGTGGAAGTCCTGAAGAACCTGAATGCGCTGACGACTACGAGTGCGCCGGCATGGGTCGCCGCTTTTCCAAGCACCGCAACGGTGGCAGCCGAAGGCGATTTTGCCCGTGCCTATCATCCAAGATAGACCTCACGTTATGATGTACGCAGCGGGAAGCAACAAGGTTGGCACCTAGCTGCGGCTACGGCTTCAGATCCATTTCTATACGTACGAAATCGCCCCGATACGTAACCTCACCCAAATAGATCACTCGCCCATCAGCGGAATTAAATACTCGTCGAACTTCAGCGATGGGCGCATTCAACGGGACTTTCAACAGTCTCGCCACTTCAACGTCCGCGGAGCCGATCGTCAACGTCTGGTGTGCCCGGACGATCGCTGGTGATTTCATCTTCGCGAGTATCGGAATTACAACCTCTTTGCGGAAGCGCGCCGCATGCTTGCGAAATACGCTCGCTTCGATATAAATCGAGACTACACAATACACTTCCTTTTTGCGCGAGTGTACTCGACGCATGTAGACGTAATCGGCAGCGGGTATACCGTCGCCCGGACGAATCGGGGGATAGGAGCTCGCCTCGGAGATATTTAGGATTTCTGGTGATGTATCGCGATAGACCTCCGCCAGTGCCTCCAGGCTGGTCTCAACGCGCAGCCAGCGATCTTCGATGGGGGTTCCGGTGACAAACGTGCCGCGCCCCTGACGCGCCTCGACAAGACCGTCGCGAGCCAGCAGGTCCACTGCTTGGCGAACCGTTACACGAGAGACGCCAAATTCATAGGCTAGTTCTTCGTTGGTTGGTAGCTGGTGTCCCTTTGGCCATTGGCCACGTGCAACGCGCTGCCGAATAGCATTAGCGATTTGGGCGTATTTTGGTGAATGAGTGTCGGCTGCGAGAAGCATAGAATATGGCTTAGTCAGTCAACGCCATGGCCGAACTCGAGCGTCTCGTCGGCGATGGTCCTTTGAGGACGTGATGAGCGCCTTTTTCCCCGATCATCAAAGATACCGCATTAGTGTTTGCTGACGTTATCTGGGGCATAACGGAAGCGTCGATCACACGGAGCCGCTCGACGCCGCGCACGCGAAGCTCTGAATCGAGCACCGAGTACTCGCTGGCACCCATGGCACAGGTGCCGCAGCAATGGAAGACGGTGCCGCCTGTAGTTTGTGCAAATCGCCACAGAGCTGCATCACTTGCGACGGTTTCCCCTGGGACGATTTCGACTTCGTAAAGATCACGAAAAGAGGGTTGACGATAAATCTCGCGGAGCATTCTCAATCCGGCGACAATGGTCTTACGGTCGATGTCTTCGGTGAAATAGTTTGGAACGATGCGGGGCTGGTCAAGCGGGTCGCCCGAACGCAGCTCGATTCTGCCTCGTGATTTTCCATGGCACTGCCAAACCGAGGCCGTGAATCCGGAATACCTGTGCAATGGCTCGCCCGGTTTGTCGACCGAGAGCGGCATCACATTGAACTGAATGTCGGGTCGGCTTCCCACAGCATATTCAGTACAAGCCGCACCCCCAACCTGACCCGCTCCCACTGTTAACGCGCCGCTACCTTTCAGCGCCCAATCTACCGCCATCCGCGCTAGCTTAAGAGGATGCCTTATCTCGTCGTTTAGCGATATACGACTCCGCAGCCTCACTATTGTGCGCGCCTGATAATGGTCTTGGAGGTTTTGGCCAACGCCTCGCAGATCTAGTATTACCGGGATTCCAAACCGCCGGAGCAGATCGGCTGGACCCACACCGGACAATTGCAACAGCTGCGGCGATTGGATAGCGCCGGCTGACAGTACGACCTCGCAATATGCATCCACGCTTCTGAGCCGGCCAGCGGATATAAACTCAACACCTTTGGCGTACTTGCCTTCGAAGAGAACTCGTGTTGCGTGTGCGCCGCTCAATATTGTGAGGTTGGAACGCGCAGCAATGGGGTGCAGGAACGCCGTTGCCGAACTCGTCCGCCAATGCCGCCCGATGGCTAGATGGTAACGTCCGACGCCGTATGTGGTGGGTCCGTTGAAATCGGGATTTGGCGGGAGTCCAAACTCGCTCGCGGCCTGTAGCCACGCGTCGCAGGCGGGGTGGCGCACCCTCAAGTTAGAGACTTTGAACTCTCCCGATCCGCCGTGAAATTCGCTCTCGCCGCCTTCGTAGCCCTCATATCGTTTGAAGAAGGGGAGGACACTTTGATAATTCCAGCCATTCGCCCCGAGGCGTTCCCAATCATCGAAATCCTCATGTTGGCCTCGGATGAATATCAGACCATTGATCGAGGACGAGCCGCCAACCACTCGGCCGCGCGGCCAAGCAATTGCGCGACCCGCCGTGCCTTCACCGGGTTCCGTCTCGAACACCCGCGAGAAACGCGGATCATAGATCGTGCGGTAATAGCCGACCGGTAACTTGAGCCAGAAATGCCGATCTGCGCCGCCGGTTTCGATGAGCAATACTCTGCACGACGGATCAGCCGACAAACGATTGGCTAAGAGGCAGCCTGAACTGCCAGCACCGACAATCACATAATCGTATCCGCGTGTAAGCATCTGTTCGCAGCCTTAAAGAGTTCGGTACTTAGCCAGCGCCTGGAGATCCGGCTCGTTTCCGAGACCTGGCTCTTCTGAGAGCGTCACTTGGCCGCTATGGACGTGATCAACAGGGCCGCAGCAGGCGTCCCGCAGCGGGTTGATGTTGATGTCGATTTCGAGAAGACCTTCGCCACCGACCGCCGCCAGCAGATGCGCCGATGCCAACAGGCCTATCCCACCGCCGAGGTAATGCGGGCAGAAACGCCGCCCTGCCGACAGAACATCGCGAGCAACGCTCGAGCACCTTGTAATGCCGCCCCATTTGGCCACGTCTGGTTGAAAGACCGAAATGGCTCTGGAGGATATGGCAGCGGCGAAGCTTGCGTCGCTGGAAATGTTTTCTCCTGCCGCGAGCGGGATGGATGTGCTTCCGGCGAGTCGCTCCCACTCCTGCCAGGGGACATCGGCTCTCAGGGGCTCCTCGAGCCACGCGAGATCGAATTGCTCCAGCGGGGGAGCGAGGCGCAGCGCCTCGTCGGTGGTCCATGCCTGATTTGCGTCCGCCGCGAGGAGGATATTGCCTGTCAGAAGGTGACGCAGCGCGGTCAAATTTTGGCGATCGCGTTCGGCGTCGAACCCGATCTTTAGCTTGAACGCGCAATGGCCAGAAGCACGCGCTCGTTCAACCGTTGCTTCGGGCCGATCCGGATTGATCCCGCTCGCATAGACGTTGATGCGAGGCGAAATCCCCCCAAGTAGGCGCCACAGTGGTTCTCGGCTTCTGCGGGCAAAAAGATCCCACGCCGCCACGTCGAGCCCGGCTATAGCTTGGGAGAAGGGCCCCGTCTCACCGCACTGCAGCGCAAGGACACGAGTTCGGGCCGTGATGTACGACCAGAGTTCGGATGGGTGTGAGAGGTCCTTCCCGGTCAGAAGCGGCGCGAGAACCTCGTTCACAAGCCGCGCCCGGTATTCTGCTCCGACCGACGGGAAATTGCACCAGACCTCTCCCCAACCACGGAGACCATCCTGGGCGTCAATACAGACGAAGACAGCTGGCCGATCCATCATCCGCCCGAAGGAGGTCACTACCGGGTTCCCAAGCGGCACCCGGTAGCAGAACGCTTCGACGCTGCGGATAGTCAGCATGATGTTAGGAGGCGCTCGCCTTCCGACTTTTGAGGTATTGTCCGGTCATCCTATTCATAATATGACTCCGGTGCACTAATGCAATCCATGGCGTGGAGGACATGAATTCAAGCGCTTACAAACTCCTCTTCGCCGTCACCCCCTGGCTTTTGATTGTCCTTGCTTGGTATGCCGTGAGGGCCTCCGGCTTCGTTAATCCGGTGCTCATTCCGGCACCGCACATTGTTGCAAAACGCTTCTATGAGCTTCTGACCAGGGAGGGTCTGCTCATCGATGCGTTCGCTTCGACGCGGCGTGTCTTCATCGGTGTGGCGCTCGGCATCGCGCTTGCAGTGCCCGTTGGATTTGTGCTCGGCTGGTTTCGCGCTGCGCGGACCTTGGCCGATCCGCTGGTCAATTTCTTTCGCGCTCTGCCCCCTATCGCGCTAATTCCGCTGGTCATCGTGTACTTCGGAGTGGACGAGACCGCAAAGATTGTCATCCTCACATATGCCGCGTTCTTCTCGGGCGTCATCGTTATGTACGAGGGCGTGGGACAGATAAATCCGCTATTCGTCCGCGTCGCCAGAACCTTGGGTGCCACGCAGTTCGAGATATTCCGCAAGGTGATAATTCCCTTGACGGTGCCGCACATACTGACGGCACTCCGGGTAGCCTTGGGCGTGGCCTGGGCCACCCTTGTTGCCTCCGAACTGGTAGCAGCCCAACGCGGGCTCGGCGCAATGATTCAGAACGCCTCGACGTATTTTCTACTCGACGTAATCTACGTCGGTATCATCTGTATCGGCTTCATCGCACTCATCATGGACCTGGTTCTGCGCCGCGCAAGCGCTCGTCTCCTGAGTTGGCAGGAGCGTGTCACGACATGAGCGCAAGCACCATCAACGCCGGACCTGCCCGTGCCCGATTCGACAAAGTTTCTCTTGCATTCGCAACCGCTGCCGGACCTCTGCGTGTCGTCGAGAATGTAAGCTACGATATCGCAGACGGAGAATTCGTCGCGATCATCGGGCCCTCGGGCTGCGGGAAGACGACGATGATGAGTATGCTTGCCGGGTTTCAGCAGCCGACCACCGGACGCGTCCTATTTGATGGCGAGCCGGTGCGTGGACCTGGACCTGAGCGCGGGGTTATTTTTCAGGAATATGGCGTCTTTCCTTGGTTGACGGTCAAGCAGAATATCGCGTTTGGACTTACACTGCATGCAAACAAGGCGAATCTGACTGAGCGGGACGCCACCTGCTCGCATTACATCAGCCTCATGGGATTGTCAGATTTCGCCGACGCCTATCCTAAACATCTTTCGGGCGGTATGCGGCAACGTCTCGCATTGGCCAGGGCTTACGCGGTGAAGCCTCAGTTTCTCCTGATGGACGAGCCGTTCGGTGCCCTTGATGCGCAGACGCGGTCCAACATGCAGGACCTCCTCCTCGAGATTCTTGCTGTCGAGAAGAAGACAGTCATGCTTATAACGCATTCGGTCGAAGAGGCGATCTATCTCGCGTCAAAGATCGTTATCGTGACCGCGAGGCCTGCTCGCGTGAAGGAGATTATCGAGGTTCCCTTCGCTTATCCTCGTCAGAAGGCCATCTACGAGCACCGGGAATTCGGGGAGTTGCGTGCGCATATCCGTGATCTGGTGATGGATGAATACCTGACCCAACAGCGCCAATGGTCCCCAGTAGCGCTTTCTGAATGAATCAAAGGAGGACGTCATGCACCGTCGAGATTTCCTAAGCGCGCTCGGAGGCGGTCTGGCCGGCGTATCGATTGCGAAACCTGCGCTCGCGCAGGCAAAGACCAAGGTGCGGGTAGGTTTTCTCCATACACTCGCCGTGGACGGCCAGATCTGGACCGGTATCGATCATGGCTCATTTGACAAGCAAGCTCTTGACCTGGAGCTCCGACAATTCAATACCGGACTTGAAATTTTCCAGGCGTTGATCGGCGGTAGCCTCGATGTGCTCGCGACCGGCGCAGTTCTTTCAAATTTCCCCGCGCGCGGCCAGGGCAGGGTTTTTCTCATCAACGACATTGAGGTCGCGACCGCTCAGCTCTGGGTTCGGGGTGACCAGGGGATCAAGTCATTTGAGGACCTAAAGGGGAAGCGGATCGCAACGGCAATCGGGACAACGGCGCACGTATTTCTTGATCGAGCTTTGCGTGCGAACAAGATCGATCCGAAAGAAGTTGACATTGTGAATCAGACCATGCCTGCGGTGGTAACCGCGTTTATTTCCGGAGCCGTGCCCGCAATCGCTCTGTGGGTCCCCTTTAACATCACAGTTAGAGACAAGGTGCCGGGCGCTGTGAAGCTCGCGGACGCATCGGCGTACTATCCACAAGCGGCGATCATTGGCGGTTGGGCGGCCCGCAATGATTACTTCATGGGCAATCGAGACATACTCGTGCGAATCGCGAAAGGTTGGGCCGAAGCCAACGACTACATGCTGCAATATAGCGACGCGGTTCTCGGGGAACTACAATCGAAGCACTATAGCACTACTCCGCTCTCCGACATCAAGGAGCAATTTCAGGCTCAGAAGATGTTTTCTTCTGCGGAATGGAAGAAGTACTACGTCGATGGCACAGTCACAAAATGGCTGCAGCAGTCCACCGATTTCTTCATGTCCAATGCAGGTTTGACGCAGTTCACGCCTGCGAGCGAGTACTTCGATCCGAAAATTTACTTAGATGCCTTAGGTTGATCCAAGGCATCAAGCGACCTCAGACAATACGAGGTTCGCTGTCGATGTTGACTTGCTATAACAATATACCGGATGTTCTCACAATTCGGGATGAACCTCGGAACCGGGAGAGACATGTCATGGATGCTTCCACGCTGACGCGACGAGCCCTGCTCAAGAGCGGCGCTGCCGGGGCCGGCATTGTCGCGGCACCCTGTATTATCCGGCGCGCTCACGCACAAGATGCCGACCTTGAGCCTTACACATCGGCAAAGATCGATTGGCGTCAGGCGGCCGGCGAGGCAATCACAGTCGCGGTGATTCCCGCAAGTTACTTTGATAACCTGATCGCATTGGCGTCGCAGTTTCAAGCGCTGACCGGAATTAACGTGCGTTTCGAGAAAATTCCACCTGCGCAGATCCGCCAAAAGAGTGTCATCGACCTCACGTCGAAGACCGGCACCTATGCGACCCATGCGGCCGACCCAATGTATTTCGCCTTGTACGGAGCCAACAAATGGGTAGAGCCTCTTGATCCTCTCTTGCAGGATGCATCGCTCACCGACAAGAGTTGGTTCAAGATCGATGACATCGTACCGGCTTGGCGCTCCGCAAACACGATCGAGGGCAAGCTCCTGGGGATGCCCTACGACGGCGAGGTGACGCTTCAGGTACTACGGAAAGATCTCTATGAAGCGAAGGGTCTAAAACCGGCTGACGATCTCGACAAATTCGTCGCTAATGCGGCTGCAGTGCACAACCCGGAGAGCCGCGTCTGGGGCGCCGCGCTACGCGGCGTAGCGGGCGCAGGCCAGAATGTCTACATCTACTCGTCGATTTTCCGCGAATTCGGAGGCGATTGGTTCAAAGGAGGTAAGCTGACCGTCAACGGTACCGAAGCCGAAGCTGCATTGAACTGGTATGTTGATGTGATGCGAAAATACGCCCCGGTGGCTGCCCAGAACTGGAATTGGCCAGACATTGCCGACGCCTTCTCGCAAGGCACGGTCGCGGCCTATATCGATGCGCATTCCTCGGCATCGGTCATTAACAATCCCGACAAATCTAAGGTGATCGGAAAGATTAGTTTCGCGCGTTGGCCGAAAGGCCCGTCGGGCAAGCGGATTACGTCAATTTGGAATTGGGGCTTCCCAATCAACGGCGCCCTTCCAGAAAAACGGAAGAAGGCAACCTGGCTTTTCATTCAATGGGCAGCGAGTGCCGAGACGCAGGCTCGCACCGCGCACCGGTTTGCTGGCCCTGCAAAACGCTCAGGCGTAAACCGCACGTCGTTTTGGCGCGATCCAGATTATATCAAGGTTGTAAGCGGGTTCGGCGACAATTTCGTTGAAGCGACTCTCGAATCCCTGCAAAGCGATACCGATGTTGATTGGCGTCCGCGCGTGCCGCAATGGCCGGCTGTCGGCGATACGATTGCCACGGCGATCCAATCTGCTCTTGTCGGGCAGGCAAGTGCGAAGGTGGCGCTGGATGACGCTCAAAAACGGATCGAGCCGATGATGCGCGGCTGAAGATGAGGCCCGGCGGAGGAACGGTGGGTCGCGTTCCCCTGTTGTCAGCCGATAGCGATCCCGCCAAAAGCTTTCACTCGAGGGAGGAACGCTTCGCGATGGCGCTGCTTGCGCCGGCTTTCGTTGTCCTGATGGCGACCACGACATTCCCGCTGCTGTATCTCATCTGGACAAGTGCTTACCGAATCGATCTGGCGATGCCGTTTACCAACGGCTATATCGGCTTCGAGAACTACCGGAACGTGATTGGCGATCACCGGTTCTGGTCATCGCTTGTTGTAAGTCTGATCTACACCGCAACAACGGTGTTGTTCCAAGTGGTGATCGGGCTTGCTTTTGCGATTTTTGTGCTGAGTATTCGTCGCTTCCAGGCCATATTCCGTGTCGTCGCCATTCTCCCGGTTGTCCTATCACCGGCAGTCGTGGGCATGGTCTGGCGCACCTTCATGTTGGCGCCTGAATTCGGTGTAGTTGACTACCTCGCCATCAGCGCGGGGATCGGAAGCAGGAACTGGCTCGGCGACCCAACGCTCGCGTTGATTTCCGTGGTGGTTATCCACACGTGGCAATGGACCCCCTTTGCCTTCATGGTTCTTTTGGCGAGCTTAGCCTCCTTGCCCGAGGACATATATGAGGCAGCGCGGCTCGATCGCGCCAACAGTTGGGGGCGCTTCACACGCATCACGTTACCTCTGCTACGACCCGCCATCGTCATGGTCGTCATCATGCGAACCATGGTCGCGCTGACGGCGTTCGCCGCAATCTTTACCGTAACCGGCGGAGGGCCCGGCACCGCGACGGAAATTCTAAATCTCTACGCGTACCGCAAGTCTTTCACGGAGCTATCCTTCGGATACGGCTCGGCGCTCGCGGTGGCACTCTTAATCGTGACAGTTCTCGTCTCCGCGCTCCTTTTTGCTCTTAGGAGGGCGAGATGAGCCTTCGTAAGCTTCGCATCTTTCCAGCAATTGCGATTGCTATCGTATTTGCCGCTGCATGGCTATTCCCGATTGTCTGGAGTGTTCTCAACTCCTTCAAGACAGAGCAGGATATTCTCGCTTATCCGCCGAAATTGTTCTTTTCACCGTCTCTCGCCGCCTACAAAGCCGTGCTCTTCGGCTCCTCGTCAATTCTGCCGAATCTCTGGAGCAGCTTGGTCATCTCATTAGGTACTACTGTTCTGACGATGGGGACGGCCATTCCCGCTGCTTACGCATTAGCGCGCTTGCGCCTGCGCGCCAAGAAATTCACAGGCTTCTATGTTCTCGCGACGCAGATGCTACCGCCCGTAGGCATTATCATACCTTATTTTTTGATCCTTCGAAATATCGGCTGGATTGACACATACGAAGGCATCATTTTGGTCTATCTTTCCTTTTCTCTTCCTTTTGCGATCTGGCTGTTGGTCTCCTATTTTGAGGATATTCCCTTCGAAATGGAGGAGGCTGCCTATCTCGATGGTGCGAGCCGTCTGCAGGCACTGCGGCGGATCATAATTCCGCAAGTAAAGGGCGGTATTGCTGTCACAATCGTCTTCGTATTTCTCAACGCTTGGAACGAGTTTTTATTTGCCGTGGTCCTCAGCGGCAACACTGTCCGTCCTGTAACAATCGCGATGTTCAACTTTGTTTCCATCGAGCAGACGTTGTGGGCCCAGCTGGCGGCTGTCTCGGTACTGGCGATGCTGCCGGTGATCCTGCTGGGGATTATCGCGCAGAAGAACATCGTGAAAGGCCTAACAGTTGGGGCTGTGAAGGGCGGGGGTCGGCGATGACTAACCCCGGACAGGTTCGGCTCGATGGAATCGTGAAAAGGCATGGGGACTTTAGTGCTCTCAGGGGAATCGATCTCGAAATAGAACCCGGCGAGTTCTTTGCGCTGCTGGGGCCCTCGGGATCCGGCAAAAGCACGACCCTCCGCATCCTGGCGGGCCTCGATATGCCAACGTCCGGTCGCGTCATTATCGATGGTGCAGATGTCACCTCTGTGGCCCCAAGTGATCGGGATGTGGCAATGGTGTTTCAGAGCTATGCGCTGTATCCACATATGAGCGTATTTCAGAACATCGCATTTCCTCTAGAGATGGGGAAGGCTGCAAAAGGCGCGATCCAACCGAAGGTGCGAGAGGCAGCTCGAAAAGTACGAATCGATCACCTGCTTGATCGTAAGCCTGGCCAGCTTTCCGGTGGCCAGCAACAGCGTGTTGCTCTCGCCCGTGCCATTGTGCGAGAGCCGCGGCTATTCCTGCTCGATGAGCCGCTCTCGAATCTCGACGCCAAATTACGTCTCGAGACTCGGTTCGAGCTGAAGAAGCTGCAGCGGACGCTTGGCGTGACGACAGTCTATGTGACCCACGATCAGGAAGAGGCAATGACCCTTGCTGATCGCATGGCCGTCTTCATGGAAGGTGAGGTCAAACAGATTGGCCGACCGGCGGACATTTTCGCGAGGCCGAATTCAATCGATGTGGCAGCCTTCATCGGAAGTCCGCCGATGAACCTCATTCCAGCATCCTATTCGGATGGCTACGTCATAGTTGCCGATTACCCGCTAAAAACGTCGTGTCGTATTCCCGGTCAACGGGACGTGATTGTCGGAATCCGACCTGGCGCGCTTCGCTTCGGCCGTGATGGAATGCCTGCCGAGGTGGAACTGATTGAAGATTTAGGCGATATGGCTTTGCTTGATCTTGAGGTTGGCGGAATCCGAATGCGAGCGCGGGTTCGGGACGGAACGCCCCCGCGCGAAGGCGATGTTATTCACGTTGCAGCGCAGGAGAAGGACCTGCACCTATTTGATCGGGCAACCGGAGCGCGAATTGAGTCTCAAGCTGATGCGGCTTGATCGGGTTATCAACAGATGGTAGCGCCGCTCAAGGAAGGGATCTCTTATCGAACGGGAATATTCTGTAT
>Ga0164306_10000697_pt1 | contig 14053 bp, 14 predicted proteins | sample Whisoiple_242_MG_FD_110213 | JGI IMG/M metagenome (GOLD analysis project Ga0164306, IMG submission 110213) | Soil microbial communities amended with fresh organic matter from upstate New York, USA - Whitman soil sample_242_MG | ecosystem: Environmental > Terrestrial > Soil > Unclassified >... | reverse complement strand
TCGGCGCCCACCGAGCAGTACGCCCCGCCCGGATACGCCCCGCCATCGACTGGCTACGACGTGCCGCCGAGCTATCAACCGCCCCGCGACTATCAGCAGGGCGGCTATCCACCACCCGGCTACCCGCCCGCGCCGGCCTATCCGCCGCCCGGCTACCCGACACCGGAATCACAACAGCAGAGTTACCCGCCGCCCTACCCCGACCCGTCGTCGTTCGGTGGCCAGCCGGGATACGGCGCCCCTGCCTATCCCCCGCCGCCACCGCCGTCGTACGGCGCCGCGCCCGGGTATCCACCGCCACCGTCGTACGGCGCGCCGGGATTCCCCGGCGGTTACGGCGCGGGCTATGGGCAGCCACAGCCAGAAACCAACCCGCTTGCGATCGGATCGCTGGTGGCGTCGCTGATCGGGTTTCTTTGCTGGCTAGGCGGACCCATCGGCATCGCGCTCGGGTTTGTCGCGCTGAAGCAGATCAAGGAGAAGGGGCAGGGCGGCCACGGGTTGGCGGTGGCCGGCATCGCGGTCGGCATCGCGTCGTTAGTCATCGGCCTCATCTGGTTCATCTTCGTTCTCAGTTCCTGATATGAGCACGCCGCCAGAGCAACCGTTCCGCGGTGCCGAGTTCCCGCCGTTGGAGCGCTCGGCGGCGCAGCCGGATCCGTATGCGCCCGTCGACTATCCGACGGGCTATCCGACGCTGCCGCCGCCGGTAAACCCGCAGGCCGCCGGTTATCCGCAGGCCGGCTACCCGCCCGCGTATCCGGGGTATCAGCCCTATGACCCGTATCGGCCGGGCAAGCCGCTGGGCACCAACGGCAAGGCCATCGCTTCGTTGGTCACCGCGTTGGCAGGCCTCGTGTTCTGTGGGCTGCCGTCGATCGCAGGGCTGATCCTCGGCATCATCGCGATGCGTGAATGCAGGCGCACCGGCCAGGACGGTTACGGTCTCGCGCTGGCGGGCACCATCATCGGCGGCCTGATCACCGCTTTGGTGGTGCTCTACTTCGTCTTCGTCATCGGACTCGCCGCATCCGGATGGCAGTGGGCGCCATAGCTTTTCGCGGCTAGCTCGGCGGCTGAAACGGCTCCGCGTTCCGCGTCATGCCCGCAGCGCGCCCCTTGCCTGCGATCACCAGCGCCATCTTGCGGCTGGCCTCGTCGATCATCTCGTCGCCGAGCATCACCGCGCCGCGCGCCCCGCCCGCCTGCGACGTGTGCCATTCGTATGCCTCGAGGATCAGTTCCGCATGGTCGTAGTCGTCCTGGCGGGGGCTGAAGATCTCGTTGCCCGCGGCGATCTGGTCCGGGTGCAGCACCCACTTGCCGTCATAGCCCAGCGCGGCGGACCGGCCCGCGACCCGCCGGAACGCGTCGACGTCGCGCACCTTCAGATACGGGCCGTCGATCGCGAGCACGCCGTGGGTGCGCGCGGCGATCAGGATCCGCATCAGCACATGGTGATGGGCATCGCCGACGTCATACCCCTCGGGTTGCTCCCCCACCTCGAGCGTGCGCATGTTCAGGCTGGCCGCCATATCCGCAGGGCCGAGCACCAGCGCCTGCACCCGCGGAGAGGCTGCGATCGCATCGATATTCGTCAGCCCCTGCGCGTTCTCGATTTGCGCCTCGACGCCGATCCGGCCGACCGGAAGGCCGTGCGTCGTCTCCAACTGGCTCAGCAGCAGGTCCAGTGCGTTGACGTGGGACACATCGGTGACCTTCGGCAGCACGACGACATCGAGCGACGCACCCGCGACGGACACCACCTCGATGATGTCGCTGTAGGTCCACGGCGTCGTCCAGTCGTTGACCCGGACCCCGCGCAGCTGTCCGGCCCACCCCGACTCGGCCAGCGCGCTTGCCACCTGGCTGCGCGCCTGTGCCTTGGCCTCCGGCGCGACGGCGTCCTCCAGGTCGAGGAACACCTCGTCGGCGGGCAGCGTCTTGGCCTTCTCGATCATCTTGGCGCTGCTGCCGGGAACCGAAAGGATGGTTCGACGGGGTCGATACCGGTTTTCCACAACCACACTCTCTACCCTTTGAGTCATGGCGGCGGTGAACAGGGTCTACGCGGCCCGGCTTGCGGGAATGGTGGTCTTGGGCCCCGACGGCGAGTCCATCGGCCGGGTGCGCGACGTGGTGATCAGCATCAGCATCGTCCGCCACCAACCCAGGGTGCTCGGACTCGTCGTCGAACTGCTGACCCGTCGACGGATCTTCGTGCCCATCGGGCGGGTCACCGCGATCGACCCCAGCGCCGTCACGCTGATCACGGCCAATGTGTCGTTGCGCAAGTTCTCCCAACGGCCCGGCGAGGTGCTGGTGCTCGGCCAGGTGATCGAGACCCGCGTCCGCGTCGACGACCCGGAGCTGCCGGAGCTCGACGGGGTGGACGTCGTCGTCATTGATCTGGGCATCCAGCAGTCGCGGACCCGCGACTGGCTGGTCACCAAGGTCGCCGTGCGGCCGCTGGGGCGCCGGCTGGGCCGCCGCAGGAACGTCGACATCGTCGACTGGCAGCGCGTGCAGGGCTTGACCCCCTCGGGGCTGGCGATGCCCGGGCAGGGCGTCGCCCAGCTGCTCGAACAGTTCGAGGGGCAGCGGCCGATCGAGGTGGCCGAGGCGATCCGCGAGCTGCCGCAGAAACGTCGTTTTGAAGTGGTCAGAGCCCTCGACGACGAGCGCCTCGCCGATGTGTTGCAAGAGCTGCCCGAAGACGAGCAGGCCACCGTGTTACGGCAGCTGGAGCCCGAACGGGCCGCCGACGTGCTCGAGGCGATGGATCCCGACGATGCTGCCGACCTGCTCGGCACGATGACCCCTGCCGATGCCGAGCTGTTCCTGCGCCGGATGGATCCCGAGGATTCCGAAGACGTGCGCCGCCTGCTGGCGCACTCGCCCGACACCGCGGGCGGACTGATGACCTCCGAGCCGGTGGCGATCGCGCCCGACACCACCGTCGCCGAGGCGCTGGCCCGCGTGCGAGACCCGGATCTCACGCCGGCGTTGGCGTCGCTGGTGTTCGTGGTGCGGCCACCGACGTCGACGCCGACCGGCCGTTACCTGGGCTGCGTGCACCTGCAACGGCTGCTGCGTGAACCGCCCGCCGCGCTGGTCGGCGGCTTCCTCGACACCGATCTGCCCTACCTCGGTCCCGACGATCCGCTGACGGCCGTCACCCGCTATTTCGCTGCCTACAATCTGGTCTGCGGTCCAGTGGTCGACGATGAGAACCACCTGTTGGGCGCGGTGTCCGTCGACGACGTGCTGGACCATCTGCTGCCCGACGACTGGCGCGAGCACGAGGACACGGAATTGTCCGGCGCGGAAGGGGTGACATGAGCGACCTGTCAGCGCGCCAGCGCCTCGACACGCCGCGTACGTCGCGGCGTCAATTCTCACTCACCGTCGACGCAGAGACTGTCGGGCAGTTCAGCGAGTCCATCGCCCGGTTCCTCGGCACCGGGCGCTTTCTGCTGTGGCAGACCATCCTTGTCATCGTCTGGATCAGCCTGAACCTGTTCGCGGTGACGCTGCGCTGGGATCCCTACCCGTTCATCCTGCTCAACCTGGCCTTCTCCACTCAGGCCGCCTACGCGGCGCCGCTGATCCTGTTGGCCCAGAACCGGCAGGAGAATCGCGACCGGGTGTCTCTCGAAGAGGACCGCCGCCGGGCCGAGCAGACCAAGGCCGACACCGAGTACCTGGCCCGTGAGCTCGCCGCGCTGCGGCTGGCCGTCGGTGAGGTCGCCACCCGCGATTACCTGCGCCGCGAACTCGACGAACTGCGAGACATCCTGACCGAATTGCGGCCGACGGGATCGACCGAGGGCGGCAAGGACGGCGCAGGAAAATCTCACTCCGGTGAGCGTCGCGCCAAAAAGCTCGGTTAATCCAGGTCAAGCATTGTCGTAACACGCCCGCAGGCGACTAGGTATGGTGACTTGGTTCACAAGCCACCTCGAACCTAGGACGGTTGAGTGCACATAGGGGGAGGGACCGCGCTCGCGGCAGTGCGGAGCCGCGCCGCGCGGGTGATGCGTTCACCCGCGTTGGGTCTTGTGGCCATCACCCCGATCGTCTTCGCCGGAGCTGTCGGCGCCTCGCCGACGACGGCGGCGCCGATGCGCGACGCAGCGGTCACACCGCTGGCCGCCGTCGCCCCGTCGAACATCGATCCATCCGGTCCCTCGGTCGTCGCCGCCACCAAGACGCCCACGGCGTTCCACATCGCCTCCAGCGCCAACATGTCCGGCCCGCCGCCCGCTGTGGTGGTGAGTTCGCCTGGCACCCTTCGCATTCCGATGATCGCGCTGAACGCGTATCAGAACGCCGAGCGGATGATGGCCGCCTCGTACCCGGGTTGCGGTATCAGCTGGAACCTGCTTGCGGGCATCGGACGCATCGAGTCGATGCACTCCAACGGCGGAGCAACCGATGCGTCGGGCTCCGCGGTGCGGCCCATCTACGGGCCATCGCTCGACGGCACACTTCCTGGCAACGAGGTCATCGAGCTGAGCCGAAACACCAGCCGGGTCACCTACGCCCGCGCGATCGGTCCGATGCAGTTCCTTCCGGGCACCTGGTCGCGGTACGCCTCCGACGGCAACGGTGACGGCAAGGCCGACGTGCAGAACGTGTTCGACGCCAGCCTGGCCGCGGCCCGCTACCTGTGCAGCGGAGGGCTGAACCTTCGCGATCAGTCACAGGTGATGACGGCGATCCTGCGCTACAACAACTCGATGGCCTACGCCCAGAATGTGCTGGGCTGGGCGGCCGCCTACGCGACCGGCGTCGTGCCGGTGGACCTGCCGCCCATCACCGGGCCGATTCCGCCGATCGCCGACGTGCACCTGGACAACTACCAGGGCCTCGGGCCCGGCTTGCCGATGAACGTGCTCGGCCTGCCCGCCGACGACCCGCTCGCGATGGTGCCGTTGGTCAACATGGGGCGCACCGACGTCGCAAACCAGATGATGTTCGGACCGCTTCCCGGACCGGCGCCCGAAGCCGGGATGCCGGGAATGCCCGGGATGACCATGCCGGGACCGGCGCAGGCTCTCCCGCCGGGAATTGCGCCGCCACAGCAGAACTGCGCGGTCTTCTGCATCGGCACCAACACTCCCGCTGCGGTGCAGCCACAGCTGCCGCCCGAGGCGCTGCCCCCGGGCGTGATCGCGCCGCCAGCCGGCCAACCGGGACTCGTGCCAGGCCCGGCCGCCGAACTGACACCCGGTCCTGCCGCCGAACTCGCGCCGTCGCCGCCACCGCCGGGTGATGCACCGCTGGAGCCGGTTCCCCCGCTGCTCGGGCCGCAAGGCGTGGGACCCGCGCCGGGCCCGCCTGCCTGACCGGAGTCCCCGCCCCGCGCGCGAATCCGCCCGCATGACGCCGCCTACACTCGGCGGTGATGTCAGAACGTCCTGAGCTCCAGACCGCGGTCCGCGCCGGGCTCGCCAAAGTGATCGACCCCGAGTTGCGGCGGCCGATCACCGAGCTCGGCATGGTCAAGAGCGTTGACGTCGACGCCGATGGCGGCGTGCACGTCGAGATCTATCTGACCACTTCGGCATGCCCGAAGAAGGCGGAGATCTCCGAGAAGGTCACCGCGGCGGTCGCCGACGTGCCCGGCACGGGTGGCGTCAAGGTCACCCTGGACGTGATGAACGACGAGCAGCGCACCGAACTGCGCAAGCTACTGCGCGGCGACGCTCGCGAACCCGTCATCCCGTTCGCCCAGCCCGGCTCCCTGACGCGGGTATATGCGGTCGCATCCGGTAAGGGCGGGGTCGGCAAGTCCAGCGTCACGGTCAACCTCGCGGCCGCGATGGCGGCCCGCGGCCTGTCGGTCGGCGTGCTCGACGCCGACATCTACGGGCATTCGATCCCGCGGATGATGGGCACTGACGAACGGCCGACCCAGGTCGAGTCGATGATCCTGCCGCCGATCGCCCACGACGTGCGGGTGATCTCGATCGCCCAATTCACCCAGGGCAACACGCCGGTGGTGTGGCGCGGGCCGATGTTGCACCGGGCGCTTCAGCAGTTTCTCGCCGATGTGTACTGGGGCGATTTGGACGTGCTGCTGCTCGACTTGCCGCCAGGCACAGGCGATATCGCGATCTCGGTTGCGCAGTTGATCCCCGGGGCCGAGATCCTCGTCGTGACGACACCGCAACTGGCCGCCGCCGAAGTCGCCGAGCGGGCCGGTGCGATCGCACTGCAAACCCGTCAGCGCATCGTCGGTGTGGTGGAGAACATGTCGGGGCTGGTGCTGCCCGACGGCACGACGATGCAGGTGTTCGGCGAGGGCGGCGGCCGCCAGGTTGCCGATCGGCTGACGACGGCGGTCGGCGCGGACGTCCCGCTGCTCGGTCAGGTGCCGTTGGATCCCGCGCTCGTCACCGCAGGCGACTCGGGGGTTCCGCTGGTGCTGAGCGCCCCGGATTCGGCTGCGGGCAAGGAGTTGCTCAGCATCGCCGACGCGATCTCGACCCGCAAGCGCGGCCTGGCAGGCATGTCGCTTGGCCTCGACCCTGCCGGTCGCTGACGGGTGGATTCCGAACAAGTCATTCGCATTGCGATGACGGTCGTGACGCCGATCCTGACCGCGGGCATCGGAATCGTCGCGCTGGTGATCGGCGACTGGCGCGAACGCAGAACTTTGCACGGGGTTCGCAAGCTCTCCTTCGAAGACGCCAGCAGGCAGGTCGAATTCGCGGCTGACTGGTTCAAGACCAGCAGGGAAATCGACGAATCACCCGAGGTCGGCCTGCGGTACTGGGCCGTCTCGCTCGACGAGCGGACGAAAACCTAGGTCGCGTCGCTGTCGAACGGTGTCACAAGCGGCTTGACCGCAGGCGTCGTCGGTGTCGACGGCGTCGGGTGTTCGGGGACGGGTTGCACCGCGGGCTTGTTGGCCACCTCGTCGAACTTGCCGGTCAAAATCGAATCGTCGCCGTCGAGTAGATGTTTGGTCAGTGCCGCGCGCGGCGTCATCCCCCGCAGCTTCTGCAGCTCGCTCAACGGCTCACGGAGGTCGTCGAACTCGGGGCCGAGGTCGTCACGCAATTGCTTGGTCGCCCCGCTGATGTAGTCACGCGCCTGGCGCAGCGTGCCCGAGGTCCAGCGGATAGCGCCGGGCAGCCGCTCGGGCCCGAGGATCACCAGCCCGGCGATCACCAGGACCAGCATCTCGCCCCAGCCGACGTTGGCGAACATTACGTGCTGTTGTCGGAACCGGGGTTCACGGTCAGCGTCACATGACGGCCGTCGCGGACCACTTCGATCGGGGCGTCCTGACCGACCTTCAACAGCCGCACAGCGACGACGAATTCGTCGGCGTCGGCGACGGTACGGTCACCGACCTTGACGACGACGTCGTTTTCGAGGATGCCCGCCTTCTCAGCGGGGCCGCCCGCCTTGACATTGGCCACCTGCGCGCCCGACGCGAGATCGTTGTTCACCGAACGGGCGGTCAGCCCGAGCGTCGGGTGGGCGATCTTGCCGTCCTTGATCAGTGCGTCGACGACGTTTTTCACCTCGTTGACCGGGATCGCGAAACCGAGGCCGTTGGCTCCGTCGCCCAACTTTCCGGCCGTGTTGATGCCGATGACGTCGGAACTCATGTTGATCAGCGGGCCGCCCGAGTTGCCGTGGTTGATGGGCGCGTCGATCTGGATGCCGTCGATGACGGTGTCGGTGTCCGAGCCGCTGCCCGACAACGGGACCGGCCGGTGCAGCGCGCTGACGATGCCCATCGTGACCGTGCTGCGCAGGCCAAGCGGCGCGCCTGCCGCGATGACTTCGTCACCGACATGCAGCTTGTCGGAGTCACCCAGCTTCGCCACGGTGAGGTTGTCGACGTTGTCGACCTTCAACACCGCCAGGTCGGTCTTCGGGTCACGGCCGACGAGGTTGGCGGGCACCGACTTTCCGTCGTTGAACACCACCGACAACTTGTACTTGCTGGGGTTGTTGGCGGCCTCGGAGATCACATGGTTGTTGGTGACGACGTACCCGCGGCCGTCGACGACGACACCGGAGCCCTGAGCGCCTTCATCGTCACTCTCCGCTTCGATGGTCACCACCGAATTAGCAACGGAGGCAGCGACTTTCGCAAACCTACCCTCGGGTTGTTCAGTGTTGTTGTCGGTGTTCAGCGTCACCTTCGACGTGGTGAACGCCTCGACGACCTCGGCGGTCTTGCGCCCGACCCAGCCGCCGGCGAAACCGATCACCAACGCAACGATCGCCAGCACCGCAAGCGCGACGTAGGACACCCTGCCACCGAAGAGCACGTCGCGAACGCCGAGCTTGCCGACGTTCGCGGCGGCGGGTGCGGGCACCGGCGTCGGCACCGCCGGGGTGCCGAGCGCGGCCGCGGCATTCGGATCGCGCCACGGGTCGTCGGGCTCTTCGGGCTTGTTCCTGTCACGCTCGGCATCCAGCGCGCCGATGTCGGCGGGATGGCGCTGAAGTGAGTCACCGCTGCCGTTCGGCCGTCCGAACGCCTCGTTGAGCACGGGGTCGGGCGCCTGATTGGTCGGGGTGTAGTCACCTTGGTCGCGTTGACTGCCGACACCCGTGAAGGAGCCGGCGACGCCCTGCGGCCTTCCGAATGCCTTGGTGGTCGACGGGTCGACCGGTGGGCGCGAGACCGGGCGCGGCGCGACCCGGTGGCTGCCTTCGGACTGGTCCTGCTTGCTCACCCGTATATCACTCTCTATTTGGTCGCCGCTATACCGCCGGCGCGCGCCGATGCTTGGTTTGGTTTACACACTACCGGCGCTTGCGCCGACCGCGGATCGTGCCGTCAGCAAAGTCGGTGTGATTGTCTTCGGGGGGTTGGACCTGCGCTGTGTCCTGCGGAATCTGCGAGAGCAATCCGAGTAGCGAACTGGGAATGGCGATCGGACGGGAGTCACGCAGTGCGGATCGGGCCTGTCGCTGGGCTTCCACCTCGGCGGCACACTGCGGGCACATCGAGAGATGATGCGCCGCTCGCAGATGTGCGGTCATCCGCAATTCACCGTCGGCGAAGGCGGCGATCGCCTCAGTGGACAGGTGCTCGGTGGAGCCGAACTGGCGCGGCCCTACCGGCGCGTCGCTCTGCGAGGCGAACTGGGCGGGCAGCCAGGAGAACGCACGACGGAACACATGCCCTGGATCGGCCATCACCCCGCTCCTCTCGGCCCATCACCTTCGCCATAGACGGTGCTTACTTGAATGTAGCGCGGGATACGGCACCCGACACCCGTGAACGGTCAGGCTGACTGGGCCGTGTCGGCCGGGTGGAGTGCCAGATAGTCCCGCAGCGCCTGTCGACCACGGTGGATCCGGCTGCGCACGGTTCCCAACTTCACGCCGAGCGTTGCGCCGATCTCCTCGTAGGACAGACCTTCGATGTCGCACAGCACCACCGCGGCGCGGAAGTCCGGCGCCAGCGAGTCGAGGGCGGCCTGCAGGTCGGGACCGAGCCGCGAATCGTGGTAGATCTGCTCCGGGTTCGGTTCGTCGGCGGGCACCCGGTCGTAATCCTCGGGCAGCGCTTCCATCCGAATGCGGCCGCGTCTGCGGACCATGTCCAGGAAGAGGTTGGTGGTGATGCGGTGCAGCCAACCCTCGAACGTGCCGGGCTGATAGTTCTGCACGGACCGGAACACCCGGATGAAGGTCTCCTGCGTCAGGTCCTCGGCATCGTGCTGGTTGCCCGACAGCCGGTAGGCCAGGCGATACACCCGGTCAGCGTGCTGACGCACCAGTTCATCCCATGACGGCATGGTGGCGTGGTCACCGGTGGCATCGAAAACCGCGGTGCCCTGCGGCTCTTCGGCAGGCTCGACCCATTCCCCGTCGGTGAATTGCTCGAGATGAGACATCGACACCGGGTTCAGATGGGTGGCCGTGGTGGTTGTGGTCGTCGGATCCTCCAGATCACAGCGTTCACCGCTTATCGAGAACGCGACATCGGCGGCAACGCGACGGTCGACATGCTTATTCCCAGAGCGCCAGCGGCCGCCGTGTTCCATGCCGCTACCGTTGCCGACCGTCGTGTGGTTCGCATATGAGCTCACTGAACATTCCCTGAGAAACCTGATTGTTACCCAATTCCCTCCGGTCTAACCTGCGCAAACCACGCAAGTCCCCGCCGATTCGAGCGTCGCGGGGCGGGCGTGTCGCGGTGGTGGCCGAATCGCCTCCGCTCTACGCTGCGGGCATGGCCGATGCCCCGGCGAGCAAGCCGCAACCCAGCCGCGCCGAGTCCGTCGTCAACCACGCCGAGAACTCGATCTCCGAGGACGCCATCGTGGCCGCCGCTCGCGACCGTGCCGTCGAGACGGGGGCAGGCGCCGTCACCCCGGCCGTCGGTGCGCTGCTCAGCGTGCTGGCCAAGCTCAGCGGCGCGAAAACGGTCGTCGAGGTCGGCACCGGCGCCGGCGTCAGTGGGCTGTGGCTGCTCTCCGGAATGCGCCACGACGGGGTGCTGACGACAATCGACGTCGAGCCCGAGCATCAGCGGCTCGCCAAGCAGGCCTTCAACGAGGCGGGCATCGGGCCGTCGCGGACCAGGCTGATCAGCGGGCGGGCGCAGGAAGTGCTGACCCGGCTGGCCGACGAGTCCTACGACCTGGTCTTCATCGACGCCGACCCTGCCGACCAGCCGGACTTCGTCGTCGAAGGCGTGCGGTTGCTGCGGCCGGGCGGTGCGATCGTCGTGCACAGGGCGGCTCTCGGCGGCCGCGCCGGCGACGCCAATGCACGCGACGCCGAGGTCACGGCCGTCCGCGAGGCCGCCCGGCTGATCGCCGAGGACGAGCGCCTGACGCCGGTGTTGGTGCCGCTCGGCGACGGCCTGCTGGCAGCCGCACGCGACTGGCCCTCCCCGAACGACGACTGACTCACCTTTCCACTCGCGAGCAGACGCAAAAGTCCCCTTTTCGAGGGCTTTTTGGGCACATATGCGTCTGCTCGCGCAAATGAGTGGCGGCATCTTTACGGAACCTTGACGGCGTAGCCGCTTGAAATCAGCTGAACGCGCGTTTAGCGTACTAAACATGCGTTCAGCAGACGATCTGACGGCCGTCGCCAGGATTCGCGACGCCGCGATCGATCAGGTGGGCCAGCACGGCTTCAGCGTCGGGCTGCGCGCGATCGCCCAGGCGGCAGGAGTGAGCGCCGCGCTGGTGATCCACCACTTCGGATCCAAGGACGGGCTGTTGCGGGTCTGCGACGACTACATCATCGAGCAGATTCGACAGTCGAAGTCCGAGTCCCTGCGCTCTGCGGATGCCACCTCGTGGTTTTCGCAAATGGCCGAGATCGAGTCCTACGCGCCGATGATGGCCTACCTGGTGCGCAGCATGCAGTCCGGCGGCGCGCTCGCCAAGACGTTCTGGCAACGCATGATCGACAACGCCGAGGAGTACCTCGAAGAAGGGGTTCGCGCGGGCACCCTCAAACCCAGCCGCGACCCGAAAGCCAGGGCCAAGTTCCTCGGCATGAACAACGGCGGCGGATTCCTGCTCTATCTGCAGATGCACGACAACCCCACCGACCTGCGTGCCGTCCTGCGCGACTACGCCGAGGACATGGTGCTGCCCGCTCTGGAGCTCTACTCCAACGGCTTGATGACCGACTCGTCGATGTACGAGGCGTTTCTCGCTCGGCGCGAACAAGGCATTCCGTTCAGCAATTCGACTGGAGGAGATCACGATGACGGCGACGTCCCTGCAACGGGCTAGCACAAGCGAAGCCACCCAGCCCGCTGTCGAAATACAAGGACTGGTCAAGACATTCGGTCATACCTTGGCCCTCGACGGTCTCGACCTGACGGTCGCGCGGGGTGACATCGCCGGCTTTCTCGGCCCCAACGGAGCGGGCAAGTCCACCACGATTCGCGTGCTGCTCGGCCTGCTGCGGGCCAACAGCGGCACGGTGCGGCTTCTCGGCGGCGATCCGTGGCGCGACGCCGTCAGCCTGCACCGGCGCATCGCCTATGTGCCAGGCGACGTGACGTTGTGGCCCAACCTGACCGGCCTGCAGGCGATCGACTTCCTGGCGCGGCTGCGCGGCAAGGACGCGGTCGATACCCGGCGCCGTGACCAGCTGATCGAGCGGTTCGAACTCGATCCGCACAAGAAGGCCCGCACCTACTCGAAGGGCAACCGGCAGAAGGTGGCGATCGTCGCGGCGTTCTGCACCAACGCCGAGCTCTACATCCTCGATGAGCCCACCTCGGGCTTGGACCCGTTGATGGAGAAGGCTTTTCAGACCTGTGTTTCCGAGGTTGCCGATCACGGCGCCGCCGTGCTGCTATCCAGCCACATCCTGGCCGAGGTCGAACAGCTGTGTAAGACGGTCACCATCATCCGTGCCGGCCGTGCGGTCAGGTCGGGCACACTCGACCAGCTGCGCCACCTGATGCGGACCACGGTCACGGTGCGTACCCACAGTGACGGCCGGAAACTTCAATCCACACCGTTCGTTCACGACTTCGCGGTCGACGACGGCCACTACGTCTTCTCGGTCGACCGCAATGAGCTGGACCGGGCGATGGCGCTGCTGACCGAGTTGGGCATCATCGATCTGACCGTCACGCCAGCGTCTTTGGAAGACATGTTCCTGCGCGAGTATCAGGGAGCAGGCCGATGAGTACCGCGACCCTGGCTCCGCATCCCGGCAGGCATGAAGCCGCCCCACGGGCGTCGCTGTTCACCGGTGTCGGCAGCCTGATCAGGCTGGCTCTGCGCCGTGACCGCGTCCGGCTGTCGATTTGGCTCGCCGCCCTGACGCTGATGATGGTGTACGCGCCCAACGCCATCAAGCTCGCCTACCCCGATGAGGCGCAGCGCGCCGCCCGCGTCAACCTCCTCAAGACGCCCGCCGGAATGATCTTGGGCGGGCCCATGTTCGGCGTCCACGAAACAGATCTCGGCGTGATGATGGCCAACGAGTTGATGCTCACCCTCATCATCGCGGCGTCGATCCTGTCGATTCTCACCGTGATTCGGCATACGCGCGCCGAGGAGGAGAGCGGTACCGCCGAACTGGTGTTGTCATCGGTGGTCGGCCGTCATGCGAGGACCTATGCCGCGTTGATCGTGGTCGGCGGTGTCAACGCGATACTCGCGGTGACCATGACTGCGGCGATGGCCGCCACCGGGTTCGGTGTCGTCGATACCGCGGCCATGTGCCTCGGAATCACCGGTGTGTCAATGGTGTTCGGCGCTGTCGCGGCGGTGACCGCGCAGCTCTGGCGGCAGGGGCGAGCTGCAACCGGTGCCGCGATGGCCGCGCTCGCGCTGGCCGCCCTGGTACGCGGGGTCGGCGACGTCATCGACAACTCCGGCAGCGCGCTGTCCTGGTTCTCCCCCATCGCCTGGGCGCAGCAGATGCGCCCCTTCGTCGACCTGCGCTGGTGGCCGTTCGCCTTGTTGGTCCTGCTCGCCGTCGGCCTGATCGCGTTGGCCGTCGTGTTGGAGAACAGCAGGCAGTACGACGACGGCGTCATTCCGTCGTCCGGCGAGCATCCGAACGCGCGTCCGATCCGCAATGTGTTCGGTCTGCACCTGAGGCTGCAACGCGGTCAGACGATCGGCTGGGGCGTTGGACTGTTTCTGTCCGGCTTGGCATTCGGGTCGATGACGAAGTCGCTTCTCGATGCGGCCGAGGCCAACGAGCTCCTGAAGCGGGTGCTGGCTCAGCAGGGTACGGACGGCGTGTACACCACGTTGACGCAGTTTCTTGCCGCCGCGGCCACCGCCTATGTCGTCTCCGGTGTGCTGCGCGTTCGGGGCGACGAGGAGTCCGGACTGGGCGAAACGGTGCTTGCCGGGTCGGTGTCGCGGTGGCGCTGGCTGGTCACCGCCGTGGCGGCCTCTGTCGTCGGGTCGACGGTGCTGATGTTCTTCGCCGGTCTGGGCATGGGTCTCGGCGCGGGCCTGACGATCGGTGAGCCGCAGACCATCTGGCGGCTGACGCTGGCCGCGCTCGCTTTCGTTCCCGCGATGGCGGCGATGGCGGGCGTCGCCGCTCTGGCGGTCGCACTGAG
>Ga0164306_10000694_pt1 | contig 14114 bp, 12 predicted proteins | sample Whisoiple_242_MG_FD_110213 | JGI IMG/M metagenome (GOLD analysis project Ga0164306, IMG submission 110213) | Soil microbial communities amended with fresh organic matter from upstate New York, USA - Whitman soil sample_242_MG | ecosystem: Environmental > Terrestrial > Soil > Unclassified >... | reverse complement strand
CTGGTTCGGAGGCTTCGTCGCCGGCATTGCCGCGCTGCTGATTATCGCGCGGCGCAACGGCGTGAACATGCTTACCATGCTGGATGTTTCCAGCTCGGCGGCGGCCGTCGGTTACGCCGTGGGCCGCATTGGCTGCCTCATTTCCGGCGACGGCGACTACGGCATGCCGACGCGTCTTCCATGGGGCATGGCGTTTCCTGATGGCCTGGTTCCGACGACTGGGCCGAGCGGCACATGCGCGCTGAATGGCTGGCCGCAAAACTGCGCCGTGCATCCCACGCCGATTTACGAATTCATTGCCTGCGTGCTGATCTACTGGTACATATGGCGGCGCGGGTCGCGCGCCATCCAGCATCCGCTTGGGCCCGGCGTAATCACCGGCGAGTTCCTTATCCTGTTCGGCATTGAGCGCTTTCTGGTCGAGTTCATTCGCATCAATCCTCGAATTCTTTGGGGCATGAGCAACGCGCAACTAGCCGCCCTGCTGACCGTCGTTGCCGGAATCATTCTGCTGATCGTTGCGAGGCGTCGATTTCGCAAAGTAGATCCTGTGCACAAAGTGCTGGACCACGTGGTCCAGCATGGCAACCAGGAAACCAAGCCGGAATACCATCGCGCCACGCCTGAATGTCCCAACCCCGAGCGCTGGAGGATGTTTGACACCATGACCGCCGAAGTTGAAGTCCTGGATTTTCTGAAATGCCTGATGACCACAGTAAAGCCCAACCTGGTGGTTGAGACCGGGACGTTTCTTGCCGTGAGCACCATCTATATGGCTGAAGGGCTGAAGCAGAACGGCTCCGGCAAGATCATTACCTGCGAGCCGGATAAAGAAGTCTTTGCCAAGGCCAAAGAAAAGATTGAAGCCTCGGGCCTCAAGAAGTTTATCGACTTCCGCTGCGAGTCCAGCCTGGAGACGCGCGTGACCGGGACCATCGACGTGCTTTTTTGCGACTCGCTGCCTGAGCTGCGCGAGCCCGAGGTCCGGCACTTTCTCCCGCAGATCAATCCCAACGGCCTGATCCTGATGCACGACGCCAGCTCGCACCTCAAGACCGTCCGCGAAGCCGCTAAGAGGATGGAGGATGAAGGATTGATTTCCGTGGTGTTTCTGCCTACGCCGAGAGGGCTGGTGATCGCGCAGAAAAGAGAGGGAAGGAAGTAGCTCTGGTTCCGATCCGCGTCATCCGCGTTCATCCGCGGTAAAGGCTTTTGGGTTTTCCGATCACGTGCGATGACGGCGATTCCGCGCGATCTCTTCGCGGTTTTCAACTCTGGCCTTTCCTGATCCGCGGTAAGATTGGTGGTTCCGGTTTTCCGATCACCCGATGTCCCGATCACCAGATCACCCGATCTTTTTGCGCCCCTCTGCCTGCGCGCTTCAGCCAGACTTCCCACCCCCACCCCCTCTTTTTCAACTTTTGTTGCAAACAAAAGACTTTCGCCAATCGACGCTTGGGTGGCCCTTGGGTGGCCCTTGGGTGACGCTTGGGTGGCCCAAGGGCCACCCAAGGGCCACCCAAACCCAATCGGCAGAGGGTCGTAAATGGTGACCTCTTGGCTGAGTGCTGACTGCTGAGTGCTAGTTTTCAATGATCTTTTGCTGCTCACACCCTGAGGCGCAGCTTATCCTAGCGCATTTCTTGAAGCGAATCAAGTGCGAATTAGTACAATAAAGATGCCAATGCGCAAGCGTTGCATACCACCGCATGTAGGACGGGGAAGCCAAAAGCTACTTCGACGGGAAGTACAAGATCACCGTGGCCCAGCAGCAGCTCCGGCCCTGCTGGCACGCTAGAGAAGCACGCTTCGACGGGCAGAGAGACAGGTAAGAGAGCGATGAGCAGGAAATTATGTTCGATCTCAGGTTGCGCTTCGCGTTGCATTCGCCTAAGATAGGTTTTTGTGTTGTCGTGAAATGCCCAACACCACTAAGATGACGAGAGAACCAGAACAAATCATACTTCTTCCTACAGGCGGATCAATGGCTGCAAGCGTCACCCTTCATACCAACCCAAGGCCTTCGAAGGCTGACGCACTGAAAACTGCTAAATACGAACCTCTGGCCTCGGTTTGGTTTGGCGATGATGCGGAGTTGCTGGAACGGATGCTTTCATTTTATCCGCGAAGCGAGCCACGGAAGATTTTGGACGCTACCGTAAACCGGGGTCGGTTCTGGCGGAGCAGTACAAGGCCTGTCACTGGCCTGGATATTGATCCGGCGTGTAAGCCTGACGTTCTTGGTGACAATACAAACATGCCTTTTCGTGCCGCGAGTTTCGATGTAGTTGTCTACGATCCGCCCCATATTCCGAATCAAGGCAGAGATAAGACAAAGGACTTTAACTCGCGATTTGGTCTCGTTCTCCGCTCCCCAAAAGAAAACGGCTACACCTTTTCACACACCTTTCCGCCGTTTCTCAAGGAAGCCTACCGAGTATTACGGCCCGAAGGCGTTCTCTTGTGCAAAATTACAGACTATGTTCATCACCATAAATATCAGTGGGCTCACATTGAACTGATTGAGGCTGCTCGAAGCGTGGGCTTTATTCCATGTGATTGCATTGTGAAGATACGAAAAGGGCCCATTGTCGATCCGAGATGGAAGACCGCTCACCATACAAGGCGGCAGCATTGTTTCTGGGTCATATTTCGAAAATCCAAAAAATGTGAGTGATCGCGTACCCGTGCCAAGTAAGCCAAAGATTCCAAAACAAAAAGGCGAGGGGACTGTTTCCCGGTTTTCGCCTCCTGGGCCGCTACGTCAGATTGGTTTCTACCAGCTTCTGGTTGGCGCCCGCAAACTGTGGTTAATCGACGCGCTTGCGGATGCACTTCGAGAATTAGACCAGAATCAGATCAAGAAGGAGCTTACGCAATATGTTCCCGGCGATGTCCAGCAGATATTGGCGGGAGCCAAAATCAGGGATGAATATGTCTTTCCGGTGCCTCTGGTCCTTCAGGCAAAGCCTTCGCTCATAGGTTACTACCGTCTCCTTTTGGCGCCTCAGAAGAGCTTCTACGATGGAGCAACGGGCATGGCTCTCTTCAAGAGCATGGAGAAGACTGGAAGCGCAACCGCCGTCCAAATAACTAAGCTTCCCGAGTTCTGTGCGGCAATGGCTGTTCCTCTATCGGAACTGGTAAGACAAATACCAAATATTAGTGATCGTGACATCCGCGAGTTGCCGCTTCTCACCTTCGGATCTCAACTGCAGGGCGCAAACAATACTCTGATCGGTAAAAAGGCGATGGAGGATGTCTTTCTCGTGATCTCGGAGATCGTCGACAAATACACTGTGAAGAGAGACAGCAATAAGCTCGGGATCATAAACTCGGCGAAAAGAAGGGTGCTCATAACTCTGTCGCATGATCCAGACGTTCGCATAGAAGAACAGGTAGAAGGCGGCGTACAGCAAACACTGGCAATCGAAGTAAAGGGTGGTACGGACGTGAGCAATGCTCACAATCGGGCCGGAGAAGCCGAAAAATCGCACGTCAAAGCGAAACGCGCTGGTTACCCGGAGTTTTGGACAATCATTTCGACTAAAGGCCTCAATCTCGGAAAGCTTAAAGCTGGATCGCCCACCACGAACCATTGGTTCGACATCGCAGATGTTTTGTCGCGGAGTGGGCCAGGCTATGAGTCATTCAAGAATCGACTTGTCAAGGCCGTGGGCATACCAGCTAAATGATAACGTGCGCAGCGCTCACCTTTTTCGCTTCACCTCGGACAGCAGCTGACGCTCTCGTGAAACGGCATCATGGAACAGAGCGAAGTATCACAGGACGTATCGAAAAAAGACCGGCAGGCAACACCGCGCACGAAAGGAGCCAAGCGTGGAACGTCTGGAAGCGCATAGAGCGTTCTTTGCCAGCCTGATTACCACGCAGGCGGGCGTGCCCAACACGCGGCTGACGGAGGCCTTTGCCGCCACGGCGCGCGAACGCTTTCTTGGTCCCGGGCCGTGGAAGATTTTTACCGGCGGCGGATACATCTCCACGCCCACGGACGATCCGGCGTTTCTCTATCAGGACGTGACGGTGGCGCTTTCTGAGGCCAGCAAGATCAATAACGGCCAGCCGGTGCTGCATGCCGTGGGCCTTTCGGCGCTCAACCCGCAGGAGGGCGAGACGGCTCTCCACATTGGCGCGGGCACCGGGTATTACACGGCGATTCTGGCGCGGCTGGTCGGGCCGGGAGGAAAAGTTTTTGCCTATGAGATTGAGCCGGCGCTGGCAGAGATGGCGTCGGCGAACCTGGCCGACATGCCGAACGTGACGGTGTATCAGCGCTCCGGCGCGGAAGGGACGCTGCCCGCCTGCAACCTGATCTACGTGAACGCCGGCGCAACCGCGCCGCTCGATATCTGGCTGGACGCGCTGCTTCCCGGCGGGCGTCTTCTGTTTCCGCTCACGCCCGATGGGCCGGGCGGAACTCCCGGCGCGGGCGGAATGCTGTTGGTTACGCGCGTGCCTCCTGACCGTTACAGCGCGCGCTTTTTGATGCCGGTGATGTTCATCAACTGCCAGGGGGCGCGCGATGACGAAACGGCAAAGAAGCTGGCTGAAGCTTTCAAGCGCGGCGACTTACGCGGCGTACGGTCGCTGCGCCGCAATACACAGCCGGACGATACCTGCTGGTGCGAAGGCAAAGGCTGGTGGCTCTCGACGGCGGAGAGCGGTTAGTCTTCTACACCCTGAATATTACGGGATTGAAATGGTGGATTCCAAAAGCACCGTCATCCCGAATCCCGTCGATGAGCGCGCGTTGTCTTCAGCGCGCGAATAGGGATGAGGGACCTTGTGCTTTCTTGTCGTCGCAACGCAAGATCCCTCACCTCTACTCAGGCGCTGGTAAAAACGCGCCCTCGCTCACGAGGTTCGGGATGACGTAGTTAATTAAGAGAGGCTCTGTGAACAAGGGCAATCGTCAGAGATCGCACAATGAAACAAGAGTCGCCTTATGAAACCTTGGCCGCCGTATCAAAGAGCCCTTCACGTTCCGCCGCCCATATGCGCAGCGCGTACTTGTTGAGGATTTCTTTGTTGGCTTCCAGGAAATCGACGAGCAGCCCTGGGGCCAGCAGTTCAAAGCAGCGGATCATGTCGGCTTTGCTGGTGTCCGGGCGGTAAGCGCCGCGACGGAGCGGCTGTGGGCCCATCCAATGGCGCAGTTCGGCCTGCACGTGCGGCTGGTCCAGGTTTTGTCTTACAAAGCTTTGCATCTCGTGCATCAGGGTGATCCAGACAGTTTCGTTCAGCTCTGCGGCCATAAAAACTCCTAAGGGGTCCCGGACACACCGGAACCCCATAGTGGGGGGATGGGCGACCAAACAGTATATATAAGGTGCTTACCTTATAAAGCAATTAAAGCCAGATTAGAGAGATTAATTTCTGTGGATTTTAGGTCTTCGATCCGTCAATTCGAGCTTCGGGCTGCGCGCCGGGCGCTAACGCCTCCGCAGCAACTACTTGCCCCGCGCGATGTCCGACATTACGGCGCCTGTCGCCCGCAGATAGTCTTCCGGGCGCAGGACCATCTGGGTCCCGCGCACGCCGGCAGATATGGAAATGGAGTCCCAGAGCTGGATGGTTTCGTCGGCAAAGACCGGAAAGGCTTTTTTGGCGCCCAGCACGGTAACGCCGCCGCGAATGTATCCTGTGAGCGCCATCAGCTCCTTGACCGGGACGAGTTCCATTTTGCGGTCGCCCGTAGCCGCGGCCAGCGCTTTGAGATTAAGTTCAGTGTTGGCTGGGATCACGGCAAAGCACAGGCCATGGCGATCGCCGCGCGCCAGCAATGTTTTGAAGACCTGCTCCGGCGGCATTCCGATCTTGGCTGCCACGGTCTCCGCCGCCAGGTCTTCGGGGTCAAATTCGTATTCGCGCAGTTCGTACTGCACGCCCAGGCTTTCCAGCAGACGGACTGCGTTGGTTTTCATCTATCTTGTCCTGCTCTAGAAAGGGCGAGGCCGGCTTGCGCGCCGAGCCCAATATCTCTGGCGCAGAAGACAACTCCCGGTCCGATCACTCGGCTAAGCGGTTTGGAGCGCAGCGACATAAAAGATGATTAAAACAGGAATGGAGCCCTTACGGAATCTTTGCTGATCATCACCGGTTCAATGGGCGCAGGCAAGACGTCAGTCCTCGCCGAGGCTTCGGACATCCTCTCGCTACGCCATATCGTCCACGCCGCGATTGACATGGACGCTCTTGGGCTGGTGCATCTTCCGTCCGCCGGCGGCAACGATAGCGTTATGTGTCGTAACCTGGAGTCTATCTGCGGGAATTATGCTGCGTCCGGCGTCACGCGGCTCTTGCTGGCGCGAGCGATGGAAGATCGTGCGGAACTGGAGTTGTGCCAGAGCATAGTTTCAGCTGCAAAAACCACCGTTTGCCGTCTTACGGCGAGCATTGCAGAGATGCAGCGACGCGTAAAGATGCGCGAAACCGGTCTGTTACAGCAGCAGTTTGTCGAACGAGTTGCAACACTGGACGCGATCCTCGATCGCGCGTGCCTAGAAGATTTCGTCGTCATCAATGAGAATCGTTCTGTGAGCGACGTGGCAAAGGAAATGCTGCTCAAAGCTGGATGGATTTCAACCTGAGGACGCGGTTTGACCGTGCCGTTTGCCTCTGCTAGCTTTGAAAGTCTGCCCTGAGCGGGTTTTGCTCGCTGTATGACTTCCCGCTGCTTTGGCGATACATCGGCCCAACCGAAGAGGAGAATATGCCCGTTTTTAAGTTCAAGGGCGTGGATTTCATCGAGTTTGATTCCCTGCTCACCGGCGACGAGCGCCTGGTGCGTGACACCGCGCGTCGCTTCATCGAAGAAAATCTTGTCCCCATCATTGAAGAGTGCAACCGTGAAGGACGCTTTCCGCGCGAACTGGTCAAGCCCATGGCCGATCTCGGTTTCTTTGGCGCCAGCCTGAAAGGTTATGGCTGCGCCGGCATGGGCAACGTGGAGTACGGCCTGGTGATGCAGGAACTGGAACGCGGCGACAGCGGCGTGCGTTCGTTCGTCAGCGTGCAGTCGGCGCTCTGCATGTATCCGATTTACGCTTACGGCAGCGACGCGCAAAAAGAAAAATGGCTGCCGCCCATGGCCCGCGGAGAAAAGCTCGGCTGCTTTGGTCTTACCGAGCCCGACTTTGGCTCCAATCCCAGCGGCATGCGCACGCGCGCCGTGAAGTCCGGCAATGAGTACGTCCTGAACGGCGAGAAAATGTGGATCACCTCCGGCTCCATCGCCGATGTCGCTATCGTGTGGGCCAAGTCTGAAGAACATAACGATCGCATTAAAGGGTTCCTGGTCGAAACCAACCGTCCCGGTTTCAAAGCCAGTGACGTTCACGGCAAGTGGTCATTGCGCGCTTCGGTGACATCAGGGCTGTCGCTTCAGGACGTGCATATTCCGCTGGAAAATCTTCTTCCCGGCTCTGACGGGCTGAAGTCGCCGCTGGGCTGCCTGAATCAGGCGCGCTACGGGATTGGATGGGGCGCGATTGGCGCGGCCATGTCCTGCTATGACACGGCCCTGCAATATTCCCAGGTGCGCAAGCAGTTCCGTGACCAGCCGATTGCATCTCATCAGCTTGTCCAGGAAAAGCTGGCGTGGATGATCAGCGAAATCACCAAGGCGCAGCTTCTGGCGCTGCAAGTGGGCCGCCTGAAGGACGCAAACAAGGCCGGGCACCAGCACATCTCCATGGCCAAGCGAAACAACGTGTGGATGGCGCTGGAATGCGCCCGCATGGCGCGTGACATCCTGGGCGCAAACGGCATTGCCGACGATTATCCGGTGATGCGCCACATGATGAATCTGGAGTCGGTAAAAACGTACGAAGGCACGCACGATATTCATGCGCTGATCATCGGCGAGAGTATAACTGGCATCAGCGCGTTTTGAGCCCGCGGGCCGCCAGCATCGGAGGCATTTATGACGACACACGTGGCAGAGAAGCACGCCCAACCGAAAAATATCGCCAACCAGATGGAGTTCGAGTTGGCGCTGGAATTTGCGCGCGTCGTTGAGGACGCGGCCATCGCCTCCGCGCACACCATGGGAACCGGCGACCGCCACAAGGCCGACCAGGTGGCGACGGAAGCCATGCGCGCCACCATGGACACGGTCCCCATGCGCGGCACCATCGTGATTGGCGAAGGCGAGCGCGATGAGGCGCCCATGCTCTATATCGGCGAGCATGTAGGCGCAGGCTGGCATGACGGAGAGAAGCTTCCGCAGGTCGATATCGCAGTCGATCCGCTGGAAGGCACGAACCTGTGCGCCACCGGCGCTCCCGGCGCCATCACAGTGCTGGCGGCCTCGGAAAAAGGCGGCTTGCTCAACGCGCCGGATTGCTACATGGAAAAAATCGTCGTCGGACCTTCCTGCAAGGACGCGGTTGACCTGGACGCGCCCGTGGCGGAAAACCTGAAGGCCATCGCGCGCCGCCTGAGCCGTGACGTTGCCGATCTCGTTGTGGTTGTGCTCGACCGCCCGCGCCATGAGAAGCTGATTGACGATATCCGCAAAGCTGGAGCGCGCATCCGTTTGATCACCGATGGCGATCTCTCCGCCGGAATTGCCGCGGCCGTCATCGGCACCGGCGTTCACGTCGTCATGGGCAGCGGAGGCGCGCCGGAAGGCGTGATTACCGCCGCCGCCATGCGCTGCCTGAATGGTGAAATCCTGGCCCGCCTGGTCATCAACACGCCCGAATTGGAAGCTCGCGTTGAGAAAATGGGGATCAAGGACAAAAAGAAAATCTATACTGCCAAGGACCTTGCGCCGGGCAAGCAAATTATCTTCGCCGCCACCGGCGTGACCGATGGCGCGCTGATGAAAGGCGTACGCTTCTTCGGCGAAGGCACGCGAACGTCTTCCATCGTGATGACGCGACACAGCGGCAAAGTCCGTTTTGTGGAAAGCATTCACCTGGCCAAACGCGCCGACGTGAAGGTCAGGTTCGCGTAGGACATCGCCGCTGATTCGCGCAGATAAGCGCTGATCAAGAAACAATACTTAGCCGCGAATCTCGCGAATGAACACGAATGAAGTATTTTTGGTTTCCGATTCGCGCATTTCGCGTTAATTCGCGGCCCATTGGTTTTTATCTGCGATCATCTGCGAAAATCTGCGGCAAAGAGCTCTTTCATGCAGCAACTCAAGCTCTACGATCCCAGGACATCGCCGCTGATTCGCGCAGATAAGCGCTGATCAAGAAACAATACTTAGCCGCGAATCTCGCGAATGAACACGAATGAAGTTTTTTTTGGTTTCCGATTCGCGCATTTCGCGTTAATTCGCGGCCCATTGGTTTTTAAGCGTTCCCATGCAGCAACTCAAGCTCTACGATCCCGCCAGAAAGCCCGCCGAGTGGACCGGACTGGTGCGTCCAGGCCAGTTCGCCGTCTTTCATTCTGACCTGGCAACCGACGTAGAACGCGCTCCGGACGGACACTATCTTCAATCGGGCGAAGACAGCACCTGCATGGTGTTTGATTCCCTTCCCGAAGCGGAAACCTACTGCGAAGCCAGGGTTGAAGAAATTCCCAACCTGCGCTGCGACATTTACGATCACACCGGCAAATCCAAGCCGCCGCTGCTTACTTATGTCAACAAAATCCACCTCCATACAGGGACCAAGCGCGCCAGGTGGGGATGGGCGCTGGTCGCTGCCAGCCTGCCCTTTTTCTGGATTGAACATCATTGGGGCAACACTCTGGTCATACCCATGGTGATTGGCGTGAACCTGGTGTTTGCCGGCCTGCGCCTGGTCTACTGGGGCAAGGGCGGAACCGAGAAGCGCCGCGCAGCCAGAGAAAAACAATCAGCCGCGAATCCACGCGAATAAGCACGAATAAAATCTTTTTCTTAGATTTTGATTCGCGCGCTTTCGCGTTAATTCGCGGCCCATTGGTTTTTTGCCCTTCTTACCTCCGCCCTCGCGGCATCGGCGGCCAGTCCTTGGGACTGCCCTGGAAGAGCGCCTTGGCCACTTCATGCCTTGCCGGGCCGTTGCCGTCCGCCACGGCAAAACGCGCCGGATGCTCCGCCGAGCCTGACCACATGGAAACGCCCGCATACGCTCCATCCTTGCGCAGGATGTAGAAATGCATGCTGACGTAAATCAGCTTCGTCATGTCATTGTTGTAGTTGCGGACAATTCGTTTGAGCGCGTCCATGCCGGCATCTTCTGGTGACATGCCGCGGCGCATGTTCTCCACGATGGTATGAGCTCCCACAATCTTGATATTTTCTTCACCGCTTCCCGTAGCCCCCGCCGCGCCTATGTCCTGGTCGCAATAACAGCCCGCTCCGATGATCGGCGAATCCCCGCATCGTCCCGCAAGTTTCCACGCCAGCCCGCTCGTCGTGGTCACGCTGGACATTTCCATCTTCTCGTTCAACGCGGAACAGTTGATCGTTCCGGTCGGGGGATTGAGGACTTTCTGGATCGCATCCATGCGCCGGTCCTCGGCAATGCCGATCTCCGCTGCCAGGGCATAGAGCCTTTGGATGGCCGGCGGCTGGTCTTTCATTGAGCTTGTCTCCAGGCCGGCCGGAAATTTGAAACTGGGATCGGCCAGGCCCGGCCCCCACCAGTCGCGGTCAGAGTGGTATTCCTTCCACAACTGCCAGATCTTGCGTGAGTGCTCGGTCAACAGGTTCTCTTTGGGAAAGCCCATGAGTTCGGCGAATCGCGTGGCTCCCTGGCCCACCAGCATCACATGGCCTGTATGCTCCATCACGGTGCGGGCTAAAGAAGCAACATTCTTGATGTCGCGCACGCCTCCCACCGAACCTGCGCGGCGCGAGGGGCCGTGCATGCAGCACGCATCCAACTCCACCACGCAATCCTCGTTGGGCAGGCCGCCCAGTCCAACGCTGTCGTCCTCGGGATCGTTCTCCGGGCCGGAGACGGTGGTGATTGCTGCTTCCAGCGTGTCCGCTCCGGCCTGTAGCTTCTGATAGCCCGCCTCAAGATGGTTTCCCCGCGAGGTGATTCCGTTCGCCGCCGAAATCATGATGTTCCTGGCCGGAGAAGTGCGCGGCACTTTCAGGTTGTCTTTATTTTGCGATTGTGGGCTCTGCGATTGCGCCGCATTCGTGTTCTTGGCTGCCTGTCCGGCGGCCACCGCTGCCGAGGTAACGGCCAGTCCGGAAAGAAAATCTCTGCGTTTCATGGGGCCTCACTTTCGTGATGAACGAAACGCAGAAGGATATCAGATGCAGCCGCTAGCTACTAGCCGCTAGCTGCTAGAAACGGGTTTTCTACCACGACACTCTATGCGGGATTCATGAATCTCAACGTAGAGACGCGGCATTGCCGCGTCTCACTGCTTACGCTACATAAAATGTGTTTTTACGCCAATGGCCGGATTGTTCCGAATATATTTCTTCGATTTACGAACGGGCTAGTCTCGAATGCCCGGAAATGCAGTCAGTCGAATCTTCTTGATTCACGGCCGCAATCGGCTCTGGAACCTTGCACAATGGTCGGAGACCAAACAGACACCTTTGGCCAGCTAGAAGCCAGCAGCTAACGGCTAGAAGCTGTTTCACACCGCCATCTTCTTCCCTTCCGTATTCTGGTCGGCGCGGAACCTAAGCAGCGCAGCCACGTATCCGGCTTTTTCCATGTCAGCGTCGCTGTCCACCAGCCGTATCTCCGCGCCGTTGCGCAGCGCCAGGTCCACCAGCGAATCGCACACGTCGTTCAATGCGCGGGTCTCGTGTCCGCAGACGGCGCAGGTCTTCACCATGCGCGTGTCCAGATGGCGGCAGTTCGGGCATTCCACGGCCTCGGCCTTAAAGTCGCGCACCAGCAGCAGCGTCTGCACTTCCTGGCGCTCCAGGGCATTGAGCACGTGCTTCAGTCCCGTTGCGCCACGGCCGTTTCGCTGCGATTCTCCCATCACTTCGCGCACCAGGGCCATTCGTTCGGTCAATTTTGCTTCGGTCAGGATACGGTTGGCGTGCTGGCGCACCTCTTCCGCCGTCGCGGAGAGCACGTCAATAGGAAACCTTCCCCGCAGCTTCTGCTTGAGCGCTGTGGGTAGTTGCGCTTCGATCTCCGGCCATGAATCGTCCTGGCAGCCAATCAGCAGCGCCTCCAGCTTCTCCTTGTTGCAGAGCAGCAGCAGCGACTCGGCAAACATCTTGAAGTGCTGCATCGTCGTGTTTTCCACGTGGCGCTCGCGATGTCCGGCTTCATAGCCCTGAAACCCATCGCTGCGGGGCACGGCGGGTGAAGGCCCGAACTCAAGGTCGAGTTTCTGCGTAATTTCGGTTTCCTGCAATTCAAAGATGCGGGCTTTCTTGCGGTTCACCAGCGCAATGCAGGTGCGGGGCAGCCCGGATTTTGCGTCCACCAGCGGACGCAGGTGGAAGCGCGAGTTCACCGTGATCTGCGACCGCCCCAGCCGTGGCGGAACATCAAACTCATGCCAGATGCCCTGCTCGCGGCAGGCAAAAATCGCCTTGCCCCGCGAATGGTTGCCGTGCAGCCCTTCGGCTATCTCCAGCACTTTCTCAATGTCCTGGCGCAGGGCGGCGTCATTGCCGTTGCGCTCTGCCTTGCGCAGGGCATCGCGCACCAGGTCCTTGATCAATATGGCTTCTTCCCGATGTGACTTGTTCTGCGGCGTGTGCGGCTGAAAATAAAAACTGATGGCGCATCCCGACGGTGATTCAAATTGTGCCAGTTGGCGAATCTCTTCACGCGTAATCATTGCAGGGTCTCCTTATGAATGCTCTTTGAATTACGCAACCCGGGAATGGTGCAGGAGGCTTTTCCTGAGCTGGTTCTGCGTGGGCAACTTCTCTTTGATGTGCGTGCGCGCATCGTGAATCGACTGCCGCACCTGTTCCACGGGACGTCCGGCGAGCCGCGAGATTTCATCCACGGTAAAGCCTTCCAGCGTGTAGAGCACGAAAGCCTCGCGATCGTTGGAGCGCACTTCGCGCAAAACGATGTCGAGCTGCGCCACCATTTCGTCGCCGGCCATGATCTCTTCCGGCGTGCGCACGCTCTCATCGCGGATAATGCTCTCTTCCGGAAGGCTGTCGTCCGGCTGGTGATATTGCAGCACGTTTTCGTCGCTGCCGGTCACGTTCTGAATGCCCGCGGGCGCGTCCAGTGAGATGTTCGCCGTGTCGGCATTGTCATGGATCAGCCGCCGGATGGCCTGCAACGCCATGCGGTGAAACCAGCTCTCGGGCGAAAGCAGTTGCGTCTTGCCGTCCTCCTGCGAGAGCGCGCTCACGATCACTTCATCGAGCACTTCTTCACGCGTGATCTGGTCTTCGCGGACCCGGTCCGATTCCACCTGGAACCGCAGCTCCTGGTCGATGAATTCCTCCAGCTTGCGCAGATTGGCGCTCAGCCACAGTTCCACGTCCGCCACGGCAGCCTCGTCGGTCTTGGCGGCGTGCACAGGCTTCGGCGCCGCGGCCACGCGATGCGCTTCCGCATGCTTCCCGCCATTGGTTCGCATGGGCGTAGCTGAAGCCTCAATCACCGGGACCTGCCTGAGCCGCTCACGGCCCGAGCGGCGCAATGATTTTCGCGTCCACTGGCCGCGCAACACGTCTTTATGCTTCGTCACCTGGGAAAGCAGGTCGGCAAACGCGGACTTCACCGCCGCCAGCGCATTCTCGCCTGATCGCTGCACCGCCATTTGTCCCGACGGCAGGCGCAGGTTCAGTGACATGGTTGCTCTGTGGCTGTTTTCCTGTTCCGCCACTGCGTTCAACTGCACCAGTTCAGCCTTAAAGACCTGCAACCGGCGTTGAAGTTTTTGGACTTGGTGCTGGAATTCGCGCTCGACATCAGGCGTTTTGCCTGCTTTGTAGCTGACGTGAACATTCATGTGTGCCTCGGCTGGGAGAAGATCCCTTACGGAAGGTCCGCAGGCCCTCATTCATTGCAGATTCTACACCTGACAACTATGACGCCAACCAAATTTCGTATGTTGCTCTATGAATATGTTTCATAAGAATTAGTTTTGTAAGGCACGTTCAAAATCTTTTTCATTTAGATTTTGGCAGGTAGGCAGGGGCGCAGGATGTGCGCAGCATCACAGCATCGCGTGACGCTCGG
>Ga0164306_10000693_pt1 | contig 14119 bp, 13 predicted proteins | sample Whisoiple_242_MG_FD_110213 | JGI IMG/M metagenome (GOLD analysis project Ga0164306, IMG submission 110213) | Soil microbial communities amended with fresh organic matter from upstate New York, USA - Whitman soil sample_242_MG | ecosystem: Environmental > Terrestrial > Soil > Unclassified >... | reverse complement strand
CTGGGGAACTCAAACCTGTTTATTCCGCTTACCATCGAAAGCGTCCGCATTGTGGGCTATGAAGCCACGGTGCGCTCGCCGAAATTGTTCAAGAAAATTGATCTGCATTTGGCTTATTCGCATCAGTCTGTGGAGGGCTCGGGCGGCGTAACCGGCGGGCTTACAGATTTTGCGCCGCCTGCAGAAGGCTTCTTTTTTCTTGATCATGACCAGCGCCAAACCCTGAGCGCCGGATTTACGGCTGTGCTCCCGTACAAAAGCTGGCTTTCCGGCAACGTGAGCGCCGGATCAGGTTTCCTGGATGGCGACGGCCCCGGACACCTTCCGGCCTACGCGACGGTTGACCTCTCGCTGGGACATTCCTTCGGAGAAAACTGGTCAGCCAAAGTGACGGCGACCAACCTGGCCGACAATCGCTATTTCATTGATCACAGCAACAGCTTCGGAGGCTCGCACGTAAGCGATCCAAGAATGGTGAGCGTGCAACTGCGGTATAAGTTTCACTACTAGCGTTGAGCTGTAGCTGTAGCCGAGGGCGCGGTAATGGCCTTGCGAATATTTGCTTCCGGCGCGGTGTCATTGAACGCCACCGAGCCATCTTTCATCTGGATGCCCAGCTTGGTCCAGAGCTGGTCCAGATCGACGGGAGCGGGCTTGTCGCGCATGGCCTGATAAAGATCGCGGAGCACGCTGGTGCCGGTGGCTTTGTCGCCCAGGGCCAGCGTTTTCTGAATGTCCCAATCTTCATTGATGTTCCCGCCGCCGTGGTTGATGCCGCGCAGCGCGTCCTCGAGTCCCTTGCGGTTTTTGGTGCGCTCGTGGATGCGCACGTCCGCCAGCAGGCAGAACATTGCGCCGCCCCAGTAGGTGCGTCCCCAGGTGTGAGTGTTATCAAGCCCCTGGTCACCCGGTTCCGGCTCGCCTTTGGGCATGTCGCGAACAAAGGTCTGCCACAGTTCTTTCACTTGCATGCCGCCTTGTCGCACCCTGGCCACCGGCTCAACATAGGTGGAAATTCCTTCTTCAATCCAGTGTTGATCGTCGTCCATGGAGGGAAAAGCCAGATGGATCATCTCATGGACGAGCACCCAGTCGTCCTGGGTGGCGGCGAGGTCGGCGTCGCGGCCCACGCTAATGAGAATCAGCCCTCCGTCCCGAGCATAAGTGACTCCATGGCGTATGCCTGAGCCGGACGTGCTGCGGATTTTCAAGGTGAGGTGCGGAACAGGGAAGTGCCCGTAATAATCGGCGACGGTGACGGCAGAAGTTTTTACCCAGCCAAGCAGCTCTTGGCGTGAGAGCTTCATTGAGCCGTCAGGCAGAGTCACGTCAATGGTGGCGCCGGAGACCTTGAGCATCGCCGTGTCATTGCCGCTTTCCTGGGCGGGAAAAGTTTTCAGCGAAAGCGCCAGCAGCATGGCCGCGGCCATCACGACAGTCAGACTGAGACGGCGAAATCCCATGGATGCCAGAGTACCATCTGTTTTACTTGGATGCAGCTGCGGCGGCGGCCGGCGGATGCTTCCTGCGATAGGCGAGAACCAGCGTATCCAGGGAAAACTTTCCCGGGCCAAAGATCAGAACCAGCAATGACACCAGCAGGAACGGAAATGGGTCCGCACCGAAGAATTTTCCTGACTCGGAAAAGAACGAGGTGAACGCCTCGCGGTCAGCGGTGATATAGGCCACGATCATGTTGATCAGCAATGGTACGGCGATCAGCCGCGATGCCAGTCCAAGGATCAAAAGAATGCCGCCAATGGTTTCGAGCGATGCGTTAAAGTAGGCGTTTAAGGTCGGGGCGGGAATGCCGAGATCGGTGAAGAAGCTCACGACTTTATCGATGTGGCTGAACTTGCCGATGCCGCTCTGGAGGAAGAGCCATCCCCAATAAACGCGAATCAGCAGCAGAAAAGGCGATTGCAGGGAGTTGACGAGCTTGAGAAACCAGCCGTAAGCGACTTCTGCTTTTTTGATCAAGGCATTCATGGTTGGGATTCGTTTTCCAACGGACGGCAGAACCAGCCGAGCTGCGACCAGTTGGCGAACCAGTCATGCAGTTGTTCCATCACGCGCTCCAGTTTTTTCCCCGACCAATTGACGGAAGTCTCAATGGCTTGCGACAAAGGCTGGCCCTGTTGCAGTGCGCGCAGCAGAGCAAATCCTTCCGGCTTCAGCCGCTTGAAATAGACGACGTTCTCCTGGCGATGCACGGCCAGGAATACTTTCTTGCCCTTCGGCAGCTGGAGCTGTTTTCGCGGCGCTGAATCAGAATGGTCCATCATGACCACGTTGCTGGAGATGTCGGTTTCCGGTTCTTCAGTTTCGCGCACCTTGAGCAGCAACTCATCCACGGGATACGCCAGGTCGAGAAGCTGGAGATATGGTTGCAAGTGAAAAACCGGGTCTTCGCCCAGGCCGGCCAGTTCGGCCTGCGTGAGGATAGGGAACTCCGCGACGTCAAAAGCCTCAATATCGGCCCACTCCAGCCGGACCATGTCCAGCGCCATGCGCTCATGGCCGGCGATAAACTCTGGATGCGCGCGCAGCCAGCTCTCAAGCCGCGACCCGAGATCGCGCAGCGTGTATGACACCGACGGCATCTCCGTCAGATAGCCATGCAGGACTGCGTCAAACTTTTCCTGGCCAATCACGGCGCGGAGCCCGGGAAAGTCGTCAGCCAGCGATGAGAGAAGCCGGAACCAGTAAACGCGGTTGTAGATTTCCAGGCGCTCCACCGAGGTCAGCCGGTCATTCGGCTTCACGATCGCCTCGGCAATCTCTTTGGTCGACCGGCCGTCCAGCGTCTGTTCGCGCATGCGCTCGTCTTCCGTAAGCGGCTGCCGAACCACGTCAAAGACGGCGCGCTGGAGTTGCTCTAAATTCAAGGGGCCCCCACTCATATGGCCGTGGCTCATGATGCCACCGCCGAACTGGCCGGGATGTACTGCTTCGCCTTGAGCGCTTCCTTATGGACTTCGTCAAACGACGGGATGTGATCGTCCCACTCCAGCAGGGTGGCCGTGGGGCCGGCCATTGCAATGGCCTTGGCGTAAAGCTGCCACACGGGATCGAGCACCGGGTGGTCGTGCGTGTCGAGAATATATTTTTCGTAATTGGAATGTCCGGCGATGTGGATCTGGGCCACACGCTCGGCGGGCACGCTACGAAGATACTCGTACGGATCAAAACTGTGATTGCGCGACGAGACGTAAATATTGTTGACGTCGAGCAGGATGCCGCAGTCGGCTTGTTCCACGACCTCGTTCAGAAACTCCCACTCCGTCATTTCAGAAACGTGGTACTCGGCGTAACTGCTCACGTTTTCCACGGCGATCGGCACTTCCAGGAAGTCGCGCGCCTCACGGACTTTTTGCGCCGTGCGCCTGGCGGCTTCAAAGGTGTAAGGCATCGGGAGCAGGTCGTGAGAGTAGCGTCCGTCCACGCTGCCCCAGCAGAGATGGTCGGTAAGCCAGGGGGTGTTGGTGCGGCGGACAAGTTTTTTCAGCCGCCGCAGGTGCTCGCGGTTCAGCGGCTCCGCCGAGCCAAAATACATGGAAACGCCGTGCTGCACTACGCGATAGCGCTCCAGAATCTGGTCCAGGACCTGGAGCTGCCGGCCGCCCTCCACCATGTAATTTTCGGAGATGATTTCAAACCAGTCGACGACCGGCTTCTTTTCGAAAATATGGTTGTAATGAGGAATGCGCAGCCCGATCCCTACGCCGAAGTCTTTGTATCCGTTGAAGCGATTTGCGGGCATAAACCTGTGATGAACAGAGCAGGGGAAGTTGCAAAACCTGGAAAATAGAGGACCAGCGGCCTTCCACCGGTCCTCATCAGCAACTGAGAGGACTCGGGCTACTTCTTTTCGTCGCCGCCCTCTTTGGGCATGGGCTTACCGTCTGTCCGGCATTCGCCTTTGCCTTTGCAATCGTTCTTACCTTTGGTTGATCCGCAGCCGCCCTTGCCTTTGCAGGAGTTCTGGCCTTTGCAGGCGTGTTTATCTTTCTTGCTCTTGGTGGCTTTTTTGCCGCTGGCAGCTGCTTTATCTTTGTCGCCGCCGGTGTCTTGAGCAAGAACGGTTTGACCAGCCATAAATCCTGTCAGGGCTGCGCCCATCAGGAGTAAACGCACAGATTTCGTCATTTGTAGATCTCCCTTCCTTTTTTTGAAATGCATCTATCGAGAGCATCCTTGGGCTGAACACAGCAGGGGCCCATCAGCGGCGCTCGACGAAGCGTCCTTTAAAATACGTACAGCGATACAAAACGGATTGGTTCGTTTCCGGGATTGAGCGGCGGAGCATACCGCCGGGTATTGGGTGAAATCATACACATGGTTCAGGGGACAAATATGCGAGGGAATACTACCATGGAGGTGCATGGGGAATGAAATACTTTTCACTTCGTCCCAGATGCCGGATTAGATACGACTTAGCTCTTGCGCTGCACCAGGAACTGGGCCAGGTCCTTAAGGGTTTGCGCGCGCTGGGCGAACGAATCGAGGGCGCTGCAGCCGGAGGCGACTAGCGCATCGGCCCGGCGCAGAGATTCGTCAACTCCGAACAGTGAGGGATAAGTGGCCTTTTCTGAGGCCGTGTCCTTGCCCGCGGTCTTACCCAGCTGCTCAGAAGACTGGGTGACATCGAGCACGTCGTCCACGATTTGGAACGCCAGTCCGATGGCGCGGCCAAAGTCGCGCAGGCGCTGGATCTCAGCGAGCGAGCCGCCGGCGTAGATGCCTCCTGTCACCAGGCTGGCGGTGATGAGCGCGCCGGTCTTGGAGCGGTGAATATATTCCAGGGTCGCGGCATCCGCAGGCTGGCGCTCAGCTTCCAGATCTTTCACCTGCCCGCCGATCATGCCATCCACGGTGCCGGTCCCACGGGCAATCTCTTCAATGATTTTCACGCGCGCTTCCGCCGGACATTTCAAACGCGCCAAAACTTCATACGCCTGCGTTTGCAGCGCGTCGCCGGCCAGGATGGCCAGCGCTTCTCCAAAAACCACGTGGCAGGTCGGCTTGCCGCGGCGCAGGTCGTCGTTGTCGAGCGCCGGGAGATCGTCATGAATCAGCGAATATGTGTGCAGCATTTCCAGAGCGCTGCCCAACTCTTCCACGCCCTCAGGCAAGCGCCCGGCAATCATGCGCGCGGCTTCCATACACAAGACCGGACGCAGACGCTTGCCTCCGGCAAAAACGCTGTGCCGCATCGCCTGATGGATGGAGTCTGGCCTTTGCGTGGCGGCGGGCAAAAGCTTCTCCAGCGATGCGTCTGTGGTGCGCTGACCTTGTTCCAGGATCTCTTTCAGCATGAATACTGAGTATAAAACATCAGATCGCCGTGATCGCGCGTGATCGCGCGTGATCGAAAAAACTTGAAAAGCAGCCCTACGGGTGGGATGAAATACGAAGATCAGAGCAGCTGCCATTCCTTTCATGGCTGATCGAATGCTCTGATCTGGTGGTAAACTTCCGGCACAGAGGAGTCAGGCCCATGAATCTTGACCTGGATCGCTGTGCCCGGGACATCGAAGAAGCACGCCTGCGCGCTCAATCGCTGGTCAGCGACCTGCCGTTGGGCCAGCTCACAAAACAGCCGGAGCCGGGCAAGTGGTCAGTTGCCGAATGTCTTCTGCATTTGAATACAACCGCGGACGTGGTGCAGTCCTTGGTGGAAAAGGCAATCGCCGAGGGAAAGCGCAACAATACAGTCGGTCGCGGCCCCTTCGGCATTGGGCTTAAAGGACGCTTGCTGGTCTGGATCGCCGAGCCGCCGCCCAAATTCAGGATCCGCGCGCCTCGAAGCGTTCGTCCGCCGTCACAGATCGAAAACCCGCTCAGGCTGTTGCCGGATTTTTTGAAGGCGCAAGATGAATGGGAACGGCTCGTCAGGGAATCAGCAGGTTTGGACCTGGGCAAGATCATGGTGGGGGCGCGCTTCTCGGCTTTTCGCGCGCGACTCGCCGCTATCTGGCCATGGATGATGGCCCACCAGCGCCGCCATTTGTTGCAGGCGGAAAATGTGAAGCGGCAGATTCTCTCTGCTCCTTCTAAAGCTGCGGCACAGGTGAGCTAGGCCCGCCCAGGGAATTGTCTTCCTGTCCCACACGCCGACCCGGAGCCGGCATTGTTGATCCCTGCAGCCGCTACCGCATTGGTTTGATAAACGTCTTCACAGAGTGCACGCAGGATCTCAGCCACACTCCAGGCCTGAGCGAAGCACCCACGAGGATGGTGAGGCGCATCACCATCGAAGATCTCTGAAATCTGCCCCAGACCGGCCTCGCTGAGATGCTCTTCGATGCCAGGCAGAAAATCGTGCGCCCGGGCCCGCGCCTGCGCGGTTCCACCATTCACCCGCACATAAGCAGATATGAAAGGCCCCAGCAGCCACGGCCACACCGTTCCCTGATGATAGGCGGAGTCGCGGCTATACTGGTTACCTTCATAGGTTGCGCGATAGCGAGCGTCGGAACGATTGAGCGTGCGCAAGCCGACCGGCGTCAGCAGTTCCTGCTCCACTTTTTCCACTACAGCCAGCGCGCGCTCTTGCGAAAGCATGGAGTGATGCAGGCTGACGGCGAAGATCTGGTTGGGGCGAATCGACCCATCCGGTGGACCGCCATTGACGACGTCATAGAGGCAGCGCGCGTCGTTATTCCAGAATGTGCGGTTGAACGTCTCACTGGCAAGCGCGGCCAGGCTTGAATATTTCTTCCGCCGATCGTCGTGGTTGAAACGTGCGGCCAGGTCCGCCATGATGCAGAGCGCGTTGTACCAGAGCGCCTGAATCTCAACCGGCTTGCCGCTCCGTGGAGTTACCACCCAATCACCGATTTTGGCGTCCATCCAGGTGAGCTGCGCGCCTGGAGCGCCGGCGTTGAGCAGGCCGTTCTCGGCGGTTTTGATGTTGTAGCGCGTTCCCTGGATGTGGAATTCGATGATTTGGGCCAGGAGCTCATAGAGCTCGTTGCGGATGAAATCGTAATCGTTGGTTACGGCCGCGTACGCGCGCGCGGCTTCAAAAAGCCAGAGCGCGGCGTCCACCGTGTTGAACTCTGCTTTTTCACCGGCATCAACAAAGCGATTCGGCAGCATACCCATATTGCTGTGGCGGGCAAAGTTGCGCAGAATGCTCCTGGCTATTTCAATTTTGCCGGTGCAGAGCGTCAAGCCGGGAAGCGAGATCATGGTATCGCGGCCCCAGTCCGTGAACCACGGATAGCCGGCGATGATAGTCCAGTCTTCGCCGCGGCGCGCAAGATACTGGTCCGCCGCAGCCGTAAGCGAACAGACCAGCGGATCATCGATGGGAGACGATGCAACCAGCCGCTGCCGGCGCTGCACCTCGGCTTCGCGGGTGGCGGCGGCCTGCCCAATGTCCCTTTGCGTGGTTGACGCGATCACGTTTGCGCCGCGCTCCTGGCTGAGGCTCCAGGAGAGTACGAATGGATTGTACAGGTCCTCCTCGAAATCCAGGCCGCGTTCCCGCTCCATCCGATAAAGAAAGTTCTTATACCAATACCGTTGCTCCAGAAGTTGGACCGCGTCATGGGCGAAGTAGAGTCGCGGCAAACCTGGATATGGTTGAAGACTGGCGGAGTTTGCCGCGCTTTCAACGGCCGGATTCAGAGCGCCATTCTCGTGCGTGGTGGAATGATAGTCGCGGAAAGCAACCAGCGGGCGCACCTCCAGCACTGGTTTGATCGCTGCTGGACTTTGCAGCAACTTGTACTCGACCTGCACGGTATTGCTGCCCTGCGGCATGAAGATGGTCTTCTCAAGGCGTGTGCCTTCCGCTTCAAACGTCCACGTGGGAAAAGGGTCGAGCCGGAAGTTGCTGAGCAAGAGATAGCCTTGGGGATGAATCGCGCCGGCGTATTCGTTGGTAGAGAAGTCAATCCGCCGATTGCCAAGAACCAGCGTCTCTTCCAGTTTGGAAAGCAGAAGCATGCGTCCACCGGGCGGATTCAGAGCAGCGGTGAGCAGCCCATGGTAACGCCGCGTGTTGGCCCCGGCGAGAGTGCCGCTGGCAAAGCCGCCCAGCCCGTTGGTCTCAATCCATTCCCGGCTGAGGCCTGCTTGTAAATCGGTACAGACGCTCTTATCAAAGCTAATCACATGGATGCCTTTTGCTCAGAAGGACGCGACTTTGTAGAAAACCTTCCCGGCTGTCTCGAGCTTATTCAATGCTTCGGGGTAACTGTCAAGCCTTAACCGGATGCGCGAGCAACACATTCCTCCAGCCGGAATACATTGCCTGCCATGCATCGCACGTAAGAACACTGGTCCGGCGCTTCCAAATGGGGTGCGTATAGTAAGCTATTAGAGACATGGCAGCGGAAAACTCATTTGACATCGTAAGCAAAGTGGACCTGCAAGAAGTCTCCAATGCGATCCAGAACGCGCTCAAGGAGATCCACACGCGGTTTGACTTGAAAGACTCGAAATCCGACATTCAGCTTGAGGGAAAAGAGGCGCTGGTACTGTCTTCTGCCGACGAGTACAAGCTGAAGGCCGTGACCGACATTCTGCAGAGCAAACTAGTGAAGCGCGGCGTGCCGATCAAGGCGCTCACTTACGGCGTGGTGGAGCCGGCGGCGGGCTCGAGCGTGCGCCAGAGAATCACCATGCAGCAGGGCATCCCGATTGAAAAAGCGCGCGAGATTGTGAAGCTCATCAAGGACTCAAAGAAGAAAGTACAGGCCTCCATCCAGGGTGACACGGTGCGCGTGAGCGGAAAAGACCGCGATGTGCTCCAGGAGATCATTGCCCTGCTGCGCGGGCACGATTTTGGCATTGATATGCAGTTTACGAATTACAGGAACTAAACCGCTTAACCACAAAGGACACGAAGGGAAGCTATTTGTCCGTTGCGGCCTGCGAGCATTCCGATTGGCAGCCGGCGATGCGGAAGCAGGGCGGGCACAGGATACGAATTCAGGCCAATGCAAGATCGAAGCACTAAGGTAAAGGACATTTTGAGTTCATCGGGCACAACCACCGCCAAAGAAGTCTTCGAACTGTTGCGCGATGACCTTGCCGCTATTGAGCGAGAGTTCGGCCGCGATACGGTCTCAAGCGTCAGGGCCATCACCGATATCGGCGAGCATCTGCGCGCGGGTGGAGGGAAGCGCATCCGTCCGGTGCTGCTGCTGCTTTCCGCCAAGCTCTTTCCGCACGAAGAAAAAAGCGCCATCAAGCTTGGGGCCGTGGTGGAAATGCTGCATACGGCCACGCTGGTGCATGACGACATTATTGACGAAGCCAAAACGAGGCGCGGCCGTCCTGCGGCCAACACCAAGTGGGGCAACTCAAAATGCGTGCTCGCCGGCGACTGGCTCTACATGCAGGCCTTTAAGATCGCCGTGCAGGAGCGCAACTTCCGCGTGCTGGACGTTTTGATCGACCTGACGCAGCAGATGGTTGAGGGCGAACTGCTGCAGATGGAAAAGCTGGGCAAAATCATTTCGCTGGATGAGCATTTTGACCTGATTTTCCGCAAGACGGCATGTTTGTTTTCCGTTTCCACGCGGCTGGGCGCGCTCATCGGCAACGCCGCGGAAGAACAGGAGTCTCGCCTGGGCGAATACGGACGGAACCTTGGCCTGGCCTTCCAGATCGTGGATGACGTGCTGGACCTGACGGCTTCAGAAGAAGTGCTGGGCAAGCCCGTGGCCAGCGATCTCCGCGAAGGCAAGGTGACGATGGCGGTAATCCACGCGTTGCAGCATTGCACACCGGCGGAGCGCAAGCTGGTGGAAACGGTGCTGGAAGAGCGGGCCTTCGTGAGCGTGAAGCACGAGCAGATTCTGGAGATGCTCAACCGCTGCGGTTCAATTCCGTATGCCTATGACGCGGCAGCCAAACACGCTGAGACCGCGCGCAAAGCCATCTGTACGTTCCCTGATTCGGAAATCAAGCGCGCGTTGTTGTCGATCCCGGATTTTATCGTGGAGAGAAACAGCTGAACTTATTGCGCCGCCTGCTTCATGCGGTCTCGCAGATATTCCTGCTCAACCACCATTGCTGATTTTTTCCCGCGCGCCAGCGGAGGAGAATTCGCCGGTCATATTTTGGCCGGTGCATGTTCTGGTGGCGCATGTTGAGGTAATCTGGCGCCAGCCTCTATACTGAGCGTGAGGGGACTAAGGCCGTGGCTCTTTCCGTTGTAATCGTGGATGATGAACAACTCGCGCGCGATGAACTCAGGTTCCTGCTGAAATCTGTGGGCGATGTAAACGTCGTGGCCCAGGGACATAACGGGCTTGACGCCGTAAACCTCATCAAGGAATTTTCCCCGGATTTGTTGTTTCTCGACGTGCAAATGCCGGGGCTTGATGGCTTTGGCGTGCTCAAGAAACTGCTCGACCGGAAGCTGCCAATCCCCCAGATCATCTTCGCCACGGCGTTTGATCAGTACGCGGTTAAGGCTTTTGAAGTCAATGCGATAGATTATCTTCTTAAACCTTTTGACAAGAAGCGGGTGGCGCTGGCCGTGGAGAAAGCCCGCAAGAAACTTCAAGGATCTTCTCCCGATACCGAAAAGCTCGATACCCTGATGAAGCTGCTGGAATCTCAACGGCCGCAGAATTCCAAAATACTTCTTCGCAGCGCCGGGCGCTTGCTCCTGGTCGACCAGAAAGATCTTTGCTTCGCGTCCATCGAAGATGGCATTATCAGCGTTGTCGCCACCAATCTTGAAGGCCAGTCCAATTGCCGCACCCTTGAAGAATTACTTGAAGGTCTTGACCCGGAAACTTTCTGGCGCGCGCACCGTTCTTTTGTGGTGAACATCAATCGGATCAAAGAAGTTGTGCCCTGGTTCAAGAGCTCATACCAACTGCGCATGGATGACCGCAAGCAGACCGAGATTCCCGTCAGTCGTGCCCAGACGAAAAGGCTCAGAGAGTTGTTCGGACTCTAGCGCCTGAACCGAATTTCACTGAGGCCGCATTTCGGGCACTACGGTGAATTCCAATCTTTTTGAGCCGCGTAGAACAATCAGGCTCGTCTTGATTCCGATCCTGTCTTCCCCCAGCAGGCGATGAAGCACGTCCACGCCCTCTACGGCCCCGCCCGACAAAGAAATAATTACATCACCTTCCTGCAAACCAGCTTTCTGCGCCGGACTCCCGGGTTCCGCTGCGAGCACTAGCGCTCCCGTTAGAGCCTGAAGCTGATAGTGGCGCGCGATGCTCCGGTTCAACGCCGCGGTTTGTGCCTGGACGCCGATGTAGCTCCGCCGCACCCGCCCGTGGCGGATCAGCTTGCTGGCGATAAACTGCGCGGTATTGATGGAAATAGCGAAACATAAGCCTTGCGCGGGCAGGATCGCGGCGGTATTCACGCCCACCACCTCGCCTTGCGAATTCACCAGCGGGCCGCCGGAATTGCCGGGATTGAGCGCCGCATCCGTCTGGATCACGTCTTCAATCAGCCGCCCTGACTGCGACCGCAGGCTGCGTCCCAGGGCGCTGACCACGCCGGCCGTCACCGTATATTGGAACCCGTACGGGTTGCCGATGGCCACCACCAGTTGGCCAACGCGTATTTTGCGAGAATCGCCCAACTTCGCGCTGCGCAGCACCGGCGCATCGATCCGCAACAGCGCCAGGTCGGTATCCGGGTCTTCGCCGATAAGTTGTGCGTTAAAGTCCCCGGAGTCGGGAGTCCAGACTGTGATTTTCTCGCCGCCATGGACCACATGGCTGTTGGTCAGGATGAACCCATCCGGCGTAAAAATAAAGCCGGAACCGCTTCCGCCACGGCCTTGCTTGCTCTCCACCTGTATGCGGACCACAGCCGGGCTTACCGATTCGGCCACCGTCGTTACCACGCGCGAGTAGGCATCCATGGCCTCGGCTTCACTGGCGCCGGTGGATACGTTCTGCGCTTCATGCCCGGGAAAAGAGATCAAATCAGGTTTGCTGCTCATAGTCCCATTGGATAATGCGATCAAGGCAAAGGATTCATGGCGCGGGCCCCGCCCGTCCGTGCCGCCGCGCATTTACAATGCCTCAAGTGAGCGACTTGAAAGGCAAAACTGTTTTCATTACCGGCGGCGCGCGCCGTTTAGGCCGGGCAACAGCGCTGGCCATGGCGCAGGCGGGGGCCAACGTCGCCTTTACTTTCCGATCGTCGGCCAATGAAGCTGGAGAGACGCTTCAAGAAATCAAAGCCTCAGGAGTTCAGGCGCTGGCCGTTGAATGCGACTTCCGCGAGCGCCAGTCCGCCGCCGATGCCGTCAAGGATGTGCTGAAATATTTTGGACAAATCGACCTGCTGGTCAACAATGCGGGCGTTTTTGAAACGGCGAATTTCGAAGAGATCACCATCGAGCAATGGGACGAGGTGTTTGCCGTCAACGTTCGCGCTCCGTTCCTGGTTTCTCAACTTTGTATTCCGGAGCTGCGCCGTGCCCACGGCCGCATTATCAATATGGGGTCGCTGGGCGGCCAGAAGGCGTGGGCCACGCACGCGCACTATTGCTCGTCAAAAGCGGCACTGCATATGCTGACTCAGGTGATGGCCAAGGCGCTAGCGCCGGAGATTGCCGTCAACTGCGTGGCGCCGGGCATGATAGATTCCGGCGCGGGGGAAAAAGATCCGGCGCTATTGCAGCGTCTGGCCGCGCACACGCCGATGAAAAAGAATGGAACGCCTCAGGACGTGGTGAGCGCTGTAATGTACTTCGCTACGGCGCCGCACTTCATCACCGGACAGATTCTTACGGTCGATGGCGGCCTGGGCCTGCGCTGAGAAATTGAGTAATCCGGTAATCGGTAATTTGCAAGCGGCCGTGGAGCGCAAGTTTTCAATTTCAAATTAACCCGATTACTGAATTATCAATCCCTCCACTCCTGAGGCAAAAAACCGCCAAATCCCCCCAAATCGGAGTTGACTTCTCTTTTCTTTCGCTATATGATGCTTGCATGAAAAGGCATCCGGGACATCCTTCGGGAAGAAATGAGGAATCCGGGCCAATGAATTAGCCACCCTCAAATTTTGCCAGGAATCCACGGCCAGGAAAAGGCCGGGATCGGTTGAGCTGGAGAGGCAGTGGCCATTGATTGGCGAAGATCGCTAAGCACGTATGAAAACACATCTAAGACTGATAGAGGGACATATGAGGGTTCTGAAAAAAAATCCTGCCAGCGTTCGACCCAACGGAATCGCCAAATTCGCAACGGAATCACCGGCTTCCTCGGGGTCAAGGTTCAATCTCGATAAGGTGAAAGCATTTGTTGCGGAACTGGAGGTCCCCTTCAGTCCTTCGGTGATTGAGTGGCGAGTGGTAAGCGTGAGCGAGGACCGGAGACGTGGCCAGGTTATGCCCTATGCTGATCAGCGGGCCTACACCGACCGCCTGAATGAGCTCTTTACGCCCGCGGGTTGGACGCGAAAATACACGGTCCATACCAGCGCCACCTTCGAGCGCAGCCGGGACAACAAAGTTGCAGCCAAGGTGTTTGTCACGTGCGATCTGACGATTCATGGAATCGGCTCCCATTCCGCCACCGGAGAAGAGTGGACCGACAACGAAAATGCGGGGACCAGCGCGGAAGCGCAGGCCTTCAAGCGTGCCTGCTCCTGTTTTGGGCTGGGAAGGTATTTATATAACCTCAGCGGCGTATGGGTGGACCTTGACGAACATGGACATCCGGCGGAAACGCCGCAGCTTGGCGGCTGGGCTAAGCCCGAGGGATGGAGAAAAGGGTTACGCCCCTTGCCACACGGCGAACCTGAAGCGGCTAAGCCGAACGCAGCAGCCAAAAAGAGGAAGAATTCCAGGCCCGATGAGCAGAGTGTTTCGCCTGAAGACAGGCGGATGATTCAGCAGATTGAGGCCATGGCGGAGCCGCTGGGCAAAGCCATGTACCGTGGATTGCTGAAGACCATAGCGCGCGTCTGGAGGCCCGCAGAAATACGCGACCGTGCGGTGTTGGAGAAAGTTTCCGCCGCCATGCAATCGGCCGCTCAGGGATTGCGCCGGCTGGAAGACGCGCAGGAGCGGATTGGACCTGAAGCGACAAAAGCCCTCATGAACTCATTGCATGTCAGGTCTGTGGCCCAGGTGGACAACCTGGAAACGCTGCGGCAGCTTGTGCAT
>Ga0164306_10000692_pt1 | contig 14120 bp, 13 predicted proteins | sample Whisoiple_242_MG_FD_110213 | JGI IMG/M metagenome (GOLD analysis project Ga0164306, IMG submission 110213) | Soil microbial communities amended with fresh organic matter from upstate New York, USA - Whitman soil sample_242_MG | ecosystem: Environmental > Terrestrial > Soil > Unclassified >... | reverse complement strand
GGATTGGGCCTTCCTACTACGATGGCCTTCGTAGGAAATAATGACATCTTGGTATTAGAAAAGGCCAAGGGTACTGTGGAGAGGATCCTAAACGGCAAGGTATTGAGTAAACCTCTTCTAAAGGTAAACGTGGAATCACAGGTAGAAAGAGGGATGCTTGGAATTGCCGTCGCACATAATAGGGACGGTCCTACGTATGTTTTCTTGTACTTTACTGAGAAGACAAATTCATCAACTAGTAATCCTGATGGTAGTGCGTCTGTTGCGAATCGTGTATACAGATACGAGTATGTTGGAGGGAAACTCATCAATCCGAAGATTATTTTGGATCTACCCGCTACTCCAGGACCTAGACATAACGCTGGCTCGATAGTAGTTGGTCCAGATAATAATTTGTACGTCCCAATCGGAGATGTAGATGGTCATAGTAGTCAAGCACAGAACGTACCTGACGGAGGACCGGCTGACGGCACAGGTGGGATACTTAGAATCACTCAAGATGGCAAGCCCGTAGGTAACGGGATACTTGGAACTGCCAGTCCTGTAAACAAGTACTACGCCTATGGGATACGAAATACGTTTGGATTAGGTTTTGATCCTTTGACTAAAAATTTGTGGGACACAGAAAATGGTGCAGGTTCAAATGATGAAATTAATTTGGTGAAACCAGGATTTAATAGCGGATGGGTGCAAGTCCAGGGAAAAGCACCTCCGGATTTCGACTACTCTCAGTTATTTACCTTTGGCGGTAAGGGCAAATATCACGATCCTGAGTTTTCGTGGCATGATACAACCGGTCCTACTAAGATACTTTTTCTTAACTCTTCAAAACTGGGGAAAAATTATGAAAATGATGTCTTCGTATCAGATATTCATCATGGTAGAATATTTCATTTTAAGATGAATGCAAATAGAACAAGTCTAGCATTACAAGGTCCCCTCGTTGATCAAGTAGCTGACACAGATAACGAAACAAACGGATTGATATTTGGATCTAATTTTGGTGGCATATCAGATATGGAAGTTGGTCCTGATGGTTACTTGTACATAGTTTCGCTTGGTCGGGGCTCGATATATAAAATAGTTCCTAACCTAGAGATCATAAAATAGCAGTAGAAGTGTGCTTCCTTCTTTCCTCTATCTTTTAGAAACCAGTAATATAATATTTGGATAATATTTTATTATTGTAAGTTTTGTTCTGGATTAATTGAATTCAATGTGAAGTAAAGTACTTCAGATTCGGATTTTTAGTTCCGCCTGACTACTCTGTAGTTTCGTTTTAATTCCCTGTTCCGCATTATATAACAGTATCTAGCGGCTAACTGGCGTTGCTAACTTAGCGATATTTCCACCTCATTAGATCGTCAAATCTAATACTAGAATTGATAACGCAATTGTGTATAAATAGGAAGAGGATGAGCCATTTATGACCATGTCCAAGATCGCAGAATCTATCTCTCATACACGGATAATAATCATCAAAAGCTTTAGTTCTATCCTTTAGATATTTTACTCTCCTTTCAACTATACTCTTCTTATATGGCGAATGTAATCTGTGCTCTAGTCCTAAGAATAGACATGCTTCAGGATACCAAGTTCCACCACTATAAACCACGTGTTTGCCATAATTCTTGATTAATGATTTCAAGAATGATTCATCTATGATCATATTCTTATGTCTTGAGATGTAAACTCCCAGGATTTGTTTATGTACTGGCTCTACTGCAATCCATAACCAGGCCTGATCAGGACCAATCTGCAACATGGTTTCATCAATTAGAAAGGCACATAATCTCTTACAACAATATATACGTCTTGGATTGAATCTCTGAACCCATTTTCATACTGCAACATGACTCCTTCCTCCTCTCTCTTTCCCAAATGGTTGGATTGCTTTAGATGTATTTCTGAAACTTAGCCCTAGAAAATATAAGTATAATGCATACAATATTGTCTCTAGGTATGTCCTCTCACGTTCAAATAATCTCATCGAATATGAGAGAATGTTCGCAGCTGTAGCTTTATCGCTAAGCTAACAGGAGCGGCTAACTTGGGAATAAATATAAATTAAACTATCCCCAGGGTTATTGAAGATGTAATCAACAGATTAGGATTCTGTAACGAGGGTGATGATCAGGACGTTTGTTCGCCATTATTCTATATTCATATTTACATCACATATGATATGTCGCAATATTGCATACTGACGGTTCTCTGACAACATATGCGACTGCGCTATAGCCATGAAAAGGGAGGTCAACCCACGAGCAAGTTATAAGAAAAACACCATGCAGTTTATTGCAGAGTTATCACACACTGTTGGCTATCGAAAAATGACTAACAGCATTCTGGACTACTTAACCGTAGCAGATTTATAGACGAGCAACATTACGACATTTATAGAAAAAATTTGTGGACGCCTAATTCCGTCAATTCCCATCAAAGAAGAATTTCAGAAAACGTTCGCCGCGCCAAAGCTAAATACGCTATTGCACTCTTGGTTGCGAGCCTAATTATTCTGTTATTACCGGGGGTACCATTGATTATGCCTTTTCAGTCCTCTGCGACAACTAGCAAATCATTTTTGTATTCCGTAGTTACACCCGTTCTAGCACAAAGAGTGCCAATAAATAGTACGTGCAATTGTACATTAGATACCACTACTTATGGTCACTTGTCTAAGAATGTCTCTGGAATTACTATTCCCAAGGTTAGGATTATACAAAATCAATCTTTACAGAGCCAGACTGAGGGTCACCTCACGTGGAAATCAATAAAACCAATGCAGTTGATGGGAATTCTGACCAATGGTTTCTTTCTTGGAAATTTTTCCAGCGGTACTGCCTCTACGGTTGCACTGAATTCATTGAATGTCAAACCGAATGACTCAATAGGCATTCAAATAGGTGGAGGTACAATCCCGACAACTGCAAAAGCAGAGCTGTTGAAAGCGAATGTGAATGTGAATGGCACGCTCGCTCAAATTAAAACCGTTGGTAAACCTATATCTACCTTCGATGTAAATCACGGTAAGAATATGAAGATGGCTTTGACAAAGAATAAACTTCTCGCAGGACTTGATCCTCATCCAAATAACTATCTACTACTCATGTCTTTAACATATGACGATGGGGTCAGATCGGCCGCCTCATCAGCTAAAGAATTAAACACAAATCGCATTGTGGCTATATATGAGACAGTGTTGCAGGTGGGCTAGAATAGTAACCTACTCGTTTAAGGACTGGATAATAACAAAATAGAAGAATATCTTATAGATATTCCGAAGACTTTCTAACGCTTTTACCAAGAATTATTTTAACGAAATCCTCGATTTTGGATCGATAATTGGTAGCAAAATTGACATAACTTGAGCACGAATCAATAGTATCTGAATAGAATCAAGTAGTTACTACCAAAAACAAAACTAGCATCGTCAAATAAACTTAATTCTCGAATTGGAGTAATCTCACTTTGAAACAGATATTGGTTCTACTGATTTAGAGCTATTTTCGAACCTATCGCTATAGATTGTCTTGTCCATAATTTCGCATTATGTTTGCTATGCATTTAGTAGCTTTATTAATCAAATCCAATCTAGCGAATTCATTAGGTGAATGAGATCGATTGTATTTGTAGGATCCGCCTATGCAAATACACGGTGCACCGAGTATTTTTTTAAAATGATACATTGAACCCGAGCCCACAGAAGAGACGCTAATCACAGTTTTTCCAAAGGTTTCAGTTGCAGCGCTTTTAACTGACTTTACAAATGGATCGTTTATTGATGTCCGAGCAGGCTTAACGCCATCAATCATTTTCAATTCTATGGAGTTTTCAAATCCCTTTTCTACGAGATGGTCCTGAAGGCGAGCAAATTGTTTCTCAGGATCCATATCTGGGACTAGTCTAAATTCTAGCCTCGCGATTGCCTTGGCAGGCAATACTGTCTTGCTGCCTTTACCAGTATAACCAGATGATAAGCCACAGATATTGCAAGTGGGCCTCTCAATCAGAGCCTTTTGGGGTTCAACTCCATCCAAGTTATCGACAAATCTCTTTACTCCATATTCCTTCTTAAAATCATCCTTATCAAATGGTTCATTTTCTATAGCGCGAATTTCCTCTTCCGTCGTATTCTTTATGTCTCTGTACCATTCATTGATCAAAATCCTTTCGTTTTTATCATTGATCGTGCCTAAGGCCCGCACTAATATCCATGCAGGATTTTCCACCAAGACTGCCAAACTAGAATGAATGTCATGAGATGGACCTCTTGCGACCAGATCTACAGACAATATTCCCTTTAGTTCCAAATGTATAACTGCCCTATCCTTGGAGTCTACTAGACCAAATTCCCAGATTATTCCATCGCAAGCAAATTTCTTCTCGTATTTCAAAAGATATTCTTGGATATGCAAGCTTCCTATCTCCTCTTCTCCCTCGACAATAAATTTTATGTTACATGGAACATCTCCTGTCTCTTTTAAATAATATTCGACAGCCTTAATTCGAGTAATTAACTGCCCTTTATCATCAGATGAACCACGGCCAAAAATGTAATTGCCGTCAACATCGCCACTGAACGGATGTACATTATTCCATAGATCTACAGGTCCTTCTGGCTGGACGTCATAATGATTGTAAAATAATATAGTCTTGCCTAATGGATTTGATCGTGATTTAACCTCACCAAAGACTATAGGAGGTATATCATCCTCTCCTTGATCATTTAGATAAATTAGCTCGGTTTTGATATTAGCTTTAGTCATAGTTGCTGCCACAAGGTGTGCACATCGGACAAGATTTTGTTTATTTGAAGCGCTGCTTGGCTGTCTAATCAGAGTCTGAAGATCAAGTACAATATCTTGCATATTGGAATCGATGGCACAATTTACCTTCGTGATCATATATCGCTTATTTAGCGTAATAAGATGTAATAACATTTTCCAATAATCTTTTGTTTGGGGTTTCTTCAATATTACAAATAACTAATAAATACGTGTAAATGCTCTCAATAGATGAACTGATATAGAGCATAACATTATTATATATTCAAATATTGTAGATCTAGTTGATATTTTTATAAATTATTGCAAGAGTGTACTCTCTTCAAATGAAATTATTCTGATTTTATCGCACTATATTTCTTCGGCCAGGATATTTGAAATTTTGAAGAATAAAGTCGATGCTTTAGAATCGTATAAGGCAGATGGTTCAATCGTGATCGTGGATTCGAGGAGAGCATATTTTGGCCTGAAAAATGATTTTGTAGGGATAATGATAATGCTAAAAATGCTTCTCAGACGTAGAACCAAATTATCTAAAGATGGAGTAATAGTGATCTCCGACATGGGAAATTTCTTCCATCCTGTTTTGAGGATCCATGAGCTTTTCAAGCATGAAGAGGAAATATCTTCCGCTGGAACTTTGCCGTTTAAATTTTATTGCAGTTATACTACATTTGATTTGAATTCCTATAGCAAAGCACAAAAGCAAGAACTATTGCAAAAACACGATAGACTTGTTAATCTATGAGGCACGGTTTGTAGATACATTAATAGAGCGAAATAACCGTAATTTAATAGCATGCGACTGTCTCTTATCAGATATCGGCTTATGCGGATGAGAAGGATTACTAAGAACAAGCTTTTCCTGATCGTTAGGTCTCTGATATTTTTCTACCTTAGTATTAAAATTAAGCTTGGATGGGTTTAGATAAACAATATCTACCAATGTTATAGTTTAGTAAGCCAACACTAATAAAATATATTCATGGCCTATACCAATTTGAAAAGTTGCTTTCTTCTGATCTATTTCTCGGCCAAATCCGTTGTTTCCATAAATATTTTATCAGGAGGAAATGCTTTGCAATAAATCCAAGAGATATCGAAATCGCACCTCCCACAAGAAATCGCAAGCCTATAATTTTGAATCCATCAGCCTCCTCCCTAAAGGATATAAAACTACTTCCGATAAGGATACAAACTGTTCCAAAGGCCAGAATTATTATGCCCGCTATCAAGAAGGGTTTAAACAGCATGACTGACTCGTTATTAGATTTAGTCATTGGCCCAACAGTAGTAATATGACTCGACTAATTAAGTTATTTAGGTAATAATCTTCTCGGCTGAACAGACTACAATCAAGCATTGATAATTTAGATTTCGTTTCAGTCTGAAATTGGTATCACATAACTGTCAAAATGTCGACATTCCTAAAATCCGATTAAACAAACTAAACAATGTCTATTTCAACCACCAATTCGTTGGTTGATCAAATAGATTCTATAAATCCAATGGTTTTTCTCACTGGAAGGGTTAGAATATGTCAGCTGAGCATTAGCATAGTGGCATGTGAATTGAAATAATTCAAACTAGTTGTGGCTATTCTGAGATGAGAATATAATATATCTACAAATATAGCTATCGTTTGGCTAAATATTACATAAGGCTCCAATTTAGCAATTATCGACAGCATAAAACTAACAGATGCTAGAATTTGTCTGCTCGTCATCATAGGTCAACAACATTATTGACGAAGCGACCAATTATGCTCACAAATTATCATTTTATTCTTTGATTGGGCAAACAAATATTGGATCCCTCCAGTTTTACATGCCTCACTTTAGAGGCATTTGATCCCATTTATGATTCTCCCATGATACCATTGTTCGCAGCAATATGATCCCCGATCATAGAAAGAGTAATTAAGATTTACCCGACTACATATGCACTACTTAACCTAAGGAGAGAGAGATTAACTACATGACATGATTAAAAATAGATCCTTGCAAATTCCTTCATTAAATAGTGAACCTCTTTATGGCCGGTAAAATTCGAGTTCGGAGAATAGATAGTATCTCTTCCATCTTACGTTACATAATACGAAGTCGACTTTAATATCTGCTGAGTTCTAAGGACGTGATTCGCGAAATTAGTGTGAACTCAATTTGATTTCCGAAACTTGAATTAAATCTTTTGGTGTTTGCTCCAACTCTCACGTATTTAATGAATTATTTTGATATTGCTCATTACGAGTATCTTGAGGAAGCCTGGTTAATTAATCCCAAGTTGTGCTTACTCCTTAATACGCAAGCGACAGCCACGAGAATCCTCAAATGCCAAAAGCGATATGGGAATAGAGTGTGAAGATCAACGAATTGACCAAATTTTAAATTCAGATACTTTCAGACTGATTCTCTTTCTTATCTGCTTTTCCAGAGTAATAATCCCTAAACTCCTGGGAAAAGTTGGCAGTCTCCGCGATACTGAGCTGGTTGTTTGTGTGTTCTTCCTTAATCCAAATAATATTTCCATCAAGATCAATCTCTATTTTTTTCGAATTCTTCAGGTATCTCAAAATTGCGTTAATCATATGCAGGTTAAGTCTTGGAGCTAACAGTTTTTGTAAATTTCTTACCTTAGGATACCCATCTACCTTTCTTAAGGTGGCTATAAACAGGTCCAAGTGTTCATCTTTAAATTCTACTGGGGATATAGTTTTATTTTTTCTTCCCTTATTTTTCAATCTGAATCGTAATCACCACGTACTAAGTAGGAGCAACTTCTGTCGCAAATGTATTAAATGAAGTCTCTCATATTAACTAATAACTACTACAATTATGCATCTTTACTTCGATATAGTCGCCGTTTAAGTTGTTGACCCATATCTTGTTTTGATGAATATAGCATGCTTGAGAGATTAGAATTAAGATAGTATGGATTCGGACTGGAACGTTTTACGAGCATTACAAGTCAAAGTTCTAAAGGGGTATTTACTGGTCAGGTACCGTAAATGGTGTGATCGCGAGAGTTGTGGCAAAGAAGGTAATTTCTGGAAGTATATTAAAATCAGGTTAAATTCGACTAAAGTAAATTTCCATAAAATAGCTGTATTATCACAACACGATTAAAAAATTATTTAGATTCGGAGACTATGTCACCATCGATGTGCTCAACAAAATATGTTATGCCATCTTTCTTATTTTGAACTTTCCACGCAAAGTAGTTCCCCCCACTAATCGTGGAAGCTGCGGTACCTAGATATTGTCCTATAGAATTCGAGTTTGCGTTAGATTCATAAAATTCACCATTTCCCTTAATATAGACATAACCCACCGCAAAATCTTTTGGAGTAAGATGCATTGAATTCTTTTGGGCGAGAACTATAGAAATGGCAGCTTCTGGCGGAATGGGAATTCGGTTAATAATCGGCTGATCAAGTGAACCCGTTAAAGCCATATAGACTATGATAGTTGCACCAATTCCTATTCCAAGAGATAGGATCACTTTTTTATCCAATCTTAACTATTCTTGTAGAACATTCAAATATAAATCTAAAATTTATTCACGTTCGAAACATAGTCCCAACATTCTTCTCCTACGAATTAAGAGATGCAGGTGCTTGCGTAATGGAAGTAATTGAGGACTAATCGATCAGTACCTACTTCGTCAATTTAGTTGTTTAGTTCAATCGTTTTGAGCATGATAGGAGATAATGAGCATCACCCTTGGGCCTAACTTGTAATAGCGAATGTACAAGACTCGCTTCCAACATTAAATACATATGTAACGTGCAGTGAATATCGAATAATACCACTCTTAAGCGATACCATAATACTTCGTAACAATATAATTGAAGCGCTGGAGAACGATAGGATCCACGATGCATATTTTTTTGGCATACTACAGTTTGCCATTAATGTACTAATGATACCTAACAGAATAATACCGCTAAATATGATTAGTGGTGCCATATTCTACACTTAAATATTTCTTTCAAGGCAACAATCCTAACATGCAGATAGTCAGTGAGACATCAGACGCATACAAGAATTTTGTAAAGAGTTTAGATAGTGAATATTCACGAATAGGTTATTTGCGTTCATTTCAGCAGTTCATGAAATTTTGTAAGGTTGATTCCTATGACCAATTGCTACAGATTGACTTGAAGCGACTAGAGGGTATAATAAGAGACTACATAATCCACATGCGTGAGGACAGAAAATTAGCACCTGCTTCAATAGCAAACTACTGTGCTGCAGTTTCTCATTTTTTCGAAATGAACGACATAACTATAAACTGGAGGAAACTAAAGAAATTCAAAGGTAGACTTAGGAGGGTTATTGAAGGCGTTCCTTATACCAGAGACCAGATAAAGACCCTGGTAGACAATGCCACTCTAAGAGACCGCTGTGTAATTCTACTTATGTCTTCGGCAGGACTTCGTAGAGGTGCACTGCCTCTACTGGAAGGTTCTAGTAGATGCAGCAGAACAATTCTTTAATAGAATGATAAAAGAGTTGGAGCAAGTGAGTACTAACCAATTAGTACAAGAATTTATTTTAGGTTCAATATCCTCCTCGCTATTGACTAAAGAGTCAGCTCTAGATTCAAAGGCTATACTTCCTATACAAACATACAGCAACGAGAAAAAAGATCCGCTCCTGGGAGCGGATATGGTAACACTTTAAACCTCAAAATAAATATGATGGTGGCAGTTATATAACATCTCATCATATCTTTGTAATACAATCTTTCGATCTACCATTAGTCATCGGTGTTTCTATACAATCTTTGAAATGAGTACCTGAATGAGGGGGCTTTGCTAAAAAATACTTTAGATGTTCTTCTTCTTTGATTTGTTTCTCAATTCTGCTTGTATCCACAATGTATCAAATATCGATGCGTAGGACAAAACTGTTGATTCACTGTTAGAATATGTTGCCAATCCAAGGACCTCTATCGCAGAGGCATATTCGTCATAGTCATCATCATTATTTTCATCCCTTACTTCCACTGTCAAACAGACTTCCTTATCTACTATTATGGCTATAATCTTGTTTTGCTCTTGTAAATCAAGAACTTGAGTTTCCACTGTGTTGTAGTTGCTATTAGTTTTTAGTGATTCTCTGTCCATACCCTTATCAGCAGATTTATCAAATAGGAGCCTAATCTTAACTCCTCTTGCAACTGCATTCCTTAATAATGGTATTAGATACTCTTGTTCATAACGATATAATCTCTTGTTATCTAAAGTAGTAGTCTTGGTTGGAAGTGTTAACAAGATTTCTTCCGTTGCAGAGTTTAAAATATTATTTAAGACAGTTTGAACCTCATAAGGGTCCTGTAAAGTTTCCATAAACTCTCTTTTCAAACCTTGTTCAATTTCTTTTATTCTCTGTTTTGCAGGCAATGCTTTCTTCCATAACATATCAAAGAAATATTGTTGTTGATCTACGAATGCCCTAACTGTGCTCACTATAAGTTGAGGCGGTGGTGCAGATTCATTAGTGGTTGCACTAGCATGATATAATTTCCCGTCAGCAATTCCAAAATTTCCTTTGACCTCGTCTAAGTGCCTTATTTCTCCGATCTCCATTAGTTTTTTACAAGATGACAAATTGTCTTTGGTGATTTCTGAAATGAACCTTAACCTTACACGTCTGTTCTTCATATCCATCATGGCCTGCGTTACTGGATGGTTAGGTATAACAAGCATCGAAGGACCATTGGCATCTATACAAGCATCCATAGTATATCTGATAGCATTGCATCGTTCTACTACTCTTCCGACAATTTCGTCTGGATCATATAACACCTCCGTCTTTTCGGGAATAAAAGTAGGAGTAAAATGGGCAGTATCACTCAAACAAAATTTGTTTGGATAGATTTATGCAAGACTAATAAGCATAGCGAAACTTAGTTAATGCGGATATCAGTGTCATCGATAGGAGTCAAATCGGATAATACAATATTGTTTAGTCAAATTAAAAACCATTAAACTATACTCATTGAAGGCGGTAGCTGTATCAATAATGCCTAGACCTTGTCTTCAAGATAAATCATGGAAGAAAAGAATACGACATAACCAACTCTTCCTAATGCGCTTTAGGCATATCTTCTCTAAGTAGAACTCGGGTCTAAATTAATAATTTAAGGTATAAAATACGCAAATGATGGTCAGCAGGTATATCATTTAGTTATTTATCATTACCACCACTTTTCGTGCAACGGTAACAAAAATAAACTAACAACAAAGACTAGTCCTGCAACCATTCCAATGATACAGATGTTTGATTTAATCGATTTTAATAATCTCAAGGTTCTTTGTTGGCCTTGTCATAGGGATAAACATCCGTATGGCTTTAGGGAGAAACCAGTTGTTTAGCCTAGAAAGTGTCGAAAAACTGCTCTTGGCCTGACTGTGAAAACACAGTACGTGGTGATAACGAGGCAATGACTGAATTCGGTGAGATGTGCCCATATCATAAGGCAATGATAACGATTCATAACCGAATTCCTCCAAGCACAAATGCAAGAGTCAGCAAATCCTGACATTTTTGCATTTTTCACCTTCCTGTGCTTAGAGTAGTATTACAACTGGGAGTATTTTTTTACTGTCTCTCTTATATTAATGTGTGAAATTCAAATCTGTCTTGCGTTCCACCTTTTTATTTTTATTTTTTCAGATAAACCGCAGTAGTTATCTTTTAATCGTCAGAGTGTCCTTTAATAGAATTGGAGTAGCGGAAAATAAAACTCTAGAAATGGTCCCTTTATGTGGCTATGAATTTTAGCTGCTGCTATCCAACGTACTTTTAACTCTGTCGATAGATATAGACAAAGACTAGTGGTGCCCATATAAGAAATGCAATACAACGCCAAGGGTAATACCAACTTGACGTTGTCATCAAGTACTATGGGATTTCCATAGGAAAGCAATCAAGATTCTATTTATCCAAGTCTTATTTTAGAATTGCACGAGGCAGAAAAGACTTGAATCAAATGCACTGTTTTGCTTTAGGCTCGATGAATACAATAAGTATGTTAATAGAAACCTAAAACCTCAGATTAAAAATATTGATAAAATCTTTTCAACAGTCAGCATATTGGATAATGACAAAAGGACTGAGATAGTCGATCCACTCGTAGTGGTTTCTATAATGTTTTTAAAAAGAGAAGTTAGTGGAGATTAGATTATGGAAGATCTATCTTCAGTTATGGCATTTTCTTAGGGTACCATAGTAACTTACTGTTACTGATCATTGTCCAATAAAACTCCTCCATCGAGGACTAATTGACCCAACTTTCCTTCATTTATAAGATTGATTTCAGTTTGAGTTATATTCCTCCCACCACCATGATTTTTATCAGTCCACTCAAATGCTTCTGTTATATTGTTCTTGTCATCTAGAGTCACCACAATTGATTGTTGATTAGATTTTGCATTAGAAAGTACATTCAGAATATTTATGACACAATCAAAGTGTTCTTGCTCGATTCGAAACCATCTGCTACCCCCATTTCCGCTTCCTGAAGGATAAAGTGGTACCCTTCCATTAGCCATTGATAGCAATGCAGCTGCTGTTCTCATCTGATTACTTGCGTATAAAGCAAGTACATTTACAGGATAAATGGATTGTTTATTGGCCATTACAAGGCATGTATACAGAGATATTTATATAAAGGGGATACCCTAAATGTTTTTGCTCTTTATAGTAATTATTGTCTCATTGTTCTATAGGTATTTGATTGAGAAAATGGTGAATAATTAAGAAATTAGTTGTTAGTTTGTTTAGTGAAATATAACTACAAAGTGTCCATGTTAATTTAACTCTCGGCTTGAAAGATTAAGATTGATGTTCAGCATTGTGTATCAAGAGAAATCCTTAAAAGAGACCTGTTCCTGTAAAATAGTAGGAATCCAGTTTTAGCACCGGTATCGTCACGCATCCCACTGGCCCCATACCAAACTTGTCATGTTATTAGGCACCATCATGATAATAATAACGCCAGATGACAGGTATCTTCTGCGAATTCGACAAGGCAGCCGCAAAACAATATAGAAAATAGTTCATTCAGTCAATATGCGATGATTAAATTTTCCATCAGATCACAAGTAACCAGAAAATACTATGAAAGAAGGATTCGATACTTTTTGGACTTTATCAAATTTAATCCCGAAGATGATATAGAAAAACGCTGTGATGCATTTACACTCAAAGGAAATCATGAAGTAAAATGGGTAATAGAGCAGATTATTAGATTCTTACAATTTCAACATATATGAAGGCGATAATATTACTCAATGAAAGCATGGCAATTGCTGCCGTATAAGCCAGTACAACTCTACTTGGAAAGTTCCTGTATGTGCGTACTAGCCTTGAAGAAAGGATTGCTAGTAATACACTGGAAGTGATTAGATTTATTCCCACTACCGTTTCCAAGAAATCAACGTTATATTGTGATGTGAAAATAGCCTCAATAATATGTTATATTAGAAGGTATGAAGAGTAATCTGGTTCTACACTATCAGTAATTGCTGCATTGTATCCTGAATACCTGTCAACTTGTATGCCTCCCTCCTTGTTTTGAGGTCCTCTTGGTGGTGGCAATCATAACAGAGTGTTACCAGATTATCTTTAAAGTAATATCAATTAACCAATGCTCACTTAAGTTTAGTTAAAATTTCCTCAGCTACTTGAGTAGTGCTCTTTCCTTCAGTATCTAAAGGTATCTCTCTAATCCCTGCTTTGCTAGCAAAGCAATCTCTTAATTGATTAAACTCATGTACGCGCTGCTTCATTTCTTCTGGTGGTTTGTAGTTGTGACCGCGTTCTTTTACTCGTTGAATCAATGTATTTAAAGATCCATCTAATATTACCGAAAGGATTGTATAATTTCTATTTTTGAAATTGTTTATCCAGCTCTCTGGATTTTCTGTGTGTGCATCTCCCTAGAACAACATCCCGATAACATGTTTATAGCACAAAGATTCTTGAAGGCTTTTGTTGAATTGCTTTTCTAGAGGACCTGTTATGTCCAGATCCAAAAGGCGAGCTTGGTCATCTCCTCCTAATTTCTTAATGAGCTCTTTACCTATTGTATCCTTTCCTGATCCGGCAGGTCCTCTGAGTACTATTAGGTATCCCACAAACTGAGATATTACAACAACTTATTATATTATATCTAAAGAGACTACTTGATATCAGAATTTCGGGTGGCAATAGTGAGTCAAATTTGTCTTGCATTCCTCCGAACCCGGACCAACGACTTGCTGATAATTAAGATTAATAACTTTATATTTATTTTCTAGGGCCTCAAAATCGTGTCAAATTT
>Ga0164306_10000691_pt1 | contig 14123 bp, 22 predicted proteins | sample Whisoiple_242_MG_FD_110213 | JGI IMG/M metagenome (GOLD analysis project Ga0164306, IMG submission 110213) | Soil microbial communities amended with fresh organic matter from upstate New York, USA - Whitman soil sample_242_MG | ecosystem: Environmental > Terrestrial > Soil > Unclassified >... | reverse complement strand
TACGTGCCGGATGGAGAAGTTGGACTACGCCTTGAACTCTCTCGCAGCTACTCCGAACGAGCTGCTCAAGGATCTCACCTTCGTGCCCGGCGGCGACCCCGTTCCTGGAGGCGAAGCAATCCACGTAGATTTTCACGCCGACCCCTACAAATACGACACCAACGACAGGCAACCCAAATGATCACGCACGGATGGCATGATTGGTTCGCATGGTACCCGGTCATCTGCCGGAACGGAACCATCATCTGGCTCAAGACTACCAAGCGTCGTAAAGTCACTAACGGACTCAAAGGAACTAAGACCTACCGCTCATGGTACGAATATACGTAACCGCTTGCAATAGGACCCCTAACCGGGTATTTAACGTAGCAACGTCTTAGTTAAGGAGACTTATAATGCTGAACAAGGAGGCTGACATGCTAACTAGGTAACTTCCGAAAGGGGGTGATTAGCATGTCACTCGCCATAAAAAGAAATAAGGACTCGGCCATGGCTCAGAGACTCAAGCATCTCGGTATTAACCGGACCGCTTGTAACTGTCCCATCTGCCACAATCTGGTTTCTTTGAATAGGCTTTACTTCCATCTCCCGGCTTGCAAAGGACGGTAGATGCTACAAATAGATCTGGTAACTGGCTCGCCCTAACTGCTGAATCGGTGTTTATAGGGATGGTAACGAGACAGATTGCAGATCCTGGGTCAGTGGGAAGCCCCCACATTGCTTAACACTGACCAGCCATCGGAGTCCTGAACCCTTCGGTGGCAACAGTTCCTCGCTGCCCCTCCGTGCAGCGAGTTTCGGTCGGCGGAAGACTTGCCTCCGTGGGTCTTCCGCCGACTTCGTGTGGTCCCGTAGCTCAGTTGGTAGAGCGGGAGTCTCTAAAACTCTGCGTCGTGGGTTCGAGTCCCACCGGGCACCGCCAACTCCAGATAACCTGCCGTAACTACGGCCTTGCCTCTCAAGCCCCTCCGTGCTAAGGCTGAAACCTTCACGAAAGGACCTACCCTTGGCTGACCCCGCGACTAACGCACTGAATAGAACAGGGTATGGCGGGTACGGATACCTGAACCATCCTCCCAAGACAATCAACCTTCCGAACTTTGACGTAGCGGCTCCCAAGTCCTACAAAGTCAACTATCCGATGTGGCTCACTCTGCGTGACTGCTACGCCGGTGAGCAGAGGATCAAGCAGCAGGGCGAGATCTACCTGCGTCGGCTGTCGGCTCACTCGCAGGAAGAGTACGAGTCCTACCTAAATCGTGGGTACTTCTACAACGCTGTTCGTAGGACGCACGTCGGCCTAGTCGGCTCTCTGTTCAGGAAGCCGCCTGAGTTCACCATTCCTCCCAGCATTAAGATTGACGTGACCAACATTACGATCCAGAAGGATTCGTTGGTCAATTTCTCGAAGACGGTTGGTCATGAGGTCTTGCTCACGGGACGCTACGGTGTCTTGGTGGACTTCATGGGAAGCAATGCCAAGGACGCGTACATCACAGGATACAACGCCGAAAACATTTACTACTGGCGTGAGATCGTGTGGGGACCGCGCAAGGTTATTGACCGCATCATCCTCATTGAAAACGAGACCGTGCAGACGGAGTACGGTGAGACGTGCCAAGAGATCTATCGCGTTCTGCGGCTGGACCCGGACGCTAACGGAAACCTTCTTTACTCACAGGATGTGATTCGGCCAGCGGCCGATGGTAAGGAAACTCCGACGGTACAGAAGATCAACTTTAACTCACGCGGTAAGTCACTGGACTATATCCCATTTGTGTTCTTCAACTCCACGGACAATCTGCCGGAAGCGAAGCCGGCGACGCTGCAAGACATTGCTACGATCAACATCAGTCACTATCAGTCGTCCGCTCACCTTGAGCATGGGCGCTTCTACGCTGGTATGCCGACTTATGTCACGTCAGGCGACGTTAGCGAACAAATTCCGGGACTCGGCTCACCATTGCCGAGGACGGTTGGTCCTAGCAATCTATGGGAGTTGGAGAAGGATGCAAAGGCTTGGCTTCTAGAGTTCACAGGGCATGGGCTCACCTTTCTGGAAAACGCCGTAGACTCCAAGCAGCTACAGATGCAAAGTCTCGGGGGGCGCTTGATCTCGTCGACTCGGCGCGCAGCCGCGATGAGCTCCGAGGCGTGGCAACTCCTGGAGACGGGTGATGAGGCAACACTTCTCGATGTCGCAGAAACCATGGATGCGGGTTTTGCTCGGGTGCTTAGTATTCTGGCTCATATCCGCGGTGATATATCTGACCCTGATAAGTCTGGCATCGTAGCCGAATTCAACAAGGAGTTCGTGCGCTCTGATCTCACGGCACGTGAGCTTCGGGCGCTGCAAGCTCTGCGCGAAGGCGGTCATATTCCTGAGGACGTTATGTATTACGCGCTCAGGTCGGTGAACGTCATCCCGATTGAATACACGCTGGAAGAGTTCAAGGCGCTGATGGATAAGAAGGACCAGAAGTACGAGCCGCCGACTCCACCGCCAATGGCGATCAATCCGAACCTATCGCCTCCTCCGAAGAACCCCGCCTCTAATCCTAAGGGTGGCTCTTTCGGCGGAGGAAACTAATGGCTCTCCCTTCCGGAGAGTTGCGACCGGTACCTCCGGATGCCCCCGTCGCAGGCCATGCTGAGTCTGGCGTAGTTCAGGGGGTCACTAAGACCAACTCCAGCACCGGAGAAGATAGCTACAAGACTCAGTTCGTAAAGGTGTATCAAGACGCTGGCGTGATTGGCGCTAGTATGCTGACTCTTCTCGTACTGTGTTTTCTTCTCGGTATGTTTTCGTTAAGACTGTTGAAGATGTACGTCGCACTAACAGAATCTCGTGATAAGCTGGACGCAGCTAGGACAGAGTTTTCTTCCAAGATGGTTGAGAAGATCATAATCCTAGAGACGACGCAAAAGAACGTCATTACTGAACTTCGTGCGGATCACACGATACAGACTACGAAACTGGACGCGATATTATCATGTCAGGATAGAATGAATGAACGTCTGGACCGCTACAACGAGGCCAACCATGATCGAAGGTCAGGGAATTCTGGCTCATCGCGCAATCCTTCTGGAGCCGCCTAAAATGCACTGGTGGCGTGTCATTAAGGAAGTTCTGACTCCGGGCGCTCCGGAGTTCAAGGCTCACTTGACCCGCCTAAGCAACCATGAGGCTGAACTCGTTAAGGCCTTGCAAAAGCTCGACCAACCTGCTATTCGTGAGGTGAAAGACGCCACTGACGAAGCAGCGGAGTTCTAGTAGATGTTTTCTCCTCTGGTTCCTTGGCAATACGAAATCACCCTTCGAATCTTTGCCTCGGTCTATATTCTCTGGGGAGCTATGTGGGGTCTGGTCGCCTACCACTATGGAAGAGCATCACAGACTTCTTGGCGTGAACAGGGTGGGACATGGAAGCGTTCGTTTAGCGACTTCTTCCGAGTCTACCTGTTTGCATGGCAGAAATTTCTCTGCGGCATTCATCTGATTAAGAGTCCTGAGATCTGTGAAGATGAAGTACCTACTCGTTATACGATTGGGCATCACCTTCGGTTTTCTATTCTGCTAGGGGCTATTACTCCACTCTTTCTCACAACTACTCTGGCAGAGACAGATCGCCATGAGTGGAACTTCATAACTTTCTGCATCATCATAGTCCTACTTATGATCAGCTCTATGGGTGCTGCGGGGCACTTGTTTATCGCCTACCGTATGAGCCCGAAGAGCTGGACTCGCGTCGTTGTTGCTGCCACTGTCTGGCTTATAGCTGGACCCATCTTCCTGATAAAGATCAACTGGCCTTAACTAGGAGAATCCTCATGGCTGATGATGACAAGACCCTTACTACGAAGACGACTTCAGACGCTGAGACGAAGCCCGCGGTGCCGAGCAAAAAGCGTCAGTACACTCATGAGCCGTCGGATACGACCTACGAGCTGAGTGACGAAGACTTCGCTGACATGAAGGCGAACCCTGATCGTTGGCTCGGCCTCCCATGCCCGATGTCAGATATTCCTGGTCCTGTGCGTATTGGACCGGACGGTGAAGTCGTCTGGACTGGTTCCAAGGAAAAGGTTGATCCTTACAATATGCCGAAGTAGTCCTCCCGCATCTCCGGGACTACAAACTCCCTGCTGAATTCCTCAAGGTTCAGCAGGGAGTTTTCTTTGTAAAATAGTGCTTGTCAACTCCATGCAGCCGTGCAATAGTCAGACCGCTTCCCGAGGGTCGGGAAGTCTTGGTGACGGGGTCACCCTGCTAGGAGACTAAAATGCCCGAACTTATGTTCGACACCCAGGACGCCGTGCCTGAGGTCTTCCGTTCCATCGCAACGGAAAAGGATGGCAAGTTCGCCATCAATGTGGTCCCCAAGACCGAAGTCGATGAATTCCGCAATAACAATCTGAATCTCGCCAAAGAGCGTGATGGTTACAAGTCTGTCATCGGTCGTCTTCAAACCGACGCTGGCTTTGATCCGGCTGACCCGGACACCTTCATCACCAGCTATGGCGAGCTCAAGAGCATCAAGCAGCAGGTTGACGACGGGAAGCTCGTCGCTGACAGCTCGTTGGAATCGGCCGTCGAGGCTAAGACCGGTGAGATGAAGCGCTCGTACGAGACTCAGATCGGTGATCTCAAGAAGAACAATGGGACGCTCGCATCTGAGAACGAAACCCTCAAGGCTCAGATCACTCGGAACAACATCAACAATCAAGTTATGGAAGCGATCAACCATCCGGACTCGGGTGCGCTTCCGTCGGCTACGAAGCATATCCTTCGTGAGGCGAGTGAAGTATTCACGGTTGACGAGAACGGATCTCTTGTTGCCAAGGATGCTCAGGGTCATATCATCTACGGTGCCAATGGGTCCGACCCGTTGACTCCCGCGGAGTTCCTCAAGAACCTTGAGGAAACTTCCCCGTTCTTCTTCAAGTCGTCGCAGGGCGGTGGGTCTCAGGGTGGAGGCGGTGGTACCGGCACGTTGTCGCCGACTCAAATCGCAGCCATGACCCCAGAAGAAAGAATGAACTACGGTCGCGCACACAACATGGCCGGTTAAGACTGAGAGGCCGAGTAGTTCCTCGTTCTGCTCGGCCTCCCACTTTCCCATGTCTGCAGAAAACTTCTTTATCTCTAACCCTAAAGGGAACAACGTTGACCTAGAGGTCACGTTCATTTCTGCACAAGGTAACAAGAAGAAGTTGATTATCGTACACCCCGGTGAGACTGCGAAGATAGAGAAGAAGGAAGTCGGTGTTAGAGAACTACCCCGGCCAGAGCGTTTGGAACTCAACGCTTCCGGTGAATATGTTAAGGATACTCGCACAGTAGTCGGTAGTCTCAAGCGTGTGTTTGTCCCACCCTCAGAGCCCGCCTAAGCGCTTCTCGCCGCCAGCTAGGCCCACGCCCCGCCCTACAGCGCCGCGCGCTCGAGTGAGGCCCGTAGAAGTCACAGAATACCATTGACAGGCCCCGGCAAAGTTTTTGCAAAATAAGGCTTGCCAAACCCTCCGATCTGCCGTATGAGTCGAGGAGTGGCTTTAGAGAGCCACCCCTTCATCGCGGTCTTCGCGAAGTAACGAGGAATTAGATCATGCCCATGACTCTCGTAGAGGCCGCAAAGCTCGAGACTCGTAATCTCGTTCGTTCCGGTGTCATCGAACAATTTGCTCGCACCTCTGAAATCCTTCGGGTTCTCCCGTTCCAGGATATTCAGGGTAACGCTCTTGCCTACAACCGCGAAGAGCAGCTTCCTGGCGTCGCCTTCCGCGGTGTCAACGAGGGCTACCCGGAAAGCACCGGCGTCATCAACCCCGCGACCGAGACTCTGTACATCTCGGGCGGCGATCTTGACGTTGACCGCTTCATCATCAAGACGATGGGTCCGCAGGTTCGTTCCACCCACGAGAACATGAAGATCAAGGCTCTGGCTCAGACCTGGACCAAGACCTTCATCAAGGGGGACACCCAGATTCAGCCTCGCGAGTTTGACGGTCTTCAGGCTCGCCTGACTGGCTACAATCTCATGGACGCTGGCGCGGACAGCCCGGTCGGCTCCAACAGCGCGAACGGTGACGCCCTCTCGCTGGATACGCTGGACGCTGCCATTGATCGTGTCGCCGGCGCTACTCACATCCTCATGGCTCGTGCCATGCGCCGCAAGTTCAAGGCTGCTCGTAACAGCACGACTCTTTCGGGTCAGATCTCGCTCGAGAAGGACGATTTCGGTCGCCCGGTCGAAGTGTATGCTGGTCTGCCGATTCTCACGACCTACGGTGATGCAGTCAACCCCGACCCGCTCGGCTTCAATGAAGCGAGTCCGGGTGGCGGCACGGCCACCAGCACTTCGGTCTACGTCATCAACTTCGGTGTTGATGGCGTTTCCGGTATCCAGAACGGGGGCATCGATGTTCGCGATCTGGGCGAATTGAATGACCTGCCTCTGTTCCGTACTCGCGTTGAGTGGTACGCTGGCATCGGTGTGTTCAACGGCTCGGCGGCGGTCCGTATCCGCGGCATCAAGAACGTGGCTCTCACCGCGTAATCTCAAAGCGGGACGTCCCGAATAGGAGTGAACAGTATGACTACTTCGCGCGGAATTTTGAATGCGACGCTTGATGTCGCCATGATCCTGAAGGATGCCGGGGCCGTTACGACCTCGGGTGCCGCTCAGGTGGGTGGTGTCGCTCGAGTGTTGAACGTTGGCCCGGCATTTATGCAGGGCGTCTTCACGGTCGACTTCAACGTGCTGGATCTCACCAGCGCTGACGAAGGTTACGAAGTTCGTCTCCAGGCCTCCAGTGATCCGACCTTCGCTTCGGATGTCAGTGTCATCGCGACTCTCCGCGCTGGTACCGCGACCGGTAACTCGGCGGAAGGTGCCGTTGGCATCGGTCGTCGTCAGGCGGCGTTCGTCAACGTCAGCGAAGATGGTAAGCCCCTCCAGTATCTGCGGGCTTATATCGTCGTGTCGGGTACGACCCCGTCGATCAACTGTCAGGCATTCATCGGCCAGAACCCGCTGAACGGCTAAGGAGAAACGTAAATGGAAACCCTTCTTCCCTCCACGCTTGTTCCGGGCATGGTCGCGGTCGTTTCAGTTACCGAAAAGAATCCCGTTCCCCAGAACGTGTTTCCGATCGATGCCAAGGAAATGATCGTCGCCGGCACTCACAAGCTCTACGAAAATGGTTCGGTTGAGGCGGCTCGTCTCAATGCTAACCCGCTCCGCTCGGGTCGCACTCAGGTTGATAATCCCGACCTGATCGTGGCCGAAGTGGCTGGCGCTAACGGTGCGGTCATTGTCGCTGAAACGGCCGAAAAGGCAGACGAGATCATCCAGGCTGGTGATCATGCTGACGACACTCCGGCTGCGAAGCCGGCGGATCCTGCTTCGACCCGGACTGCTTCGCAGCGTACTGCTGCGGACCAGAAGGCTGCCGAGGAAGGTGCGAAAGCTGCTGCTGCCAAGACGGCTGCTGACGAGAAAGCTAAGGCTGACGCCAACAAGTAACGACTTCGCTGCCCGCGAAAAGACAGCGCCCGTCGTAGCTTCGGTTACGGCGGGCGTTTTCTTAACTTGTCAGGGCCGGGAGCCTGTGGTAGAGCTCGTTCGAAGGAGTTGACATGGCCTCGTTGAAACCCACGATTGACTCCAAGAGCACCATCACGATCTTCCCTGAAGAGGGTCTGCTGATTCCTTTTTTAGAGAAAGACCCTTCCGGTAATCCAGTAGATCTAACAGGCCTAGATCTGTCGTTTCATCTTGCGTCTGGGTATGAAAAGGATCTAGTCTCAGACCCGAATGACCCGTTGGGTCGCAGAATCCTTCTTACTCATGCGGAGCTGAAAGCTAATCTCCCATCAGGAGGAAGTAAGTGGGCAGTCGTGGATTCCACTGGTGAGGTTCCAGTGACACTAGCGTTTGGTTCTATCGTGTGGGAGGACCCTTCGTGGATAGACTAGTAGTCACTCGCGATGAGATGATTATAGTCTCTCGCCCGGCTTCCAGAAACACGATAGAAGTCGCTAGGGCAGCTACTCACGCTGAGTTTCTCCGCTCCGGTATCCCCGGGGCGAAAGGAAACACCGGCGACAAAGGTGACACAGGATCTATTGGAGATCCTTTCGTGTATGTTCAAGGGTCTCCTAGTGCGATCTGGACAGTGAATCATAATATTGGTAGATACCCTGCGGTTATTCGAGTTCTTTCTCCGGGCGGCGTAGAAGTTGAAGCAGACGTAAGAGATATTTCAGTTAACCAATCTCAGATATTTTTCGCCAGCCCCCAGACCGGATCTGTCAGGGTAGTCTAAGGAGAATCCAATGGCAAAGCCTATTCTTACCGATCAAGACTTCGGCGGCGTAGCGAAGGTCATTGGCCTTCCTGCCCCGACGTCTTCCACTGATGCTGCGACGAAGGGCTACGTTGACAGCGCGGTCGAAGGTCTGGCGTGGAAGGACAGTGTTCGCGTAGCCTCTACTGCGAATATCAACCTTGCTGCTCCCGGTGCCACGATTGATGGTATCACGATGGCGGCGAATGACCGGTTCTTGGCGAAGGACCAGACGACCGCTAACCAGAATGGTATCTACATCTGGACTGGTGCCGCGACTCCTGCGACACGTGCGGCTGACATGGATACGGCAGCTGAGGTTGAACAGGCCGTTACCACGGTTGAAGAAGGTACTTCCGCGGCAGCTACTTTCCGCCAGACTGCGGTGAATGTCACGCTCGGCACGACCTCTTTGTTGTGGACTTCGTTCGGCACTTCGGCTCCTGCGGCTTCGGAAACTACGGCTGGTATCGCTGAGATCGCTACTCAGGTAGAGACGGACGCTGGTACTGACGATGCTCGCATGGTCACTCCGTTGAAGTTGAAGACTAGCAAGCTCTTCAATAAGAGCTTCACTGCGACGATCGGTGACGGCTCTGCGACTTCCTTTAACATTGACCACAACTTCAATACTCGTGCTGTAGTCGTGGAAATCTACAAGAACAGCGGTAACTACGATACGGTAATCGCAGATGTCACTCGCCCGAGTGTTAACCGAGTAACTGTGACTTTCGCGGTTGCCCCGAGCGCCAGTGCCTACAACGTAGTGATTCAAGGTACTCAGGCTTAATACTAAGGGATACTCATGGCTTTCGACTCAGTAGACAGCCTGATTGCCGGTTTTCAACCACCGGCGTTCTTCGGGAGACAAGTTACCCCTGCTACGTTAGGTCCTCTCCGTGTGTTCGGAGGTACTTTCTCAGGATCTTCTATTCCGGGAACCGGAGGAGGATTCTCACCCGGAACGGCCGGAGAACCCATGATTGGGCCGGCTCTTCCAGGATTTCTGATGAAGTCTAACCCTCCGTCTGGGACAGAGGCTAGGCTAGCGAAGTTCGCAGGATTTTCATCTTCGTCAGGGATGCTGTGGCTGGTGGACCGCCTCTGGCAGAATAGCGGCTTAGCAGGATCATTTACTAGCACCGCTCTCACTATGTCGGGCGGTGGTATTCCCGCACGAGACGATAACGGAACTACAGATGGTTTAGGAGTCTTGTGTGGTATAGAAGCCCAGACGAGCGTCGGAGCTGGAGTTCCCACTACTACCCTAACCTACACTAATTCGGACGGGACCTCGGGCAGAACTTCCACTATAACAATCCCGGGAGCATCCGCAGCAGCAGGGACTATAGATCTGTTTCCCTTAGCTAGTGGTGACAAAGGGATCCGTAGTGTCGAGAATATTGCTCAGTCCTCTACACGAACTTCTGGAACTCTGGGTTTAGTTCTTTACAGAGTGCTGGCCGTGCTAGACTTACAGAGTGCTATTCCTGCTTCTATCGACGCAATTTCTAGCGGGCTTCCCAGAATTTATGACGACAGCTGCCTTCAATTATTCTGGAACCCGCAGAGTACCTCTGCTCAAACTTACTACGGAAGTATAGCGGAGGTCTGGGGGTAATGGCTTTAGATTCAGTAGATAAGCTAGTAGCCGGTTTCCAGAAGCCGCGGACATTTGGGAAGTCGTTCACACCTTCTACTCTTGGGCAACTGCGAGTTCACTCCATATTTCAAGGTATCGGTATGCCCGGTCCTGGAGTAGCTTCCTCAGCAGGTGTGGCAGGGGAAGCTTTAAGCGCACCACTATTAGGATGCATCCCACGGTCTAATCCGACGTCTGGACTTCAAGCGCGGTTAGCTCGTCTCACGGCATTTACTTCCCAAGCAGGAATGCTCTGGTTAGTAGATCGCTTGTGGCAGAACTCCGGTTTGAGTGTGACCTCAACATCTACTCAGACAGTTTCTTCAGTAACTCTCCCTGCTAGGGACGACAACGGTGCTACTGATGGCTTTGGAGTCATGTGCGGGGTAGAAGTAACCTCTGCTGTAGGGACAGGCACTCCCACTCTTACTTTGAGCTATACAAGCTCCGCCGGCTTCGGAGGTAGAACCGTTAGTATCGCTGTTGCAGGTGCTAGCGCTGGCGTCGGAGCTATGGAAATATTTCCTTGGGCGTCGGGGGATAGAGGAATTCGATCTATACAGTCCTTGGGTCAATCCGCTACCAGAACTACGGGGGCGTTCAGCCTAGTTCTCTTTCGTGTCATAGCGATGATGGATTGTCAGGCAGCGAATGTGAACTTTTTAGATCCTATCACGGGAGCTCTTCCTCGGATTTACGATGACAGCTGCCTCCAGTTTCTCTGGAGTCCCAATTCGGCTAGTGCCACTTCAATGATAGGGAACTTGTCGGAGGTCTGGGGATGACACAGCCGAGTGATCTAGCGACGTTGATGGCTGGCGTACAGCCGGAGTACCCATACAACTTTCAGCGTAGCTTTGCTTCTCTGGCAGTCGGCGGCGGCGGCATAATGCTCAACTCCTCTTGGTACTCTAGCAGCAAGCTCGGTCCGTCTACGGCTCCTACTATCGGTTTGAATGGGGAAGCTGTAGTTAATTCCCTAGGGACGCAAATCCAAGGGAAGTATCCACGCAACGATAACCCAAGTGGGGTCAACGCGTATATTACAGAGATACGTACGAGGAGCGGTCTGGTAAGCGATCAGTTTCGTATTACCGGAGGAATCTTTATTATAGACCGCCTCTGGCATAACAGCGGGATAGACGTTACTTCTACCTCAGTGCAGACTCTTAGTTCACCGGCAGCTCATGCTGCTCGTGATCGCAATGGAGCTGCGAACGGAGCCGATGTATGGGTCGGAATTCAGGCCTCTACGGCTTGGGTCGGAGCAGCCTCCCCGACGATTTCTATATCTTACACAAATCAAGATGGAACTTCTGGTAGGACTGCTAGCTGTGTTCCCCATTCCTCACTTGCTGCTGGAGACATAGCTCTGTTTTACTTGCAGTCTGGTGACACCGGAGTTAGGTCTATACAGTCTGTTCAATTTTCGGCAGCTAAGACTTCGGGCGCGGCGAGTCTAGTGCTTTTCCGTATGATAGCGGCGTACCCGATACCTATGGTTGGGTATGTTTCTCGTGAAGACTACCTAACTCTAGCGGGACCCGATATCACAGATGCCGTGCTAGAAATCTGCATGATGCAGAACTATAACTCCTCGCCTTCTTCAAGCGGAGTTATCATCACAGAGTCCTACGTCTGATGCCTTCCCACACTAATCTCCTCGTTACCCATACGGGCTGGACTGATCTACTAGATCAACCGTGGAAGAATTGGTTCTTCGGCACTGTGACCGTGGAGACAGTCTACAAGGGTGCGGAAACTATGTCCGTCCACTACAAAGGCTCTCGTACAGAAGCTCAACTCTACTTAGGCGCTAAAGACCTCTTCCCGTAATAATTCGATGTTCAACTAGGCGTTCATGAGTTATACAGTGAATAAGGAGAACACCCATGGAGCTGATTGTTGAAGATGGCTCGGGAGTGGTCGGAGCTAACAGCTATGTCTCTCTGGAAGAGTCCAACGACTATTTCAGCATCCACCCTTACTACGCTGACAACTGGACTGATATGGATTCCCTACGCAAACAGGGTCTCCTCATCAATGCCACGCGCTATCTCGATCTCATGTTCGTTTGGCAAGGATATCCCACTTACGTAGAGCAAGAACTTGATTGGCCTCGTCAGCAAGTCTATAATCTTGATAAGCGTGTGTATCTGGACATGAACACCATTCCTGGAGAGATTCGGGCCGCTGCTTGTGAGATGGCTTTCCACTTGTCCAAGGGAGACACTTTCGCGGCCAAATCATCCGAGGGCTTGGATAGTCTTAAGATCGATGTAATTGAGCTTAACTTTAGTGAGTCTGTGACCACGCGCCCGGTACCGGCGCAGGTGGTACTGCTACTGACCGGCTTCGGAGCCTACGCATATTCAGGACATAATAAAAAGGTTCTCGTTGGGTGAGTCTAATTAACACTCTTCAGGACGGCGTGGAAATCGCCTTTGCTAACGTGTCAGATTTGGTGCGCCTCGGCACCTACCAGACGAAGGGAGGTGATCCAGTCTACGATCCTGTGTCGGACACGATGACAGGTGGTAGTCCAAAGACCTTTGATAAGGTCAGGATTCTGGAGACTTCCGCACAAGCCGAGGAACGGGAAGCCTCTCAAGTTACTGTGAGTGATAGTAAGTTCTTAATACCGTTTGTTGATCTTCCTAATCATGACCCTTCCGAGACAGACACTATAATCATGGATGGTGTTGATTACAACGTGGTCACCCGAAAGAAAGTACCGGGGCAAGCCATCCACATTATTTTCTGTCGCAAGGCATGATGAAGGTTACTTTCAAACGCCCCCGAGGCTTGAATGAAGAAGGGCGTCGTCAGGAGAAGCTTCTTAAGATTTATGTGACCACCCTGCTAACGAAAGGTCTCACTCAGTTCCAACATGATATTATGGAGACTCCTGTTTACACTGGCAAGATGCTAGTGAATTTCAGGTGGAGCCTTGGTTCACCGGTAGAAGGAATCCGCGCAGCAATCGCGCAGCCGACACTTCCTGGTAAGACCAGTGATCTCCCTCTGGGTTCAGAGCCTCGTCGTATTGCTAACGCTCGTGTCGTAGAAGAAGAGTTCCAGAGTATGATAGCCTCTATTCGTGTGAACCCGTTCCAGGATATCTATCTACGAAACAATGTTGAATACTTTAGCGAAGTGGAGTATGGTTCATATGCTCATGTTGACGGGAAGACTTCTCGTACTCCTCCGGGCGGTATGACTCGTCGGGGTGAAACGGCTCTTGAGCATTACATGGAAGGACTCTTAAAGCGTGTCGCGTGATGTAGAAAGAAGTGCTGTATTCGCTCATCTTCAGAGCGTCTGGAACTCTGCGGCCGACGGTCCTCTAGCGATACCTAACCTCCCATTCAATACTCCCGCCAAGTCTCCGTTTGCTGATGTTCATATTGTAGAACGCGGAACCTACCGCAAGAGTCTCGGTATGAACTTCTACAAGAGATTTGAAAATACCCTTCAAGTTGATATGTATTCTCCTGCCGACTCCGGCACTAAAAGATCCAGAGCTACGGCTGATCGCCTGGAGGATATCTACCAAGATCTCATACTTCCACTGACTGACGGCGAGACTGTCATCTTCGGTACTCCCAGTTCCAGGACTCTCGCTCTGAATGAGCAGCGAGCAGCGAACCTAGACGACAACTGGGATAGATATATGTTCGAGGTCCCGTACTATCGTGACCAACAAGTCGAAAAGTAATGCTTGCTCAGCTCCCTTAAATGAGGTAAGCCTAGGCAAATTCAGGAGACCAAGCTGATGGATTCCAATAGAACCGCCCTTCGTGTTGTGAAGGAAACCTCCTTCGGCGTGGCTCCGGCTAACCCGATCTACAAGGAGATTCGTCGTACGTCAGATGCTCTGGCGTTTACTCCTACGACTGAAGTCTCTTCGGAGATTGAAGCTACTCGTCAGGTCACGGATCTCATCCGTACCGGCAACGATGCTGGCGGTGATGTCGGTCTGGAGTTCTCTCTTGAGAACATGGACGTGTTCATGGAAGGGTTGTTCTGCAATCCTTGGCTTCGTACTCCTGAGGTCGCGAATGGTCCGAATTGGAAGTACGGTGCTTCGGCTACTCGTATCACGGCGATTGCTGCGACCTCCATCACGCTT
>Ga0164306_10000687_pt1 | contig 14176 bp, 16 predicted proteins | sample Whisoiple_242_MG_FD_110213 | JGI IMG/M metagenome (GOLD analysis project Ga0164306, IMG submission 110213) | Soil microbial communities amended with fresh organic matter from upstate New York, USA - Whitman soil sample_242_MG | ecosystem: Environmental > Terrestrial > Soil > Unclassified >... | reverse complement strand
TTTCAGGTCAAACTCCTAAAGGAGACGTAGGTTCTAGTACTCTGTGATATTATCGATGAAAAATGAGGAGGCACAAGCTCCACTATCCGATTTATCTGACATATGACATATCTGACATCAATATTTAATCTGTTGTTCCTTGGTACGATACTTTAACTGAGACTCCTTTACCTCCTGCTGCCAATTATGAATCAACGTAACTTCAACTGTTTTCACTTCATGGCTAGTAGAAGATTGTCGATTGTTTAGTACAAATGCATACGCGTCACTTTTAGTAGGCTTGAAGACATCGTTAATTTTTAATCCACTTCTGCTATAGTAAAATGTGATTTCAGGCTTTTTACTGTCATTATTTTCTTTCCAAGTCGGTACATCTTTTCTACTCATAATTAGAACTTGTATTTCTTTATCTGAATTGGTTACCTCTACATCAAAAGCTAGTCTATAATCAAACATGAGTATGAGATTTACACCAAAGTACAGTATTTCATATCCTAGAGAATTTCCAGTAGGTATGTTAAACTCATTGATATTTCTCATGACATGCGGAAGTACTTTCACTAGTATAAAGAAAGAGAGAGGTATGTTAATTACTTAGGGCCTTAGGCATGATATTCCTATCCATAGATGAACTAGACCTTCTTTTTATAGGAAGCGTGGTATTACTGCAGTATTCTTGAGAGGTTGAAATAAGTTCTAGGCTAACTGTAGTAGCCGAATTAAAGATCTGAAACGTTCCCACAACTTATACCCCATTTAACGCGCACCTCGCTTCACATTTTCTGTTTGCTTCCATTATCGAGTCGCACTCTACACCTATCTTATGATGATGTTTTTCGACTGCTTCCTTATCTTGTGCGTGAGAAAATATCTGGCTGACACTTACTTCATTTTTATTAGAATTCTAAATCGCCAGCGTTAAATATTACCAAGGCTATCGATACTCAATTGAGTTGATCTTTATTGGAAAATGATAAAGGTGGCATACATATCAGTAATGTAACTGGCGAGGTCTCCGGAGTAACTTATGGTGGAACAGGAAATATTACTGGTAAAAATATTGTAGTGGACTCAGGTACGATAAATGTGAGTGAGCAGCAGCTTTCAAAAATACCCAATGAATAAGCTGAAAGTCTAAGGGCCTTTTCCGAAGCTGTTACTAATCAACTCAAAAATCGCCAAATACTAGAAGACCACGTGAAATTAATCAATCAGAGTATAAGTGAGCTCGCTAAAGCAATTGAAGGAGTCAAGCCAGGAGCCGAACAAGAAATAGACTATGAAAAGCAGAAGAATATTGAAGCAAAAACCGGGGGTCTTATACAAAGAGTATTGAATGTTCTACCTCAAGCCGCAGAAACTGCAACTACATTTACACCGCTTGCACCTCTTAGTAAGCTAATCGGAAAGGGAGTTCAAGAAATCGTAAATGCAATACAGAGGAGAAAGAGTGCGCCGTCTGTCTGTCATCCAATAACAAATATACCATCAGCTCCGAACAGCACGATAGACGCAGGTTATTTCATAATACCAAATGGTTATATGGATGAGGGTCTGGTTTCAGTAAATGCCGAAACTAAATATCAAGGAATCGGAGTAGGCGAGGCCGCAGATGGACCCGTGCATCATATAGATATAGGTGACACCTTATATCCAGATGTAAGCACAAAGTCATGTCTTGACAACTATCACTCTAAACTAAACAGTGAGAAATACATTGAGTGTTATAGAGCGCTCGAGTGACCCCCCCAAACTGTCCACTGCTAGTGCCATTCAGATACCTTAGCAATCAATTCATTTATCATCTTTTGCTGTTGCAATATACCATCTTCTAACTCTACCTCCATTAAACAAAATAGTCCAGGAAAATAATGGGTGTATATCTTGGCGAGATTCAGCATTTGTTCTGACAGATGATAGAACAAAATATTAGATTACAAGGGGGACTTTTTTCTTTCAGCTATGGTGCTTATTAGAGTCTGGACTGAAAGAAATTTATCCCCTTAGTGGTCAGAAATTTTAGTTCTGGTGATTCCGGCCCCAAAATTATAATTATAAAATGAATCAAAAGAAGATAATTAAGGAGGATATTAAAGAAGATATCTCTAACCATCCGCCGATGTGTTAGCTACAATTGAAAGGTTAGCGGAAAATTATAACCGAATAAAAAGCTAAGCAGATCTGATATATAGCCAGGAAGAATTCTGACAGCTCGGAACTGCACTAAAGAATGAGTCGGCATGTTAGAGAACACTAAAGTCACACAATAAGATTGATATTCGGATTCCTGATTAATATATGGAATGGCAAAATGTACAAAATGTGGAGCAGACATTAAATCTGGCGGCTATGATACAGAAGAATTAAAGCTTCCCAACGCTACCTGCTATTTAGTTTCTTGTAAGCAATGTAAGACTGTGCTTGGAATAGTTCAAGGATAGACAAATTTTCCACGTGAGGACCATCCTACTATAACTTATGTTGTATATCATGAGGTGCGCCAAATAGATTAGAACGATCGGAAAAGGGCCGTTTCGTTGCGCTCAGCCAAACCCGATTATGTTTGATATGACGAAAGTTCCTATACCATCCTGACAAATCTTAGTCCAACACTTGAAGTTGTAAAAGTGGTTTGTAAGGGGGCGCCAATGAACCAATCAAATAGCACGACAATATCTACGGCCAATCCATAATTATAGGTTTTTGCCTCAGGAAGGTCTAGTCTTAGATCTTCGTAGCCCTCGTGTTATGCCATGATTCAGCTTTCCTATGGATGATAAAATTCTTTCTGCGTCTAACACATATACACGCCGTATTCTGCCTCCAAATCCAAATTCTGTAAATGGTGCAAAAATGGAATATCTAATCATTATTGATTCGACCTTCCATCCCTTCTTTGAGTCTGGTGCAGATATAGGAGCGAACACAGTTGCCCCTTGACCCTGATAAAAGCTAACGCTAAAGCCAAAAACCGATCGGTAATAAGTGATATTCGGCCAATCTAATGCTCCTGTTTTTATTGGAATCAAACATTATTATTCTTAATGGTAGCTGCTTGTCTGTGGCATACTTTATCATGCTTCTAAATGGAGTAACACCTATACCACCTGATAGAAATACTGCAGGTTTTGAATAATCTTCATGTAATACAAATTGTCCTTCAGGACCTCTTGCCTTGACTTTTGCGCCTTTTTCTAAAATCGAAAGTCTCTTTTTGTATGGTGAATCTCTGATTCTAGTGCTGAACATTATAAAATTCTCAGTCGGAGAAGATGAAATAGTAAAATGTCTGATATGGCCTTTGGGATCGATATATACTCCACCTATATCAAAAAATGCAAATTGTACTGCAGTATAATCAAACGGCGTCTTTTGGTCTTTTCCTCCTTCTTGATTATTATCATCATTTTGCTTACTAAACCTGAACGACATCACATCAGTACCTTCAACTTTATCTATTTCTAGTAGCGTTAGCTCAGTTTGGAATGAATAAGATTTGCTTTTACCTTGTTTCTTAATTAGTATGTTATTGCCATCTACTTTAACTTCATAGACTGGCTCTGGTTCATTTGCAGGAGGACTTGTCATCTCTCCTGTTCTTACATCAAATTTAGATTGATGCCAAGGACACTCAACTTCATAGCCTTCAAGTGTGCCATCAGCTAGGGGTCCTCCCTCATGGGTACAAATACTGCCAATTGCATAATATTTTCCCTCAACATTAGTTATGCAGATGTTTTGACCATCTACTTGAACTTCTTTCATCTTGGAATGTGGAATATCCTCTGTATTAGCAACTTGAACAAAATCCTCCTCACTCAATACGATGATCATTTTCATTATAAAGTCCAAACTCTATATGGTTTTCTATTTTGAATTTCTAGACGTACTTATGGTTCTACATTTTGAGCAACTATTTTCTCTTTTAATGTGAGCTGAAAGGTGCGCCAGTTAGCTCATTTTGATATTTTCAGTATTTGGCCATTCTTTATTTCTCCATCTTTGATTGAAGCCTTTATTGTGTCTACCGAAAATATCTTCTCTTCTCGCTTCAGCATAATATTTTGCCCTTATTGAACCGTCATCGTAAACTCGATCACAATGAATCCATAAATTCAATGAAATCAGAATTATGAACATGTTTTGTCTTGTCCCAAACTTTTCTAAATTTCGGCATATCCATAAGTGTTTCCGCTAATGCTTTCCAGCGAGGCCAAAGCTTTGTATCCATCATTTTTGTTCTATGAAGGCGAAACAAAAATTCAATTAAATCGAGGTATGCAACTACAGTATAATATTCATCAGGACTATCGACTAAATCTAACCGTTCTGCAAATACCTTGCTTTCTTTTGCCATTTTTGTAAACGCTTCTGTATTTTCAAGTTTCATCCTTGTCTCTATTATTCTAGCGTATGTCTGTTGTTCACTTTCTATACGCATATTTTTCTTTACTGAGGAAAATTGCAATAACGACATGCCAAACAAAGATGCAAGTATTCCAACTATAATCATGTTAATTATTTCTGAAAAGTCCATATCATTCTCTGATTATGTAAAATCATACTTTAGAATTTTTATCCTTTATAACTAGACGCACCCTTTATAATGTCGTATACTTCTAAATGACTTGACTCGGAATTTATTACTTCCTAGCAATTCCAAATTTTAATTGGAATTAAGATTTAAAGTTGTCTTTCTAGAACTTATAGATTCTATCATGGCAAAAACTTCTGTCATTGATTATTATTCATAATCAAAGCTCTTTCTGTGTCCTCTTCCCCTTGCTTTATCAATTTCTTTATGGTGGCAACTGAAAAGTCGGCGTCTTCAAAAAGAAAATGTGCCTTTTCTGGTCTTTCTATACGCACAATTTCCTTTATTATTGCACCCCGTCGACGGACAAGTTTATTGTATTAAAGTTCCATTTTGTCAAATCTCTCCTTTAATTTTGCATCTCCTTCTTCTTTAATTTTGAAATTACTCGTAATCATCAACAAATCATGCATTTCTTTTAAAAGTGACAAATGTCTTGATATAATCTTTGACAATCTCACATTATTATCTGTCTTGTCCGAATAAATTATGTCTTTGGCTCTATGCCAAGCTTCAAACATATCTTGCGGAAGATCTTTTTGGTAGTGAGGAAAAATATTGACCAAATAAACTATTTTGTCTGATGTAGGGGACGCATCTATAACCTCGCGTAGAGGAGTACCTGCTAAGTAAAGCACCATCCCATAGATATTTGCCATCTTTTTGCGTCCACGCTATGCCATAGAAAGGAAAACCAGCACTTACAATAACATGATCTGCATTAATATTTGTATGCTTGCTATCAAATATGACTGGTTCACTTGTTTGTATATTTGTAGAAGTTACAATTAATCTAGGTGTATTTGGGTTTCTTAAGTTGGTAAAATCAACATAATGGCTCAGTTTTCTTTAGAGGTGCGATATCAAATAATGGATAAGGAAATTGGTCTAAATGGTTGAAGGTAATTAAAGAAAAAACCTGATGTAATCCACCTAGGAAAGAAAGCCTTTTGGGTTTCCATAGATAGCAGAATACATTGATCCTAAAATGGCCCTCGACTCGTCTGTAAAATATGCTGATGAAAATTATTGTGGTAAAGGTATAAGGGTTTCTGCGAGTTCTAACCAAAAGCTTTCAAGTTCTTTTGCAGACTTTTTAACGCTATGGTGATTATGAGCAGTAGCTGCTATTATTGCTGCATTAAGAGCTCCAATGGAAGTACCTGCAATTATATCAAATTTTATGTTATGTTTTGCAAGAGTCTTATACACTCCACATTCATATGCACCAAGAGAGCTTCCTCCTTGCAAAACAAGAACTGTTTCTGTAGGTAATTCTTCTTTTTGTTCTTCTCCTTCTTCTTGTTTATTTCTGTCGATTTCCATATTGCTATACATCTCATCTCAGCAATTTGTTTATTAAGGATGAATAGAAATTCTTTGTCCTTTTGTAATTTTTAGCAGACTATTTAGAATAAAATGATTGCTAAATATGTAAGTGCAGTTAATTTTGTTAATCGGACTGACTATATTTCATACGTGAAAGTCAGAAGCAATATTGGATTGGGATAGGACTTTCAACAAAATTAGATCTATTGACATGCAAAATGCAGTAAACGTTGCTGCCGTAGATATTAATTCTATCATCATTATATGTCAGAAAGTGCAAAACATAAGTATAAAATCCCAAATCATTCATAACAGGATTTAATCGAGCAAAGTCTTTGCGTAATACCTTATTTAGATGAGTAATTGAGGTTAGAACGTAAAGATGGGAATAGCAACAATAGAACTAGATTTAGTTGAGAAGCATACAATGAACTTGTAGACGAATCAGGCGATCAGGATATTATAATTAAGCATTTGGCATCTTTTTGCTGGTACTGACATTTTGGAATCTTTGAGCTAATCTATCAAATCATGCTAAAACTGGGTAATGAAGAGTTATCAATATTACGATTTATAAAAAATATCACGTGCACTCTAACTTTTAACCATCGTCCGTATACTATAAGCAAAAGATGTTTCTAATATAGATATAGAAGTATGATGAAATATAACATTTCTGTATCTCAGTAGAAATAACAATGTCAGATCTGCTTCTCCTTTTTCAATAATGCTTCTTATCTTTCTACTTCTTATCTTGTTCTTGAATTTGCTTCTTTTCTCACTCTTCCTTTTTCTCTTCTATGTCTCTTCGCAGTTCCTCACGATTGTTCGGAGAGCTGATTACCACTCCACAAAAGTTATGATTCAATGGTCACGGGCGCACGAATTCTCCCTCATAACTATGAATTATATTATGTCTGTTGGTATCATACTTTATCATAATCTGAAAGATAAAAAATAGGATAGACAGAAAGTTAAAATTAAAAAAAGCTAGGGTTATGCTCTCATCAGAAATGGTCATGGAAATGGATAAAAATACGGATGGCTCTAGATATCTCTGATATTGGAAGATGTTCAATATTACTAGGGAAGTTTTTATTTTACCTAGCATACACAAAAAGTTATACACTATGCTAAGAATATTTGAAGAAGAGATTGAAACTAGCTAATGACCAAACAGGAAGGCGACAATAACAATAACAATATCGATTCTACTAGTCCTTCTATACTTAAGGAACAACGACAGATAGTACTAAATTTGTACAATTCAGGTATTGAATCTGAAGTTATAGCCTACCAATTAGATATTGGCCAAGAAGAAGTTAACAGAGTCATAGAAGGAGAAGAAGAAGAAAAGAAAGAATTGGAAATGAAACAGAAAATATTAGATGCTTCTCCTTCTATGGGTAGTTCGTTTTATCTTGATGCAGTAGTTAACATTGATTTGGCTATCAGAAATGCGCAAACAAGAATGTGGAAGGCATTAAGATCGGGTCCAGAGTTCAATATCTCTACCGAAGGAACAGAAAAAATATTAAATCAATTTTCTAAATTTAAGGTTACTTTTGTAATCCTACATATTGATATTGTTGGTTCTACTCAATTATCAATGACGCTGCCACTTGATAGGCTTACAACTATAATTCAAACATTTTGTCAAGAAATGTCTATCATGATAGAATCGTATGGCGGACATGTTTTAAAGTATATAGGCGATGCAGTTTTAGCATTTTTTGTGACAAATCTAGCTAAAAATGACTATAATAATGTCGAGGAAGAAGATGTTGACAATGATAGTAGTTCTCAAAATCATAAAGAGAACAAACGATCAGAGTACTACTATTTACCATGCATAAATGCAATTAATTGCGCAAGATCTATGATCAAAGTAATCAAGGAAGGTATTAATCCAATTCTCAATCAGTTTGACTACTCGGATATAGGCGTGCGTACAGGAATAGACATCGGAGAAGTTGCAATAATACAAGATGGATGGGATATACATACAGTAGAGAAAGAAGGAGAAGGGAAGCAAATAATATTCAAAGAACCACTTTATGATATTTTAGGACCTACAATTAATGTAGCAGTAAAAATGACAAGTCTGGCAAAACCTAATGGTTTTACCATAGGCCAAGCAGCATATGATATATTGGACGAAAAGCAAAAGTCGACTTTTGAAGAATTGGATGTCAGTCCTAATATTTGGAGTTATCTAAACGAAAAAACAGGGAGAATGTATCAGGTTTACAGTAGCACAGCATGATTCAAGAAGTATTAAGCTTTTAGTATGGTCTTAGATTGGGTGCACCATGACTTACGATTTCAGTATGGTAACAGGCTCTGACGTTGTGTTTGGTTTGAATCTAACGACTTTGTATAATTAACAGATGCGCACCATGTTTGAGTACTGATAAAACATGAGAGGCGCGCACATCAAATATTATGATGTATTATAACTGCAGTGTAGTACTACGAGCAAGTGAGCATACATCAGATCGGTCTAGCATTCATTGAACTTTAGAGAAGATATGCAGGACTGCATATCATTTTATTTGTATTTCCTCTTCGTGTTGAAGCTCTTCTAGAATCTGATCTCTATAATGTTTTGAATTAGCATTAAACGCAGCTAATATTTCTAATGCGGTACGTTCACATACAAACCATAATAGGTAATCGTCAGTCCGAATACTTTATGTGTACTGACATTTTGCCAGTCATACAATCTTCTTAGAGAATCAGTCTTGAAGAATCGCTCCAAGTTGAGTTTTTCTATTATTCTTATTATGGTCTTAGAACTCGGAGTATCTTTTTTTAGTAAAATGACTTTGCTGTATTTGCTACTTTTCTTTGTATCGAATATCTCTCTAGTTATGAAAACTTCTAATGCCGATTTGAGAAGTGGAAAACCAACTAGCCTTCCTATATTTCCATGTGAAAGCAATTTCTTTATCGCAGCTAACAGTTGAAGATAATCTGTTTCCGTGTCAGATTGGTGGTATTGACTGAGCATTTCTTCCTTATTATTAGGATCGATTTCACTACACACTTGTACAAATAGATCAAAGTATTGTTTGATTATATTACTAATACTTGCCAGATATCCGTTAAAATCCTGATAAGCGTTAATAAAGTGATTAAATACTATTCCCTTTTCATGAGTAGCAGTAAAAGCATTCATATAATTAGCATAAAATGTCTTCAATTCCCTTGACAATTCTATTATACCCTGAGCAAGCGATCGTAGAGCAGAAAAGCTCATAGTCAAATGGGCATAATAAAACAACAAAGGATCTTGTGAGTAATCATTTTCCAAGTAAAATGCTGCTTTGATTATGGAGGATGGTTTTAAAAACTGATTGAATGGAATTGCTTTAAAACTTGATCATTCTTAACTATTATAGAACCCAGTTTTGGCACCGATATCTATTCAAACCCCCTTGGGCCCATACTGATATCAGTCCTTAAATTGGGCTCTACATAAGAAGATGTATCCCAAACAAATGATATCACTACTACAAAAACAACAAAAGGGTGAAGGCGACGCATCAACTCAAGGGTTTCAATACGATTATTACTCTCAATTAGAATCAAATGCACATTCATTGTTTGTGCTTGCTATGAGATCCTCCCAGACAAAACAGAAATACTTCAGAGATTTGGATATTTTCTTGATTTTGCCCACATCACCCCAGAAGAAACGAAATCGAATGAGATACGTTGCAATTTGTTAGCACAACTGGCAAAAAATGACTCCAAATAGCTTTTTATGTCTCTCTCATCAACCAATCGTGTAAGAATAGCGCTTGAATAAAGTTAATATTTGTATATTAAAAAATCCTTTGCCCTCATACAGAATATGAGACGATATGTCGATGAATAAAGCTGACGATGAATTGTTTTCCACATTTGTTAAAAAAATATTGAATTTAAACAGATCAATTCGGTGGGTTGGAATCGCCAATCAGCGTGGTATAATTATCAAAGAAACATATAGGGAAGAATTGACACCTTTATTGACTAGTGAAGAGAATCTAGAGTATGCAGCAAATACAATAGCCAGGCATAAAGAAAGGATAAAGTACGAGCCAAAGATAGGTAAGTTGGAATACACATTGGTCAAATATGAAAGAGTAAATAGAATCATGATCCCGCTAAACAATAACAATAATTATTTACTCTTTTCTCTAGATGTAGAACAAATTGATTATGATAATATTATAAAGAAGAACATTATTCCGTTCGTAGAAGGACAGGAGGTGTCTGAATAACTATTATAGATTATGAATTTCTTTATACATTTAGCAAAAATGCTTTGAATCTTGATAGTTCTATTATATGGGTAGGAATTACAAATAGGTTTGCCATCCTCCTGAATGTTGAACAAAAGGAAGGAATAACCTCATTTTTAACTGAAGAGGAGAATGAAGAGTATACATCTCATTCAATTACTAGACATAAAAGTCGGGGTAAGTTTGAATCAAAAATAGGTAAAGTTGTTTATGCTTTTGGCAGTTACAACAGGATTAGAAGAGCCACTATTCCGATAAATGAGGAGTACTACCTTCTTTTAACGTTTAATAAAGAAGCAACAATTGCAGATGAAATAATAACGAAAAAAGTTATTCCATTAATAGAGAAGCATAAGCACAAGTTTGTTGTTTAGATCTACAAGAATAGTATAGTACTCTTCAATTGATACAAAATAGATTGTATACCAATATCTGTATATATCTGGCTTTATGTTCTTGTTGTAGTCATACAGTTGTAAAGACAGATCATTATTATATTAGCGCTTATCACATAATGTACTATAAGAAGCATGTCGGAATATGTAGACGGGTTTAGGTGTTCTATTTGTGCTAAAGAATTCACTACTAAAGATGATGCTGATAGACATTATCAAGACATTCATGCTAATGAGGATGTTGAAATTGGAGAGTAAAATGTTGCCTATGTTAGATCTGCGTTTCGATCAAATTACAAATTATATGTATAAGTTCGTTGAGAATACCTAATTATTTGTACGGCCAATTTAAGTGAATAGGAGGCTATACCCAGTTTCAGGACTAACAAAAGATATTGTCTACCATCTCTTCTTTATTATGTTATACCCAAGCCCATTTCTTCATCCAGTTCAACAAATGGATAACTGATTTAATCAACTCTTGTCCTTTAGCTGTTAATCTATATTCTACGCTGGTGACGAATTCATTGAATGCATATCTTTCGAAGGTTATATCAGACTAGTGTATAGAGTTATCAGAAAAAGATAATGAGATTCAATCTATGAAACAAAATACGAGGAAATGAGTGCTACGCTTCAAAACATTCTTAGTGCTATTGGGAATGTACAACAGCCCAGTAAGAACAAAATAGCAAAACATTTGATTATGAAAGGAGAATACAAACCAGATCTAAGTGATTAGAAATTTTAGAAATCAATTTACCATAAACTATGCTGCCTCTCTTGTTTGTCTGATATGCAGGCTATGCACAAAATTTGCATAATCATATATCGTTATAAAACGCATTACGCTAGAAAAAAGGCCTGACGCCATATACGTCGAGTCAGAGTCTAATACCTTCTGCATACCAATTTCCGTGAGGCTCCTCTTGAAACACTATTATTATATCCTTTTTGTCTATATTAAATATTTTTATGACATCATCCGTAATTGCTTCTGCCAACCTATCCTTCTCTCGTTGTGTTCTACCACTATAAGTAGAGATTGTTATTATTGGCATGGTATAACAGACTAAATCATGAATGTAAACATTTTGTTCATTATACGAAAAAGTTAATAGAAACGAAACGACACAACCTGTCAATATTTTGAGATCGCCAGAATTAACGGTTAATGTTATAGCCAGGTCTCATCTGTTGCCTTTTCGTATTACCAACAAGTGTCAATTAGGTATTGGACTTGACACCAAATATCAAGATGTTGGGTTAGGTATAGCGTTAGGCAATGGGCATATAGATATGGATATGTTATATCAAGACGTCACGACTTTCAGGGCGTGTATCGAGCACTATCATTTTAAGCCCGGTACTGACAAATTCCATGCATATTATGAAGCACTTAGCTAGCCTAGGAACAGCCCCGAGCTAACACTATGCATATACTTACTTTTAATACCTTTCGGCTCGATCCAGTTATCTATACGCACTTAGCCTATTGACAAATTACAAATGCCTTGCCATTCTAGAAATGGCGTGCCTGGCACCTCTGGGCTTCCTTTATCTATAACTGTACAGGCTGGCTGGGTGCCTACATGTTGTCAGACAAACGGTGCGATCGAGTAAATTCTCCTTAGTAATTCCAACATCATTTGTCTGATTTGGCTGTCAATCTCTATACCTAGGACGCATATACTTTTGATGATCTTTATAATCTGGCATCTCGCATATCTGGTTATAACACTATTTCTGGGATAATTATATCGATGGTGCTAAATAGTCCGAAGTTTTACGGTATCTTAAACTTGTCGCATATTAACGGAATTAATATTTTGACTCGCATTGAATAGCCGATACTATCTGAAGGTATCATCAATTAGGATTCGACAGATACAAGTACATCAGGAGTCATGATAGTCTTACCTATTAATAGTATCAGCTACTTGTGATTCGCAATGTAAATGTTCCTGTCTTATAGCAGTTATTGGATAATATGGCAGGGACATATACACTTCTGCTTTCTAGCTAAGCGTACATTATTGTCGCTAGTGTTTTTTGCATGTGCAATAAGATCCTGTCATAAAATTGGATAGAATTCATCAATACCTGAGATACCCGGGTTATTTACCTACCTAAGGAAGAGTTCAAGATATTATATAGATGCAGCTACAGAGTCAAATAAAGTACCATCAGAATACAAAATTATCCAGGGTATCCTGGGTGTACTAAATATCAACCATTCAACTCAATCCTTAATGGACTAGATCTCTTGCGTAATTAGCAATCTTGATCTATCGATGCTGCATATTTTCCCTGTATTCTTAGATTGAAATCCTGTTAGACTGCATAATTCTAAAGTTCAGTAGACCAGATATTATATCCGATATGTTATTGTACCTTCTTAATCTGTTTCTGAACTTGGTACCCATTATTCCAAACTTCTTGATCTTGCATATGGTATGTTCTACTATGATCCTCAGTCTTGAGTGATTCTTGTTGTATCTTTTATCATCATTTGAAAGCAAAGTATTCCTTTTCTTTCTGATGGGAAGTACAGACTTTACTGTGGGATAGTCCTTTTCAATGCCAAGATAACCAAGATCTACTATGTTGTCAACTTGTGATGGAGTTACAGGATGATTGTGTTTGTAGATGTCATAATCATGTTTTCTTCCACCTTCATAACCTGTCTTATGCAGGATCAAACCTTTGGTATTAACCATCAATTGTGTCTTGACAGTATGTTTCTTCTTTCTACCTGAATAGTAACTCTTCCTTTTCCTCTTGTTCTTAGGTCTTGGAATCTCCTGTTCTGTAGAATCTATAAAGGCTTTCAAGCCTGGAAAGCCCTGTTCTACTTCTTCAATGGTTCGTAATCTTCTTCTTGTTGTTATGGTACGTTTATACAATTTCCTTGGCAGCGGAACACACTGCACTACTAATGGTTCTAGAGCAGATAAATCTCTACACACATTACTCTGATCAAGATCAAATAGAAATCCTGATAATGTATATGTAATGTACAATCTGTAATAGACCAGAAGCATGAGGAATCTTTCTCTTACTTTCAGTTTAAATGGTCTACCCGCACCAACATCTCTCTTCCTCATCTTCATCCCGTCTTCAGAAAGGCATTGTCTTCTTGTTCTTTCATATTCCTCATACTTTGAGTCTATTTCTTCATAAATATGATCAAATTCTGGTATAGTCAGTCCGGTAAATGATGTGAATAACAAAGGCTTTTTGCACAATCTTCTGTAGGACATCAAAGAAATATCAAAGAAATATCCTAATGACGTCGAATATAGCTCTAAGCTTCTAATTATGCAATAGATCTACTGACTGGGGATGTACATATCGTAATTTAGTGCTTTATTTCATGTGAAGCAATTAACTGGGCCCCCCAATTAGGTCAAATTTGATTTCACACATCGGCGAGTTAAGTATGTGTAGCAAAAAAATGCTACTTAGTGTGCATAACTGACCTCCCAGATGGCAGGGGCGCTTGCTGTTTCGTTGCTGCCATTCCACTGCACATTAAGCGTACCTTTACCCTCTAACCGCATATA
>Ga0164306_10000686_pt1 | contig 14198 bp, 13 predicted proteins | sample Whisoiple_242_MG_FD_110213 | JGI IMG/M metagenome (GOLD analysis project Ga0164306, IMG submission 110213) | Soil microbial communities amended with fresh organic matter from upstate New York, USA - Whitman soil sample_242_MG | ecosystem: Environmental > Terrestrial > Soil > Unclassified >... | reverse complement strand
GATCTATCATATTGAGACCTAGCGATCGTTTGGGTTCTTTATTGTTATTAGTTAGTAATCCTAGGATTTTTCAATTTGGGTAATTTTCAGAAGCTGATTTTGGAAACGCAAATTTTTCATTGGATCCTGTTCATTATCTAATCCAAGTCACATTTTAAACGCATAACTGTCAATTTCAATCGTGCGGGGGGTGCCTACCCATTTAATATAAATTTATGGAGGGCTGCATTCTAATCCTCATTATTTGATGTAAATTCGATAAAATAGATAACATTCAATTATTCTGTGGATATTAGTTCATTAGATGACCTCCTCCCTATCCATTTCGTCAAAAAATTGGAGTTGTACGATGATACTTCACCTCTTTTAGTTTCATTTGCAAAGCAACTACAAAATTATATTCGTCCAGTTATCGCATCATATTCAGTAATCGTTATTCTATTTTATTGACGTTTCTCTAACAGATATCTCTACTTATATAACGCTGGCCTGAATATGTTGCGCACAAATGCAGTAGATGTAATCAAGGTAGTCATGTAATAAAGTCGAAATTGAAATGTCAATACCTTAACCAAAGTAGAGCTTCACAATTTGGAACACTTGGTATCGATGGAAGCACGAGATGGTGATCTAGAATTCGCTCGATCTCAAACCCTCCTGCCTACAGTGACCTTCTCCAAGTTGGGTCAGTTCGATAGTACCGACTCCACGATAGTAGAGATCCAGTAGTCAGTATCGTTATTACAAATCAATAGCTATTTTTCATTCTGTTTGACTCGATAACTTTTGCGGCTAAATCAACCTGATGTGAACTAGCGAGCAAAATAAACTTCCTTTGGCTAGTTGTATGGTGACATAATAATAGTGACTTATTCGAGATTACGGCACACTTTCCTACGATTTGATTGATTCCTAAAATTAAGTTTTTTAGGTTGTTGGATAACTGCCATCTCATTTCGAATTTGCTACAGTAAGACTGTACGCAATTTGGGCTAGGCAGATCCAATCAGACTAGATCATCTATGCCGGATAGCGCTAATTCAATATAGTAATAACTAGTCCAGCAGTTTTACAGTCACCACGATGGAAGGCTTGTCAATCTGCATATTATGTTCTTCGAATATTTAGTAAAAAATATCCTGCATATCCTTCATCGCTCTTTGCTTCTGTTTATACAATCGACAGAGCAGTCGATAAAATACATTCCGATCCAGAATTCCATTTCCTTAAATTCGGACTGTTCATAAACCAATCCATATTATAAATTGTTTAACTAACCACAGTTCCCCAATCCAGGACAGTCCGACCTAGAGGATAGTGCTAGTAAAGTATGCACATCAAGTTAATCGGTTAAGATACCCTGGCTAGCCATTCTTCTAAATGTGATTAATTCAAATGAAAACTTTATAACAAACGGTCACCACTTCCCAAAAAAATAAGAAATACCTTTGAAATCAAATGCCAGTAAGCTCGATAAACACTAATCGGTAAAGGTATATACGATATGGCTGTTCCGATTGACGGATCAGTAATGATAGCATAACCATTAACGTCCTATATCAATTTCTGAATGCCTCTTCAATATGTCTTCGATCTCTAATGGGTTTTTATAGATTTCTTCTATTGCCACAGGATCCTGAACTTCATAGCAGTGAAGCAGCTCCTCATGATCTTTAAAAAAGAGGAATACTCTTCCTTCGAATAGACAGTGATATAACTCGTCAGGCTTCATTTTTTCAGTTTGTAATTTTATGCCATCTGGTTGTATTGTAACTGGAGAATCCAAAGTGTTTACTTTTCGTGGTATTGATAAAAAAATCTAACTATGGCCTACACAACGCGGTCTGTATAAAAAAGTCAAAAAATTGCAAGATCAATGTCGGAAGAATTATAATCGTTTTTAGTGACATTGGGCGTGCTAATCCTGTGGCCGTAAAAGACTATTTGCTTATGGTTAGGTTGCCGAATTTGTTTACGATCCCGTCTAATATTATTGTTGGGTACATCACACTTCTCAGCCCGCCAAATGTTGGACTCTCCTGGTCTTTGCCTTTAATTATTATTTCTTCTTGTTTGATTTATGCAGCGGGAATAATCTTCAATGATTACTTTGATATAGAAACTGATATGCGTGAAGGTCGTTTAAGACCGTTATCATCAGGATCAATTAGGAAGAGGGCTGCGGTCTTGTTGGCTTTTATTTTCCTAGCCTTAGCACTGGTTACTTCTGCATTTGTAGGCGTTTTGAGCTTTGTGGTTTCGTCCGCAATCATAATCATTGCACTGCTTTACGACTACAAGTTAAAGCGAACTAAGATCGCAGCCGTTGCCATGGGCTCGGCTCGCGCTGCTAATATAATTTATGGGGCATCTCCAATCCTTCTGAGCGGTCTATTTGAATCTGAAAATTTACAGAGGCTTATGCTAGAAAGCGCCTGTGTATTCATGTACGTCGCAGCCATAATAATGGTAAGCGAGAGAGAAGCAAGTACAATAAATATAAATCGAAAATGGCTCTTTCGACCTTTCCTGCTATTATCCCTTGTCGTGCTTGTTATGTTCGTATCGGCAGTTTTAGGTGTGTTTAGAACGGACTTGTTAGTTAATTTGGCATTTCTAATTTCTATCCTCTGTTTTTTTGCTTACAGATGGATATTCAGGTTCAAGTCCGGAATTGGAAGTGAAGAAATTCAGAATTTAGTCAAGATTCTCGTTCTATGCATGGTGATACTTGATTCAGCCTTTGCTAGCGGAATATTTGGAATATTGTTAGGAGTCGCAGTTGCATCGTTCATAATACCAGGACTCGTTCTCTCAAGATTGCTCTATGTTACCTAATGGGAATCATTTTTAAGTCATTTGTTTTGCTCATTAGGATAATAGCGGGTGCCAATTTGAAACACACAATTGTTATTAACATGGTCGGACTCGAGCACGGACGCATAGAAGCCGGGCTTCCTAATCTTTCGAGGATTGCTGACCAAGGAGAGTCTACACAAATCGAGCCTGTTTTTCCTGCTGTAACCTGTACCGTCCAAGCCTCACTTCTGTCAGGTAGACTACCTAATGAACACGGAATAATTGCCAACGGTTTCTATGACAGAGTTAATCATAACGTATGTTTTTGGGAGCAAGCTAGTGGCCTGGTGATGACCGATAGGATTTGGGACATAGTTTCAAAGCAACAAAGGAAAAAAGAGTTGGTCTTTAAGAGTGCCTTACTTTTCTGGCAGAACACGATGTACTCCTCAGCAGATATCGTTGTCACTCCCAGACCACTTCATATGGCCGAGTCGACGATACCTTGGTGCTATTCCAAACCTGTCGGCTTCTATGATGAGAAGCTAGCACCAGAATTGGGTGAGTTTAACCTAGCTAATTATTGGGGCCCGTTCGCATCTAGAAAATCGAGTGAGTGGATTGCCAATGCTGCGAAATATATTTTGGAATTCGCAAGACCAAATCTGATGTTGCTTTATTTGCCTCATCTTGACTATTCTGCACAAAGATACGGAAAAAGCAGTCCGCAAGTACAGGATGATTTGAAATATGCAGACGAGTTGATAGGTGAAGTAGTTGAGAAAACAATGAAATTAGGCATTTTTGATGAGACTCAATTTATCATCATTTCGGAATACGGCTTCAGTGACGTGAGCTCTTCCGTAAGTATCAATTTAAAGCTTCGAGATGCCGGACTCCTAGTAACTAGAACAATAAAAGGAATGGAATACTTGGACTACGAATATAGCAAATCTTTTGCAATGACTGACCATCAAATAGCGCATGTATATGCCAAAAATGATGCCATTGAAGCAACCAAAAAAGTTCTTGAGAATGTGGCTGGTGTTTCAGATGTTTTATCTTCAGATCAGGAGAAGAAAAAATTGAAAATAGATCACGAAAGATCCGGCGAGCTGATTGCCATATCCAACAAGGATAGCTGGTTTAACTATTACTGGTGGTATGACGATACTGCAGCCCCAAGTTTTGCAAGCACTGTAGACATTCATAGAAAACCTGGTTATGACCCAGTTGAACTTTTTCTGGACTCTAAGACGAAATCTGTGCCACTTGATACTTCTCTAGTGAAGTCATCGCATGGCAGACCACCAAATGATAGCTCTTATGAAGGACTTGCTGCATATGTATCGAATCGCAAAGGGTTTGTGAGCCAGCACATTAAGAGTAATTTTATGCCAAATTCAAGCGACATAGGAAAGTATCTCATAAGCTTGGTAACTTGATTCCTGAAATTATCTTTTAGTCGATTAATCTGCGTTGAAATACTCGATCACGTTATCGTCCTTTAGTCAAATAGACGAAGCGTTAGAAGAATCCCTTCGCAGGCTGGTAGCGCAGGGGTACGATGCCATCGAAGTCTTGGGCGTTCCGCGAAAATCCTTTATAGAAAAAATCAAGGCTACTTTGGATACCTTTGACCTAGCAGTCTCGGGAATTTCTGGAATGTGGGGAACTACGGGCAAGATAGAAGGATCTCGTCTACGAACTAATCTTATCAGTACTAATCCTTCGTTCGCAAAGAGTGGTTTAGAATATGCCAAACATTGTCTGGAAATGTGTCGCTTGGTAGATGGTAAACAAGTAAATGTTTGTCTGACTTCCGACTATCAAAGTATATCAACGTATCAATTGACACATGGATTTAAACTTAATTCGGAAAAACGACATATCTTAGAAAGTAGGATTATACCAATGCTAACTGAGCTGACTAGAATAGCCAAAGATAATGACGTAAAACTTTTATTGGAACCACTCAACAGGTACTGTAGTCAATTCTGTAATACTGCTAAGGAAGCAGTAGATATTGCCAGACGAGTAAACCACGATAGCTTTGGGATCTTGTTGGACACATATCACATGAATATTGAGGAGAGTTCAATCGAGTCTGCGATACAAAATTCGGGTGAATGGTTGCGACACACTCATTTTGCAGACAACAATAGAAAAATGCCAGGGTATGGGCATATTGAATTCGATTCAATCGTCAAATCCCTCAAGAAAGTTGGACATGATGAATATATCTGCTTTGAACCAAATTTGTCATTGGCTGACTTCAAAGATGCGACAAAGCGAGGGTTAGACCTTATCAAAAGGATCGAATATACATATTCTTAATTGTGGGTGCAGAATTAATTAAAAAAATTATCATTTGGTTCCTTGTGGATTAGATTACTTTGGTTCAATCTGACCGTCACTTCTGGTACTTCAGTACAATCCGATATTTTTGCTATAATTTGGCAACAAATTAGAATCAGATAGTAGATGACCTATTGGCCCATGTCACAATTGAAAACGTACTCACTGCAGAACCAACTATTCCTGCTATCAATGCCCCGATGATTGCCTGATTTAAAAAATTGGGAATTATGCCTGCAAACCATTCTGCTACACCTGGCAAAGATAAGTAGCCAATCGAACCTACTCCAAACCCAATCACCCAAAAAATCAGAAGAGCAATTCTTCTAGACAACCAACAGTCCTCCAACAATCAAACGATCTAGTCTAAGAGGACTTTCTACACTTATCGGGTCACTACAGGATGAACGCACAACAAAAATATTAAACACGATTTGATAAGGATGTTAGTTAATTTTTCTAAATATACTATGCACTAAATGTGTTTTCTCTTAGAACATTCTACTATAACTCGGGCTTGAGAACTAAATTCACGCTCAGATTGGGTAAGGTGTGAGCCTTTCACATCAACAATATTCAGAGATTTTTTTTAAACTAAGGTAAATATCTTATGACCATTCCAGATAAATATGATGTAACCTGCTTGGTTTTGAACGAAGCATGTTATTAAGAGATTTTTTACGCCTGTTAGGAATACTGTGTAGACCTCAATATGACAATTCAAAAGACCCTGATGAAAACCAAAAAAATTTCCTTTACTCAGTTAATAAAAATCCAAAGACCAAAAGCATAAAAAATGAATTAGAGGGTATCCGTCACGAAAATATCGATACACTGAAGTACTTCGCTTATATGTTGTGCAGGTTTGAAATAGGCTCTAACGGTATGATCACCCGCTGTTTAGGCTAGGCGTTGTAATGACCTCCCAAGGATATTTTACACAATGTCCAGAATGTCAATCAGGGCTCATTCATGACTGTAGTAAAGGTGAATATATTTGCCAAAGTTGTGGATGTGTGGTGATGGATCAGGTGGATGATTATGGACCAGAATCAATTTCTACAGACTTTGAAGAGAAGTCAAAAAATACTCGCGCAAGTGGGTTCACCAGCTACTCGCTTCATGATTTTGGCCTGAGAACAGAAATAGGCCTAGGTTCGAAAGATTATAGCGGCAAATCAATAGACCAGCAAATAGTAGAGCAAATGAATAGCATGAGGAAGTGGCATTCACGAATTAGGGTAGCCAGTCCAAAAGAAAGAAGGTTATCAAACGTGTTGTCCAAGATTAATGAAATATGTTCCGGGATGTCTCTACCAAAGACCATTACCGAGACCGCAGCAATGATCTACAGAAATTTTGAAAATAAGAATGATGCTAAGGGCAAGTCCATTTTGTGTATGGCCGCCGCGACAATATATATGGCATGTAAGAGATGCTCGGTGGTACGGTCATTAAATGAAATAGTAAAGGCAGGTGGAACATCGGGGTGCGACAATCCAAGCTGCAAACTGGCGTCCAAATATTACAGAATGATTGTCATGGAGATGGGAATATTTGCTAATCAGCGTCAGGGCATGGATCAAAAGAGATACATCGGTAATGGTAGGCCTTTGGAGGGGAGTCAAACACATTCAGAAAATGCAAAACTGCCGTCTATAGAACTCTCGCACATTCAGCCGTTCGAAGGATCGCGCCTATCTGAATTATATGTTAACAAGCCTACTGCTAATATTGTCGGGGCCAGTATATCTGAGCCTCATATGAACGCGAACAGTGGCTCTGAGTCTGAATTAGGAAACTTATCGCAAAATGGTCAAATATCTAGTCCTAACGACCTGAGATCAAGCACATCTGCGACTACGCAATCATATGCTATAACTGAACCTGACCAGCGCTACCAATCTTATGCTCAGCAGGTTTCTGTTCATTCTGCGGCAAGAGTGGCCATAGACCATTACATCTCCAAGCTTGCAAACAACGCAAAAATTGATACGAAGGTGGAAAGGCTAGCAATAGATATAGCACATAAAACCAGTAATCATTTTCTAGCTGATGGGAAATCCCCACATGGTCTGGCGGCCGCGTATATTTACATGGCAGCCACATTGCTAGGCTCTAATCTCTCGCAGGTAGAAATTTCAGAAATAGCGGGCATTACCGAAGTAACAATACGAAATAGATGCAAAGATATCCTATGTAACTTCAAAATTGCTATAAAGCTAAAGCCTCAGCAGAAGGAACGCGGCTAATAAATTTCGATCAAGGATCGCCATATGCATATATCTATTTTACTGCAAATTCCCTTTTGACTGACTGGATTTGCAAGGATGAGATTTATCGCATATCTGGATTGACATTTCATTTGGTTTGCTATCGTTATTGTTATTGTTGCTTTTACTGTTATTGAAACCATCATGAATATTGTTCGAATTCTTATCAGAGTTCTGGCTCAATGCATCTTTGCGAGTCGACTCGCCGGTCGCTGCCACCGCTTGACTAGTATAAAAAATGGAATTAATCATAACTGCAAGCAAAATAGAAACAACCAGGAGATTTTTCAGCTGCTTGGATCGCTTCATTGTCTAGTATACCAAGCTTAGTCCAAAATACTTTACTCATCTTTTTTATTGAATCTTTCACTCGACCTCGATTCTATAGGATAATTTTCTTTGTATCGCCACTTATAAAGATCCTTCAGATCCTAACGTTGCAAAGTGCGTTTCTGTTGGCCGTACATGGTAACTAATTCTTCAACTTCTGTAGCGTCTTCAGGCCTTTTGTCATCTCGAACTTTGCCTGTAAACTTCGGAAATCGTAACGCAAGCCCATACTTTTCTTTTATAGCGTTCATGCCTGCAGTATGAATCGGACTCAACGTGATCTCAGATGCTACGATTTCGATCACTACTTTTGGTTCAAACCATACATCCATCTGTATTGCCGCGTCAACTCTTGGATGTTTGCGTTTTAACAAATGTCTACCTAAGCTATTGTAAAAATCAGTCAAGTGTTGATCTGTGAATCCTGTTCCCACTTTCGAGGTTGTCTTGAAGGTGTCGGTTTTGGGATCATACGCTGCCAAAAGGAGCGCACCATATCTTCCTACTCTTCTCCCTCTACCGTACAATGCACCAACTATTACTAAATCCAGCGTATCACTGAGATCGCTTCCGTATTCTCTTTTTAGCTTTATCCAAGCATAACCTCTCGCTCCTGCCTTGTATATTGAATCCAATTGCTTTACCATTATCCCCTCACATCCGGCTTCTATGGCCTTTGACATGTAATTTGATAGGCTTTTTGTATCATGCACCACTGTCTGAGGGACCAAAAGGATTCTGTAATCATTTATAGTATTAATTAGATGCTCAATAATTTTTCTTCGATCCGAATAAGGTAGGCTGGTTTTAGCCTCGCCATCATAATACAAGACATCGAATACGTTAAGATAGACTGGATAGTTCTTCATTGCCTCATCGATCCCGTGTTTTCTTCTTCTGTGCATGAGCACCTGAAACGGTAGGAAATTCGAACCGTCTGAGTCGATGGCTACCACTTCACCCTCGAATATAGCATCACTTAATTTTGATCCTGCAATAATAGTGGATATATCAGGAAAATGACTAGTTATTTTTTCTAACCGACGAGAGAACAGTTCAATACGTTCTTTTCCCTTATGGACCTGAATTCGCTCGCCATCAAGTTTGAATTCTGCCGCAGCAGATCCTTTGACTTGGTGAAACACGTCTTCAATTGTAGGCTCTCTCTCAGCAAGCATGGGTCTGACTGGCTTGAACAATATTATGCTAATCTTTTTTACTGCATCAAGACCTTCCGTTGCCAAAATTTTAGCAACTGTTCCGAGATCACTTGAGACATTATACGCGTTTTCTAACAGCGTCCTATTTGTTTTGGTTCCAGTGAACGCCAAGGATAGAGCATCCATAACAGTATTATCCGCTATTCCGAGTCGCAGCGAGCCCATTATGAATTTTATTATATAACGATTCTCCCTAGGTGAACCCTCATTGATTATACTGCTAACTAAGCGGATTTTATATTCCTGCGAGCGAGGACCTGACGTTCCAGCTATCTCATACAAGACTGAGTAGACCCTCTCAACCGTAATTCTTTGAGGCATTAAGCTTGTCTGGTCTTTATGACGAGTGACCTCTTTTGCGAGGTTTCCCAAATCGCCAGTACTTCTATATATTTCCAATAATGTACTGATTCCCAAACCAGTGGATTGCGCCAACGATCGCAAAATCATTTTTTCTGCCATGCCAATCTCAACTCCTTCAAAATCCGGCCTGAGTTTACCTTGGATAAGGTAGACTACCTTTTCTATGAGATCTGTAGGTGTCGTCTTAAGCAGGCAAACTAGATGATCCGTGAGACGCAACCTGCTACTAGTTGTTTCCATTTGTTCAAATGCGTCTACTAGCAGAGAAAATTCCATGTGCCTTAAGGTCAAGGATTCTGAGGCTTTAAGTCTTATTTGGATTTAGGACACCCAAGCAAAAACAATAGAATTTTCTTGTCATCAATCAAATTTGTTAGAGGGTAGGGCGTGCTTTAGGATTCATTCCTAATATTGAATCGTTAAAAAACCTACAAAATCGAGTTACATAAAAGCCAGGACAGCTTCTTTGTTCACAGCTATTCAATTTGGATGATACCAGTGCCCTCAGTTGGCGGGCGGTAAGTGAAAATATGTAAATTATAAATTAGCCCTAAGCATTTATCAATCTGTAAATCTATGGGCGGAGCAAAAAAAAGACCAGTCAGTTCAACTCAGAACGATTCAAGCGGGACTCAAGGCGATGCTAACGCAGGGACTGGTAAGCCAACTAAAAAGAGCGAATCAAAAAAGGGAAGTGGGCAACAACAACAAAAACAAAAATTGTCGGTATTAGTTGAGGAGGTCAACGGGAGAAAGGCACTGGATAATATGAAAGCCATAACTGTACATTCATTTGCTAGGACTATCGGAGTAAAGATCTCGGTTGCAAATGCGTATATAAAGTCACTTGAGTCTAAGAATATCCTCATGTGCGTAGGTGGATATAGCGGTCACAGAGTTTATCAACTCAAAAAATAACGCCGACATAACACAAATTACTGTTATTGATTTAAGTGGGAGTACCAAAAACTGTAGATTTAAGAATTTTTCAAAATCCTTTTCAGATCTCTACAATGAGTAACTTCTGTGCTAGGGCATGCTTTTCATAACGATAACATCACCTGGTCTGGCGGATCCAATTAATTCTATACCTTCTTTCAGTATGCCAACATGACTCATGGCCGATACGGTTGAATCCTTTAAGAAAAAACATACTGCACCATTGGATGTCATAAATCCAACATCGCCCAACTTAAATTTTGTTTTTGGTTTTTCCGCACCAATTTCTAAGCCGGTCTGGATATAAATAAACTGATCCTTAAATCTATGTATTCTATCTTGAATTGGTAAGCCCTTGAGTATTTTGCTAACAGTCACCGGTGCTAAATGACGAATCATTTCACAATCTATGTTGCCTTTATTTACAAGTTCAACTGTGATAGGTATTCTAGAGATTGATCTACTTGAGTTCGCTGAGCTCATAAAATCAGTTGAGTATTCACATATTTAACAGAAACGTTTAATTTTGGGGACATTGTCATATTCGCAACATTTAATTAGATATGAATTATCCTTTGCTTTATTCTTGGTAGTTAAACAATCTTCGCCCGACAATGTTGCACACAAAAAATCTGCTAATAAGGAGAAATCGACCAAGAAATCCCATGGTAGAACTAAATCGACTTCAGCTCAATCTGGAACTACCGAAAGCGCATTAGCGGAACATTCAGAGGACCTGACTAAAAAAAAACACCAGCGCTCAGGACAGAAAGACCATAGCGTTACTAGATCCAAAGGTAAATCCAAAGAGACCATTTTAGAAAGTAAAATGGAGCAAGAAGAACAGGTGGGTTTTGATGCAGATACAAAGAAAAGTACTAGACCTGAGAACGAGGTCGTAACTTATGCAGAACTTGATTTTGCGCTGAAAGAAATCCCTCCTCAAGATAACAAGGTCTTAATTGGCCCATTGAGATTGACAAGGTTTGAAAAAGCAAGAATCACAGGAGCTAGATCCCTGCAGTTATCATTGGGAGCACCCAGCTTTATATCTGTCTCTCCTGATATAAGAGACTCTATATCGCTTGCTATAGCTGAAATCGATTCTAGGGCACTTCCAATATCAATTCGTCGGATCCTGCCAAATGGACTGTATCAGGATATTCCGATTGACTGGATGAAGTTGTGAGGCGAATTTGGTCTGGACTAATCAACTAAATTACCTAAAATAAGATTAGGTACTCATTAATGAATGCGAGGTCGGGATCTTGATTACATGCAATTTGGGAAATCTATTTTTCGAGAGAAAGTATGAATTTTTTTATTAATGAGGATGTGTTTCCAGTTCCAAATATCGGTTTCATATCCTCCAAAAAGTACTTGCACGATACCTCAGAAATGTCTTTATCTACTCTGGGTTTTAATGTAGACATTTGAGGCGTCAGTCGTAGTACTGAATTTACTATGCCCATCGGATTAACGCTAATTAACTTATTCCATCCTTCCTTTACGGTTTCTACCCATTCAGTACTCTCTCGTATGGTAAAACAAGGCACTCCTAGAATATAGGCCTCCTTCTGAATTCCCCCCGAATCTGTTATAGTTTTGCTCGCATTTTGCAGTAACTGAATAAAATCAATATATCCAACAGGATCAATAATCCGTAGATTTGAGCAATTTTCAAGTCTTTCGTACAAACCATTTTCTTTAAATTTTTTCTTTGTTCCCGGATGAATAGGATATATGACAAGCCTATTGTGGTCTAGATGATTGCTAGAATGATATTTTTCAGATAGGATCTCAAATGCCTCAATAATCGAGGTGAGGACTTTTGTGGAATGAGTATTCTCTGCCCTATGCATTGTGAATAGTATATAAGATTTTGGAATTAGTCTTAACCTATCAAGAATCTTCGACTCCCTTATTGAGATATGGAGAGCTTCATTTACCACCTCGACTGACAGATCTCCTGTAAATATTGACCTGCCGTACACATGTTCTCTTTTTAGATTAGCAATGGCCGTCTCGGTGGAAGCAAAATGATATTCACTCAAATTGTCAGTTAGTATTCTGTTAATTTCTTCTGGCATGCGTCTATCAAAGCTCCTTAAGCCGGACTCGATATGTGCAACTTTTATACCTGAGCTAACTGCAGAGAGTGCACCAGCAAAAGTCGAGTTTGTGTCTCCGTATACCAGAACGAGATCAAATGGTGGTTTCCCATTCCTCTGCTTGGTAGACCGAAACTTATAACTGGTATCAAACGTACTACGAGTCAATCTGCGGTGTTCCCTATAATTTAATCTATAATTTAAGAAAATATCTTCCAATCTTTTGACCATTTCTCCTATTTGATATCCTGGTGGACCCGATCCTACACCAAGTTCAAAATCTGGATCAGGAAGCCCGAATTCCTTAAAGAATATTTTTGATAAGCCAAAATCATAATGTTGACCGGTATGTATTATCTCATGATCCACATGACCCTTCAGAGCCTTATAAATGGGCGCGACTTTAATGAAGTTCGGTCTTGCACCCACAACCGATGCGATTTTCAAGAAATGGATCAACCTATCCAATTAAATATATTCTTTAATAGTCCTCTTTCTCCAATAGGATTGGATTCAGAATTGCATAGGACTTCTCCTAGTTTAATCACAGAGATATATCAATTTCCTATCTCACCCTGTATAGCTCCGGGCTGTGCACTCTCTGCATCCAATTTTAGTGTGACAATCTCTATCACACGTGCGATGGTATCTAGGCATGCGCGGGAATCAAAAGACTATTCGACTTATTCATCGCTAATCAGCTATCCAATTCTGGTTTGATGTATAGTTGATTTTCATATAAGATTTATCAGATTAAACTGGGTGCATTAATCCTCTTAACGCAAATAAATTATTAATTCACCTTGTACACAAGAATCATGAACAACAAAACTATGGCAATTGTGGCGATCGCCGCAGTAGCAGCTATGTTAATCGCAACATCGATGATTGCAACTGACAGTGCACTTGCAAAAAAATACAAGAAAACACAAACGGCAGCACAGGCAAACGCTTGTGGTAATGGAAAATTAGCGATGAAGATCTTCTGTCAGGCAGTCAGTTCTCAGTTACAGGGCAACGACAACGCTGTTAACGTAATAGGCTTACAGCCTTCGTAGTCCCCCGTAAACCTTTTTTTCGATAGTTTCGCTCTAAACTAGCTTGTAGATTCTCACTCTCTATTAATAGAATATCGCATAATTGGTATCGTTTACGTTCATTAGTACTGTCATGACCTATGCAGGAACGTAAAATTGACAAAATCCTTTTAGAGACAAAGACCTAAGTGGAGTATAGATTTGTACATGACAATATTGTATAACCAGCCATTCGATAATTTAACATACAGGAGCTACCAACATGAGGAGACAATACGACGTTGTGAAATATGTCAATTCTTATTCCTATTGATTGTTTGACAACAGGATTTATGATCTAGCAATGAAGGTAAGAACAGCTCCGATCTATCCTGAGCCGGCCCTTCTGTTAATTAACGAGCAGAATGGGCTTTCAGCCAAGAGGTATATTGTGGTTTCGGATCTACATTTAGGATTCGAAAATACACTGGATACACGTGGAATATTTATTGACTCGAATCTGTATCTAACCGAGACAATAAATGAGTTGGTGCGTTTAATTCATTCTTATAAACCCGAGGCAGTTATACTACTAGGAGATCTAAAGAGCAGTGTCGGGCACATCAATAAGGATGAATGGAAAAATGTACCATATTTTCTGGATGTGATTTCAAGATATATCGACATTTATTTTATTCCTGGAAATCATGATGCCAATATAAGATTCTTGATACCAGATTACGTCAATGTTTTCAGCATGAATGGAATGCTTTTAAATGATACTCTTCT
>Ga0164306_10000685_pt1 | contig 14228 bp, 14 predicted proteins | sample Whisoiple_242_MG_FD_110213 | JGI IMG/M metagenome (GOLD analysis project Ga0164306, IMG submission 110213) | Soil microbial communities amended with fresh organic matter from upstate New York, USA - Whitman soil sample_242_MG | ecosystem: Environmental > Terrestrial > Soil > Unclassified >... | reverse complement strand
GTCATCTTCGGCACGACGTTCAGCCAGATCCGGGCCATTCCCACCGGGGGCCTCGACTACCTCGACTTCCTCGCGCCGGGCGTCATCGCCCAGTCGGCCCTCTTCGTCTCGATCTTCTACGGCATCCAGATCATCTGGGAGCGCGATGCCGGTGTGCTCACCAAGCTCCTCGTGACGCCGACGCCGCGAGCAGCGCTCGTGGCCGGCAAGGCGTTCGCCGCCGGGGTCAGGTCCGTCGCCCAGGCCGTCATCGTCGTCGTCGTGGCCGCGCTGATGGGCGTGGCGATGACGTGGAACCCCGTGCGGCTGCTCGGCGTGGTCGTCGTCGTGATGCTCGGCGCCGCGTTCTTCTCGTGCCTGTCGCTCAGCATCGCCGGCGTCGCCCTCAAGCGCGACCGGCTGATGGGGATCGGCCAGGCGATCACGATGCCGCTCTTCTTCGCCTCGAACGCGCTCTACCCGATCGAGATGATGCCGGGCTGGCTCCAGGTCATCAGCCACGTCAACCCGCTGACCTACGAGGTGTCGGCCCTGCGCGGCCTGCTGCTGGGCACGCCGACGAACTACTGGGTCGACTTCGGGGTCCTCGCCGGCAGCGCGATCGCCGGCATCGTCTGCGCCGCGGCCCTCATCGGGCGACTCGCGCGCTGACCGCTCCCGTCGCCGGGCACCGCACGGGTGACCGTACGCTGTGCCGCGTGACCTTCCTGCGCGCCCTGTTCACCCTGCTCCGGGGGCGCGGGTTCCGTCGGCTCTTCGTCAGCCGGGTCACGTCGTCGTTCAGCGACGGCATCTTCCAGGTCGCCCTGGCCAGCCACATCCTCTTCAACCCCGAGAAGGCCGCCGACGCGCGCGGGATCGCCATCGCCTTCGCGATCGTGCTGCTGCCCTACTCGGCGCTGGGGCCGTTCGTCGGAGTGCTCCTCGACCGGTGGCCGCGCAAGCGCGTCATCGTCGTCAGCCAGGTCATCCGGGCCGCCGCGATCCTCGGCGTCTCCGTCCTCGTCACCGGAGCCGAGACCGGCCCGGCGTTCTTCGGCCTCGTGCTCCTCGTCTTCTCGGTCAACCGCTTCATCCTCGCCGGGCTCTCCTCGGCCATGCCGCACGTGGTGCCGCGCGAGGACCTCGTGAGCGCGAACTCCGTCGCTCCCACGTGCGGGTCCCTGGCATACCTCCTCGGTGGCGCGGTCGGCACCGGGATCCGGGCCCTCGGCGGCAGCGATGTCGTCGACGTGCTCCTCGCCGCCGCCGGCGTCCTCCTGGCCGCCTGGGCGGCGACCCGGCTGCCGTTCATCGGCCCCGACGACACGAGCGGCGCGCCCTCGGTCGGGCAGATCACCCGGTCCGTCGTGACGGGCCTCGTCGAGGCCGTGCACACCCTGCCGCGCCGCGCACGCCTCCTGCTCGCCCTCGTCTTCATCACCAGGCTCCCGTTCGGCTTCCTCCTGCTGCAGACCCTGCTCCTCTTCCGCGGCCCGTTCGAGTCCGGCCACGGCGCGCAGGGCTTCGGCATCGCCGCCGGCGCGTCCGCCCTGGGATTCGCCTCCGCGGCCTTCGTCACCCCGTGGCTGGCCCCACGCCTGACCGCCGTGCCGTATGCCGCCCGGATGCTCGCGCTGGGCGCGGTCGTGTGCGCCGTGCTGGGACCGTTCCTCACGCCGTGGAGCATCGTCGTCGTCGGCTTCGTCGTCTCCTTCACCTCGCAGTGCGTCAAGATCACCGTCGACTCGCTCCTGCAGGCCCACGTCGACGACCACCTGCTCGGCCGCGCCTTCTCCGCCTATGACGTCGTCTACAACGCCGGCATGGTCGCGGCGGCGGCCCTCGGCGCGCTCGTCCTCCCCGAGAGCGGGCTCGCCTGGTGGCCGCTCGTGGCCTTCGCATGCCTCTACGGGGCGAGCGCGATGCTGCTCGGCCGGCTCTGGACGCGGGCCACGGTGCTCGACCACGAGCGGCCACTAGGCTGACGGCGTGCTTCCCGAGCTGACCGCCACCCGCTACGTGACGCCGCTCAAGGAGGGTGGGTCGCTGCCCGGCATCGTGGAGGCCGACGACGACGGCACCTACGTCCTGAAGTTCCGCGGCGCCGGTCAGGGGCTCAAGGTCTTGGTCGCCGAGGTGCTCGTCGCCGGGATCGCCCGGCTGCTCGAGGTGCCGGTGCCCGACCTCGCCGTGGTGCGCCTCGACCCGCGCATCGCGAAGTACGAGGCCGACGAGGAGGTCCAGGACCTGCTCACCGCCTCGGTCGGGACCAACCTCGGCGTCGACTTCCTGCCGGGTTCGCTCGGCTACGACGGCTCGAGGCCGCCCGACGCCGACCTCGCCGAGCGGATCATCTGGCTCGACGCGCTGACCGCCAACGTCGACCGCACGTGGTCCAACCCCAACCTGCTCGTCTGGCACGGACGCACGTGGGCCATCGACCACGGAGCCGCCCTCTACTTCCACCACTCGTGGCCGAGCAAGGCACCGGCCCCGGAGCGCTTCGCGGCCCAGCCGTTCGACGCGAGCCGCCACGTCCTGCGCGACGTCGCGGGCGACGTGGCCGCGCGCCACGACGAGCTGGCGGCGCTCCTCACGCCCGAGGCCGTCGAGGCCGTCGTCGCCGAGGTGCCCGACGAATGGATCGAGCCCACACCCGACCTCGCCGACGCACCCGCGGTGCGCGCGGCGTACGCCCGGATGCTGCAGGCCCGCCTCGAGGGGCCACTCACCTGGGTACCCACGGGTGTCGCCGCGTGAACGCGTACCAGTACGTCCTGCTCCGGCTCGTCCCCCGCGTCGACCGGGAGGAGTTCATCAACGTCGGTGTCGTGCTCTACTCGCAGGACGCGGGCTTCCTCGACGCCGCATGGGAGCTCGACGAGCGCCGTGCGGACGCGCTGTCGCCGACGTGCGACCTCGAGGGCGTGCGCTCGATGCTCGAACGTGTCCGGGCCGTGTGCCGCGGCGAGACGGGCCGCGGCCTGCCGACCCTTGACAAGCCGGGCCAGCGGTTCGGCTGGATCATCGCACCGCGCTCGACCGTCGTGCAGCCCGGACCGGTCCACGGGGGCCTGTGCGACGACCCCGCCGTCGAGCTCGAGCGCCTGCTCGACCGGCTCGTCCGGGCCTGACGGACCCGACGGGCTCGGCCGGCCCGGTCAGCCCTGGGGGCGCGGGCGCAGCGCCCACATCGCGACGGCGCTGGCCGCGGCGACGTTGAGCGAGTCGACGCCGCCCGCCATGGGGATGCGCAGGGTGAGGTCGGCGTCGGCGACGGTCCGGTGAGACAGGCCGTCGCCCTCCGTGCCGACGACGAGCGCGAGCCGCTCGGGTGGACCGCTCTCGAGGTCGTCGAGCGAGACCGAGTCGTCCGACAGTGCCATGGCCGCGACGGTGAGACCGGCGTCGTGGAGCAGGGCCATGCCCTGCGGCCACGGGTCGATCCGGGTCCACGGCACCTGGAAGACCGTGCCCATGGAGACGCGGATCGAGCGGCGGTAGAGGGGGTCGGCGCACCGGGGCGTGATGAGGACGGCGTCGACCCCGAGCGCCGCGGCCGACCGGAAGATCGCACCGACGTTCGTGTGGTCGACGACGTCCTCGAGGACGATGACGCGGCGCGCGGCGGCGATGAGCGACTCGACGGTCGGCAGGGCGGGGCGCTGCATCGCAGCCAGTGCGCCGCGGTGGAGGTGGAAGCCGGTCAGCTGCTCGATGACGTCGTGCTCGGCGAAGTAGACCGGCACCCCGTCGGCCTCCGCGTCGGCGACGATGTCGGACAGGTCGTCGAGCCAGCGCCTCGCCATGAGGTAGGACCGCGGTCGGTGCCCGGCTCGCAGCGCACGGCGGATCACCTTCTGGCTCTCCGCGATGTAGAGGCCGCGCTCTGGCTCGTGCCGCCTCCGCAGCACGACGTCGGTCAGCGACACGTAGTCGGTCAGCCGCGGGTCGGTGGGGTCGGTGATCTCGATCGGCACGCCCGACAGGCTAGTGCCGGTCGCACCTTCACCCGGCATCGTGGCCCGGGGGCCGGGGTCGGGGCCGGGGCCGGGGCGAGGCCGGGGCGAGGCTGCGAAAGGCGTCAGGGGAACCAGACGAGCTTGACGACGGCGACGAGGCCGATCGCGATGATGAGGCCCCGCAGGACGTTCGGCGGGATGCGTCGGCCCACCCCTGCCCCGATGATGCCGCCCACGAAGGCACCGACGCCGATGAGGAGGACGATGAGCCAGTCGATGTGGTCGCGCGCGAAGAGGATGAACACCCCTGCCGCGACGACGTTGACGACGAGGGCGAGGACGTTCTTGTAGCCGTTGAGCCGCTGCAGTGGCTCGAGGCTGAGCGCGCTGAGCAGGCCCATGAGCAGGACCCCCTGGGCCGCCCCGAAGTAGCCCCCGTAGACGCCGGCGGCGAAGACCCCGGCCGCCATCGCCGGCGCGTGCCACCGGGGCACCGCCCCCTCGACCCCCTCCCGGTGGACCCTGGCCTGGATGTGCGGGCCGGCGACCACGAGCACGAGCCCGATGAGGATGAGCACCGGGACGATCGCCCGGAACGCCGCGGCGGGCAGGACGAGCAGCAGTCCAGCCCCCACGACCGAGCCGAGGAACGACATCGGCATGAGGCGGCGCAGGGTGCGCGCCTGGCCGTCGAGCTCCCTGCGGTAGCCCCACGCCCCGGTCACGCCCCCGGCGACGAGGCCGATGTTGTTCGAGACGTTGGCGACGAGCGGGTTGACCCCGAAGAAGAGCAGCGTCGGGAACGTGATGAGCGTGCCCGACCCGACGATCGTGTTGATGATGCCGGCCCCGGTCCCGGCCAGCGCGATGGCGACAGCGGACCAGAACGACACCCGGTCACCCTACAGAGGGCGACCGGGTGTCGTCGGGGCGGTGTCGCCGGAAGTGTCGGTCAGCGTCCGGTCGGGGGCTCCGGCGGTGCGCCGGGCAGGTCGTCCGCGGATGCCGGAGGCATGACCGGCGGCGTGGCGGCGGGCGGCGGGGGCACGTCGGCGCCTGAGTGCAGCGGTGGCTGCTGGCGACCCATGGGAGCGGCGTGCTCGGTCGACTCGGCGCTCGCCTGCGCGGCCTGGCCACGGGCCTCGGCCAGCGCCTTGGCGGGATCCTCGAGCACCGTCTCGGCAAAGGCGTTGTCCACGGCGTCGCCGGTGTCGACCCACTGCTCCTCGTCGTCGACCATCGGGCCCTGCTCGCTGCCGCCGAGTGCGTTGCCGATGCCCTTGAGCGCATCGGTCAGCTCGGACGGGATGATCCACATCTTGTTGGAGTCGCCGCGAGCGAGCTGCGGCAGCACCTGGAGGTACTGGTAGGCGAGCAGCTTCTGGGTGGGCTTGCCGCGATGGATCGCCGCGAACACCTGCTGGATGGCGCGGGCCTGGCCCTGGGCCTCGAGGATGCGGGCCTGCGCCGAGCCCTCGGCCCGCAGGATCTGGCTCTGCTTCTCACCCTCGGCGGTGAGGATGGCCGACTGCTTGAAGCCCTCCGCGGTGAGGATCGCGGCACGACGGTCGCGCTCCGCGCGCATCTGCTTCTCCATCGTCTCCTGGACCGAGTGCGGCGGGTCGATGGCCTTGAGCTCGACACGGTTGACGCGGATGCCCCAGTTGCCCGTGGCCTCGTCGAGGACGCCGCGCAGCTGGCCGTTGATCTGGTCGCGGCTCGTCAGTGCCTGCTCGAGGTCGAGGGATCCGATGACGTTGCGCAGCGTGGTGACCGTCAGCTGCTCGATGCCCTGGATGAAGTTGGCGATCTCGTAGACGGCGGCCTTCGCGTCGGTGACCGAGTAGTAGATGACGGTGTCGATGTTGACGACGAGGTTGTCACTGGTGATGACGGGCTGCGGCGGGAAGGTGACGACCTGCTCACGCAGGTCGATGTTCGCGCGGACCTTGTCGACGAACGGGATCAGGAAGTGGATACCTGCCGTCAGCGTCTTGTTGTAGCCGCCGAGTCGCTCGACGATCTGTGCCGTCTGCTGCGGCACGATGCGCACAGTGCGCAGCACGACCACGAACGCCACGACGACGATGAGTATCGGAATGATGAGTACCGGGTCCACGACCTTCTCGACCTTCTCCCTGTGCGGTCCGTGCTCCCCCGGGGAAGCGCGGTTGGTGCGGGCGGATCGGACGATCCGCTCGTTGGTTCGGTGGCGTCGCCGGGCGCGGGGCCGGAGGCCGGCTCAGCTCCCCACGACGCGGGCGCGGCTCACGATCGCGGTGGCGCCGTCGATGGAGTCGACGACGACCTCCTCGCCGGGCTCGATGTCGTCGCCGAGCGTGCGCGCCGACCACGTCTCGCCGGAGAGCTTGACCCGCCCTCCTGCCGGGTTGACACGGTCGATGGCGACGGCCGAGCGACCGACGTGGGCCGCGGCGCCCATGAGCTGTTGCGGCGTGCTGGCCGAGAGGCGGTTCTTGAGCCACGGACGCACGATCGCGAGGAGGGCCACGGCAACGAGGGCCGCGACGATGGCCTGCACCACGGGGGGCGCCCCGAAGGCCGCGGCGATCGATGCGCCCACGGCACCACCGGCGAGCATGAGGAAGGTGAAGTCGACCGTGACCGCCTCGATGGCGACGAGGACGAGAGCCACTGCCACCCAGACCATCCAAGCCTGTCCCTCGACCACGTGCCCCCACCCTGCCTTCGTCCACCTCGGCGACGGGCCCCGATGTCCCGTGCGTCACTCCTGTGACGTTCTCGATTCTGCCTCAGTTCCCTCTCGGGACCTACGGATCAAGGGGTCGGGACGGTTGCGATCAGGACTCGGCCCGTGCCGACCAGCGCTCGCCGTGCTGCTCGAGCACGAGGGGCAGACCGAACGTCGCGCTGAGGTTCTCGGCCGTCAGTGTCAGCGGGATGGGGCCGGCGGCGACGACCTTGCCGTCGCGGATCATGAGGACGTCGGTGAACGACGGAGGGATCTCCTCGACGTGGTGCGTCACGAGCACCATCGCGGGCGCCTCCGTGTCGGCGGCCAGGTCGGCGAGCCGGCGCACGAGGTCCTCGCGACCGCCGAGGTCGAGACCGGCGGCCGGCTCGTCGAGGAGCATCAGCTCGGGGTCGGTCATCAGCGCCCGGGCGATCTGGACGCGCTTGCGCTCGCCCTCGCTCAGCGTGCCGTAGGCCCGGTCGGCGAGGTGCTCGGCGCCGAGCGTCCTGAGCAGCTCCATGGCGCGCACGTAGTCCACGTGGTCGTACGTCTCGCGCCACCGGCCGATGATGCCGTAGGACGCCGTCACGACGACGTTGCCGACGAGCTCGTCGCCGGGGATGCGCTCGGCCATCGACGAGCTCGCGAGGCCGATGCGCGGCCGCAGCTCGAAGACGTCGACGGCGCCGAGCACCTCACCGAGGACGCCGGCGACCCCCGCGGTCGGGTGCAGCCGCGCCGCGGCGATCTGGAGCAGCGTCGTCTTGCCGGCACCGTTGGCGCCCAGCACGACCCAGCGCTCACCCTCCTCCACCTCCCACGTGACGTCGTCGAGGAGCGTCGAGGCACCGCGACGAACGGTGACTCCGGCGAAGGCGAGGACGTCGCTCATGGCTCGACCCTAAGACAAGGCCTCCGGAGCCGCCGCGGCGGCGCACCCTACGATGACGGGGTGTCCGAGCTGCCCGCGTCCGTGCGCCTCGCGCTGTGGGTGACGGCCTCGTGGCGTGGCGATCTCGCGACCACGGAGGCGTTGGCCCGGGCCTTCCCGGACCTCGACCACGTCGCCGGTGACCTGGCCCGGCTCGACGTCTGGCGGGACCTCGGCGAACGCGCCCTGTTCGTGGCGCTCCCCCGTCCCGGCGACCTGAGCCGTATGCCGCGTGGCTCGTCCGCGGCGACCGCGCACGCTGCGGACGCCGGGGAGTGCGTCTTCGTCGCGGGCATCGGCGGGGTCCTCGTGCCGACGCTCTCGGAGTTCGGCCCCGAGGGCGACGTGGGCGTCCGTGCGGACTGGACGGCCTACGAAGCGGACCCGCTCCCCCGGCACCGGATGGAGATGCTGGACCTCCGGGACATCGAGCGCGACCTCATGGGCCGCCTCCGCGACCACACGACGCGCTTCGACGAGGTGGGGGGCCACCCCTGGGGTGACGAGGCGCGCGCCGAGGCGCAGGCCGACCTCGACACGACGCTGTGGGGCATCCCGCCGGCGACGTCCGGACGCGCCCTGCGGATCATGGCCCTGTCGGCCAACCTCTCCCGCGTCGCCCACCGCAACGCCGGCCGGACCTCGCTCGGGTCGAGCGGTCTCGACGCGGTGACCACGGCGAACCGGACGCGGCTGTTGCGCGACCTCGCCGCGGACGCCGACGCAGCACTGGCCGACGCGACCAACGTCGCCGTCATGTCCATCGCCGGCTGGCGCCCCGCCTGAGTGCCGCTGCGGTCGGCCGCGCGGCTACGCCTCGGGGGCGGACGTCTCGAGCTGCGCGAGCACCGCTCGCGCGTAGGCGCGTTCGGCGTCGATGTCGGCATGGCGCTCGACCGCGCCGTCACGCCCGCGGGACGACACGGCATACCCGCCCTCGAGCTGTTCGAGCGAGACGAAGGACTCACCGAGCAGGTCACGCAGCTGGTCCTCCCTCGGGAGCCACACGGCCTTGTCCTGCTCGACGCTGTCGAGGGCCCACTCGGTCGTGCCGTTGAAGCCGATGACGTCGCCGGTCGTGAAGTGGTGGACGTCGACCGTGATCTCGCTGATCACGAAGACGTCGTCCTCCATGCCGCTGACGGCCACGACGAAGCGGTCGCCCGAGCCGGGCTTCCACGTCAGTCCCGCGTCGGAGAGCCGGCGGGCGAGCTCGAGGGTCAGCATGTTCCCCATCGTCACATCCCCCCGGGACTTCGCCAAGCAACCCTAGATTTGGTCCATGACGGAGCACCCGGACCTGCAGCCACTCGACGAGAGCACCTTCGAGACCGTTCTGTGCGTCGTGGCGCATCCCGACGACCTCGAGTACGGCACGGCCGCTGCCGTCGACCGGTGGGTGCGGGCCGGCAAGACCGTGACCTACCTGCTGGCCACCCGCGGCGAGGCGGGGATCGACACCCTGCCGCCCGAGCAGGCGGCCCCGCTGCGCGAGCAGGAGGAACGGGACGGGGCTGCCCAGGTCGGCGTCGACGTCGTGGAGTTCCTCGACGGGTTCACCGACGGGGTCGTCGAGTACGGCCTCCCGCTGCGGCGCGCCATCGCCCGCGAGATGCGGATCCGCAGGCCCGACCTCGTCATCACGTCGACGTACGCCGACCGTTTCCCGGGCGGCTTCGCCAACCAGGCCGACCACCGGGCGGTGGGTCTCGCCGTCGTCGACGCCAAGGCTGACGCGGGCAACCGCTGGATCTTCCCCGACCTCGTCGACGAGGGACACGAGCCGTGGCAGGTCGCCCGGTTGCTCATCGTGGCCGACCCCGAGCCGACGCACTTCGTCGACGTCTCGGAGCACTTCGACGCGGCGGTGGCGTCGCTGTCGGCGCACGATGCCTACCTCGCGGCGCTCGGACCGGACTACCCGAAGCCGGCCGAGCTGCTCGGCATGATCCTCGGCGGCCCCTCGGAGGTCGTCGGGGTGCCGTATGCCGTGACGGGCCGTCTCGTCGGCGGCTGACCGGCGCGGCGGGTCAGAACACCTAGCCCAGCGCTCCGACAGCCGTCCGGATGGCCGCCAGGTCGTCGGCGGTGACGCCCTCCGGACGCATCACGGCATTCCAGGCGTCGACGTACTCCGTCGTGTACTTGTGGCCGTGACCGGCAGGGACCCCCGTCGAGAACGGGAGGTCGGCCGTCACCTGCCAGAAGGTGACGAACGGCATCCAGAACATCCCCTGCAGCACGTCCTTGCCGGCCGCCTCACCGATCCAGTCGGGCTCGTTGAACACGAGGTGGGGGCTCCACCACACGATGGGGTCGGACGGGTGCATGAGGTAGAGGACGCGGGTGCCGTCCCACGGCTGGCCCTCGGGCGGGATCGAGGCGGCTGGATCGGTCGCGAACCGCACCGTGCGACCGTTCTTGTAGACCGGCTGGATCTCGGGGCTGCCCGGGTCGCGGTGGTCGCTGAACTCACGGAACAGCGTGTTGAAGTTCGGCGGCCCGGCGAAGACCGTGCCGGCGGTCCGGTTGCGCAGGTCGTACTCGCCGCTGAAGGCGGTCTCACCGCCGAACGTCCCGAGGCTCTCGCCCGACACGTACAGCTTCGGCCGGGAGTCCTGCGGCAGGCGGGACCAGCGGTCGTAGACGGCGTCGAAGAGTGCCCGTCCCGCCTCGCGGGCCTTGGACTGGTCGACGAGGAAGGAGAGCCAGGACGGCAGGTACGAGTACTGCATCCCCACCGTGGCTGCGTCGCCGCCGGTCAGGTACTCGAACGGGGCGACCAGGGCCGGGTCGACCCAGCCGCTGCCCGTCGTCGTCACGACGAGGAGGTTCGTCCGCTCGAACCCTCCGGCCCGCTCGAGGTCGTCGACGGCCAGGGCCGCCCGTTGCTCCGTGTCGTCGGCCGAGTCCAGGCCGGCGTACGCGCGGATGGGCTCCTGCGCGGGCTGGTGCACGACCTTCTCGATGTCGCTCGCGGTAGGCCCCGTCGCGGCGAACGTCCGTCCTTCCCGTCCGAGCGACTCCCACGGGATCTTCGAGCCGGGCCCGCCCGAGCGGAGCCCCGTCGTCGGCTTGACGACGCCCTCCTGCGTGATCGTGTTGCTCACCGAGAAGGCCTCGTCCATCGCGCCGACGAGCCCGTCGATGAGGACGCCGCTGACGACGAGGTAGGTCATCGTCGTGACGAGGACCCAGCCCGTCGCCCCCGCGGCCCGCCGTCCGAATCTCCGGCTCAGCAGGTCCGCGACCCAGTGGTAGACGCGTCGGATGCCGCGGCCGATGAGGAGGAACAGCGCGAAGAAGAACACCGCGACGAAGGGAGAGAGGACGACGAGGGCGATGTTGTAGTCGGTCACCCCCATGAGGCTCCGGATCTCGTGCTGCCAGTACTGGCCGAGACCGAAGAAGACGACGAGCAGCACGCCGCCGGCGATGAACAGGACGCGCCAGGACGAGGGCTTGGGCTCTCGAGGCTCCCGATCCGCGAAGGCGCGCCACAGCCATGCGCCCAGGACTCCGAGCCCGTAGCCGATGGATGCGGTGATCCCACAGACCAGACCCTGGATGAAGCCGCCACGCGGGAGCAGGGAGGGGGTGAACGACAGGGCCGCGAAAAGGACCGCGCCCCAGCACCCCGGGACGGTGAAGTGGAGCAACCCCCGGAGGCGTCCGGGGCGCCGCTCCAGCCCGTCCGCCTCGTCGACCGACCCGTGGTCGCCGGCGGTCAGCGCATCGTTGCCAGCCACGTCAGTTGCCATCTCAGCTCGTTCCGGTCAGCGGGACGGGGTGCACTCACGTGGAACGCTCCCACACGTGGCGGTCGCGAGCACGCGAAACGCCGTACGCGCGACCGGACCCGAGCCCCCGGGATCAGCGCCGGACGTCGGGTTGCGACTCCTCGCGGAGTCGAGGCTCCGTGCGTCTCTCGGGGTGTATGCCGCGCTTGTCGCGGTAGAACGCACGCACCGTGTCCATGTCGGCGACCACGTCGGCCGTGGCCCTCATGGTGGGGCCGAATCCGGCGGTGCGAGAAGGTCCGTCGATGAAGGCGAGGGCGATGGGCAGACGGGTCGACCGCCCGATCCGCCAGAAGCCGGACTTCCAGTAGCCGCCCTTCGAACGGGTGCCTTCCGCAGCCAGGATCAGCAGGAACGGCTCCCCGCTCCGGGCCTCCCGCACGAGTCCCCGCACGACCTCGCCGGGGTTGTCGCGGTCGATCGGGATGCCACCGAGCCGCAGCAGGAGCCACCCGAGCGGGCCACGGAAGAGCTCCTTCTTGATGAGGACCCGTGGTGTGACGCCGCCCCGCCACATGACGAGGAGCATCATCACGAAGTCCCAGTTGGACGTGTGCGGTGCACCGACGACGATGCCGGTGCGAGGCACGTCGCCCACCGCGGTCCACCCGATGAGGCGCAGCACGAGGCCGGCCAGTCGACTCCTCATGGCGTTTCCTCTCGGGCTGTGGCGGTGGTCCGCCTCCACCAACCTACGCGAGGCGCCGTGCGTCAGATGTCCACGACCGAGCGGTAGACCTCCAGCGTGCGGTCGCCGATGGAGGCCCACGAGAACGAGTCGACCGCCCGCTGCCGGCCGGCGCGACCGAACGCGTGGGCCCGGTCGACGTCCGAGACGGCGTCGGTGAGCGCGGCGGCGAGGTCGGCGACGAACCGGTCGGCGTCGACCGGCGTCCCGGTGCCGTCCTGGACCTGCTCGATCGGCACGAGCCACCCGGTCTCGCCGTCGACGACGACCTCGGGGATGCCGCCGGTGGCGGTGGCGACGACGGCGAGCTCGCACGCCATCGCCTCGAGGTTGACGATGCCGAGCGGCTCGTAGACGGACGGACAGGCGAAGACGGTGCCGTGGCTCAGCAGGGCGACGACCTCGTTGCGCGGCAGCATGTCGGGGATCCAGACGACCCCCTCACGCTGCGACCGCAGCTCGTTCATGAGTCCCTCGACCTCGGCGAGGATCTCCGGCGTGTCGGGGGCACCCGCGCAGAGGACGATCTGGACGTCGGGGGGCAGCAGCGCGCAGGCCCTGAGCAGGTAGGGCAGGCCCTTCTGGCGGGTGATGCGGCCGACGAAGACGACCGACCGCTGGTCGGGGTCGACGCCGTGGCGCCGGACGATCTCGGTGGCCTCCGGGGAACGGTCGGCCGACCACAGCTGCGAGTCGATCCCGTTGTGCACCACGTGAACCCGCGCTGGATCGAGCGAGGGGTAGCTCTTGAGGATGTCCTCGCGCATGCCCGCGCTGACCGCGACGACGGCGGCAGCCGACTCGTACGCGGTGCGCTCGGCCCACGAGGACACGCGGTAGCCGCCACCCAGCTGCTCCGCCTTCCACGGGCGCATCGGCTCGAGCGAGTGCGCGGTCACGACGTGTGGCATGCCCCCGAGGAGCGACGCGAGGTGGCCGGCCATGTTGGCGTACCAGGTGTGCGAGTGGACGAGGTCGGCTCCGACGCAGTCGCCGGCCATGCTGACGTCGACACCGAGCGTCTGCATCGCGGCGTTGCCCTGCGCGAGCTCCGTCAGGTCGGCATACGCCGTCGTACCCATCTCGTCGCGCGGCGCTCCGAAGCAGCGCACCTGCACGTCGATGTCGCCTCGGGCACGCAGCGCCCGGACGAGCTCGGCCACGTGAACACCCGCGCCTCCGTAGATGGCCGGTGGGTACTCCTTGCTGAGGATGTCGACGCGCACGTTCCGACCCTAGTGCCGACGCCATCCCGCGGAGCGGAAAGCTCTGCCCATCTTGCGTGCTGAACCTGCCAGGTGGCCGACCCCTGCCCTAGGGTGGCGTGCATGGCCCGACGAAGCCCAGCAGCTGGTCCGAAAGTCCTCGCGATCGTGCTCGCTGGCGGTGAGGGCAAGCGCTTGATGCCGCTCACCGCCGACCGGGCCAAACCCGCCGTACCGTTCGCCGGCATCTACCGGCTCATCGACCTGGCACTGTCCAACGTCGTCAACTCCGGCTACCTCAAGGTCGTCGTGCTGACGCAGTACAAGTCGCACAGCCTCGACGCGCACGTCACGAAGACGTGGCGCATGTCGACCCTGCTCGGCAACTACGTCACGACCGTCCCGGCCCAGCAGCGTGTCGACAAGAACTGGTACCTCGGCAGCGCCGACGCGATCTACCAGAGCCTCAACCTCATGCACGACGAGCGACCCGACATCGTCGTCGTCGTGGGCGCGGACCACGTCTACCGCATGGACTTCAGCCAGATGGTCGAGCAGCACATCGAGTCCGGCGCCGCGTGCACCGTCGCCGCCATTCGCCAGCCGATCTCGCTCGCCAACCAGTTCGGCGTCATCGAGGTCGACGACGCCGACCCGTCGAAGATCGCCGCGTTCCTCGAGAAGCCGAGCGACCCCAAGGGGCTGCCCGACAACCCCAACGAGGTGCTCGCCTCGATGGGCAACTACGTCTTCACGGCGGCTGCCCTCGAGGAGGCCGTGACGACCGACCGCGAGACCGACTCGAACCACGACATGGGCGGCGACATCGTGCCCTGGTTCGTGGGGCGCGGTGAGGCGGGCGTCTACGACTTCAAGGACAACGAGGTGCCGGGGGCGACGGAGCGCGACCGCGGCTACTGGCGCGACGTCGGCACCATCGAGTC
>Ga0164306_10000683_pt1 | contig 14253 bp, 14 predicted proteins | sample Whisoiple_242_MG_FD_110213 | JGI IMG/M metagenome (GOLD analysis project Ga0164306, IMG submission 110213) | Soil microbial communities amended with fresh organic matter from upstate New York, USA - Whitman soil sample_242_MG | ecosystem: Environmental > Terrestrial > Soil > Unclassified >... | reverse complement strand
GCGGCGTGAGGCCGAGGTCGAGCGTGACCGCGAGGACGAGCGAGAGCATCGAGCCGGCCGTGACGAGGGCGATGCTGCGGCGTGGAACCTGTCCGGCCTCGCCGCCCCGCGCCAGCCATCGAGGCAACGCACCGTCGCGAGCCAGCGCCGCGCCCAGCCGCGAGCCACCGGCGTAGTAGGCGTTCATCGCCCCGACCGTCAGCAGCACCGCCACGACGGCGGTCACGACGCGGGCCTGCTCGCCGAGGGCGATCGCCATGAGGTCCGAGAGCGGCGCCTGGCTGTGGCCCGTCGCCGGTCCCAGCACGAGGACGCTCGTCGTCGCGAGCCCGAGGTAGAGCACCCCGACGACCGCGACGGCGATCCCCGTCGCGCGCGGCACGTCGCGGCGCGGGTCGCGGTAGTCCCCGGCGAGCGAGGCGACGGCCTCCCACCCGGCGAAGCCCCAGACGAGCACGGCAGCCGCGGTGCCGACGGCGGCCCACCCGTTCGGGGCGAAGGGGGTCAGCGACGCCGTGCTCCCGTGCGGCAGGGCGACGGCCATCGTCGCGGTCATGAGCAGGGCGAGCACGGTCGCGAGGCCGAGCTGCACGCGGCCCGAGAAGCGCAGGCCGGCGAGGTTCATCAGTCCGGTGCCGAGGATGAGGGCCGCCGCGACGACGACGGTCGTCGTGCGTCCGCCGCCCACGACGTCCGCGACGTAGCCGCCGGCCATCATCGAGGCGGGTGGGGCCCCGACGGGCACGGCGAAGTAGAAGCACCAGCCGACCGCGCCCGCCGCGCGGTCCCCGAAGGCCCGACGGACGTACGTCGACACGCCACCGCCGTCCGGGTGCCGGGCGCCCAGTGCGGCGAACGTGCTCGCGAGCGGCACCGAGAGGAGCACGAGCGCCGCCCACGCGAGCAGCGAGGCGGGGCCGGCGACCTCGGCGGCGAGGGCGGGCAGCGTGATGACGCCGGTGCCGAGCACGGCGCCCACCGACAGGGCAGCCCCCTGTGCGACGGTGAGCGTGCCCCCGGTCGTGGAGTGGCCGGGGGTCGAGGTGGCCCCGGGGATGCGTGCGGTCGTCGCCATGGCTCCAGACTCCCGCCCAAGTGGACCGGTCAGAAGTGCCACTTCTTGCCAGGCTGTTTGGGCCAATCCAGACTGGTGGCATGGACCTGCACCTCAGCCTCACCGGGTCGGGCGACCTCACCGCCCAGATCTACGCCCAGCTGCGCGCCGCGGTCCTCGACGGCCGCCTCAGCGGTGGCGACCGGGTGCCCGCCTCCCGTGACCTCGCCGCGAGCCTCAGCGTCTCGCGGGGCACGGTGACGGCGGCCTACGACCGGCTCCTCGCCGAGGAGCTGCTCGAGAGCCGTCGCGGGGCCGGGACCTTCGTCGCGTCCGGGTGCGTGCCGCCCGCTCGGATGACCGGGCGACGGGCCCGGGCGGGAGCCGTCACGGCCACGTCGCTCTGGGCGACCGAGCCGGACGTGCGGCCTGCACCCGGTCCTCGGGGCGCGCTCCACGACTTCTCCGTCGGGGTGCCCGACGACTCGCTCTTCCCCCTCGCGACGTGGCGACGTCTCGTCAGCGGCACGCTGCGCCGGGGCCGCCTGTCCGCCGGCACCTATGACGATCCCGGCGCGAACCGTGGCGGGAGCCGTCTCGAGGCCGAGATCGCGAGGTATGCCGGCGTGTCCCGGTCGGTCGTCGCGTCCGGTGCCGACGTGGTGACCACTGCGGGGGCGCAGCAGGCGCTCGACCTCGTCGCGCGGGTGCTCGTCGAGCCCGGCGACGTCGTGGCCGTCGAGGACCCGGGCTACAGCGCCGCGACCCGCCTCTTCGCCACCCACCGCGCCGTCGTCCGAGGCGTCCCGGTCGACGGTGAGGGGATCGTCGTCGACGCCCTTCCGGACGCGGCCCGACTCGTCTACGTCACGCCGTCGCACCAGCACCCGACCGGGGTCGCGATGTCACGTGCCCGGCGGATCGCCCTGCTGGAGTGGGCCATCCGGCACGGAGCGGTCATCGTCGAGGACGACTACGACAGCGAGTTCCGCTTCGCCGACCGGCCCCTCGAGCCGCTGCAGAGCCTCGACCGCGACGGGCGCGTCGTCTACGTCGGGTCGTTCTCCAAGTCGCTGCTCCCGGGGCTCCGCGTCGGCTACGCGATCGCCCCGGCGACGCTGACGCCCGCCCTGCGCGAGGCCAAGCGGGTCACCGTCTGGGACGGCGACGTCGTGACCCAGGGGGCGCTCGCGGACTTCCTCGCCGAGGGGCACCACGCCGCCCACGTCAAGCGCGCGACGAAGGTCTACCGCGCCCGGCGGGAGGCGCTGCTCGAGGTCCTCACGAGCCCCGACGGCCTGGGCGACTGGCTCGAGGTCGTCCCGTCGGCGGCGGGCCTGCACCTGTGCGCCCTGCTGCGCGACCCGGACCTCGACGACGTGGCGATCGCCGAGGCCGCCCTGGCCGTGGGGGTGTTCGTCGAGCCGCTGTCGGTGCGGCACCTCGAGCAGCCGGCCCGCCACGGGTTCGCCTTCGGGGTCGGCGGCATACCCCTGACGGGCATCGGCCCGGCGCTCACCGCGCTGCGGGGTGTCCTCAGCTCGAGCCGGCCGGGACGCCCCGGCGGCGGATGATCGCGAACTGCGTCGCGAGCGGGATGATCCCGAGGATCAGGACCATCGGCACGGCGAAGCCGAGGCGCAGGTTGTCCGAGCCGACGGCTCCGGTCAGCACGGCACCGAGCAGCGCTCCGACGTAGTTGAACTGGTTGAAGCGGGCGACGACCTGGTCGGTCTTGTCGATGCGCTCGCCGGCGGAGTCGGCGTCGCCAGCGGCGATGGCACCCGCCGCCGAGAAGCTGAGGGGCGCGATGGTCGCGACGGCGCCGCCGAGGATCGTGAAACCGACGACGGCGACCACCCACGTCGGCGCGAAGACGATGACGGCGAGCGCCAGGGCGGCGACGACGCCGCTGATCCGGAGCAGCCACACGGCGCCGTGGCGGTCGACGAGACTGTCGCTGGCAGTGCGGGCCAGGAGCGTCGCGACGAGGTAAGGGAGCGTCGCGAGCAGGGTGAGCCCCGTCGGGGCGTCGAGCGTGCCGTCGAGGTAGACCGGTCCCCACGTCGTCGCGGCCGTGTCGACCATGTAGAAGAGGACCATCGCGACGCCGAGGAGGGCGATCCGCCGCCACGGCACGTCGACGGTGGCGTCGGTCTCGGCAAGGCGGTCGCGACGGACGTACGGCGCGGCCAGCGCCGCGACGGGGAAGACGAGCAGCGGGAGCAGGGCCGGCCCGAGGTCGACGCCCGACGTCGCCAGCGTGACGAGCGTGCCGAGGATGCCGCCGGCGGTCCAGAAGGCGTGGAAGGAGGGCAGGATCGGGCGGCGGTAGAGGTGCTCGACGGTGACGGCCTGCATGTTCGACGACGCGTCGACGAGGCCGAGCGCGAGCCCGTAGGCCGCGAGCCCGCCGACGAAGACCCCGAAGGTCGGTGCGACGAGCAGCAACGCGAAGCCGGCCGTGGCCACGACGAGCCCCACGCGGACGACCATGGCGCTCGACGAGCGTGCGGCGACGAGCTCGGCGACGACCGAGCCGACGCCCGCGAGGAGCACGACCATGAGGAGCAGGCCGCTGACAGCGAGCTCGTCGAGCGACCACTTCTCCTGGACCTGCGGCAGGCGCGTGGTGAGCGAGATGAAGAGCAGGCCCTGGACGAAGAAGGCGGTGCCGGCGGCGAGGCGTGCCCGCAGCAGGGAGGAGGACTCGGCCCGAAGTGTCACGGTGGGTCACACTGTCGGTCGCCAGACCCGCCGTCAAGACTCATGCCGTGGTTCCGCGAGTCAGCAGCAGGCGTCGCCGCGCCAGTTCGAACGTCCCTCGCGGACCGCCACGGCCGCGATGACGAGCGCCGCGACGGGGTCGAGCCACCACCAGCCGAGGAGGGCGTTGGCGAGGAGGCCGACGAGGAGCACGCCCGAGAGGTAGGTGCAGAGCAGCGTCTGGGTGCCGTCGGCGACGACCGCTCCGGACCCGAGCTCGCGGCCCGTGCGCCGCTGCCACTGCGAGAGCAGCGGCATGACCGCGAGTGACAGGGCGGCGAGCGCGATGCCGACGACCGAGGTGTCGGGCTGCTCGCGGGCCACGACGGCGCGCACCGACTCGACGGTGACGTAGGCGGCCAGGGCGAAGAAGGAGACGGCGATGAGGCGTCGGGCCAGGTGCTCGCGCTCCTCCGGTACGGGGTGTCCGAACTGCCAGAGGATGACGAGCCCGCTCATCACCTCGACCGTCGAGTCGAGCCCGAAGCCGACGAGCGCGGTCGAGTCGGCCACGCGCCCGGAGGTGATGGCGACGACCGCCTCGGCGACGTTGTAGGCGACCGAGGCCGCGGCCAGCAGCCGGGCCCGGCGCACGAGCGCGGCCCGCCGTGACGGCGGCAGGAGCGAGAAGACGGGCCGGGACGGGGTGCTCACCAGTCGGCCCCTCGGCACTCGGACCGGTCGGTCGTCTCGACCTGGAGCGTCGCGTGGGCGACATGGAAGCGGTCGCGCAGCATGGCGCTCGCGGCCTCGAGCACCTCGGGCGCCGCATCGGCACGGGTCGTCACGAGGTGCGCCGTCGCGACGTCCATGCCAGAGGTCAGCGTCCAGACGTGGAGGTCGTGGACCTCGGTGACGCCCGGCACCTCGCCGAGCGCGGCCAGCAGGTCGGTGGGCTCGAGGCCCGTCGGGGCGTGCTGGCCGAGCACGGCCACGACCTCGCGGCCGAGCCCGACGGCACGCGCCGCCACGAAGACGGCGATGGCGAGCGCGACGACGGTGTCCCACCACGCGCTCCCGGTGGCCCCGACGAGGATCGCAGCCGCGATGACGCCGACCGAGCCGACGGTGTCGGCGACGACCTCGAGGTAGGCGCCCCGGACGTTGAGGCTCTCCCCGGCGCCCCCGCGCAGCAGGAGGAGGGCGACGCCGTTGACGAGGAGACCGATCGCACCGACGACGAGCATGGTGCCCGAGGCGATCTCGGGGCTCGAGCCGATGCGCCCGAGCGCCTCGACGGCGATGTAGACGGAGACCCCGAGCATGAGCAGCACGGCGAGCCCCGACGCGAACACCTCGGCACGGTAGGAGCCGAACGTGCGTCGCCCGGTCGTGTCGGCACGCGTCGCGATGCGCGTGGCGACGAGCGCGGCGCCCAGGGTCACGACGTCGGCGGCCATGTGCCCGGCGTCGGAGAGGAGGGCGAGGGAGCCGGACGCGAGGCCGGCCGCGAGCTCGACGCAGAAGAAGGCCGCGACGAGGCCGAAGGCGACGGCGAGCCGCCACCGGTGGCGCCCCCCGGCGTGGACCGCGGCGGCGCCCTGGGTCGGCCCGTGCGCGTGCCCGTGGCTCACCGGTGGCGCTCGCCGTCGTGGAGGGCGTGCTCGCGCGTCACGTCGAGGAGCAGGCGGACGTGGGCGTCGGAGAGCCGGTAGTAGATGTTGCGACCCTCGCGCCGACCGGTGACGACGGCCGAGGCGCGGAGCAGCCGGAGGGCCTGCGAGACCGTGGTCTCGGCGGTGCCGGTCGCGGCCGCGAGGTCGCAGACGCAGAGCTCGCCGGCCTCGAGGAGGGCGTAGAGCATCCGGGCCCGGGTCGGGTCGCCGAGCAGCTTGAAGACGCTCGTGACGCGCGCGAGCTCCTCGACGCCCGGGGCGTTGTCGGTGGCCAGGGCGACCTTCTCGGGGTGCACGCACGGGGCGGCGCAGCCGTCGAGTCCGGTGACGGTGCTCATGGTCGTCCCTCTCATCTGAATGGATGATCAGATGTCACTGTCGTGCCACCTGCCCCCCGGCGTCAACCTGGCGGCAGACTGTCCGACATGTTGAGACTGACGGTCACCGTCCCGAGCGAGCTGACCGAGCAGGTCACCGCCGTGCTCGCCGACTCGAGCGCCGTGAGCACGCTGTCCGTCCTGCGCGGCGCGGCGGTGCGCCCGGTGGGCGACGTCGTGCACGCCGACGTCGCCCGGGAGGGGGCCAACGTCCTCGTCGACCGGCTCCGGGACCTCGGGGTCCACGAGGGTGGGACCCTCCAGATCGAGCCGGTCACGACGTGGGTCTCGCGCGCCGGCTTCGAGGCCGACGAGGAGACGCCCGGGAGCAGCGCCGACGCCGTCGTGTGGGCCCAGGTCGCCCAGCGTTCCTACGACGACAGCGAGCTGAACTGGACCTTCCTGTCCTTCATGTCGCTCGCCACCCTCATCGCCGGCATCGCGATCGTCCTCGACTCGCAGATCCTCGTCATCGGGGCGATGGTGCTCGGTCCCGAGTTCGGGGCGATCGCCGCCCTCGGCGTGGCGCTCGTGCGACGACGCCCGCTCCTGCTCGCGGTCGCGGCCCGCGCGCTCGTCGTCGGCTTCGTCGTGGCCATCGCCGTCACGTGCCTCGCCGGTCTGGCCGGCCGGGCCCTCGGGTGGATCACCCTCGACGACATCTCCGGCGACCGGCCGGCCACCGACTTCATCTACTCGCCCGACAAGTGGTCGTTCATCGTCGCGGTCCTCGCGGCTGCCGCCGGCGTGCTGTCGCTGACGTCGGCCAAGCTCGGTGGCCTCAGTGGCGTGTTCATCTCGGTGACGACGATCCCGGCCGCCGGCAACGTCGCGCTCGGGCTCGCCTTCGGGGCGTGGGGCGAGGTGCGCGGCAGCGGCCTCCAGCTCGTCGTCAACATCGTCGGGATGGCGCTCGCCGGCTGGCTCACCCTCGCGCTCCAGAAAGCCGTGTGGTCGCGGGTGCCGGCACCGCGGTCGCACTCGAGGCTGAGCCGCCGGATCCATGCGGAGCCGCGACCGCGCCTCTAGGCCGCCTGGTGCGGTCGGCCCCACGCGGTCGACGCCGACGGAGAGATCGCCGGGGGCGGCTTCACGGAGTCGTTGTCGTCGGTCGGGGCGCGGGCGTCGGCAGCGTGAACGTCGTCGTCAGCGCACCGTTGACGAGCGAGAGCAGGATGCCGGTCTCCTGACGGATGACGGCGTACCGGCTCTGGGCCACCGGCGAGTTCGCCGTCGCCTCGTCGGACGCGGCGCGGGCGAAGAGTCCGAGCGACCCCAGCCGGCCGTAGTAGCTCGGCGCGTCCAGGCCCGGCGGAGGACCGTTCGCGCCGAGCCGCTCGAGGTGCTGGGCCATGAGGTCGAGCTGGAGCGCGGCGGCGTTGCCGGACAGCGCCATCCGGTCGAGCAGCCGCACGTCGACGACGAGGTTCGAGTAGTCAGCCAGCGCAGCGGGCCGGTTGAAGACGGTGCTCGTCGTCAGGCTCGGTCTCGGGAGTGCCGTGACGGTGACCGTCGGCGTGGCGAGGACCGTCGCCGTCCTCACGACCGTCGTCGTCGCGGTGACGGTACTCGTGTCGACCTCCGTCACCGTCACCGTCTCGGTCGGCACCGGCGTGCCCGTGGAGCCGGCCACCTGGCTGAGGTCGATCTCGGGCCTGCCGGACGAGCACCCGACGAGGGCGAGGGCAGCCGACAGCGCCAGGGCTGTGGCGACCTTGGCTCGGCGCACGACCGGCTCCTGTGCTCGACGTGGACAGTGGGTCGATTGTCATCGTTGGGCCGCCGCCGTGGGACCGAATGCGCGAATCGTCCGGTCAGGTGCGCGCCGCCGCGAGCTGCGGGCGCGTGAGGAAGAGCGCGCCGTCGAGCCGCGCCCCGCGCAGGTCGGCGTCGCGCAGGTCCGCACCGAGCAGGTCGGCCCACCGCAGGTCTGCGTCGCGCAGGTCCGCCGCGATGAGCAGCGCGCCCCGGAGGTCGGCCGTGCGCAGGTCACGGCCGCGGAGGTCGGCGGCGACGAGGTCGGCCCCGGCCCGCAGCCGCCGGGCAGGAGGGCGTATGCCGTCACGCCGCCTCCGACGTGCGCGTGCCGTCGCGCTGGCGGCCCGCAGCAGGCCACCGACCCGGGACCGCACGGCGACGAGGTCCACGGCGAGCAGCTGGTCCGGAGACCCGGCCGTCGAGGTCCTGACCTCCTCGGCGGACGCGGCGAGGCCGGACCGGGTCGGCTCGTCCGGGTCGAGCGCGAGGGCCTCGCCGAGGTGGGCGAGCATCTCGTGCAGCTGGCGCATGACGGGCAGGACGGCATACATCGTCGGGGCGGTCTCGGGGGCCTCGCGCCACGAGACGCCGCCGAAGGTCACCTGCGAGACCTGCTGGCCGGCGCCGAAGCAGTCGAAGGTCACGCACCCGCGCCACCCGCCCTCGAGAAGCCGGTCGTGGATGCCGCACCGGTGGTCGGCGAGGAGGTTGCGGCAGGGCTCACCGCCGGACTTGTCGACGGGGAAGTCGGCCGACCGGGCGAAGGGGAGGGCGACGCAGCACAGGCCGAAGCACCGCGAGCAGTCGGCCTCGAGCGCCGGCGCCCCGTGGGAAGGGGTGCTCACGGCAGCTCGTTGCTGACCATCGTCGTGCGGTCCGTCCCGCCGCCCCCGCCGTCGTCGTCGTCGGCGTAGCGCAGCGCGTCGACGGTGCCGAGCGGGAGCTCCACCGTGTCGGGCGTGACCGTCACTGCGGACACGGGGAAGGACGCGTGGCCCTGGAGCTGGAGCCACGTCGTGCGCCCCTCCTCGATCTCCCCGTCGCGCCGGCCGTCGGTCCCGATCCGCCAGCGCTGCACGGTCGCTCCGTCCTCGTCCGGGGCGACGAACCGGTTGACGCGCTGCCACGACGGTCCCTCGGCGGGCTCCACGAGGAGGGTGGTCGTGCGTCCGTCGGGACACCCCGCGCGGATCTCGTCGGCGGTGACCGGCGTCGGTGCGGTGCCCGGTGCGAGCACGTGGGGATCGCTCATCCCGCCAGTATCACGGGCCGTCGGGCGTGAAACGCGCCGTCAGAGCAGCGAGCTGGGGTCGTCCGGGATGTCGGCGGCATACGACTGGAGCAGCTGGAGCGGCACGATCTCGAGCGCGCGCTCGTGCGTGGCGGCGAGGAAGACCGGCGCGGCGGCGCCGTCCTGGTGGGCCTCGAGCCATCGGCTCGCGACGACGCACCACCGGTCGCCCGGCGTCAGGCCGGGGAAGCGCCACTCAGGACGGGGCGTCACGAGGTCGTTGCCGACGCTGCGCTGGTGCTCGAGGAACTCGGTCGTGACGACGACGCAGACGGTGTGGCTGCCCCGGTCCTCGGGCCCGGTCGTGCAGTAGCCGTCGCGGTAGAAGCCGGTCAGCGGGTCGGTGCCGCAGGCCTCGAGCTCGCCGCCGAGCACGTTCCGTTCCCGAGCTGCCATGACCCAAACCTAGTGGCGGGCTGCTCGCTAGGCTGGCCCCATGCTGGGAGTGAAGGACTACGAGCAGGACTACATCGACGCCTGCCGGTCGCGGGTCGAGACCCAGGTCGTGATGTTCCACGAGGTGGCGCAGGCCGCACGCGACCACGGTGACGCCGACGTCTCCCACCTCGAGGGCGCGCTCGAGTCGCTCGAGTACGAGTACTTCAACAACATGCTCATCGTCCTCGACGGCTACTTCGTCCACCGCCTGCGCGGCGTCGAGGGCAAGGACGGCAACGCGCTCAACGAGGTGCGCGTGCTCGTGCGCTCGCTCATGGAGAACGGCGGCACCGTGATGGCCGACCCGCAGATCCGGCTCGACCCGGCGCGCAGCGTCCTCGGCCTGGAGGTCGGTGCCCCCATCACGCTGACCCTCCAGAAGTACCGCCGGATCTCCGACGCCTTCCTCCGCGAGATCGAGAACAAGTTCTCGCGCGACGACTGACCGGGACCCACCGCCCTCCCGTCCGACATGCCCGCAGATCGAAGGAGATCCGCCGTGCCCCGCGCTCCGATGTCCGCCGAGGTGCGACGTGACGCCGTGGGGGTCCCGCACCTGCGCGCCGGCGACGTCATGGAGCTGGCCCGCCTCCAGGGGCGCATCACCGCCCTCGACCGGGCGTGGCAGGTCGAGCACCACCGCTGGCGGATGGAAGGGCGGACGGCCGAGTACGTCGGCGCGCACGGGCTGCCCTGGGACCGGTTCGCCCGGCAGGTGCTGCTCGAGCCGACGGTGCGGCGCTGCTTCGAGCGGCTCGACCGTGAGACGCGGACGTGGCTGACGGCATACGTGGACGGCGTCAACGAGACCCTCGCCGAGGGGCTCGCGGGCACGCCCGAGGTCGCGCTGCTCGGGCTCCAGTCGTATGCCGCCGCGCCCCGCCCGTGGGAGCCGTGGACGCCGCTCGGCATCTTCTGGGGCATCCACCTGCTCTTCGGGACCTTCCCGGCCAAGCTCTTCAACGCGCACGTCGCCGACCGTCTCGGCGCCGAGGCCCTCGCCCTGTTCCACGCCGAGGGCGTCGAGCGGGCCGAGGCCTCGGGGAGCAATGCGTGGGTCATCGGCGGGGAGCGCACGGCGAGCGGGCTGCCCCTCCTCGCGGGTGACCCGCACCGCACGATCGAGCTGCCCGGCTGCTACCAGCAGGTCGGCCTGGCCTGCCCCGAGTTCGACGTCGTCGGCTTCACCTTCCCGGGGGTGCCCGGCGTGCAGCACTTCGCCCACACGGGCACCGTCGCGTGGGGCATCACGAACGCCATGGCCGACTACCAGGACCTGACGCTCGAGTCCCTCGGTCACGTCGGCCACGGGCCCGACGGATCGCCGCTGCTCAAGGCGCGCGGCATCGACGGGTGGGAGCCGGTGCGCGCCTCGACCGAGACGCTGAGGGTGCGCGGCGAGGCTGACGTGACCGTGCCCGTCGTCGTCACCTCTCGCGGGCCGGTCGTCACCGGCCTCGAGGCGGAGATCGAGCGGCTCGTCGCCGAGGCCGAAGCACCGCCGCAGTGGACCGACGAGAGCGTCCAGCCGCGCCGGGCCCACCCGGCCGCCCACAGCCTGCGCACGCCGACCCACGTCGAGGAGGACCTCGGCTTCGGCGCCCTCCTGCCCCTCCTTCGGGCGCGGACGGTCGCCGATGTCGAGGAGGCCCTGTCGCGCTGGGTCGAGCCGGTCAACAGCGCGCTCGTCGCCGACGACACGGGTCGCGTCCGTCACCTCGTCGTCGGTCGCGTGCCCGAGCGCGACGAGGTCGGGGCGGTGCTGCCCGTCCCGGCGTGGGACCCCCGGCACATCTGGCACGGCTACCGGCGGGGGCCCGGCAGCGACGTCGACGACGTCATGGTCAGCGCCAACGACCGGGCCAGCGGCGGCGGGCTCGGGGTGGAGTACGCAACGCCCTTCCGGGCCGGTCGCATCCGCGAGCTCGTCGAGTCGGGGGAGCAGCTGACCGTCGACGACTGCGCGGCGATCCACGTCGACACCCGCAACGGACAGGCCGACCTCATGCGCGAGCTCGTCGCGGCGGCAGAGGTCACGGGGGCCGCCGCCGCCGTGCGGTCCGAGCTGCTCGCCTGGGACGGCCACAGCGACACCGGCAGCCGCGGCGCCGCGCTCTTCGCCGCCTGGCGCACGGCGCTCGTGCGGTGGTTCTCCGAGCACCCGGTCCTCTCCGCGCTGCACGAGCCGAGCGGCCACTCCCGCATCTTCGCCGCGTGGACCGACGTCGTGACGCAGATCGGGGTGGGCTGGCACTCGATGGCGCACCTCGGTCCGGCCCACGGCATCGAGGTGCGCGAGGGCGTACGCGTCGCGCTCGAACACGTCGCGGCGCACCATGACTCGCTGACGACGTGGGGCGAGCGACACTGGCTCGACCCGGTCCACGCGCTCGACGCGACCGGGCGGGCGCCCCACGTCCCGCGCGACCCCGTCGGTGGCGACAAGGGCTGCGTCCTCGCGGCGGCGAGCGCGCCCGGGGTGACGGACCACTGCTACGGCGGACCGGTGGCGCGCTACGTCTGGGACCTCGCCGACCGCGAGGCGAGCCGCTGGGTCGTGCCCTTCGGCGCGAGCGGAGACGCCCGCGACCCGCACTTCGCCGACCAGACGCCGGCGTGGCTCGCCGGCGAGCTGCATCCGGTGCAGCCGGCGACGGGCACGGGGGCCACGGAGGGCACCGGGTAAAGGAGTACTTTGCCCGTCTTTTACTATTTGCGGTACAAAACATGACTTTACGACGTACTGTTCGGGCGTAGGCCCCTCGAACAGGCCCCGCGAATCGCAGGAGTAGTGAGTCTGGTGACGACGAGCATGACGCCCACGCACGGCGATCCGTTGCGCCACGGCTCGAGGCCGCTCTCCGACGGTGACCACGAGCGCTGGCTCCCCGACCCGTCCTGGCCCGTGCCGCCCCGCGGGTGGCAGCTCTGGGCCGCCGCCGGCTCGACCGCGCGCCCGGGACGCGCCGGAAATATCGACTCCGGACCGATCGATGACGAGTCGAACTCGCACCCGAGGCCCCGGATCGACGACACTGTCGACGTGAAGTCCGAAATGCCCTATTTGGCGGTTCTCGAGGATGCCTCGTTCACGCTGCCGACCCGCCCGAGCGCCCTCGTCGACCACGGGCGGGTCGACCTGCTCGCCGACCGTCCGGCGCGACGGGTCCCGGAGGGCGCGGTCGCGGGCTTCGCGGTCCTCGGTGCCCTCGTCCTCTTCAGCTGCCTCGTCGGCGGCCTGACCGGCGGCCTCATCGTCATGGGCGTCTCGACCCTGCTCGCGGCGAGCGCGGCCCTCGTTCGTGGCCACCTCTCGCTGTCGCGGGTCGGCGGCCAGCGCGGCGCCGGGCTGCTCCTCGGAGCGGCCGTCACCGCCCTCATCCTCGGGTCGGTCGCGACGCACGACCGTCGCCCCGGTGTCGAGGTCCTGCCGAGCGCGCCGGTGCCGGTCAGCTCCGACCGCGTCACCGACACCCAGACGGCGTATGCCGCCGTCCCCCGGACGCCGTCCGCGACGTCGGTCGCGTCCACGGCGCCGACCCCGCGTGCCATCCGCTCGACCGAGGCCGCTGCTGCGGCCGGGCCGACGCCTGTCGTGCCCACCGTTCCCACTGAGCCGGCCGAGCGGGCTGAGCCGGCCGAGTCGGACGAGCCGGTCGTCCCGGCCTCCGAGGTCACCCCCGCCGCCACGCCTCGGGCCGACGCGTCGGCCCTGGCGTCGGGCTCGACGACCGGTGGCGAGGCTCTCACCCTCAAGCCCGACGCGCTGAGCCCGTCGACGGTCGCGCCAGCCGGCGGCACGGGCCCGAAGGGGTCCACGAACGACAAGGGCGGCAAGAGCAGCAAGAGCGACAAGAGCGACAAGGCCCCGAAGAGCCCGAAGGGCCCCAAGACGTCGAAGGCCTCCAAGGACGCGAAGAACAACGGCGCGAAGAAGAACGGCAAGGACAAGAACGGCAAGGACAAGAACGGCAAGGACAAGAACGGCAAGGACAAGAACGGCAAGGCGTCGGACGGCACGGCGAACGCCAACCCGCAGCCCAAGCTCTCCGAGGCCGGCATCGGCGGGTCGGGTGCGGCGACGACGTCGGTCACCGGCTTCTCGACGACCCCCGCGACGCGTGCCCACGCGGCCACGCTCCGGGCCGTCGCGGCCCTCCCGGTCCGCTGACCGGTCGACGTCGGGACGTGCCCCAGGGGGTATGCCGTCGCGCCACGGTCCCCGGACGCGATCGAGGTGCTCTCGAGCGCCCCGGACCTGTGCCACAGTGACCTCGTGGGGAATTCAATGACCCGGGCCACGATCATCTGGTTCGTCGGCGCCGCGGTCGTGGGGGCGGTTGCCGGCGGCCTGCACCTGCTCCGTTCCTCGATCGGTGGCGCGCACACCGGGTCGGCGCTCGCCGTGTCGGCCTTCGCCCTGACCGCCCTCGCGGCCGCCATGCTCTTCCACGGCGTCATGCTGGCGGCGCGTGAGCAGGACGCCGCAGCCGGGCCCGAGCCCCGCTTCGTGGACGAGCCGCAGGACGAGCTCGGGCGCACGCAGGGCGAGTCGGCGGGTGCCGTGCCCGACGCCTTCGAGCCGGACCAGAGCTCGTCCGACGGGCCGGCGGTCTACACCTTCCGGGGCGGCAAGCCGGTGGGCGACCGCTCCCACCGTCCGGACCGGCGCGACCGCTCGCCGCGCAGCTGACCGCACCGTCACACCCTCCGGGCACAATGGCGGGATGAGCACGGGCCCCACCCACTGGGTGCTGCACGTCGACCTCGACCAGTTCATCGCGGCGGTCGAGGTGCTGCGCCGGCCCGAGCTCGCCGGGCGGCCGGTCATCGTCGGGGGTCGCGGCGACCCCACCGAGCGGGCCGTCGTGTCCACGGCGAGCTACGAGGCCCGCGAGTTCGGTGTCGGGTCCGGTATGCCGCTGCGCCTCGCTGCGCGCAAGGTGCCGGATG
>Ga0164306_10000682_pt1 | contig 14257 bp, 10 predicted proteins | sample Whisoiple_242_MG_FD_110213 | JGI IMG/M metagenome (GOLD analysis project Ga0164306, IMG submission 110213) | Soil microbial communities amended with fresh organic matter from upstate New York, USA - Whitman soil sample_242_MG | ecosystem: Environmental > Terrestrial > Soil > Unclassified >... | reverse complement strand
CGCGGCCTCGTGGCGCAAGTGACCGGGACCGTTCGCTGGCGCGAATCCGTTGCATTCATGGCGAGCGCCGGAGTTAATCGTTTTCTTGAGCTTGGCACAGGCAGGGTACTGACGGGCCTCTTAAAACGCATCGCGGAGGGCGCGACGGGGATCGCCATCGGCACGCCGGCCGACATTGCCGCCTACACCGCACGCGCCGCCTGACACCGGGAATTTCCGATGTTCGACCTTGCGGGAAAGAAGGCGCTGGTCACCGGTGCGAGCGGCGGTATCGGCGGCGCGATCGCGATGGCGCTGCATCGGCAGGGGGCGGTTATCGGCATCTCCGGAACGCGTCGTGAGGCGCTCGACCAGCGCGCGAGCGAACTCGGCGAAGGCGTCCACGTCCTGCCCTGCAACCTCGCCGATAAGGATGCAGTCGAAGCCCTCGTCCCCGCAGCGGAGGCGGCGCTCGGCGGCCTCGACATTCTCGTCAATAACGCCGGCATCACCCGCGACGGCCTGTTCCTGCGCATGAAGGACGAGGAGTGGGATGAGGTGATCGCCGTCAATTTGACCTCGGCCTTCAGGCTTTCCCGTGCAGCTATCAAAGGCATGATGCGCCGCCGTTACGGGCGGATCATCAACATCACCTCCATTGTCGGCGTGACCGGCAATCCGGGGCAGGCGAACTATACTGCCGCCAAGGCCGGCATGATCGGCATGACCAAGTCGCTTGCCGCGGAAGTTGCTTCACGTACCGTGACAGTGAACTGCGTCGCGCCCGGCTTTATTGCGAGCCCGATGACCGATGCGCTCAATGAGAAACAAAGAGAGACGATCCTGGCGAATGTGCCCGCGGGGCGGCTTGGGAGTGGCGAGGATGTTGCGGCGGCGGTTGTGTTTCTGGCCAGCGCCGAGGCCGCTTACATCACCGGTCAGACCATCCATGTGAATGGCGGAATGGCAATGATTTGAAACAGTTGCGAGGCTTAGCCGCAGCTTCGACGAAGCTGTCTTCCGCCTCTCGCAATCATGACGGAGATGTGTTACCACCCCGCCGGAAGTTGCCGAGACGTACCGCTCGATTGTTCGTGCAGGATTCGTCGGGCGAGGCTCAGGGGCCCGGTTTCCAAAATCTCAATCGAATGAGGGTATGAACAAATGAGCGATGTTGCCGAGCGTGTGAAGAAGATCGTGGTCGAGCACCTTGGCGTCGAAGCCGACAAGGTGACCGAGAATGCCAATTTCATCGACGATCTGGGTGCGGATTCGCTCGACACGGTCGAACTCGTGATGGCTTTCGAGGAAGAATTCGGCGTCGAAATTCCGGATGATTCTGCCGAGACGATCGTCACGGTCGGCGATGCGGTGAAGTTCCTGGAAAAGGCCACGGCTGCGTGAAGCGCGCGCGCACTCGCGGCCGTTGAACAAACCTGATGCGAAGAGTTGTCGTCACCGGCATCGGCATGGTGTCGCCGCTCGGTTGTGGCGTCGACACGAACTGGCGGCGGCTCGTCGCCGGCGAGAACGGATTCGGCCGCGTCGAGGCGTTCGACGTCTCGGATTTGCCTTGCAAGATCGCCGGGATCATTCCACGCGGCGACGGCTCCGACGGCACCTTCAATCCGGATAAATGGATGGAGCCGAAGGAGCAGCGCAAGGTCGACGATTTCATTCTCTACGCGATCTCGGCCGCCACCCAGGCGCTCGAAGACGCGGGCTGGCATCCGGAAAGGGATGAGGATCAGACCGCGACCGGCGTGCTGATCGGCTCCGGCATCGGCGGCCTGAACGGCATCTACGAGACCTCGATCACGCTCAAGGAAAAAGGGCCACGGCGTGTCTCGCCTTTCTTCATTCCCGGCCGGCTGATCAATCTCGCCTCCGGTTACGTCTCGATCCAGCACAAGCTGCGCGGCCCAAACCATGCCGTCGTGACCGCCTGTTCGACGGGGGCTCATGCGATCGGCGACGCGGCGCGCATGATCGGCCTCGGTGATGCCGATGTGATGGTCGCGGGCGGAACCGAATCGGCCGTCTGCCGCATCGGATTTGCCGGATTTGCCGCCTGCAAGGCGCTGTCGACGTCATTCAACGACGAGCCGAGCAAAGGCTCGCGTCCCTACGACAAAGATCGCGACGGCTTCGTCATGGGCGAGGGCGCCGGCTGCGTCGTCCTGGAGGATTACGACCATGCCAAAGCGCGCGGCGCGAAAATTTATGCCGAGGTAATCGGCTATGGCCTCTCCAGCGACGCCTATCACATCACCGCACCGGCCGAGGATGGCGATGGGGCGTATCGCTGCATGCAGATGGCGGTCAAAAAAGCCGGCATCTCCGTCTCCGACATCGACTATATCAACGCGCACGGCACTTCGACGCCGATGGGCGACGAGATCGAGCTCAGCGCCGTGCAGCGCCTCGTCGGCAACGCCGCGGGGAAGCTCTCCATGTCGTCGACCAAGTCGGCGATCGGCCATCTCCTCGGCGCCGCCGGCGCGGTCGAGGCGATCTACTCGGTGCTGGCCATCCGCGACGGTATCGCCCCGCCGACCTTGAACCTCGACAACCCCTCCGTCGACACAACGATCGACCTCGTGCCGCACGTCGCCAAGAAGCGGCAGATCGATACCGTTCTTTCCAATTCGTTCGGTTTCGGCGGCACAAATGCCTCGCTGGTCTTTCGCCGCGTGCACTGAGCGGCCCCAATTCGCCACATTCAACGCTAGGGTATCGCTGCGGCTAAAGCGCCTCGGCGACGGCTGAGGCGCGGCCCGCAAAGAGCGCGCCAAGGCAGCACGGCAGTCCAGCCGCTCAGGAGCGGACGTTGATTCCACGTCGGGGGCTGCAAAGCCCGAACGAAGCGCTACAGCCGGAGCCGGCTCCGCTGCCGCCGCCGCGCCGCCGGCGCCAGGGCCTGCTCGCCGGCTTGAGCGGCTTCCTGTCGTTCCTGCTCGTCGCCTGCGTCGCCGGCGCGCTGACACTGATTGCCGGCTACCAACGCATCCGCGAGCCCGGCCCGCTTCCCGCCGACAAGGTCCTGTTCATCGCGCCGGGAACCGATGTCCCCGAAATCATCGCCCAGCTCGAGCGCGAGGGCGTCATCGACAGCCCGATGATGATGCACGCGGTGCTCACCATCGAAGGCAATCGCTCGAAGCTCAAGTCCGGCGAGTATCTCTTCCACGAGCATGCGAGCCTGCGCGATGTCATGGATACCGTCATCAACGGGCGCCAGATCCTGCACGCGATCACCATTCCCGAGGGCCTGACCGGCGAGCAGGTCGTGCAGCGGTTGAAAGACTCGGACGTGCTCTCCGGCGACGTCCGCGAGCCGCCGCGCGAGGGCACGCTCTTGCCCGAGACCTACAAAGTCGTGCGTGGCTCGTCGCGCTCCGGCCTCATCCGGACGATGCAGGACGACCAGAAGAAGCTCCTCGACCAGATCTGGGCGCGCCGCTCGCCCGATCTGCCGTTCCGCACGCCCTACGAGCTCGTCACCCTCGCCTCGATCGTCGAGAAGGAGACCGGCAAGGCCGACGAGCGCCCGCATGTCGCCAGCGTGTTCGTCAATCGCCTGCACAAGCGCATGCGGCTGCAATCCGACCCGACGATCGTCTACGGCCTTGTCGGCGGCAGGGGTACGCTCGGGCGCGGCATCCTGCGCTCCGAGGTCGACAAGCCGACGCCCTACAACACCTACACGATCGACGGCCTGCCGCCGGGCCCGATCGCTAATCCCGGCCGCGCCGCGCTCGAGGCGGTGGCGAACCCATCGCGCACGAACGACCTCTATTTCGTCGCCGACGGCACCGGCGGCCACGTCTTCGCCGAGACGCTCGCCCAGCATGTCGCGAACGTCACGCGCTGGCGCCAGATCGAGAAGGACAAGGCGGCGGCCGAGGTCGACCGCGCCGCGCCGCTCGTCCCCGATCAGCCCAGCACTCCCGGCCGCCCGCTGCCCGGCCCGGTCGGGCAGCAGCCGGCGCCGAAACCCGGCCAGCGCGGCGCGCTCGGCGACAATCTGCGGATGTTCGGCGCGCTGCAGCCGCTCGGCTCGGCGCCGCCGATCGTCGTCGAAGCGCGGCTCGATTATTTGCCGCAAAACCTGCCGCGGCTGATCGCGCCGGAAAAATTTCTGGGCGCGGTGCAGGAGGCGGCGGCAACGACCCTGACCAACGCGCTCGCCGCCTCGCTCATACAACCGCAAGAGGAGAGCGCACTCGCCGCCGTCACCGACGGGGTGAAGCCGGCGGAGAAACCACAACAGGCCGCCGCGGCGACGTCGGCGGCGCCGCTCGCCTATGCCATGTCGCCCGGCCTCGAGGAGCGCGGCATCAAGGTGCGCGGCGTCAATGCCGGCAACGATATTCTCGACGGACCGATGGCGGACGTCGGCGCCGAGTTCGTCGATCCCGCGCTGGTGCCGGTGTCGGCCGAGCGCCGCGCCGAGCAGAGCACGCGCGCCGCGCAACTCGGGCTCCCCCTGGGCTCCGACACGCTGCCGCGCGACGATATGGGGCTCGGCGCGCCGAAATTTCCGGTGAAGCACGCGCAGATGCTGGCGAACGGCCGCGCGATCGCGCTCGACGCCTCGGAAGGCACCGCGATCGATCCGCTGAAGGACAAGGGCTGGGATTTGAACTCGGTGAAGATCGTGCCGGCGCCGGAAGGCGAACCCGCGCCGGAGCCGGGCCCGCGGAAGCGGGGGAAGTAGGGCGCGCGCCGATCGCTAGCTCCCCCTCTCCGCTCGCGGGAGAGGGTGTCGCGACGTAGTCGCGACGGGTGAGGGGGCGTTTCACTTCAGGCGATAGAGTGCGCTTCGCGCCGACCCTCATCCGTCATTGCTTCGCAATGATACCTTCTCCTAGGGTAGCTGCTTACCCCAATCCTGCCCCCAAGGCTGCACATAGGTAGCGAGACGCATCTGGGGGCGGGGATTTCATGCCCCCCGAAATTGGGCGTTGGTCGCCACAGCGGACCTGGCATGACCCTGTCACGGAGGCTCAATGGCCGGAACTGGCCGCAAGCGGAAGGTCTGCTTTTGGGCGCGAGAATGCAGTTTCGGACATTCACCCCAATAAAATCCGCGAGAGATGTTGGGCGAGAGACGTCAAAGCGCACCCAAAACGGGGCGATAGTTTTTCTTGGCAATTTTCTCAGCGGGGACACGAAGGGGCGTGCGGCTTTCTCTAGCCGCTAATGCGTAGCGCATTTTCAAACTTAAACTCGGAAAAATACAGCTGACCTCCTCCGCGCATGGCACGCCGCAAACTGCACGCTCGTTCTCTGGAACTCATCAGTTCACATCCCCGCAGCGCGGTCAGGCACGCACCATTTGATTTTCTTGTTCCCATTGCAGGATTCGTGTGCTGAGCTCGCAAAGCTTCTGTTGCGGTTCGGTTTCAAAAGAAGAGGGCGCGCCGACCTGAGCTTCGATTTCTGCCCAATCTTCCGGGCGCAACGCTTTCATAGCGGCAGGGAACAATACGCGCTCTTCAAAATCAATTTGGTGGCGGGCGTGCTCAATGAAATCGCGCGCCACCTCGTCCAACGCGCGCCGCGGCACGTCGCGGTCACCCAGGATATTCGTCAAGACCCAAGCTAACCGTTGCAGGCGCTTACTATCGTCGCGGTGCTCGGATTCCAGCCCATCCAGCATCGCCGCCGCCTCCGCGTCGCATTCTCTCAGCACGTCGAAGAGGATCCGCTCAGTCGCTTCATGGCGCGAACCAGCATAATCTTCGAAAAACCGCACCAGCGTCTGTAGAACCTCGTAATCAGGACGCTCCTGACAATCGAAAACCGCAAGCTCCTCCTCAAGAACAAGCAGCAGCTTTTCGACCCTACGATGCTCGCCATTAAGAAAATCGATGATATGCGTCATGGCAGCTGCCCACCGGCCGTGACCGCAGTACCGGAACAATCGCCCGGCACTGCGGTCGGATGTTCACCATTTCACCAATAGCGAGATCTGACGCAGAAGCTTTGAGCTAGATCAAGGCGAAGCCGCCTTTGGTCCGTTCTGCTGCGATCCACGTTGCTCTCTAGGCCCGAGCGTTGGATGGCCGTCACTCAGCAGCAAGTTGGATTGATCGTGGCTCGTGAGGACTTCTCCGAGCTCACTTATTCGCTGGTGGTTTACCACCCGCTGATGGCGAAGGCGGCACAGCCGGGACAATTCGTAATCCTTATGTCGCATGAGGAAGGCGAACGCATACCGCTCACCCTAGCGGATTACGATCGAAAAGCCGGAACGGTTACCCTGGTCGTACAAGCGGTTGGCAAGACCACAAAAGAGATGCAGCGCACCTGCAAAGGTGGAACGGTCCTCCATGCGCTGGTCGGACCAATGGGCATGCCTAGCCCGGTCGGGGGCAAGAGCAAGGTCGTCTGCGTCGGGGGCGGCCTCGGGGTTGCTCCTATTTTTCCGCAGGTCCGCGGCTTTAAAGAAAACGGCGCGTACGTGATCGGCGTCCTTGGCTTCCGCACAAAAAACCTAATTTTCTGGGACGGCAAATTCAAAACCTGGTGCGACGAGCTCATCCTCTGCACCGACGATGGGTCGGCTGGTATGGAGGGATTTGTTAGCGATGGGATCAAGCTAGCGCTTCAAAAACATTGTGACGTCGACGAAGTTGTGGCGATCGGCCCTCCGGTCATGATGAAGGCCTGCGCCGACACCACGCGGCCCTATGGCATCAAAACAATTGTCAGTCTTAATCCAATAATGGTCGACGGCACCGGAATGTGTGGCGGTTGCCGAGTCAAAGTAGGCGGCCAGGTAAAATTTGCCTGTGTCGACGGTCCGGACTTTGACGGACATCAGGTCGATTTCGAGGACTTGATGCTGCGCCTGCGCCGTTACGCCGAGGAGGAGAGGGCCGCAATGGCGCGGTGGTCGGAACTATGCCGCATGCAGCTCGCGCCTGAGAACGGTGCGATTATTGCGAAAGAGGCGGAGCATGGGACGGACCTGCCCGAGTTATGCGAACAAACGCAGGGCGGCTGAGCGCAAGTTCGATTTGGGGCATCGCACCATGGCGAAGGCAAAAAAAAAGACGATTCGCACGATCCCGCAGAAACGCACTCCGGTACGCGAGCAGGACCCGAAGCAGCGCGTTAAAAATTTCGGCGAAGTCAATTGCGGATATACTCTCAGCGAGGCGTTGAACGAGGCCGAACGCTGTCTCTTATGCCCTGATCCCGCATGTGTCGCCGGTTGCCCAGTTAGCATAGACATTCCGCACTTTATTGCGGCAATTACCGAAAAAAATTTTCAAGGCGCTTATGAGGTGATTTCAAAAGCTAATCTTTTGCCGGCAGTATGTGGCCGCGTCTGCCCGCAAGAAACTCAGTGCGAGGGTGTCTGCGTGGTCGGTGAAACGCTTGATCCTGTGGCTATTGGACGACTGGAGCGTTGGGTGGGCGACCAGGCGATCGCGGAACACTGGGCAAACGCTCCCTACATCGAGCCGAACGGGTTCCGCGTCGGCATCGTTGGCTCAGGTCCGGCTGGCATGGCCTGCGCCGCCGACCTCGCGAAAGCGGGATGCGAGGTCACGGTCTACGAGGCCTTCCATCAGGCCGGTGGTGTACTGAAATACGGCATCCCCGATTTTCGATTACCCAATTCCATCGTCGAGGCCGAGATAGACAACTTGCGGAAGTTGGGTGTCCACTTTGAATGCAATACCCTGGTGGGTCGCCTGTTCACCATCGAACAAATGCTAGATCAACTGGGCTTCCACGCGGTCTTCGTCGGCACGGGCGCTGGATATCCGTCGATGCTTGGTATTTCCGGCGAATCGCTCAATGGCGTCCTCTCAGCCAATGAGCTTCTAACCCGCTGCAATCTGATGGGCGCCCGGGAGTTTCCGCGTTGCGACACACCGATGCCGCTCGGCAAGCGCGTCGCCGTGATCGGTGCCGGCAACACCGCGATGGACGCAATGCGTGTGTCGCTCAGGCTTGGAGCTGAAAAGGTCTACTGCATCTATAGGCGCAGCGAGAAAGAAGCGCCGGCGCGGATCGAGGAAATCCACCACGCGAAAGAGGAAGGTGTTGAGTTCCACTGGCTGACCAACCCAGTGGAAATTGTGGATGATGGAAACGGCGCCGTCCGCGCGATGCGCTGCGTGCGCATGGAGCTCGGCGAACCGGACGAATCCGGCCGGCGGCGGCCGATCCCGGTCGGCGGCAGCGAATTTGATTTCGAGGCTGATGAAGTTGTCTTTGCTATTGGTACTAATGCAAATCCAATCATAGGTCAGACTTCTCAGTTGCGGCTCGACAAGCGCGGCTACATCGAGGTTGACAACGATCTCGCAACGTCGATGGCCGGAGTCTTCGCGGGTGGCGACATTGTGACCGGCGCTGCGACTGTTATCGAGGCCATGGGCGCCGGTCGCAAGGCGGCTCGCAGCATCAAGAGGTATCTTCACATTCGCGATTTCGAAGCCGACGCAAAACCATCCGGCAAGTTGTTCGGTATCGACATGGCGGAACAGAACTTTGCGCGCATTCGAATAGCTACACCCCGGGGCAATCTCAGCTCTGCAGAACAGGTCCTGCACTCATGATAGACTCTGCCCAGATACCCTCGATCGACAATGCGCTCCTTTGCCCACGCCTGACCCGCGAAAAACCCGCCTTAACACTGAACGAACACGTGATCGAGGTCATCAGCGACTCCGGCGAAGGAGCGCAACGCTGCGGACAATCTTTTGGCGGCATCGCTGCGAAGATGGGCAACGGCGTGTGGACCGTGGAGATCATTCCCGCTGAGATAAGGCCGCCGGCGCGCAGCGTCGCTGGTGCGAGCGGCAACCGTATCCGTCTCGGGTCTCGCCGCGTCACCAACGGCGGCAACGAAACGGATTTGGTGATAGCGTTCAACGAGCAAGTCCTGCTCGGTCGCGTTCGTAGCGGAGATCTGAGGCCTAACTGCGTCATTTTGCTCGAGAGCATGTGGCGCGAAAGCTCCGATCCTAAAATCGTGAGCTCCTATATCGAAACCTATCAGCAACTCGTCGCCGCTGGTTATCGGGTTCACGAGATTCCCATGGAGCATGAGTGCCGCAAGATCGCGTCAGATGCACGGCGTGGCAAGAACATGTTTGCGCTCGGAGTGCTGTGCAGTCTGTATAGCTTTGATCTGCAGATCGCGCGCGAACAGGTGGTGCAAACCTTCGGGAAAAAAGCTTCGAGCATAATCAAGGCAAATGTCGCGTTCCTCGAAGCTGGCCACGGCTGGGCAGAAAGCAACCTCGACTTCAAGTTCCGCATCCCCGCCGAGCGCGCGACCGAGCCGCAGATCGTGGTCAATGGCAATACCGCGCTAGCTTTGGGCGTCCTCGCCTCCGGCATGGAAATTTGCGCCATGTATCCGATTACGCCGGCGACATCCGCCTCGCATTATCTGAGCGAAGTGTTTGAGAAGGTTGGTGGGATTGTCCACCAAGCGGAAGACGAAATCGCGGCATGCACCTTCGCAATTGGTGCCTCCTATGCAGGGAAATGCGCGGTCACAATTACATCAGGCCCGGGCTATTCGCTGAAGCAGGAGGCGATCGGTCTGGCGGCTATGGGTGAGATTCCGCTGGTAGTGGTCAACGTGCAGCGTGGCGGCCCGAGCACCGGGCAGCCGACCAAAGCCGAGCAAGGGGACCTGCTGACTGCGATGTTCGGTAGTCACGGGGATGCGCCGAAGGTCGTTATGGCACCGGCGACGATCGAGGACTGCTTCTATTCGGTGATCACCGCACGCAAGATTGCCGAGAGCTTCAATATGGTAGTGGTCGTTCTGTCGGATGCGAACCTCGCGACATCGCAGCAGCCGTTTCCTAGGCCGCGGTTTGACGAGAGCTGGCTTGCGCCGCCTATCGACCAAAGCGAAGTCCCTGATTGCGGAAAGCCATACGATTGGAATTTGACCAGCGGGCTTCACCGCCGTTTCGTTCCCGGTCAGCCGGGTGGCGTTCACACATTAACCGGCCTTGCCCATGACGAACTGAGCCACGTCGCTTACGACCCGGAGACCAACGAGCGCGCGGTTCGTGCTCGCAGCCTTAAGCTCGCGGCCCTGCAGAAGACCTTGCGAACGCCAGGTGTGTTCGGTGGTGAGAGCGGTGAACTCCTAGTCATCGGATGGGGCAGTACCAAGGGCGCGATTGAGGAGGCGGTCGAGCGACTGCGCGAGGACGGATACGCCGTATCGTCACTGCACCTGACTTTCTTGCAGCCGATGGCGCCCGGACTGAAACAGGTGATGCAGCGGTTCGACAAGGTCATGACAATCGAGGGCAACTGGTGCGATCGCGCGGATGACACGCTCGTTGATGCAAGCAATCGCCGCTATTCCGCGCTCGCGATGCTGCTGCGATCTCGTTACCTTATCGACGTAGACTGCTGGAGCGAAGTGAAAGGTCAGCCGATCAAACCAAATACGATTCGGCGCGTGCTTTTTGCGAAACTGCGGCAGCGTGGAGGACTCGCCGCATGACCATCGCCGCCATGGAATGCATGCTGCGCATGTACGAAGAGCATTATGACTTGGAAGACTATCAGAGCGGCGTGCCGCGCTGGTGTACCGGTTGTGGTGACAACGCGATCCTCGCCGCCGTGCAGCGGCTATGTCGCGATGAGAACTTGCGGCCTGAAAAGACCGTATTCGTCTCCGGCATCGGATGCTCGAGCCGCTTTCCTCATTACATGAAGACATATGGTTTCCACGGCATTCACGGCCGCGCATTGCCGGTGGCCGAAGGCATCAAGATGGCGCGCCCGGATCTCACCGTCTTCGTGAACACCGGCGACGGCGACTGCTGCAGCATCGGCGCTGCGCATTGGATTCATGCCATCCGCTACAATATGAATTTGACGGTGATGCTGCATGACAACCAGATTTACGGTTTGACCAAGATGCAAGCCTCGCCGACCTCACCCAAGGGCTTGAAGAGCAACACGACCCCGCGCGGCGCCTATCTCGAGGCGTTGCAGCCACTCACGGTCACCCTTGGCGTGCAAAACGTGTCGTTTGTCGCGCAGGCAGTCGATTGGATACCCGAGGTTTTATACGACATCATCATGGCTGCCTACCGGCACAAAGGGTTGTCGTTTATTCGCATCATTCAGCGCTGCCCGGAATGGCTTCCAGACCGCTTTGAGCCATGGATTCAGGATCCTCAGCGGGTGCTGCTGCTCAACCACGAGCTGGGAATTACGGTCAGCCCAAAACTAGCGAAGGTTTACAAGAACCAAGAACAGCACGACCCATCCAATCTAAACCGGGCGCGCGAAATTGCCTCGGATCTCGATCCGATCCCGGTCGGCATTCTCTACCGGAACTCGGAAATCCCCTGTTACGAGGAACTTCGCAATGCCGGGCAGCTTCGTTCGACGAAACTGATCCAATCGGGTCTCGATGCGGAATTCGATAAGTTCACAGTATGGCCCAACGAGACAGTCGGGTTGCAACCGGCGGCCTAAAGCCGAGGTTCGCGGCGATCCACAAATCGTCCGAGCCGGAAAAGAGAAGGCGACGCTCGCATGCATGCAAATTTTCAACCGCATCTGGCATTCCATCTTGGGGGAATGCGCCCCTCGCCCCTCCTGGAGTCGGTCGCCGAACTTGACCTGCGGCCCGCATTTTTGGCTGGTTATCGCGACCTCACGAAGCTGCGTTACGATTTTCCAGTCGTTCTGGTGCATGGCCGCGAAGACGAAAGCGCCGTCAAATCCCTATCGGACTTATTCGACGAGGCGCTCCAACGTGTGGTTCCGATTGATGATCGAATTCGCCACCAATCACTGCGCATTGAGCGCGAGATTCGGAGGCTTGCGGCGACGCGCAGCGGCGGCGCCTTAGACGACCTTTGGAACGCGGCAACGAGCTCTATCTCGTTCCGGTCCGAACAGGAGCTGCGCGCCAGTGTGGCTCAACTGCGCGCGGCGTTGCCCATCGAGGGCGAAGTCCTTGATTGCGATGGTGCGATGCCGTTTCGGCTGCTGCGACACATCTGGAAAGCCGTGTATCATAAGAAGGCGCGGCGGTTCCGCGGCATCATCGAAGGGCTGATCGCGAGGCTAAATGAGATTCTGTACGCTGATTTGGCACATTCGAAGAAGGGCTTGAGCCCACAAAAGCTGAAGGCAGGAATGGGTCAGGCGTTTGCATCGAAATTCGACTTCGGCGCTCTTTCGCAGCTCCTGCAGGAAATGGCGCCGATGTCTTCACTCTCCGAGAGCCGTAAGAGGCGCATCCGCAGCTTGCTGAAGGTGCTTCGCTCCCAGCGATTCTACTCTCTGGATGACCAGAACCAAGCTATGGCTGGCGGCCTATACTCGTTCATATTCCAGAGCTGCGCGAGAGCAACAGTCGCCTATCGCGAGCGGCTGCCCCGCATGATCGAGGTCACGAAAGCGATCGCTATGGCGGAGCTCGAAGTCACCGGCGCCTATAGCGAGTCGACGCACAATGCGTTCTTCGCCGAGTTCGATGCCGGTCGGCTCGAGCCGCGGGATGTGGACCTGTTTCCGGATTATCTCGTTTGCATCCGCGCCGCCGACATGGGGGCGGCGGAAAGCGAGGCCATCCTGCAAGCCTGCTCAGCTGGACTTCCCGTTAAGGTCCTACTTCAGACTGATGACATTCTGGACCTTTCCGCGGTCGGGAGCGAGAATTTGTCCTCCGGTTCCAACAGGCATTTAGCCCGAATGGTGATTGCCCTTGGGTCCTCATACGTGCTGCAATCTAGCGCGTCCAATCTCGTTCAGTACGGCGATCGGCTATTCCGCGGTTTGAGTCGTTCGGGACCTGCATTGTTCAGTGTCTTTTCCGGAGCTGCTCCGCAGGCTGCGCTTAGCCCTTATCTCAACTCCGCTGCGGCCATGGAATCCCGCGCCTTCCCGGCGTTTGTCTATGATCCCTCGGCAGGGCCTGAGTGGGCCTGCCGCTTTGATCTGGGTGGCAATCCTCAGGTTGAGCGGCAGTGGCCTCTTCACGAATTGGCTTATGAGGATGGCAGGCATCAACGGATAACCGAAAGCCTCGCCTTCACATTTGCTGATTTTCTCGCATGCGATAGGCGGTATAGTAGCCATTTCGCTCGTGTGTCTGATCGGCAGGAAAACGATGAAATGCAACCGATCGCGGATTTTCTGCGCGAAGAACCGGCCTGTCGTTCCGACCAGGTGCCTTACGTTTGGATGGTCGATCCGCAGGACGTGCTGCAGACGGTGATTGTCGAGGAAAAGCTTGTCAGAGAAGCGCGACGTTGTGCCGCCACCTGGCGCACTCTGCAGGACCTCGGCGGCATCAACCATCCTCACGCTGCGGGGCTGCTCGAGAAAACTGCGTTGGCGAGTCAATCGAAACCGCTCCCAGAGCGCAGCGCAACAGACGAAGCCGTGCAGGCCGTCACGTCGGCGGCCGAGCCGGTCGCCAGTGAGCCGTCATCAGAGACATGCTCAGATGATCCCTATATCGAAACCCCCCGGTGTACGACGTGCAACGAATGCATTCAGATCAATGATAAAATGTTCGGCTATGATGCTAATAAACAGGCCTCTATCATTAATGCGCGTGCTGGAACCTATCGGCAGCTCGTCGAGGCCGCGGAGAGTTGTCAAGTTTCGATTATTCATCCGGGCAAGCCACGCAATTTGAGCGAACCGGATCTCGATGAACTCATGCAACGTGCCCAACCTTATCTGTAGTTCCCGAGACGGCACGGCGGGCATGCTCCCCCCGTTTTCTTTGCTGATTGATGCGTTGCGCTATCGCGGATCGAGCAAGGACGGCCGAAAATCCTGAAATTGGGTCCCCTAACGATCGCGGGGGGATGCTTACGATGCCGTGCTTTGGATTACGTTCCAGATGTCAGAGAAGCCGCGAAACTGTCCATCCATTAGCACGCCGACATGGCGCGTACTCGGCACGGCCTGCTGCTCAAGCTCGAAAGCGGCTATTAGGCAGGCATGGCCCAACTTGTCGGCGTCACGGAACGCACTAATTAGTTTGTTCCCTTGCCCGCGCGACCCGACCTCGGGGTTCAGCGCGAGGAGGGACGTTAAATGGGACACGACCTCCATGTCACGGCTCTCGCGAATGCCTTCGTCACGCCCGCTCAGGATTGCGGTGATCCGCTGAAGGTTTCTACGCATTGCCCTGAATATTTTCACCAGGGGAGAGATGTCTAGCCGGGCCTGTTCCGCCGACCACTGCCCGATCATTATTCCCAGGCGGCCATGAAACTCCTTGATGTTTGATTTG
>Ga0164306_10000681_pt1 | contig 14260 bp, 11 predicted proteins | sample Whisoiple_242_MG_FD_110213 | JGI IMG/M metagenome (GOLD analysis project Ga0164306, IMG submission 110213) | Soil microbial communities amended with fresh organic matter from upstate New York, USA - Whitman soil sample_242_MG | ecosystem: Environmental > Terrestrial > Soil > Unclassified >... | reverse complement strand
TCGCTGCGCTTCCGATCCGCGGACCGGGACTCGCCGCCGCGGAGTTCGGCGCGCTCAGGGACACGGCGACGACGGCAGCACGACCATCGCCATCATGCCGAGACGAACAGGACGAAATTCACGCGCAGCACCAAGGCCCATGACGGCCCTCCCCTCGACTGACTATTGGCGGGCGTAGAGGACAACCGCTCGGCTGTTTCGGGAAAAGCCACAGGAGTTTCGGACAGGATCCACCCGCCCACAGGCACACTCATTGCTCCGGCAGCTCGGTGCTGGCGTCGTTGATCGCCTTCACGTGAGCCCCGGGGAGTCTCGTGCCGAGCTGAATGTTGGCCGGCGGGTCGCTGGCTCAGATCGAGGCACGCACCGATCACGGACGCCCTCGTCGTTGACGCCCCCTCCACGATGCGTAGATCCTGACCCGGCATGCGGACCCCAGGCCGCCGCACACGGCCAGCGAGCCTCCTCAACGCACACCGAGGTGAGGGAACGTCGAATCCGGCCACCGCCTAACGGGCGACCGGTACCGTCTGGAACAACCGGACGCGTGAGGAGGGACGCCCTGCATGCAGTTCTTGCGCAAGGACGCTGGCGGCGCCCGCCGGGCCGAGGGCCGGGCAGCGGGTGACGTCGCACGTGCGTGGCTGCTGTCGCAACCCGCTGTCACGGCACCGATCATCGGCCCCCGCACCCAGGAGCAGCTGCGCGCGCTCGACGTCGAGGTGGACGAACCGACCCTCATCCGGCTCCACGAGGTCGTTCCCGGGCGTCGGACCGCACTCGAGGACTGCGGGTCGTGAGCCACTCCACCCCAGTCGTCGCCCCTCCGACCGGGACTGGGCTGAAGGTGCTGTTCATCGGCGGCACCGGCGTGATCAGCGCCGCGGCCGCCGAGCGGGCCGTCGCCGTGGGTCACCAGCTGACCATCCTCAACCGGGGCAACACCGTTCTGCGCGCTATCCCCGAGGGAGTCGAGCTGCTACAAGTCGACGTCCGGGACACCGCCTCGGTTCGGGCCGCCCTCGGCGACCGGCGATTCGACGTCGTCGCCGACTTCGTCGCGTTCACCCCCGAGCACGTCGCTGCCGACATCGCGCTGTTCACCGGCCGAACGGGGCAGTACGTCTTCATCAGCTCCGCTTCCGCCTATCAGAAGCCGCCGGCGAGGCTGCCGATCCGCGAGTCCACCCCGTTGCGGAACCCGTTCTCGCCGTATGCGAGAGACAAGATCGCCTGCGAGGACCTACTGGTGAGGGCCTACCGCGAAGACGGCTTCCCGGTCACCATCATCCGTCCTTCCTCCACCTACGACTGCACCCGCATCGCCCTCACCGGCGGCTGGACCGACATCGCTCGGCTACGGGCGGGCAGGCCGGTCGTGGTCCACGGCGACGGGACCTCTCTCTGGACGGTGACCCATAGCAGCGATCTGGCCAAGGCGCTGGTCGGACTCCTCGGACTTCCTCAGGCCGTCGGGGACAGCTTCACCATCACCTCCGACGAGTACTTGCCGTGGAACACGATTTACCAGCTCTTCGCGGAGGCTGCCGGCGCACCGCCTCCGCGGCTGGTCCACATCGCCTCGGAGACCATAGCGGCTGCGGCACCGGACCTCGGTCCACCGTTGCTGGGCGACCGCTCGCACTCGGTGATCTTCGACAACAGCAAGGTCAAGGCGCTGGTCCCGGAGTTCGTCTGCAGCACGCCCTACGCCACCGGCGTGCGCGACATCATGAACTGGTTCGACGCGAACCCCGACCAGCAGGTCGTCGATCACCACCTCGACGCGACCTTCGACCGCCTGATCGCCGCCGCCCAAACCCCGTAACCACGGGCCTACGGATCGGTCGGACGTCTCTCGGCACTGCTTCTTCAAGCGCTATCTGAGCGGCGCACAGTTCGCCCAAGAACTGGCCGGCGATGTGCTCCTCGAGGCGCCCAGTTTCATCGCGGCTCGCGTGACGTCGTCAAACCCTGCGCGATGCGGCCGCCCTGACCGGCGGCACGTCCGCCGGGTTGGCTAGTCGTTCTCCCTGTGCCCTGGAAGGCCTGGTTCGTGGTTGCCAGGTCTCTGGGTGCGGTTCACGATGAAGGTCCTGGCGGTGCCTGGTTGGCCGCCGACCCGCCCGAGCATGGAGGGTCCGATGCCGACTTCACGTCTTGACTCGCGGCGAGTCGACGCCGTCATTGACGACGCGGTGGCCGCCGGCCGCATCGTCGGGACGGTCGTGCTGGTGGCGAGGGACGGTGTGCCGGTGTACGAGCGGGCAGCCGGTTACGCCGACCGCGAGTCGAGTAGGTCAACGTCGATCGACACGGTGTTCCGACTTGCCTCGTTCACGAAACCGTTGACGGCGGCGACAGCCTTGGCGTTGACGGAGCGCGGGTTGCTGAGTCTCGATGACTCCGTCGCCCGGTTCTTACCAACGTTCATACCGCGGTTGGCCGACGGCACCCCGCCGGACATCCATGTGCGGCACCTGCTGACCCACACCGCCGGCTTCGGGTATCCCACGCTGCTGCCGGAGGACCCGTACCGTGCGGCCCAGGTGTCGACCGGACTCGATCAGCCTGGTTTGACCCTCAAGGAGAACCTGGACCGCATCGCCTCCGTACCGCTGTACTTCGCGCCCGGATCGGGCTGGCGATACGGAGTGGCTACCGATGTCCTCGGCGCCGTCATTGAAGCCATCACGGGAGAGTCTCTGGCGAACGCGATCGCCGCATACGTCACCGACCCCCTGGGCATGCGGGACACCGGGTTCACGGTCCGCGAGCCTGAGCGGCTGGCCACCCCGTACGCCGACGGCACGCCACGAGCTGTCCGGATGACCGAGCCCTTTCCGGTGCGGGACCTGATCTTCTCCCCGGCGCGGGCATTCGACGAGACCTCGTTTCAGTCCGGCGGTGGTGGCATGGTCGGCACGGCCGCGGACTTTATGACCTTCCTCGAAGCGGTTCGGTGCGGTGGCTCCCCGATTCTGCAGCGCAGCACGGTCGACATGGCGTCGTCGAACCAGGTCGGGACCCTCCGTGAGAGGGACGACCCCGGTTGGGGTTTCGGCTTTCTTTCCGGTGTCCTGATCGACCCAGAGCGGGCTCAATGGCCGTCCCAGGTGGGCAGCCTTCGGTGGGGTGGCGTCTGGGGCAACAGCTGGTTCATCGACCCGGTGGCCGGGTTCACCGTGGTGAGCCTCAGCAACACCGCGCTCGAGGGGCAGGGCGCATTCCGGCAGCAGATCGCCGACGCCATCTACGGCCGCTGATCGACTCACCTCCAGCAACGACCGCGCCACGCGTCGCGGAGCAGGCCGCGCCGGTGGCTCTTCAGCCGCTTCGGGAGCCGCCGTTGCTGTGAAGGAGTTGACCGTTGATCCACGATCGCCAAGCAGGCCAGCGCGATCCCGGCGACAGCCGACATCGCCGACATCGCCGACATCGCCGGCACGGACCCCAGGCTGGCGATAGCGCTCAGCTGCCCCATTCGATCTTGACGATGCCGGGGTCAGCGCTGTTGTAGGCGACGGTGTGCTGGAGCTTGTCGGATTTCCAGATCCCGAGGGCGTACCGGTCACCGGTGCGGTCGGTGAAGTACAGGTTCAGCCACCCGGAGAACGCGCCTTTCGGTCCCTGCGCGACGACGGTGATCACGTAGTCGTAGAGGCCGGACTGCTTGGTCAGCTTCACGCTGAACAGTTTCGCCCCGCTGTTGCCGACGACGCAGGAGCTGAGGTCGGTGCTGCCGTTCATCGACACGATGGCGCCCGGTTGCAGGCAGCCGATCTCGGAGACGCTGGAGCCCGTGGTCTTTCCGGCGTCGCCGGTGCTGAAGGGTGTAGTGCCACCGGGCGGCACCCAGCTCGAGGACTGGTCCACGGACACCACACCCATCGTGGGCATGATGTACGAGCCACCGCCGAAGGCCCACGTCTCGGTGGAGTTGAACACCTGGTCCGACCGGCACAGTTTCCACAGCTCCCCGTTGACGGCGTGCCAGTCGGCCAGCGAGACCATGGCGCCGTTGCTCTGCACGTGAGTCGGGAAGTAGGACGTCACCTGGTCCAGGGTGATGTCGGTACCGCCGCGGGTGAGGATGTCGGCGATCGACTGCTGGGACAGCTGCGCGGCGGTGCTGATGAGCCCGACGCCGGTTCCGCCGTTGAGCATGGTGTCGTCCCCCCACACCACGAAGGCCGGGTCCTGTGCCGAGCCGGCGGTGACGGACCGCCCGTTGAGGACGTCGTGCAGCTGGTTGGTGACGATCTGGACCAGCGGGCTGTCCAGCATGGCCAGGTATGCCTGGTAGGCCTGGTCGACGGTCAGCCCGGCGGCGGCGACGGCACCCGAGTTGGCCCGGCGCTGGTCGCCGGTCGGCAGCTCCTCCGTCGTCTGTGGGTCGGTGCCAATGCCCGTGTAAGTAGGGCTGTAGAGGTTCCAGCTCGTCAACCCCGGCTGGTTGGCCGGCGTCAGGGTCTTGAAGGTGTCCCAGTTGTAGACCGGCATCCAGGTCGAGGTCACCCAGTCGATGAACCACTGCATGACGAGGGTCTTGTTGACCAGGTGCCCGGCGGCGAAGGAGTCCTGGAGGAAGTGGTCGGCGTAGCCGTGGGCGACCCAGGCCTTGCGGGTCAGCTCCGGGTCGTTGGTGCGGTACGCCTCCTGCGCCGTCGCCGCGGCGACGGCATACGACGCCCGCCACCGCGCCCACGTGTACGGCGCGAAGTGGCAGGCATTGCGGGCCAGGGAGCCCTTGTAGTGGTCCCGGCCCCCCGGGCCGAGACCTCCGGTGAGGGAGTCCAGCTCCGCGGTCTCGAGGATGGCGACGACGGATCCCGGGCAGAATGAGATCAGCCAGGAGGTGAAGTCAGGCTGGCTTGCCGGGTTCGTCCGCAGGGCGTTGAGCTTCTCCCAGCCCTGGTGGCGGACCATCTGGAGGATGGGCAGCAGGATGTTCTGCGGGAGAGTGTCGATCTCTTCGGGGCTGGTCAGGAAGTCGGCCATCGTATTGAGTTCGCCGTAGGTAACGGCCAGCTGGCTGCCGGTGAGGTTCACCAACCGGACCGGGAAGCCGGCCAGGCTTGACACCATGGACGGGTCCAGCGCCGTCGGGTTCGACCCGAGGTAGTCCAGCAGGGCGCAGGCGCTCTCAAGGCCCGCGTCCCGCGCCGCCTGGGGACCCTGGCCGGCGACCAGGGCGGTGAGCAGGTTGGTGGGAGTGTCGCCGAGCAGCCGGTGCTCGAACGAGTCGTGACCTTGTAGGCGGGGCGCCTGCGGGCCGTCGTCGCGGCGCCGCGGCGGGAGCGGGCGCCCCATGGCCGCGAGGCGGCCCAGGTGGCCGGCTTCCGCCTCCAGCGCCGCCGGGGTGTCGTCGGGGCGCACCCATCGAGCGCCCTCGGTCTGTTGCAGCGTGTGGACGAGCTCGTGCGCCATCACGCCGTGCCGGGCGGAACGGCCGCTGGACTGCAATTCCGCCTCGTCAAGGAGGATCGTCCGGCCGTATGCCGCGGCCACCAACCCAGCTCGGCGGAGCCGGGTGGCGGCCGCGGCTCCCGCCACGAACCGCACGGTCGTCAGGTCCGCGCCCAGTCGGTCGGCCAGATCCTCGGTGTCCGTCGCGACGTCGGCCGCGATGTCGGTCGCCACGTCAGCTCTCCCACTCGATCTTCACAATGGCGGGGTCGTCGCTGTTGAAGGCGACCGTGTGCTGCAGCCTCTCCGACTTCCAGATGCCGAGGGCGTACCGGTCGCCGGTGCGGTCGGTGAAGTACAGGCTCAGCCAGCCGGAGAACGCGCCGTGCGGACCCTCCGCGACGACGGTGATGACGTAGTTGTAGAGAATCGGCGACTGCTGGTCCAAGTTGATCGTGAACACGCACGCGTTGCTGTTGCCGACGACGCATGAGCTCAGGTCGATGCTTCCGTTGATCTGCACCTGATCGCCCGGGTTCAACGGGCCACCGACGGGGACGGCCTCACCCTTCTTCTGCCCACAGGACTGGTTGGTGAACGGCACGTTTCCCATGACTCACCCAATTCGTTGTCGACCGCGAGGCGTCGACGCCCCGAGACCTTCGGTGGACGCGACGCGAAGTGTCCGATTCTTCCGATTTGCGCATATCCTGGCAATGAGCCCGATGGGCTATTGCGCAGCCGTCGGGGCGATGATCCTCGGATGGAAACGAGGTGGCGGTCGTCGTCGAACCCCGGCCGACGGCGGTCGTGACCGCCGAGACGACCTAGCGGGCGTACCCCACCCTCTGGGGGCGCCGCTTTGGGTGCCGAGGCCCGACGATGGCGCGAGAGGTGCGTCCTTTCGCCGCCTGTCGGACGCGGGAGGCGTGACCTCCTCGATCGATCCCACAGCCCATCCGTCGAACGTAACTGTCATGTCGTCGCCGGCACAAAGGCTGTGTCTCCCATGGCACAGAAGTGATCCGACGGCCTTGACAGAGTGCATGCACAAGCACCGGCGACGTGAACGTGAAGAGGTGATCGTCATGGCTGATGTACGCAATCGCGAGCCTGGGCAGGAGGTTCGGCGCCCCGGACGGTGGTCATGCCGCCTGCATGTGTGGCACCGCTGGCGGACGCACCGTTACCCGGATAGTTCCGATTACGGAGCCAAGTACCAGGAGTGCCTGGACTGCGGCAAACAGCGAGACGTCCCAGCAGTGGTCGGCCTGGTTGCCTGAGGGCTAACAACCTTCAGGCACACCAAGACGCGGTTACGGCACCCAACGGGTGGGAGCTCCTGGGCCTTGCCCGCCGACCGCCGGAGCGTCGTGCCCGCTCGAACCTTTACCTCGTCAGCAAATGCTCAAAGTCACACGCGTGGATACTCGATTCGCAAAAGAGACATCAATCCCGGAAATAGTAGGAGAGCTGACATGAGACCTACCCGTCGGATCATTATCGCCATCGGAAGCACCCTCGCGGTCGCCGCCCTCAACGCGCCCACGGCCTCCGCCGCACCGCCGGCCCGGGAGGTCATTCCCGTCCAAAGCGACTCGATCTACACCAACCTGTGTGCCTTTCCGCTTCGCGTTCAAGACCAGGGAACGTTCATCGTCCAGACCTTTACAGACGCGACCGGATTCGTCGTGCGCACCACGACGACGATCCCGCATTACCGCGCGGTCCTGACCAACCAGGCGACCGGATACTCCATGGAGGTCGGCGCTCCTGGACCCGAGTTCGTCACGTTCCACTCAGACGGGTCCCGAACGCGGGTGGGAACGGGTCCATGGCTCTGGGGCGCTGTCCACCCTACGAACGGGGAGCCCGGACTTTTCCTCATCCAGGGGCGGTTCGTCATCGAGTACGACCCGGCGGGAAACCAAACGTCCGTCACGTTCGACGGCCATGCCGCGAACCTCTGCACTGCGCTGGCCGGATGACGCAGCTGCGTACGTGAAGCCGGACGACGCGACCAACACGGGGCCGGACCGATCACATCAACCAAGCTCGCTCGGTACCGCGTACTGAACCAACTGCACGGCCTCAGCGTTGAACTTCGCGCTGAACCTCCGACGCTGCTCGGGCGTGCACAGATCCTCTCAATCGAGAGGCCCTGTCCAAGAACCCTGGTACACCCCATTTATCCCGAGCGCGGGATTGCGGATGCCGGTGGAGTACACACCAGACTCGCCTACGTCGCACTCTCCGTCGCCATCCACAACAGTGAACGCCTCCGGCCGAGTCTTGATGTTCTTCGGCTCAGATTCAGAGCCAGCCCCGGTCGTGGGCGAGCCGGGCGGCGGCGGTGCGGTTGCTGGCGCCGAGTTTGCGGATGGCCTCGGACAGGTAGTTGCGCACGGTGCCGTCGGACAGGTGCAGGCGTGCGGCGATGTCGGCGTTGGACAGCCCGTCGCCCGCCAGGCGGAGGACTTGGCGCTCCCGGTCGGTGAGCGGGTCGGCCTCGGCCCAGGCGTCCGCGGCGAGGGCGGGGTCGACGGCGCGCCCGCCGTGGTGCACGGTGCGGATGGCGTCGGCGAGGGTGGACGAGGGGGCGTCCTTGAGCAGGTAGCCGCCGACTCCGGCGTCCAGCGCACGCCGCAGGTATCCGGTGCGGGCGAACGTGGTGAGGATGACGACCCGGGTGGCCAGCCTGCGTCGGCGGATCTCCGCGGCGACGTCGAGGCCGCTGCGTCCGGGCATCTCGATGTCGGTGAGCAGGATGTCCGGCTGCAGGCTCTGGACCAGGCGCAGGGCCTCGTCACCGTCGATCGCGGTGCCGATGACGTCGATGTCAGGCTCGAGACCGAGCAGGCTCCCCAGGGCACCGAGGACCATGCGCTGGTCCTCGGCGAGCAGCACGGAGATGCTCATGGCCGGGTCGCCGGGCTGGGCGCTGCCGGCATGCTCGGCGTGCGGGGCAGGCTGATGGTCACGGCTGTGCCGGGTCGCTCGCCCCCGGAGGGGCCGGTGCGGCGGATGACGTGACCACCGAGGGCGGTGATGCGTTCGCGCATACCGGCCAGGCCGGAACCGTCCGGTCCGGAGGTGCCTCGCCCGTCGTCGCAGACTTGGAGCGTCACCTCGTCTCGGGTGGCATCGGCGTGGATGGTCGTGTGGTGGGCGTCCGCGTGGCGTACCACGTTGGTGACGGCCTCCCGCAGGGCCAGGGCGAGGGCTGCCTCGTGCTCGGCGGGCAGGACGGGAAGGTCGATGGTGGCCTGCAGGTCGACGCCGGCAGCCGAGAGGGCTCGCCGGGCGTCGACCAGCTCGACGCCGAGCCCTTTCGCCCGGTACCCGGCCACGGCGGAGCGCACCTCGGCCAGGGCGGTCCGCGCGGTGTGCTCCACCTCGCGCACCTCCTGCTCGGCACGGTCCGGATCGGATCGGACGAGCCGCCCGGCGAGCTCGGACTTCAGCACGACCACCGACAGGGTCTGACCGAGCAGGTCGTGCAGGTCACGAGCGATGCGCTCTCGCTCGGCGATCGTGGCGAGCCGCTCGATCTCCTCGTCCGCGCGACGCAGCCGGGCCTGCGTGCGCCGGCGTTCGCCGTCGACGATCCCTGTTGCCCCGATCACCAGGACCAACACGGTGATCGGCCCGACTGCGAGGAGTCGCCACGGCAGGGGAACCGTGGAGATCAGGAACATCACCGCGGCCAGCCCGGCCAGCACGGCTACCGCCACCACGGCCCGTTTGACGGGCGAGAGACGACCGGCGAAGGCGGCGGCGTAGACGACAAACACACCCGCCCCCGCGTTGACCAGGGTCCCCACCACACCGAGCCCAGCCATCGCGGCGAGCACGAACATCAGTCGTCGCTGATCCCGCTCCGCCAGGCCGGCCCGGTACAGGGGCAGGAAGGCCGCGACCATCACCCCCGTCGCGAGCCAGTCCGCCGCGGTCGTTTCGGGGTCGAAGGCCGGCTGGAAGACCAGCGCGCCGAGGTAGACCAGCCACAGATAGGGCGCGTAGCGCGTGACCGGTTGTCTCACCGCGGTTCTCGTCTCATCCGTAGGTGCGTCCCTCGTCGCGACGGAACCCCCAGGCTGCCACGACCAGGAACACCAGCGTGAACCCCAGCACTGCGGCGGCATGCACGACCGGCGAGCCGCCCTCGGACGCCCCGATGGTGCCCAGCGCCAGCTGCACGAAGTGATAAGGCGGCAGAGCGACCGCGACCGACCGCACCACGTCGGGCAGCTGGGAGATCGGGATCCACAACCCCGACGCGAACGCCATCGGCAGCCACGCCAGGTTCAGCACCGCCGGGGCGGAGTTCGGGCCCACCAGGTAACCGAAGGCCAAGCCCATCGCCGAGAACGGCAGCGCACCCGCGACCAGCGCCAGCCCCGCCGCGACCCACAGCTGCGGGTCGAGGCGGACGCCGCCGACGAGGGCGCCGAGGGTGAACATGGCCAGCACGATGATCGTGGCCACGGCCAGGCTCATGACCACCTTGGCGACGAAGTACGCCAGCGGCGGCATCGGTGCGACCCGCTTCAGGCGCATCCAGCCCTGCCCACGCTCCACGGCCACCGACACGCCGAACCCGAACAGAGCCGCCCCGATGACCCCGAACGCGCCGTAGGTAACCAGCATGTACGTGGTCATCCCCACCCCGCCGGCCTGCTCCCCGGCGAAGGTGATCCCGAAGATCACGTAGAACATCAACGGCAGCGCGATCGTCGTGACCGCGAAGATCGGCACCCGGATCACCTTGAGGAACTCCTGCCAGGCCTCGGTGCGATACACGCGCAGCCGGCTGCTGAGGGTGTACCGAGGCGGCGCCGCAGCACCCGGGGCGTTCGGCGCGGTCGTGATGGTGGTGGTCATGCTGCCTCCTCGGTCCGGTTGGTCAGGGTCAGGAACGCGTCCTCGAGGGTGGGTTCAGTGACGGTTACGCCGGTCACCGACGGGTCCCGGTACAGCAGTTCTCGCAGCACCGGTTCGGCCTCGCTGACCAGCAGCTCCAGCCGGGTGCCGTCTCGCTGGACGTGGTGCACCCCGGCCCAGCCGGACGCCTGCCCTGCCTCGAGGCTGGTCTCGGCAGCGATCCGCCGCCCGGGCACGAGGGACTTGACCTGCGACGGGGTGCCCTCGGCGATCACCCGGCCCTGGTGCAGCACCACGATGCGATCGGCCAGCGCGTCGGCCTCCTCCAGGTAGTGCGTGGTCAGCACCACTCCACGGCCCGTGGCGGCCAGGGTGCGCAGGGTGGCCCACAGCGTGCGCCGCACCTCGGCATCCAGGCCGGTCGTCGGCTCGTCCACGAACACCAGCTGCGGGTCCCCGCACAACGCGATCCCGAACAACACCCGCCGCTGCTGGCCCCCGGACAGGGCTCCGAACAGCCGGTCCTCCAGCCCGTGCAGCCCGGCCGCCTCCACCACCGACGCCACCGGCAACGGGGCCGGGTAGTAGCCACGGAACGCCGTCAGCAGCTCCCGCACCCGCAACGTGGCCGGAACTCCCGACGACTGCAGCATCACCCCGATCCGCTGCCGCGCCGCCAGGTCCCTCGGATCCCTCCCGAACAGCCGCGCCGTCCCGGTGGAGGGGGTCGTCAAACCGGTCAGCATGCCCAACGCGGTCGTCTTGCCCGCACCATTGGGGCCCAGCACCGCCAGCAGCTCGCCCGCCCGCACGCTCAGGTCGACACCCTCCACGGCGAGCACCGCCGACCCACCCGACCCGTACGTCTTCGATACGCCGCGAAGCTCGGCCATGACGGCACCCGGCGACTCCCTGTCAGCAGCTCGATCTGTCATGACACCCACGCTCCCGTGCCGGGCACGCAATGCGTAGTGCCCCTCATCACCGGATCAACGTGACAGAAGTCAGTCGCGTAAGGCCGTTCAATGCCTCGTCGGGCTGGGTGTTGCCGGTATCCGACCCGACCTACGAGGCGTATCCAGTGGGAACAGCGATGAGGGCCGACAGCCCGCACCGTGGGCTCTAAACTCGCGCTGATGGGTCAGACCGTGGAGGTGGAGGTCGAGGTCCCGCCGCAGCGGTGGCGGGCGTACGTGCCTGGCCTGGCGGTGGTCACGTCCTACCAGCGGAAGTGGCTGACCAAGGACGTCGTTGCGGGACTGGTCCTGTCGGCGTTGTTGGTGCCGCAGGGGATGGCGTACGCCGACCTGGCCGGGCTCCCTGCCGTGACCGGGCTCTACACCTCGATCCTGTGCCTCCTCGCGTACGCCGTCTTCGGACCTTCCCGGGTGCTGGTGCTTGGCCCTGACTCGTCGCTGGGCCCGATGATCGCGGCGACGATCCTCCCGCTCATGCTCGCGGGCGGTGATCCCGTGCGGGCGGTGGCACTGGCCTCCCTGCTAGCGGTGCTGGTGGGCGTGATCATGGTGGCTGCGGGGCTGGCGAAGTTCGGGTTCGTCGCGGACCTGTTGTCGAAGCCGACCCAGATCGGCTACATGAACGGGCTCGCGCTGACGATCATCGTTGGCCAGCTGCCGAAGCTCCTGGGGTTCTCGGTGGACGCCGACGGGCTCGTCGCCGAGGCCCGCGCCTTCGTGTCGGGGTTGGCGCAGGGCGACGCCAACGCCACGGCTGCCGTGGTTGGGGTCGCCTCGCTTGCCGGGATCCTGCTGCTGAACCGGCTGCTGCCGAAGCTACCGAGTGTCCTCATCGTGGTGGTGCTGGCCGCCGCAGCGGTCAACGCGCTGGACCTGCAGGAACACGGGGTCGACACGGTTGGCGTGATTCCGCAGGGCTTCCCACCCTTCACGGTTCCCGCTGTCACGTGGGGTGACCTTCCGCCGCTGCTGCTTGGAGCGTTGGCCATCGCCGTCGTAGCACTGGCGGACACCATGTCCACGGCGTCCGCGTTCGCGGCTCGTCGCGGGGAGCAGGTGCGGGGGAACCAGGAGATGGTCGGGATCGGCGCGGCGAACATCGCCGCCGGCTTCTTCCAGGGCTTCCCGGTCAGCACCAGCGGGTCGCGGACGGCGGTCGCCGAGCAGGCCGGGTCTCGATCCCAGGTCACCGGAGTCGTTGGCGCCGGCGTCATCACCCTGGTCCTGGTGTTCGCCACCGGGGCGATGGAGTTCGTCCCGCAGCCGACGTTGGGCGCGATCGTCATCGTGGCGGCACTGTCGCTGGCCGATGTCGCCGGGACGCGTCGACTCTGGCGGCAACGCCGAATGGAGTTCACCCTGTCGGTGATCGCGCTGCTCGGGGTGGCTCTTCTCGGTGTACTACCTGGCATTCTCATCGCCGTGGGCCTGTCCATCCTTAATGTGTTCCGCCGTACCTGGTGGCCGCACCACACCGAGCTCGGCCGGGTCGAGGGCATCGGGGGGCTGCACGACACCGAGCGGTATCCCGACGCCGAGCTGTTGCCGGGTTTGGTCGTCTACCGCTTCGACGCACCGTTGATCTTCGCGAACGCGCGGATGTTCGGCGAGGCGATGCGCGGGATCGCCCAGGAGCACCAGGACCTGCGATGGATCGTCATCGCCGCCGAGCCCATCACCGACGTCGACACCACCGCCTCCGACATGCTGCACGAGCTCGACCTGTGGCTCAACGAGCGCGGTGTGTCACTCGTCTTCGCGGAGATGAAGGACCCGGTGCGCGAGAAGATCGAGCGGTACGAGCTGACTGACACGATCGATCCCGCGCACTTCTTCCCGACACTCGATGCGGCACTCGCCGAGTACCTGCGGCAGACAGGCGCGGTGTGGCCGGATAAGGGGGCGGGGTCGTGACCGCGACCGTCGCGAGCGGCAAGCCCAGCATGGCGCGCCGGGCAGCAGCGGCGGTTGCGCTGGTGGCTCTGCTTGCCGCCTTGGTCTACCTCGCAGTGTCGGCGCTCTCCCGCTGGGACGTATTACTGGCGAGCGTCGTTTCCCTCGGGGTCGCCGTGATCGCCGCGTGGTACATCCTGTCCCGGCGCGGGGTAGCCCGTGCCGTTGCCGCGGGCATCGCTGCGCTCGCGCTGCTGGTGTTTTTCGCAGTCGTCATCGCGAGTGAGAGCGTCGTCGTGCTCGTGGTTGGGCTGACGCTCGCGGCGGTATCGGTCGCAGCGGCTAGCTACGCCTTGATCCCGGCTTCGCCGTCCATTACCGCCGAGCGCGCGCCACAGGCGAAGTATCCCGTTCTGCTCATGAATCTGAAGTCTGGTGGAGGAAAGGCCGAGCGTTTCCGACTAGTCGAGCTGTGTCGGCAGCGCGGCATCGAGCCAGTCGTGCTGCGGCCGGGCGACGATTTGCGTCAGCTGGCCGAGGACGCCGTCGCGCGCGGCGCTGACATCCTTGGTATGGCGGGCGGTGATGGTTCCCAGGCACTCGTCGCCTCGGTCGCGAGCCAGCATGGCATTCCCTTCGTGGTCGTTCCCGCCGGGACCCGGAACCATTTCGCACTCGATCTAGGCCTCGACCGCGCGGACGTCCAGGGGGCACTGGACGCATACGAGGATGGCGTTGACACTGTTGTCGACCTTGCCGAGATCAATGGACGCGTCTTCGTCAACAACGCGTCGATGGGGGTGTACGCCAAGATCGTCCAGTCGGGGGACTACCGAGACGCCAAGGTGCAGACAGCGGCGGCCATGCTGCCAGACCTGCTCGGGCCGGAGGCGACGCCCCTTGACCTGCGCTTCACCCTGCCATCCGGCCAGGAGGCGAACAGCGCCCAGCTCCTGCTCGTGTCCAACAACCCCTACGCCCTAGCGCGCCTGCGTGGCGGCGGCACCCGCGAACGTCTCGACCGCGGCGTGCTCGGCATCGCCTTCGTGCGGGTGGCCTCGGCAGGGGAGGCAGAAAAGCTCGCCGCCTTGGAGGCC
>Ga0164306_10000680_pt1 | contig 14266 bp, 11 predicted proteins | sample Whisoiple_242_MG_FD_110213 | JGI IMG/M metagenome (GOLD analysis project Ga0164306, IMG submission 110213) | Soil microbial communities amended with fresh organic matter from upstate New York, USA - Whitman soil sample_242_MG | ecosystem: Environmental > Terrestrial > Soil > Unclassified >... | reverse complement strand
TCCTGGTCGGCCAACCTCATGGTGTTTACCGCTTTTGCCCACATGTTCAGCGTGGCGTTTCTCAAGGCATATCGCAAGCCGCGCGAACTTACCTGGGTGAGCGGCATGATTCTGCTGTTCCTGGTGCTGGGCTTTGGTTTCAGCGGTTATCTGCTGCCCTGGAACACCCTGGCTTTCTTCGCCACCAAAGTCGGCACGGAGATCACCGGGCAGGTGCCGGTCATCGGCCGGCCGCTCATGATCTTTCTTCGCGGCGGCGAGGAGGTCACCGGCGCTACGCTGACGCGCTTCTTCGGATTTCATGTCGCTGTCCTGCCCGGTCTGGCAACCCTGCTGATTGGACTGCACATTCTTCTGGTGCAGCGATTCGGCATCAGCGTTCCACCCAAGGTGGAAGCGGAATGGAAGACCAAGCCGGCCGCGATACGGGAGATGAAATTCTTTCCTAATTTTGCCTTGCGTGAATTGATGGCCTGGTATGCGGCGCTGGGCGTGCTCGGCGCTCTGGCGGCAATCTTTCCCTGGGACCTGGGCGTGAAGGCCGATCCATTTGTTTCCGCTCCGGCCGGGATCAAACCCGAGTGGTATTTCCTGTTCATGTTCCAGACGCTCAAACTCATTCCCTCCAAAGTTTTGTTCATCGATGGCGAGGTCCTGGGTGTGCTGGCTTTCGGCGTGGCTGGTGCCGTCTGGCTGCTGCTGCCTTTTATCGATGGCGAGCGCGGCAAGAAATGGGTCAATGCGCTGGCGGTTTTGGCCCTCACTTACATCGTAGGGATGACCATTTATGGCCACTATGCACACTAACGCCGCCACCTCACCGGCCTGGCGATGGCTTCTGGCCATCGCCGCAGCGCTGCTGTTCGCGGGCGCGGGCGTATCTCATGCCCAGGCCAAAAACACCTGCCTGGACTGCCATTCCATCTTGACGGACAACCTGGGCGTGACCGAAGAAAAGTTCAGCCAGGATATCCACGCGCAAAAAGGACTCACCTGCGCCAGTTGCCACGGCGGCGATGCCAGCGCCGACGATCCTGAAATTTCCATGGGCAAGAAAGCCGGCTTCAAAGGCAAGATTTCCCGCGCCCAGATTCCTCAACTTTGCGGCAGCTGCCATTCTGACCCGGCCGTCATGCGCAAATACAATCCCAGCCTGCGGACTGACCAGCTCAGCCAGTATCACACCAGCGTTCACGGGAAACGGCTGGCCGCCGGTGACACCAAGGTCGCCGTCTGCATTGACTGCCACAGCGTCCACGATATCCGTCCGCCCAGCGATCCTCGTTCCACGGTGTATCCGGTCAACATCCCCAATACCTGCTCCCGCTGCCACTCCGATCCAGAGCGGATGAAGGAATACAAAATTCCCACCACCCAGTTCGCGGACTATAACAAGAGCGTTCACCATGATGCGCTGACCGTCCGGGGAGACTTGAGCGCTCCCAACTGCACCACCTGCCACGGAAACCATGGCGCGACGCCGCCGGGCGCTTCTTCCGTGGCGACTGTTTGCTCTACCTGCCACGTCTTTCAGGCGCAATTGTTTGATGGCAGCCCGCACAAGCAGGCTTTCGATTCAGCCGGCCTGCCCGGTTGCGTCACCTGCCACAGCAACCACGCCATCGTTCATCCCACCGATTCCCTGATCGGCACCAATGACAAAGCGGTGTGCGTCACCTGCCATACGGAAGGCGATCCCGGTTTTGTTGCGGCCAACAAGATCAGCGGACAACTGGCGCAGCTTGCCACAGCCATCACCAATGCCGACCAGATACTCAGTGAAGCCGAACGTTCCGGCATGGAGGTGAGCCAGGCCAAGCTCGATCTTGTCCAGGCCCGGGACACGCTCACCAAGGCCCGCGTGAGCATTCATAGCGTGAACATTGAGAGGCTGCAGCAGGACATCACGCCGGGACTGGCCGGCGCCGCCAAAAATTATGAAGCCGGCAAAGAGGCGCTCAGGGAACGGAACTATCGGCGCTTTGGTCTGGGGCTCTCCCTGATCGCCATCGCCATTGTGTTGCTTGGACTCAGGCTCTATCTGAAACAGATTGAAAGCAGGCAGGAGCCCGGCACAGCGTGATTCTGGTAGTGGGTCAGTTTGAAAAAACTGACCCACTAGCTGTATCAGCGTCTAGCGATTTGCTTGCAAATCGCGGGCCTTTAGGCAGACGTCATCGCGCAAGCGATGAGCCTGTCGACAAAACTGTACCATTATCGTGATTCTAAGGTGGTAGCGCGAATATACTGCTGTATGAAGGCGCGACTGCCACCGCAACTTTGGGTTAGTACTATGTAACGAACGTTTCACACGGAGGGAAGTATGAAGGTAATCATCAGTACCCTGGCTCTGGGTTTACTGCTGGCAGCGGCCGTTCCTGCCGCCGCCGACGATGCCGAGGCCTTGTATAAATCGAAATGCCAGGTTTGCCATGGCGCCGACGGCAAGGGAAGCGGCGCGGGACAAAAGATGGGCGTGAGAGACTTCCACGCTCCAGAAGTGGCGAAACAATCGGACGCCGACCTGATCAAAGTCACCAAAGAGGGAAAGGCCAAGATGCCCAAGTTCGAAGGCAAATTGACCGACGACCAGATCAAGAGCTTGATCAAGTTCATCCGCGGCCTGAAGTAGCATTCCTGAAACGGCGAGAGTCGGAGACCGCACCAGGTTTCGGCTCTCGCTGTTTGTCGCCTTATAGTCCAAGAGGTACCCCTCCCCCCATAGCTCAATTAGGATTCTAAAAGGCTTACACGATTCAACCCAGGGGGTCAGCCGCTAATCTTCTGTTCTGATCAGTATCGTAGGTTTCAGGTTTTCCGATGACGTGCGATCACGGCGATCACCCCCTCCCCCCTCCCCATCCATCCCACTTCATACCAGGTCATCCCAGATTGGCGTGGGTTTCAGGGGTTTGGGGCCTCGGCTGACTGCTGAGTGCTAACGGCTGAATGCTTGTTTTCAAAGATCATAGCCCCAAGGCACACTTCCACCTAGGACCGAATATCGCATTCTACCATTTGTTCGCCCTAGAAGTCAATGAAAAAAGAATGGGAGTAGTGGGGTCAGTTTGAATTTCCACAGCTTTTTAAGTTCGATAAAAATTCTTTCCCTCTGTCATCCTGAGCGAACTCCGAGGGAGCAACGCGACCGAGGGGGAGTCGAAGGACCCCGAGAATGCGTCCTGTGCCATTGCTGTAACAGGGAATTCTACCGAGGATCTGCTTGGATTTCTTATAGCCCGCCCGCCAACAGCTTAGGATACAAACGCATGGGTAGAATTCCCTGAAGCGACCTGGACAGAAAATGCATTCTCGGGGTGCTTCGACTTGCGCTTATCCCGGCTTCGCCGGGCGCGCGCGGCGCTCAGCATGACAGGTCCGAAATAGTTTTGCTAAAAATCAAATTATATCTTGGGATAACGTCCTGCCAGTTGGCCTTGCGAAAAGAAATGGCTGCCAGCAACTGACAACGCTGCAATAGCGCCGGCAATCCAAGCGCCGTTAGGCGCGACCACAAGTTAGCCCACACTGAGGCGAGCGCACGCGAAGCCGGAAGTGTGGGTAAGCTGCAATATGAATCCGAGCACCGTAGATGCGGCACAGTTCTACCGAGACACCGTCATTTACGCGGCAAACAGACTTCGAGGCAAAAGTGCATGGAAGAGAACTCCCTTGTGTGTCTGGTTTTTACAATCATAGTTTTTGGCACAGCCTTTTTAGAGAAGCACATACGTCTCGAAACACAATTATCCGGACATGCTGCCAGTGGTCAGATTTAAAAACTACTGGACACGTGTTTTTGCCTCAAAAATTGTGTGGGATACTAGCGCAAGAGCAAGGGATGGATGACCGACACCCATGACTTGGGTATGTGTAAATGCACATACAGGGTTCCGCCGCTTCAAAGGGCGATCAGCCGCGATTTCACCAGTCTCGCCGCTCTGTCTTCACGGCCGAATAACCCCCGCGCCCCTGATCCCATCGCCTTTCAGCGCATTCAACGCCTCATTCACCTGAGCAAGCGAAAAAATCTCTATCTCGGTCTTCACCGGTATCTCGGCGGCCAGCCGCAGAAAGTCCTGGCCGTCCTGCCGCGTATTGTTGGCCACGCTGCGGATCGAGCGTTCGTGGTAAATCAGCGGGTAAGGAAAGCTGGGAATGGGGCTCATATGGATGCCGCCAAGGACCAGCGTTCCGCCTTTCCTGAGCGCCGCCAGCGCGGGCGGTACCAGTTCACCGGCGGGCGCAAAGATGATGGATGCATCGAGTTTTTCCGGCGGCGCGTCGATCGTCCCGCCGACCCATGCCGCACCCAGCTCGGCGGCCAGCCGTCGATGTTTTTCTTCACGGGTGCAGACGAACACGTTGGCTCCCCAGTAACGCGCCACCTGCAGGCAAACGTGACCGGCGGCCCCGAAGCCATAAATACCCAGATTGATGCCGCCCAGGTTTGCATGCTCAACGACGGCCCCGCGCTCAATCCCGGCAATGCGCAGGCAGCGGAAGCCGATGATGCCGGCGCACAGCAGCGGCGCCGCCTGCACGTCGTCAAAGCCGTCTGGGATGGGATAAACAAAATCCTCATCAGCCAGCGCGTACTCGGCAAAGCCGCCATTCACGGAGTAGCCGGTGAACGTGGGATTGTCACAAAGATTTTCTCTGCCGCTCTTGCAATAGACACAAAGTCCGCAAGTCTTGTGCAGCCACGGTATTCCCACGCGAACGCCGCGGGCGTAACGCTCCGCGTTCCTTCCTGCACGCTCGATTACGCCCACGATCTGATGTCCTGGAACAATATTCGGCTGCCGCGGCGGCAGTTCACCTTCCACAACGTGCAGGTCGGTCCGGCAAATTCCGCAGGCTGTAACCCGAACCAGCACTTGCCCGTCACCCGGTTCCGGCACAGGCAGCTTGGAAAGTTGCAGGGGATTCTTTTCCACCGGCGCAGGCTTTGTGAGGGTCCATGCCTTCATCGGACGGTCCTTGGATGCAGTGGTCTTTTCGCGCAACGATCTTTGCGCGTAAAAGTCTTTCGCGCAAAAATCTTTTCGCGTAATGATCTTAAGACTATCTCTGCAGAAGCACGCCTACAAGTTTGCGGAGGGCAATCGGTCCTTGCCCTTTGGAGAGGTAGGAGTCGACAAACTCGACGAGTTCAAGGGGGCGTTCCGAACTGCTGAACATGATTACGGGAACATTGGCGACGCGTTTGATTTCGCGGGCCAGGTCGGCGCCGCACATCCCGGGCATCACGCTGTCGATAACCGCTGCATCCACGGAATGCTCATGGAGTAACCGCAGGGCCTCAGGGCCGTTAGCTGCGGTGAGCACCTGGTAGCCGCCGGATTCCAGCACCGTCCGGCAGATGAGCAGGATGTCCTCTGAGTCATCCACGCATAAGACACTTGGCCGAGGCTGTCCCATGTTAGCCACCGTAGTTAGAGATATGGAGCACACATGCATTTCCTTAAACCGCCAGTAATTCCAGGGCCCGTGGTTGAAGGATAGTCACCGACGCGCCTTTAATGCTGATCAGCTTGTCCTGCTGGAACTGGTGAAGCACGCGGCTTACGGTCTCGCGCGACGTGTTGGTCATGCTGGCGATTTCTTCCTGCGTGAGCGCCACGATAAAGCGGCGGTCGCTGGCAGTGGCGCGCCGATTGTCCAGCCATTCCAGCAACAGCGTTGCCAGCCTTCCGGCAACGGTATTGGGCAGCGCCAGGCGGCACACGTTGTTCAGCACCACGCGGTATTCGCGCAGCAGGCAACTGGTGGCTTCCGCGGAAGCTTCAGGATAATTTTGCAGGAAACGCAGGAAATCGCTCACGCGGATCGCCTTCATGCGGCACAACTCCACGGTGTCAGCCGTGGTTTCATGCGGGGTTCCGCTCATGGCGGCGTTGATGCCCAGCACCTCGCCGGGCCCGGCAATGCGCAGGATCGCTGTGCGCCCTTCACGGGAAGTCACAGAAAGCTTTACCCGTCCTGAGCAGATCACATATACATAGCGGGGAGTTTCGCCCTCCACAAACAAAGCTTCACCGCGAACGCGGCTCACTTCCGGCGCGATGGCTTCAAACTGGGCCCCGGCCGCACCGCTCAGGTTGGCAAATGGATGATCGTTGTGAAACATGATTGGAGGCCTGCTTCCTGTAGAAAATGCGTTAACAGTCATGGTTCCCATTACTTCCTCCGCGCAAGCCGGCCTAGGATTGCTTTCACCGGCACGCTTATGGAAAAGCAAGTGAGCCGCCATCCAACCATGCTGAAAAGACAGGACTTAAGAGGGCTGCTAAAATCTGACCTGCGCGACGAAACGCAGACCTGCGCCAATTGGCGCAGCCGCCTTGCCGGCGACTGCTGGCCCGTCAAGGGTTTTGCAGGTTGGCGGCGCGGTGGAAGGCGAAAATGGCGGATGCTCGAAATCCGATAGTGCTGGTCATCATCGATGACAATCCTCGCAGCCTGGAGTACGTATCCACGGCCCTGGCCGGCGATAACGTCCAGATCTTCACCGCTTCTGATCCGGAACAAGGGCTTGACCTGGTGTACACGCATCGCCCCCAGGTGGTGATGACCGACCTGGTGATGCCGAACATGACGGGGCTGGAAGTGCTGGAGCGCATTACGGAATTTGATCCGGCGATCGACGTGATACTGATGACCGCGCACTACACCACGGAAACAGCGGTGGAGGCGATCCGCAAGGGCGCGGCGGACTATCTGAACAAGCCCATTTCGCTTGCGACCCTGCGCGACCGCGTTGGCCGGATCATCGGCGCCGCGCTGCAGCGCCAGCAGGTGAGGCATGCTGAAGAGCAGGCCATGGAGACCGCGCAGTTTGAGGGCATCGTGGGACGCAGCCCGCAAATGTGGGAGATGTTTTCCCGCATCCGGCGCATCGCCCCGCACTACCGCGCTGCCTTGATCACCGGCCAGACCGGCACGGGAAAAGAACTGGTGGCGCAGGCCTTGCACCGGCTCAGCCTGGTGAAAGGAAAGTTTGTGGTCCTGAATTGTTCCGCCGTGGTGGAGACATTGTTTGAGAGCGAACTCTTTGGCCATGTCCGCGGCTCATTCACCGGCGCTGACCGCGACAAGATGGGGCTTTTCGAGCACGCGAACGGTGGAACGCTTTTCCTGGATGAAATCGGAGACATGCCGCTTTCAACGCAGGCCAAGCTGCTGCGCGTGCTGCAGAACCAGGAAGTGCTGCGCGTGGGCTCGCTTACGCCGCAAAAAGTCGATGTCCGGGTAGTGGCGGCCACCAACAAGGACCTGCGTAGTGAGATTGCCGCGCGCCAGTTCCGTGAAGACCTCTATTTCCGCCTCTCGATGGTTGAGGTCCACACGCCGTCGCTGGCGGAGAGGATGGATGACCTGCCGCTGCTGGCGCGACACTTCGTTAAAAAATTCTCGCAGCAGTATGGCAAGGAGATTCGCGGCCTTACGCAGCGCGCGCAGATACTGCTGGGACGCCATGCCTGGCCGGGCAACGTGAGGGAGCTGGAAAACGTTATCGGGCATGGCTGCATGATGACCATGACCGACATGATCGATGTTGCCGACCTGCCTCCTTTATTGCCGCAAGGCGCGCGCCCCCCGGCCGCGGGACAGCCGTTTGCGGCGCAAGCCGCCGCTGAAATCGCCGGCCAGTCCCTTGAGGACCATGAAAAAAAACTGGTGATGGATGCGCTCAGCCAGTCGGCAGGCAACCAGTCAAAGGCCGCGCGTCAACTGCGTATTGGCCGCGACGCATTGCGCTACAAGATGAAGAAGTTCGGTTTGCTGTAAAACGAATCAGCCGTTCTCGCCGGTGCTTACGGAATTGTTCGCCTGGAGCAGGCGTTGGACCTCTTCCCGCAAATGGACCAGCGCCACCGGTTTGGCCAGGTATCCGGTGAATCCGGCGGCCAGCGCTTTTTCGCGATCGCCCTGCATCGCGCTCGCGGTAAGCGCAATGATCGGTAGTTCGGCATGCCGGGGGTCTTTGCGCAATTCGCGCAGCACTTCATATCCGGTGCGACGCGGCATTTGCAGGTCCAGCAGGATCAGGTCGGGAGCTTCCGCCAGGGCCTTTTGCAGGGCCTCTTCGCCGTCAGCGGCTTCAGTAATGGCGTAGCCCTGCCGCTCCAGGACGGTGCGCAGCAATTCGCGGCTGGTCGCTTTGTCGTCGGCAATCAGGATTTTTTTCATCTGCTTCAAGTAGAAGATATCAGGTGGCGGGGAGTAGCGGGAACGTCAGGCGGAAGCTGCTGCCTTGTCCCGGGCGGCTCTCAACGCTGATGGTGCCGCCGTGAAGTTCTACCAGATGCTTGGTGATCGGCAGGCCCAGGCCCGTGCCTTCACGAGTGCCTCCACTGGCGTCGCCCACCTGGTAAAACTTTTCAAAGATCGAAGGATGCTCCTGCTCCGGAATGCCGATTCCCGTGTCACACACGGAAACGTGCAGCGTGCCGCCTTCGCTGGAGCCTTCCACCCACACGCGCCCGCGTTCCGGCGTAAATTTCACCGCGTTGCTCAGCAGGTTATACAGGATCTCTTTTACGCGCAGGCGGTCAGCGTACAGCGAGCTCTGAAAACGGTTCTTGTTTTCCAGCGTAATGTTTTTTGTGGCGGCCTGGTGGCGGATGCCGGCCAGCACCTCTTCAACGCACTGGCTGAAGTCAAACGATTCGCGTTTCAACTCCAGCCTTCCGGATTCGATCTTGCTGATGTCCAGAATTTCATTGATCAATTCCAGCAGGTGCCGCGCGTCCTGCAGAATGTGCCCGACGAAGCGCTGCTGCTTTTCTCCCAGCGGCCCTTCCAGTTGCTCCGTCAGCAGCTCTGAGAACCCGATAATCGTGTGCAGCGGCGTGCGCAGCTCATGGCTCATGCTGGCCAGAAACTCATTCTTCAGCCGGTTCGCCTGTTCCACCTCGCGGTTGCGGGCCTCCAGTTGCTCGTTCTTCATCGTCAACTCGGCCGTGTATTGCTCGCGCAGCGCCTGGATGCGGTTTTCCACGGCCTTTCTTTCCGTGATGTCGCGCACGGAAGCGATCACATGCAGCGATCCCTCAATCCAGTTGGGGCTCAGGCTGATCTCCACCGGGAAAAGGGAACCGTCTTTGCGCTGCCCCTGCAGTTCCAGACCGGTGCCCATCGGCCTGGTATTGGGGCGCTTGGCATAAGCGGCGCGATGTTGAGAGTGGCCGCTGCGCATCGAAGCCGGCACCAGATGGTCCACGCTCAATCCCAGCAGTTCAGCGCGGCTATAGCCAAACATCCGCTCCACCGCTTCATTGAGCATAAGGATCCGCCCTTCCTCATTCACTTCCAGGATAGCGTCCGGCGCGGCATGCAGGAGCTTGCGATACCGGCTTTCCATGCTGCTTTCATGATGTGTGGCGCGGCTTTGCGCTTCTGGATTGGGGGCGGTCATGTCTCCTGCGTCTGCAACTGAGTTGATGAATCTGGTTTCGTGATTCTACTCCTACAGAATTAATGTTGACAGTCCCGCCCAGGGTGCGCTTTTCCGGCGCTGTGGAACGCGACAAACGCCTGGGGCTACCCAGGCGTTTGCACGCATCTTTTACAACCGTATCGCCCAAAAACAGCGTGGGGATCGCCAGCGACTTACGCCGCAGGATGCTCCAGAATCTCAACCAGTGCGTGCAGCCGCTTTGCATCAGTCTGGTCTTTCGCCGCGCCGGCCTCTTGCGCCAGCGACGATGCCATGCGGTTCAACTCCGCCACTGCATCTTTGCTCATATGCGAGCGCTCGGCATTCTGGATTGCCTTTTCTAGAGCTGCGACCTTGTCCGGCGCCAGCGCCTGCGACCGCTGCAACTGGTCCAGATAGGCCTTCGCCACCGCCAGCTTCGCCGGCCACTCGATCTTCTGCTGGTTCTGCACGTTCAGCTCGTTGACCTTCACTGATTTCGCCGCGTCGATCTCGTTCTGCGTCAGGAACTTTGTCGGCGTCAGCTCGAACACGTCAAGACCGCGCGCGATCTCTGAGGCATAGATGTGGCCGTTGTACCAGTAGGCGGACCAGTCGCCGCCCAGCACCATCATCTTGGGATCGATTGGCCCGCGGTCAAAGTAGGCAATTTCAAACGGATGCGCCGGATCGGTAAAGTCCACGACCGAGATGCCGCCCTGGTACCACGCCTGCACCTCGATGTCGCGGCCCGGAACAGGAACCAGCGAGCCGTTGTGCGCTACGCAGTTTTCCGTATCGCTCTGCGCCGCCGGCATCTTGTAATAGCTCTGGAAGTTCATCTTGTCATTGGCGATGGTGAAGATCGCGTCAGCGCCCCACACGTTGGGATCGTTGGCGCGGCAGCGCGGTCCCAGGCCGCCGCCCCACTCGTCGGTAAATACCACCTTTTTCCCATCATTCGAAAATGAAGCCGAATGCCAGTAGGAATAGTTCGGATCGTTCACCGCGTCCACGCGCTTGGGATTCACCGGGTCCTTGATGTCAAGCAGGATTCCGTTGCCGGAGCACGCGCCCGCCGCCAGCCCGACTGCCGAATACACCGTGATGTCGTGGCACTGGTTGGTGTCCTTGGGCTTTTCCGGGCCTTTCTTGCCGTGAGTGCCGCCGTTGGTCAGGCCGTTGATCGCGCCCGTTCGGGCGTCCATGAAGACGCGCGGATTGGAGACAATCTTCGCCTCCTGTGGTGCGGCCACCGGCACTTTGATCACGTCAATGCGGAACAATGCCGTGTTCGTGTCTTTGCCGGTATCTTCGTCCAGGCATCCGGCCAGCTCTTCCGGCCTGCGCACATACGACGTGCCGGATACGTAAATATAAACATTGTCTTTATCATTCGGATCAATGACCAGCGTGTGCGTGTGTGATCCGCGGCACGTCTGCACCGCGGCAACCTGCTTGGGATTTTTAATGTCGGAGATATCGAAGATCCTCACGCCGCGGAAGCGGTCCTTCTGCGCTGAGGGCGCAGGACGCTTTTTGGGTTTTTCCGCGCCTTCCGGCTGCTGCGGGTCCTGCGGAAAGCCCTGTGTGCCGCAATCCAGGCGTCCATTCGGCATCTCCACTGACATGAATAGCAGGTTCTTGTACACCGAGACATCGCCCTGGCCGCCCGGGCACACCAGCGTGGTCAGCAATTTGGTCTTTGCCGGATTGGAGATGTCATAGATGCCGATGCCATAAAAATTTCCTTGAAACAGATGGCTGCCCTGGAACGCCAGGTCAGAATTCGCGAAGGCAAGCTGTGCGAACACCAGCTGCATCTCCTTCGGCGGCGTCTTGCCGCGGCGCGGGCCGATTTGACTCAGGATCTTTTGCACCCTCGGATCGTCCGCATTGGTGGTGCCGAGCTGAAACGCATCCGGCTTCTTCACCAACACCAGGTGCTTCATGCCCATGGCCGTCTCGCCCGCGTTGTAAAGGCCAGGCGCGAGCTTTGCCCGCGGATCGTTCACGTCCGAGCCCTTCATGCCCGGCGGCAGAGTGGGCGGAGGCTCGGGAGCAAAAGGATTCTCATCCTCCTCGGCTTGCTGCGGCGATGGCGCAGGCGCGGGCGCGGGCTTTTGCTCCTGGGCCTGCAGCCGGACTATCCCGAAAAATGAAATGATCGCGGCCAGAGCCACATAGAAAATAACCTTGGGCACTCGGTTCATTGTTTCTCCTCTTGACTATTTTTCTCTAACATCCCTTGCATAATCCTGATCTCGGCCCGCTGGCCGCTGTCCACATCTGTCGCAAAGTTGAACAGCTCGGCATCCTGGCCCGAGCCTGCGGTATCGAACAGCTCCTTCACCATGGTCAAAGCGCCGCCATGGTGCTGAATCATTCCGGTCAGAAACAAACGGTCGAAGCCGGCGTCCTTGGCTTTGCGCAGCGCTTCCATCTGCTCCGGTGTAAGCATCCCGGGCATGAGCGGCATCGGATGATGCGCCATGTCCATGCCTGCCATCGCCGGCATCGCCATGGAAATGGGCTCTCCACGCGCCGCCAGCCAGCGCTTCATAAACTTGATCTCGTCCGATTGCGAGTGGCTGATGCGCGCTCCCAGCGTTCGCAGCTCCGTGTTTTGCGTATGCGACGGAATCAGCGCCGTCATCTCCACCGCCTGGGCGTGATGCATGATCATGCCTTGCATGAACTCCACGTCCTTTTGCGACAGCGGCGGCAGCTTTGCCGTTGTGGAAGCCGGCAGCTTCCTGCTCGGCTGGCCTGGCGCGCCCGGTTGGACCACAACCGGCGGCGCCGGCTGCTGCGCGAGCGCGATAGAGCAGAAGAAAGCTGCTGGGCCTGCGGCGAGCAGAAGGCCGCCGCCCAGGACCAATGCTCGCATAGACACGAATCTGCGCTTGCGAGATAAACCGTGGAGGAGCCAGTTCGGAACGTTGCTAAACATCTTCATTCAGGGGTCGATGGAAGATTGTAACGGAATCTGACACTTTCAGCGATTCTCCCCTGGCAGCGGCGCCCCTCCATTTTCCAGAGATTCAACCGGGAATGGAAAATCGCACCCTCAGGTTTTTACACCGGCTGCTTGACATTACCCCTCCTCCAGGTAGTAGGTCGTTGGTTGAATACAGTATCCCTCTGTCTTCCTGAGCGAGCACGACCCTGAGCTTGCGAAAGGGAACTTCGACGCGCGCTCGTCCCGCAAGCGGGACTCACACTTGCTCAGGAAGAAATTAGGACACTACGCTCCTCCAATATTGACAAGCCACTGTTTGTTGTATATAAGTCTGTTGTTACATTTTTTAGTGAGCCCTGATTTTCGTTCCGACTTATTAAGTACGGTCCGACAAAAATTTGGCTCAGAGACCTCCAACGTCTCTGGGCCATTTTTATTTGGGGCATATAGGGGGCTTTCCCGACACGTGGGGGCATGTTAGTCCGGGAGAGTTTTGCGGTAAGTTTTTTGACGACAAAAAAGGGCCCTGATTTCTGTCCTCCGGACTGCCGGACCAGACAAGGGGATTTGGCCCAGGGAGCTGATGCTCTCCGGGCCTTTCGTTTTTTATGACGCTTTAGAAAAGGGGAAAGTTGTCAGTGAAACCTGGGGTACTCAACTTTCGCGCATTCATTCGGGCCCTTGCTCTGCTGCTCCTGGTGATTGCCGGTGGTGTGCAACTTGCATGGGCGGACGACGAAGACTCCGAGGGCGGCGGGGCAAAGTTCTCCGCCGAGGCGGCGGCTACCTTCAACAAGCGATGCACCGCCTGCCACACCTTCGGCAAGGGCGTTAAAGTGGGGCCGGACCTGAGAGGCGTAACCGAGCGCCGCAGACGCGATTGGCTGATCAAGTTTATCCATGCATCTTCCACGGTGATCAACTCGGGCGATGCCACTGCCGTCTCTTTGTTTGCTGAATTCAAAAAGCAGAGAATGCCGGACTGGACCGACCTCTCGGAAAAACAGATCAATGACATCCTCGACTTTATTGCCATCGGCGGCCCCGACATCAAACCTCCCGACGAGCGTAACGCCGAGTTGGCTTCGTCATCTGACTTGGAATTAGGACGCCAGCTATTCTCCGGCGAACGGCATTTCAAACACGGCATTCAGCCTTGCAGTACATGCCACTCTGTTCAGGGGGCCCGTTGGGGCGGCAGTCTGGGCCCTGACCTGACGCAAACCTATTTCAAGTTTCAGGACCGCGCTCTGACTGAGTTCTTGCGGCATCCCTGCTTTCAATGGGAAACCGCGGGCGCCGGCACACATTACCTCACGGCCAAAGAGGTATTTGCCTTGAAGTCATTCCTCCGCCAGGCCGGTTCGCGTAAGTCCGCGCAGGTTGAATCGCCATCGCCGCCGTCGCCTTCTGCTGGTGCTAAACAGGCGACTTCGGTTGCGACCCAGGCGGCAATGCTTCACCAAAGAGGTCGCCGGAAAGGAAGCGCGAGATGAAGGCCGATATCCTCTTCGCCGCGTCGCCTTATATTGCATTCTCCCTGCTGGTGATCGGGCTCGGAACGCGGTATCTATTTGATCGCCGGCAAATGCCGTCGGTAAAAAAAGAAATGTTCGAGGCACGGTCGCAGTTCGCCGGCGGCACGCTTTGGCGAGTGGGCCTGCTGCTGCTGGTTGCCGCCCATTTTCTTGGAGTGCTCTTTCCCCGCGCAATCCTGTGGTGGAACGGCAATACGGCCAGGCTTTATCTGCTGGAAGGCGCAGGCCTGATCGTGGGTGTTTCCGCGCTGGCGTGCGGGTGCGCTCTACTCTACAGGTATCTAAAACATTCAAACAGCGGCTTGATCACTGAATTGCCGGACACGGTGTTTTTTAGTCTTG
>Ga0164306_10000677_pt1 | contig 14296 bp, 15 predicted proteins | sample Whisoiple_242_MG_FD_110213 | JGI IMG/M metagenome (GOLD analysis project Ga0164306, IMG submission 110213) | Soil microbial communities amended with fresh organic matter from upstate New York, USA - Whitman soil sample_242_MG | ecosystem: Environmental > Terrestrial > Soil > Unclassified >... | reverse complement strand
GTCGGAGACGGTCACCTTGCTCATCCCGAGGCGACGGGCGAGGTCGGCCCGGCTCATCGCGCCGACGGAGTAGAGCATCTGCAGCACGAGCGAGAGGTTGTGCCGCCGGCCGTGCGCAGGCAGTACGGCGGTGCGGGGGGAGACGCGGCGGGCTCGCGGCAGTGCGGTGGTCATGAGAGTTAGTAAAGTTTACTAACTCTCAGTTTGGCAACCCCCTGGTCGAGAAGAGTTCACCGGCCCTCCGGCCGATCGAGGTGATGCTGACACCGAGGTGGGTAGCGCCATCACCTCGAACGAAGCGGTCTGGAGGGGCCCTGCGTGGGTGCCGCGACATACAGTCGAGGCATGTGCCGCAACATCCGACAGCTCCACAACTTCGAGCCGGCCGCGACGAGCGATGAGGTCCGTGCCGCCGCGCTGCAGTACGTCCGCAAGGTCAGCGGGAGCACCAAGCCCAGCCAGGCCAACCAGGCGGCCTTCGACGAGGCGGTCGAGGCGATCGCGCACGCGACGGCCCACCTGCTCGAGCACCTGACGACGACCGCGCCGCCCAAGGACCGCGAGATCGAGCGCCAGAAGGCGCGCGAGCGCAACGCCGTCCGCTTCGGCACCCCCGCCTGACCCGCGCCCGCCGACTCGTCGTCCTTCCTCGTCGCCGTCGTCGCGGCGATCCTCGCGCTGCTCACGTTCTTCCTCCGCCGCCGCCTCGCCGTCGCACCCGGCTGGCCCACGGCGGCCCGACGCGCCACCGCCGTCGTGCGGGCGCTCGGCTGGGCCGCGACCCTGTCCGCCTTCGCCGTCCAGAGCGGTCTCATCGACCCGCGCGGCACCCGGTGGGCTCGACGGCCTGCGCGTCGCCCGCGTCACCGACCTGCACGTCGGCCCGATCCGTGACGCGGGCTTCACCCGCCGCGTCGTCGACCAGGTCAACGGGCAGCACCCCGACGTCGTCGTGCTGGGCGGCGACCTCATCGACGGCACGGTCAGCCAGGTGGCCGACGCGCTCGCTCCGCTCGGCGACCTCGACGCCCCGCTGGGGGTCTTCGCCGTCCGCGGCAACCACGAGTTCATCTCGCAGGAGGCCGACGCCTGGATGGACCACTGGGAGACCCTGGGCATCGACGTCCTGCGCAACGAGAACGTCACGCTCACACTGGGATCCGCCAGCATCCGGATGGCCGGCATCCACGACGAGACCGGGCGCGGACCCGATGCCCCCAACATCGACGCCGCGCTCGCCGGCGTCCCGGCCAACACCTTCACGCTGCTCGCCGCGCACCAGCCCAAGGCCGCCGTCGGCCGCGGGCACGGGCGTCGACCTCCAGCTCTCCGGCCACACCCACGGCGGCCAGCTGTGGCCCTTCCGGTATGCCGTGCCGCTCCAGCAGCCGGTCATCGACGGGCTCGCCGCGGTCGGCGACGTGCCCGTCCTGACGAGCCGCGGCGCCGGCGCCTGGGGTCCACCCGTCCGCGTGCTCGCGCCGCCCGAGATCCCCGTCATCACCCTGCGCGCCGGCTGAGTCCCGCCTTAGTCTGCTCGCATGGGCATCTGGTCGACCCAGGTCACTCCGCGGCTCGTCGCAGCCGGCGGCGAGGACGAGAAGGTGCGCGCCCTCCGTGCGCGGGCCTGCGAAGGCCTCCACGGCGAGGTCGTCGAGCTCGGCTTCGGCAGCGGGCTCAACATCGGGCTCTACCCCCCTGCGGTCACCCGCGTCGTCGCCGTCGAGCCGTCCGACGTCGCGTGGGCCCTGGGGGCCCAGCGCCGCGCACGCAGCCCGATCCCGATCGTCCGGGGCGACCTCGACGGCCAGTGGCTCAGCCTGCCCGACGCGAGCGCCGACGCGGTCCTCTCGACGTTCACGCTGTGCACCATCCCCGACGTCGGCCGCGCCCTCGCCGAGGTCCGGCGCGTCCTGCGCCCCGGCGCCGCGCTCCACTTCCTCGAGCACGGCATCGCGCCGGAGGAGGGCGTGCAGCGGTGGCAGCGCGTCATCGAGCCCGTGCAGAAGAAGGTCTTCGACGGATGCCACCTGACCCGCCCCATCGACCGGCTCGTCGAGGAGTCCGGCCTCGTCGTCGAGGACATCGAGCGGGCCTACGCGCCGATGCCGAAGGTCATGCGCCCGTGGGTCTTCGGCTACCTCGGCCGGGCCGTGCGGCCGGTCTGACGACGAGCGGGACCCAACCGTCCGGCACACCTCCTCGTCAAGACAGTGATGGGCCGACCACCAGGCGAAGACCGGGGTCCGGGTCACGGTCCACCGCAGTGGTGGGCCCCAGGGCACCAAGGGCCGGGAGCAGCGGCCGAACCCGACGTGCCGCACGCTGCGCCTCGGCGGGGTCACGGTGACCAAGGTGAGCTACGCAGCGTCGGACGGCTCCTCACCGATCCGGCTCTCGACGTCGTGGTCCTCGACGGCTGACCTGAGCCGTCGACGGCGCCGACTACGGTTGTCACATGTCGATCGGCCCGCACCCCGACCTCGTGTCGGAGGTGAGGGCCGCTCTCGTCGCCCGGGCCGACCCGGAACGAGCGGCGGGACAGCAGCGCTACATGAAGTCGGCGATGCCGTACGTCGGCCTCACGTCCCCGCAGCTCAAGGCGGCCCTCGCTCCCCTGCTCCGCGACCCCGGCCTCGCCATGGAGTCACGGGAGCAGTGGGAGGCGACGATCCGGGCCCTGTGGGACGGTGCCACCCACCGGGAGCAGTGGTATGCCGCCATCGCCCTCGCGCGTCACCGCCCCTACCGCGCGTGGGTCGACAGCGACGCGATGCCCTTGTGGGAGAGCCTGATCCGGGCCGGTGCGTGGTGGGACGTCGTCGACGACATCGCGACCCACCTCGTCCGCGACACGGTGCTCGCCCACCCGACAGTCGAGAGGCTGCGAATGCGCGACTGGACCGGATCGGACTCGCTGTGGGTGCGCCGAGCGGCGATCATCTGCCAGGTCGGCGCGCGTGACCGACTCGACCAGTCGTTGCTCACCGATGTCGTCGAGCCCAACATCGACGACCCGGACTTCTTCAGCCGCAAGGCGATCGGCTGGGCGCTGCGCGACCACTCCCGCGTCGACCCGCAGTGGGTGCGCTCGTTCGTCGCCGCCCACCCCGACCTGTCCGGCCTGTCGCGACGCGAGGCGCTCAAGCACCTCGGACCGCTGTCGTGAGGCCGTGATGAGCAACACCGCCCCCCTGCCCACGAACCACCGCCGCGAGATCGTCCGCCTGGCGGTCCCGGCCTTCCTCGCGCTCATCGCCGAGCCGCTCTTCCTCCTCGCCGACTCGGCGATCATCGGCCACCTCGGGACCGCCGAGCTCGCCGGGCTCGGGGTCGCGAGCGCGTCCCTCGTGACGGCAGCCGGCATCTTCGTCTTCCTCGCCTACGGCACGACGAGCGTCGTCGCGCGCCACCTCGGCGCCGGCGACGAGCGCTCCGCGGTGAGCGCCGGCATCGACGGCTTCTGGCTGGCCCTCGGCCTCGGCGCCGTCACGGCCGCCGCGGTGGCTGTGTGGGCCAGACCGATCAGCGCTGCCTTCGGCGCCTCCCCCGCCGTCATCGAGCAGGCGACGACCTATCTGCGCATCTCCGCCCTCGGCATCCCCGCGATGCTCGTCATCCTGGCGGTCACGGGAGTGCTGCGTGGCCTCCAGGACACGACCACGCCCCTCGTCGCCTCGGTCGTGGGCTTCGGCGCCAACATCGTGCTCAACCTCGTCTTCGTCTACGGGTTGCACTGGGGCATCGCCGGATCCGCGTGGGGCACCGTCATCGCCCAGACCGGCATGGGCCTCGCGCTCGTCACCGTGCTGCTCGTCAAGGCCCGAGCCCGGCAGGCCCGGCTGCGCCCGCACCCGGCGCGCGTCCTCGCAGCCGCGCGGACCGGCATACCCCTGCTCGTGCGCACCGTCGCCCTACGCGCGATCCTCATCGTCACGACGTGGGTCGCGGCCTCGCTCGGCGACGTGACCCTTGCGGCCCACCAGGTGGCGATGACGGTCTGGTCGTTCCTCGCCTTCGCGCTCGACGCCCTCGCGATCGCGGCGCAGGCCATCACCGGTCGCGCCCTCGGCGCCGGCGACCGGATGGCGGTTCGGGAGGCCATGGGCACGATGATCCGCTGGGGCGTGTGGGGTGGGCTGGCCCTCGGGCTCGTCATCGCCGGGCTCCACTCGGTCGTGCCGCCGCTCTTCACTCCGGACCCGGCCGTCCAGGAGGCGCTCGGCGCGGCCCTCGTCGTCGTCGGGCTCGGACAGGCGGTCGCGGGCTACGTCTTCGTCCTCGACGGCGTGCTCATCGGCGCGGGCGACGGCCGGTGGCTCGCGTGGGGCATGGTCGTCACGTTCGTCGCCTACCTGCCGCTCATCCTCGCGGTGCGCGCCGGGGGGCCCAGCGGCTCCGCGACCCGCGACGTCGTCGTGCTCTGGCTCGCCTTCACCGGGTTCATGGTCATCCGCGGCGTCCTGCTCGGTTGGCGGTCCCGCCGTGACGACTGGATGGTCGTCGGCGCCCGCTGAGCATCAGCCCGCCCGGACGGCGCCGGCCACGAGGAGCCCCGCGGAGGCCAGCGACAGCGCGGCCCGCACGTGGTTCATCGCGACCCAGCCCGGCGCATACCCCTGCCAGACCGCCGCGGCGGCGGCGGCGGAGCCGGCGTCCACCCGGCCGAGCGCGTCGTTGCGCGGCACGTGGTAGGCAGCGGTGACCCCGAGGGCGACGACGCCGGTGAGCGCCCCGGCCACGAGCAGCGCCCGAGCGCTGCCGCTCGAGCGGGCGAACGCCCAGCCGCAGACGGCGAGCGACCCGAGGCCCGAGACGACGAGGGGCACTGCGAGGCCGCGTGGCGCCGTGACGTTGATGGCCTGCATGGCGCGCACGGCGTCGCTCGCCGCCAACCGGTCGAGGCCCGGCATGACGAAGGTCGAGAAGCCGACGAAGACGCCCCCGAGCACGCCGGTGCCGAGGGCCGTCGCGAGGGTGACGGTGCGCATGAGAGTCGTGTCCATGTCTCCATGACACTGCGCCGGGGTGAGCAGGTGAATGTCCCTTCGGCTCATCAACCTCAGCGATCGTCTCATCGGCGTACCGTGGGGCGATGGACACCCTCAGCGCCGTCATGGACGGCCACCGGGCCCGCGGCGCCTCGCTGCTGCGGTGCGAGATGCGGGCGCCGTGGGCCCTGCGGATCGAGGACGAGGCCGCCCTCGGGCTCGTCGTCATGGTGGCGGGGACGGCTGAGCTGCTGCCCCAGCGGGGCGAGGCGATCGCCCTCGGCACCGGCGACCTCGCACTCGTCAAGGGCACCCACCCGTGGGTCTTCGCCGACGACGTCGCGACCGAGCCCGGTGTCGTCATCGAGCCCGGCAACGTCTGCCGGTCCCTGACGGGCGAGCACCTGGCCGTGTCGCTCGGGCTCGGCACACGCACGTGGGGCAACGCAGGTGACGAGCCGGGAGAGACGACCTTCCTCACGGCGTCGTGGGAGCTCGCGAGCCAGGTGACGGGCCGATTGCTCGACGCCCTGCCCGACGTGGCGGTCGTGCGTGCCGACGAGGCCGACCCGACCCTCTCGGGGCTGCTCGCCCGTGAGGTGCAGCGCGACCTCCCCGGCCAGGACGTCGTGCTCGACCGCCTCGTCGACCTCGTGCTCATCGAGGCCGTCCGCCAGTGGTTCTCGCGCGCCGAGGACTCGGCGCCCTCGTGGTGGCGGGCGGGGTCCGACCCGCTCGTGGGCCGCGCGCTCGCGGCGCTGCACGACGAGCCGGGGCACCCCTGGACCCTCGACGTCCTCGCCGCCCACGTCCACGTGTCGCGCGCGACCCTCTCGCGCCGGTTCACCGACCTCGTCGGCCAGTCACCGATGGCCTACCTCACCCACTGGCGGCTGGCCCGCGCCGCCGACCTGCTGCGCGCGGGCAGCCTCAGCGTCGAGCAGGTCGCGCACGCCGTGGGCTATGCCAACGCGTTCGCCTTCAGCGCCGCCTTCAAGCGTGAGCACGGGTCGGCGCCGCGCGCCTTCCGGTCGGCGCCCGTCGTCCCGGGAGCGTCGAGCCCCGTCCCCGGCTGACTTCCGGCGCCTCGGACGGCGCACGTATGCCGTCCCGCAGCGGTCCAGCGATCCCGACCGACGCGTGGGCACGGTCAGGGCCAACTGCTACGGGTTTCCCAGCGTTCTTTAAGGTCGGGCGCTCATAGTCGATGTCGTGAGTTGCTCCTGTGCGACTCGGTGATCTCCTCCCCCTGTCGGATCATCGGGTCAAGGGCACCCGCCCCTGCTGGTCGAGTTCGGCGACGTGACCAGCAGGGGCGGGTTTTTCTCGTTTCCGGGCCTGCTCGCGCGCCCCTCACATGGCGCCGTCGGCGACCTCGACATCGGACAGCAGGGCTTGCACCTCGGCCGTCGTCGGCATCGCCGTCGAGCACCCGAGCCTGCCGGCGACGAGAGCACCGGCGACGTTGGCGAAGTGCAGGACGCGCTCGAGGTCCCACCCCTCGAGCAGGCCGTGCACGAGCGCCCCACCGAACGCGTCGCCCGCACCGAGGCCGTTGACGACCCTCACGGGGAAGGCGCCGACCCTCACCTGCTCCGAGGGCGTCATGGCGAGCACGCCGCGTGGTCCCTGCGTGACGACGGCGAGCTCGACGCCCGCCGCCAGGAGCGCGCGGGCCGCCCCCTCGGGCTCGGTCTCCCCGGTCGCGACCTCGCACTCCTCGACGTTGCCGACGGCGACGGTCGCGTGACCCACGGCCTCGCGCACCCGACGACGGGCCTCGTCGGGGTCGCTCCAGAAGACGGGCCGGTAGTCGAGGTCGAGGACGGTGAGCGGCGCCCGGCCGCGCTCCTCCCAGGCAGCGTGGTGGGCCGCTCGACTCGGCTCCTGGCTGAGCCCGGTGACGGTGGACCAGTAGACCCGTGCCTCCCGGATCGCTTGCAGGGGAAGGGAGTCCGCCGTGATGAGAAGGTCTGGCGCGATCGGGTAGCGATAGAACCAGATCGGGAAGTGGTCAGGCGGGATCACCTCGCAGAAGGCGACCGGGGTCGGCGGCCCCGCGGTGATGGTCTGCACGTGAGCGTCGTCGACGCCGAGCTGCAGCAGCTCGCGGTGGACGAAGCGTCCGAAGGCGTCGTCGGCCGTGGCGCTGACGAGCGTGGCGCGCCGACCGTGGCGGGCCGCGGCGACCGTGACGTTGGCCGCGCTGCCGCCGAGGAACTTCTCGAAGGTGCGCACCTCGTCGAGCGTGACGCCGTGCTGGAGGGGGTAGAGGTCGACGCCCACCCGACCCATCGCGACGAGGTCGTAGACGGTCACGGGAGCCTCCCACCGGTGCCGGGCCCACGCCGGCGTCTGGACCTCCACGCTAGCGGCGATCAGGTCACGGAATGGTCACGGCTCTTGACCGATGCCCTCCGGCACCCCCATTCTCCTCGTGAGAGCGCTCTCACGGCCACGTCTCACGCACGGAGAGCGCTCCCACACCCACACTGGGGATGAGACCAAAGGAGCTCTCCATGACATCCCGTTCCACCCGGATCGGCGCGCACTCCGTGCGCTCTCGCCACGCCGTACTCGCCACCCTCACCGTCGGCCTGCTGGCCCTCTCGGCCTGCAGCTCGGGTTCGGGTGCCGACAGCCCCTCCACCGCGGCCGGCAGCACCGGCGGCGGCGGACCGGTCACCCTGACCCTCGCCACCTTCAACCAGTTCGGCTACGAGGAGCTCATCCCCGAGTTCGAGAAGTCGCACCCGAACATCAAGGTCACCCACAAGAAGGCCGCGACCTCCAACGAGGCCCGCGACAACTTCTTCACCCGCCTCTCGGCCGGCAGCGGCATGGCCGACGTCGAGGCCGTCGAGGTCGACTGGCTCCCGGAGATGCTCCAGTACTCCGACAAGTTCACCGACCTCAACTCCGCCGACGTCCAGGGCCGCTGGCTCGACTGGAAGGCCAAGGCCGCCACCGACGCCGAGGGCCACCTCATCGGCTACGGCACGGACTCCGGCCCCGAGGCGATCTGCTACCGCAGCGACCTCTTCAAGGCCGCCGGCCTGCCCAGCGACCGCGAGTCGGTCGCCAAGATGTTCGGCACCACGTGGGAGAGCTACTTCGCCGCCGGCAAGCAGTTCAAGGCCAAGTCGAAGGTCCCCTTCTTCGACAGCATCGGCGCCACCTACCAGGGCATGGTCAACCAGCTCGAGGCCGCCTACGAGAACCCGAGCGACGACGCGATCACCGCGACGGACAACGCCGCCGTCAAGAAGATCTACGACCAGGTCATCCAGGCCGGCATCACCGACGGTCTCTCCGCCAAGCTCCAGCAGTGGGGCGACGACTGGACCGCGAGCTACCAGAAGAACGGCTTCGCGACGATGCTCTGCCCCGGCTGGATGGTCGGAGTCATCGAGGGCAACGCCAAGGGCGTCAAGGGCTGGGACGTCGCCAACACCTTCCCGGGTGGCGGTGGCAACTGGGGCGGTTCGTACCTGACCGTGCCGAAGCAGAGCGCCCACCCGAAGGAGGCCCAGGAGCTCGCCGCGTGGCTGACCGCGCCCGAGCAGCAGATCAAGGCCTTCAAGAAGGTCGGTGCCTTCCCGAGCCAGAAGCAGGCCCTCGAGAGCCAGGACCTGCTCTCCTTCACGGTCGCCTCCTTCAACAACGCGCCGACCGGCCAGATCTTCGCCGACCGCGCCAAGGCCGTCACCATCACGCCGTACAAGGGCACCCACTACTTCGCGATCAACGACGCGATGCAGCAGGCCCTGACCCGCGTCGAGCAGGGCAGCTCCCCGCAGGAGTCGTGGGACAAGTGGGTCGGCGACGTCAAGGCCCTCGGCTGACCTGATCCCGCCGGTCGACGGGTCGAACGCCCGACCCGTCGACCAGCCGACCGCGGACGGCCCGGTGCACCCCTCACCGTTCACCCGGGCACCGGGCCGTCCGCCCTACCATCGGAAGCGCCATGACCGTTCAGTCCCCCACCCGCACGACGCAGCCGGACCCGCCCGGCGCCGCGGCGATCGTGCAGCGCACGCCCCTGCCGCCCCGCTCGGAATGGCGGCGCCGCCTGACGAAGCTCGACGAGAAGGGCGCGCCCTACGCATACGTCTCGCCGTTCTTCATCCTCTTCGGCATCGTCGGGCTCTTCCCGCTGCTCTACACGGCGTGGGTCTCGCTCCACAAGTGGAGCCTCATCGGGGGCCAGGGCGACTTCGTCGGGCTCAAGAACTACGCGGACGTCCTCGCGCAGCCCTACTTCTGGAACGCGCTGAAGAACACCGTCAGCATCTTCCTGCTCTCGAGCGTGCCGCAGGTCATCGCGGCCCTGCTCATCGCGGCCGCCCTCGACAGCGGGCTGCGGGCCCGCACGTTCTGGCGGATGGGGGTGCTGCTGCCCTACGTCGTGGCCCCCGTGGCCGTCGCCCTCATCTTCAGCGACCTCTTCGGCGACAAGTTCGGCCTCGTCAACCACCTGCTCGGCCTCGTCGGCATCGACCCGATCCAGTGGCACAAGGAGGTGCTGCCCAGCCACGTGGCCATCGCGACGATGGTCAACTTCCGGTGGACCGGCTACAACGCCCTGATCTTCCTCGCCGCCATGCAGGCCATCCCCCGCGACTACTACGAGGCGGCCATGATCGACGGCGCGGGCCGCGTCCGCACCTTCTTCTCGATCACCATCCCGCAGTTGCGCGCGACGATCATCTTCGTCGTCATCACCTCGACGATCGGCGGCCTGCAGATCTTCGACGAGCCGCGGATGTACGACCAGTACGGCCTCGGCGGCGCCGATCGCCAGTGGCAGACGCTGACCCTCTACCTCTACCAGCTCGGCTGGACGCAGAAGAACTTCGGCCGCGCGGCCGCCGTGGCGTGGATGCTCTTCCTCATCGTCATCGTCTTCGCGGTCGTCAACTTCCTCGTCACCCGCCGGATCGCCTCGAAGGGACAGCGATGACCGCCCCGACCCTGACCCCTGCACCCGTGGTCAAGCCCCGACGGGGCACGAAGCTCGTGCGCCGCACCCAGGCCAGCCCGACGGCATACGTCTTCCTCGCGATCGTCCTCGTCGGCTCGGCGTTCCCGCTCTGGTGGTCCTACGTCATCGGCAGCAAGGACTCCGCCGCCATCGTGCAGGACCCGTTCTCGTTCGTCCCCGGCGGGCACTTCCTCCAGAACGCGAGCACCGTCGTCACGACGATCCCGTTCTGGAAGGCCCTCGGCAACAGCATCCTCGTCAGCTCCACGGTGGCCGTGCTCGTCGTGCTCTTCTCGGCGATGGCCGGCTTCGCCTTCGCCAAGCTGCGCTTCCGGGGCCGCAACGGTCTGCTCGTCTTCGTCATCGCGACGATGGCCGTGCCGACCCAGCTCGGGATCGTGCCGCTCTTCATCGTCATGAGCAAGCTCGGCTGGATCGGCAGCCTCTGGGCCGTCATCCTGCCCAGCGCCGTCAGCGCGTTCGGCGTCTTCTGGATGACGCAGTACCTCCAGGAGGCGCTGCCCGACGAGCTCATCGAGGCCTCGCGCGTCGACGGCGCGTCGACGCTGCGGACGTTCTGGTCCATCGCGCTGCCTGCCGCCCGCCCGGGTGCGGCGATGCTCGGCCTGTTCACCTTCATCGCGACGTGGACGAACTTCTTCTGGCCGTTCATCATCCTCGACCCCGGCAACCCGACGCTGCCCGTCGCCCTGCAGCAGCTGCAGGCCGCCTACTTCGTCGACTACTCCCTCGTGCTCAACGGGGTCGTGCTCATGGCGCTGCCCCTCATCGTCCTGTTCGTCTTCGCCGGGAGGCAGCTCGTCTCCGGCATCATGCAAGGAGCCGTCAAGGGATGACCGCCCAGACGCGTACCCACCAGACCCTCATCACGCCGGGCACGACGCCCGCGACGAATCTCCTCGTCGCAGAAGGACGCCCGGTGCCGCAGGACTTCCTCCTCGGTGCCGCGACCGCGGCCTTCCAGATCGAGGGGGCCCGTCACGAGGACGGCCGCACCGACTCGATCTGGGACACCTTCTCGCACACCCCCGGCGCCGTCGTCGACGGTGACACCGGTGACGTCGCGTGCGACCACTACCACCGGTATGCCGCCGACGTGGACCTCATGAGGTCGCTCGGCCTGCAGTCCTACCGCTTCTCCACCTCGTGGGGACGCATCTGCCCCGACGGCGGACCGGTCAACGCGAAGGGGCTCGACTTCTACGAGCGGCTCGTCGACTCGCTCATCGAGTCGGGCATCGCGCCGTGGCTCACGCTCTACCACTGGGACCTGCCGCAGACCCTCGAGGACCGCGGCGGCTGGACCTCGCGCGAGACCGTCGACCGCTTCGTCGACTACGCGCTGGCCGTGCACGACCGGCTCGGCGACCGGGTGCGCACGTGGACGACCCTCAACGAGCCGTTCTGCTCGGCCTTCCTCGGCTACACCGCCGGCATGCACGCGCCGGGCCGCACCTCACCCGCCGACGGTCTCGCCGCCGCGCACCACCTCCTGCTCGGCCACGGCCGGGTCGTGCAGGAGCTGCGGGCCCGCGACGCCTCGCTCGAGCTGGGGCTGACCCTCAACTTCACCGTCGCCGACCCGCTCGACCCCTCGGACCCGCGAGACGTCGACGCCGCGCGCCGGGTCGACGCGCAGATGAACCGGATCTTCCTCGACCCGATCTTCCGCGGGCAGTATCCCGCCGACCTCCTCGAGGACGTCCGCCACCTGGGACTGACCGACCACGTCATGGACGGCGACCTCGAGGTGATCTCCACGCCCATCGACGTGCTGGGCGTCAACTACTACAACGGCGAGGCCATCGGCCACGAGGCGCCTGCCGACGCCCTCGACGACAGCGTCAACGGCGGCCGCACCACCCGATCGCCGTTCCCCGCCGCCGATGACGCCCACCGCCACCCGCGCGGGCTCCCCGTCACCGCGATGGACTGGGAGATCCAGCCCGAGGGGCTCACCCGCCTGCTCGTCCGGCTCCACGAGGAGTATGCCGGCCCGGCCGGGGTCGCCCTGCACGTGACGGAGAACGGCGCCGCCTTCGACGACGCCCCCGACGAGGACGGCTTCGTCGACGACCGCGGCCGGACGGCATACGTCCGCTCGCACCTGGGTGCGATCCTCGACGCCGTCGACGCGGGGGTCCCCGTGCGCGGCTACTTCTACTGGTCGCTGCTCGACAACTTCGAGTGGGCCTGGGGCTACGCCAAGCGCTTCGGTATCGTCCGAGTCGACTACGACACCCAGGTGCGCACGCCCAAGGCGAGCGCGCTCGACTTCGCCCGCATCATCTCGACGCGGAGGCTGCCCAGCCCGTGGGACGCCCCGGCCACGAGCGGTGACGGCGACGACCCTGCAGGAGAATCGACACCATGAGCGACGGGACGCTGGCCACCCCCGTCGGACGACCCACCCTCGAGGAGGTCGCCCGGGTGGCCGGCGTGTCCCGGGCCACGGTCTCGCGCGTCATCAACGGCTCGCCCCGGGTCAGCCCGGACGTGCTCGTCGTCGTCGAGAAGGCCATCGCCGAGCTCGACTACGTGCCCAACCGGGCCGCACGGTCACTCGTCGCCCGCGCGACGATGTCGATCGCGCTCGTCGTGCCCGAGGACACGCACCGCTTCTTCGGCGACCCCTACTTCGCCGACGTCGTCCAGGGCATCAGCGACCGGCTCGACGACAGCGACTACGTGCTCAACCTCCAGCTGACGCACCCGAGCTCGCCGTCGGAGAAGACGAAGCGCTACCTGCTCGGCGGCAACGTCGACGGCGCCATCGTCGTCTCGCACCACTCCGGCGACCACTTCCTCACCTCGCTCAGCCGGTCGCTGCCGGTGGTCTTCGGCGGCCGGCCGATCGGCGAGGCCAAGGACCGCGACTACTACATCGACGTCGACAACCGGCTCGGCGGCGTCCGGGGCACCCAGCACCTCATCGACCGGGGGCGCACCGCCATCGCGACGATCACCGGACCGGCCGACATGCCGGCCTCGGTCGACCGCGAGCAGGGCTGGCGCGACGCCCTCGCCGAGGCCGGGCTGTCCGACCACCGCCTGGCGCGTGGCGACTTCACCGAGGCCGGCGGCATCCGCGCCGCGCTCGCCCTCATCGACGAGCACCCCGATCTCGATGCGCTCTTCGTCGCGAGCGACCTCATGGCGAGCGGTGCGCTGCTCGCTCTCGACGAGCGCGGGCTGCGGGTGCCCGACGACGTCGCGATCGTCGGCTTCGACAACAGCAAGTACGCCACGCGCGGCAAGGTCGGGCTGACCACCGTGGCCCAGCCCGCCCAGGAGATGGGTGTCGTCATGGCCGACACGCTGCTGCGCCTGCTCGCGGGCGAGTCCCCGCCCCGGGTCACGACGCTCGACACCGAGCTGGTCGTCCGCGACTCGAGCTGACGGGCAGCGGAACCGGAATGCTTGGAACTGCTGTGCCCACCCTGACAACCTCCCGCGGCACGCGAGCGTCCTGATCTGCATCGGCTCGACGAGCGAGCCCACCAGACAGGGGATCCATCACATGTCCGTCACGCGTACCCTCACCGCCATCGCCCTCGCCACCGCGACGACCATCGGCACGACCGCCCTCGTCGTCGCTCCGGCGCACGCCGGGGGCGCACCCGATCTCGGCACCGTGGACGTCGACCGCCAGGCCCGCCTGCACGACGGCGTCGTCACCCTTCGAGGCACCTACACGTGCACCGTGCCCGACTCGCCGGCGCCCTCCGGTCCGGGGACGCTGGGCCTCGAGCTCGTGTCGCGGTCGGGGGCAGCCGCCACGACACCGCTCACGGTCTCGGTCCCGGTCACCTGCGACGGGACCGAGCGCAGCTGGACCGTCTCCACCGCCGCAGGTTCGCTGCGCCAGGGCCGGGCCTGGGTGCACGGCCACCTCGAGGTGCCCGATGCCGCCGGCAGCACGCCCTGGGAGCTCTTCGACACGACCGTCGCGGTGGTCGGCCGCCGCTGAAGGGCCCGCCTCGCCGGCGAACCGGCGGCACACCTCGGCGTCAGCGAGAGCTTGGGGTCAGCTGCTCAAGGAGCGCGGCGTGCGGTCGACGCGGGCGTGTGCGCGGCGCCGTTCGGGAGGTATGACGAAGGGCCGGGCTCCGCGTGTGCGGATCCCGGCCCTTCGACGTGTCAGACCTCGACGGTCAGGCGGGGACGACCTCGAACTTGAGGGTCGCCGCGACCTCGGGGTGCAGACGGACGGTCGCCTCGTAGGAGCCGAGCGTCTTGATGGCCTGCTTGACCTCGATCTTGCGCTTGTCGAGCTCCGGGCCACCGGCAGCCTTGACGG
>Ga0164306_10000674_pt1 | contig 14322 bp, 14 predicted proteins | sample Whisoiple_242_MG_FD_110213 | JGI IMG/M metagenome (GOLD analysis project Ga0164306, IMG submission 110213) | Soil microbial communities amended with fresh organic matter from upstate New York, USA - Whitman soil sample_242_MG | ecosystem: Environmental > Terrestrial > Soil > Unclassified >... | reverse complement strand
CTTCCACCGCCTGGAGATCCAGCACTTCTTCGAGGTCTACAAGGACCTGGAGCCCGGCAAGTCGGTCGAGGGCGCCCACTGGGTCGGCCGCGCCGAGGCCGAGGCCGAGATCGAGCGCTCCCGGCAGCGCGCGATCGACGCGGGGTACGACCAGCACTGACCCGAGCCGCCGCCCCGCGCGGGCGGCGCCCGGACGCACGACAGGGCCCCGGCGCGCAGCACGCGCGCCGGGGCCCTGTCGTGCGCCGCGGGTGCGGCGGGCGCGACGGGTCGGCCGGTCAGCCCACCCGGCCCGCGTAGGCCATCGAGTTCGTGTACCGCATGGCCGCGATCCGCACCGGCTTGCCCTCGCTGGGCGCCTCGAGGATCTGGCCGCCCCCGATGTAGAGGGCCACGTGGTAGACGCTGCTGGCGTCGTTCTTGTTCGTGCCCCAGAACACCAGGTCGCCCGGCTGCAGGTCGGCGTACGCGATCTTGGTCACCTGGCGGTACTGGTCGCGCGACGTGCGGTTCAGGCTGACGCCGGCCGCCTTCCACGCGCCCTGGGTGAGGCCGGAGCAGTCGTAGCCGTTGGGGCCCGTGCCGCCCCAGACGTACGGCAGGCCGAGCTTGGTCCGGGCCCACGCGATCGCGGTCTCCGCCTTGCTCGCGGACACGGGCGGCGGGGTCGTGACCGGCGGCGTCGTGACCGGCGGGGTGGTCACCGGCGGCGTCGTGACCGGCGGGGTGCTCGGCGTCGACGGGGTGGAGGGGGTCGACGGGGTGCTCGGCGTGCTCGGCGTCGAGGGGGTCGACGGCGCGGCGGACCCGCCGCCGGCGGCAGGGGCCGTGCCGCCGCCCGCGGCCGGCGTGCTCGCCGCCGGCGTGGTCCGCTCGGCCTGGGCCGCGGCCTCGGCGCGCGCCTGGCGCTCGGCGTCGATCTGGTCCTGGCGGGCCTGCTCGACCTCGGCGCTGGTGTTCCGCGCCACCGCGAGCTGCTGGATCAGGCCCGCGCGCTCGGTCTGCGCCGCGGCGACGGCCGCGTCGGCGTCGGACTGGGCCTGCTGGGCCGCGTCGAGCGCGTCCTGCGCGTCGGCGGCCGCGGTCTCCTGGGCGGCGGCGGCCTGGTCGGCCTTCGTCTTCAGCGTGGTCGCGACCTGCTCGGCCGCGAGGTAGCCCTGCACCGCCTGGTCGGCCTTGGAGCTGACGTGCGACAGCGCCTCGCTGCGGGCGACGACGTCCTCGAACCCGTCGGCGGACAGCAGGGCCTGCACCGTGTCCATGGAGCCGCCCGAGCGCGCTGCCTCGCGGGCGATCGCCACGAGCGTGGCCCGGGCCTCCGCGAACTGCTCCTGCGCCTGGTCGTACTGCTCGGACGCCTGGCTGGCCTGCTGCTGCGCGGAGGCCAGGTCCGCCTGGGCCTGCGCGTACGCCTCGCCGGCCTGCTGGACCGCGACCTGGCTGGTCTCGGCCTGCGTGCTGAGCTCGGCGAGCCGCACCTCGATGCCGGCGACGGCCGAGGACGCGGACGTCACCGCCCGTCGCGCGTCCCGCACGTCCTGGTCGCTCACGTCGGGGTCGGCCAGCGCCACCCCGCTCGCGGGCAGCAGCAGCACCGCCGCCGTGATCGCCGCGGCTGCACCTCGCGCCGCGCGCGCCCGTCCCGTGGTCCGCACCTGCTCGCCTCTCGTCGCCGTCCGCCACCCCCGCGCGCACCGCGTGCGCGCCCCGGGGCCGGCGAAAGTCCCTGCGCCCCGCTGAGGGACGCTACCGGTGAAAATCACAGAAGTGAACACGAGTCACACCGTTCACATGAGTCACATCGGCGTGGTTCGGGACGAACCGGACACCCGGGGCCACGAATCACCCGGGTGGCGGACCCCCGTGGCCCCCGACGTGCCGTTCCGCGCCCCCGGGCCGGCCCGCCGTGGACAGCGCGTCTCACATCGCGGGACGGCTGTTCCACGCCCCGGCGCGCGCTCCGTACTGTGAGCCGCATGTCCCGCCGAATGTGTCGCTGATCAGCGCACGCTCGGCTGTGCCCGCAGCCCCCCACGGGCCGCGGCCCCGGCGCCCCGCAGACGGCGGCACCCCGTCGCCCCCGGGTCGCCGCACACCGGCACCGGCCGCCCGGGACCCCTCCTGGCACGACGCGCGTGCGCACCGCCCACCACCCCGCACCGCCAGCCCCCACGCACCGCCAGGAGAGAGACGATGACCCAGCAGCAGTGGTCCTTCGAGACCCGCCAGATCCACGCCGGCCAGACCCCGGACAGCGCCACCGGCGCCCGCGCGCTGCCGATCTACCAGACGACGTCCTACGTGTTCCCGGACGCCGGCGTCGCCGCCGACCGGTTCGCGCTCAAGGACCTCGGCCCGATCTACACCCGGATCGGCAACCCCACGGTGCAGGCCGTCGAGGACCGGATCGCCTCGCTCGAGGGCGGCGTCGGCGCGCTGCTGCTCGCGTCCGGCCAGGCCGCGGAGACGTACGCGATCCTCAACATCGCCGAGGCCGGCAGCCACGTCGTCGCCAGCCCGAGCCTGTACGGCGGCACGTACAACCTGCTGCGCCACACGCTCCCCCGGTTCGGCATCGAGACGACGTTCGTCACCGACCCGCACGACCCGCAGGCGTGGCGCGACGCGGTCCGGCCGAACACCAAGGCGTTCTTCGCGGAGACCGTGCCCAACCCGAAGCAGGACGTCCTCGACATCGAGACCGTGGCCGGCGTCGCCCACGAGGCGGGCGTCCCGCTCGTCGTCGACAACACCGTCCCGACCCCGTACCTGATCCGGCCCCTCGAGTGGGGCGCCGACGTGGTCGTGCACTCGGCGACCAAGTACCTCGGCGGGCACGGCGCGGCCATCGGCGGCGTCATCGTCGACGGCGGCACGTTCGACTACGGCGCCGACCCCGAGAAGTACCCGTCGTTCAACACGCCCGACCCGTCCTACGACGGCCTCGTGTTCGCGCGGGACCTCGGGAAGGACGGCGCCTTCGGGGTCAACCTGTCCTACGTGCTGCGCGCGCGGGTGCAGCTGCTCCGCGACCTCGGCGCCGCGATCAGCCCGTTCAACGCGTTCCTCATCGCCCAGGGCCTCGAGACCCTGTCGCTGCGGGTCGAGCGGCACGTCGCCAACGCCCAGAAGGTCGCCGAGTGGCTCGAGGCCCGGGACGACGTCCTGTCGGTGACCTACGCCGGACTGCCGTCGCACCCGCAGTACGAGCTCGGCCGCAAGTACGGCCCGAACGGCACCGGCGCGGTCCTCGCGTTCGAGGTCGAGGGCGGGGCCGCCGCCGGCCAGGCGTTCGTCTCGGCCCTGGAGCTGCACTCCAACGTCGCGAACATCGGCGACGTCCGCTCCCTCGTCATCCACCCGGCGTCGACCACGCACAGCCAGCTCACGCCCGAGGAGCAGGCGCTGTCCGGCGTCACGCCCGGGCTGGTCCGGCTCTCGGTCGGCCTGGAGGGGATCGAGGACATCCTCGCCGACCTCGACGCCGGCTTCCGCGCCGCCAAGGGGGCCTGAGCCACCCCGTGCCCACCACCGGATCCACCCCGACGGGCGCCGTGACCCCCACGGCGCCCGTCGGCGCACCCACGTCAGGACGGCCCGTGCCCGACCGCACCACCCGCACCACCCCCGCCGGCGCGGGGGGTCCCACGGGCGACCACAGCGGCCGGCCGCTGCCGAGCACGCCGCCGCGCGCGTCCTCCGCCTGGCGCGAGGGCGACCCCGTCGGCCGGCGCCGGTTCGTCGACCTCGGCGCGCTCGACCTGGAGGCCGGCGGCCGGCTGCCCGACGTCCGGATGGCCTACGAGACCTGGGGCACGCCCGCCCCCGACGGCTCGAACGCGGTGCTCGTCCTGCACGCCCTCACCGGCGACTCGCACGTGACCGGCGACGCCGGCCCCGGGCACCCGACGCCCGGCTGGTGGTCGACGCTCGTCGGCCCCGGGGCGCCGATCGACACCGACCGCTGGTACGTCGTCGCGCCGAACGTGCTCGGCGGCTGCCAGGGCAGCACCGGTCCGGCGAGCACCGCCCCCGACGGGCGCCCGTGGGGCAGCCGGTTCCCGCAGCTGACCGTCCGCGACCAGGTCGCCGCCGAGCTGCGGCTCGCCGAGGCGCTCGGCATCGGGTCGTGGGCCCTGGTGGTCGGGGCGTCGATGGGCGGCCAGCGCGCGCTGGAGTGGGCGGTCACCGCGCCGCACCGCGTCCGCCGGCTCGCCGCGATCGCCACCTCCGCGCAGACCTCGGGCGACCAGATCGCGTCGTTCCACACCCAGCTCACGGCGCTGTCCGCCGACCCGCGGTTCCGCGGCGGCGACTACTACGACGCGCCCGACGGCGAGGGCCCGCACGTCGGCCTCGGGCTGGCCCGGCAGATCGCGCACCAGACGTACCGCAGCGCCGCCGAGCTCGACGCGCGGTTCGGCCGGATCCCGCAGGGCGGCGAGGAGCCGCTGGACGGCGGCCGGTTCGCGGTGCAGTCGTACCTCGACCACCACGGGGACAAGCTCGCGCGCCGGTTCGACGCCAACACCTACGCGGTGCTGACCCGGTCGATGATCACGCACGACCTGGGCCGGGACCGCGGGGGCGTCGAGGCGGCGCTCGCCACGGTCACGGCCGACACCCTCGTCGTCGCGGTGGACACGGACCGGCTGTTCCTGCCCGAGCAGTCGGCGCGGATCGCGGCGGGGGTGCCGGGGGCACGGCCGCTGCACACCCTGCGGACGCCCTACGGGCACGACGGGTTCCTCATCGAGCACGAGCAGCTCGGGCCGCTGGTGCGCGAGCACCTGGAGGGCTGAGGCCGGACGGCGCGCCGCCCGCGCGGCGGCGTCTGGCACGCTGGCCCCATGCAGACCGGGACCGGGGACGTGACCGCGCGCACCGAGGTGCTGCGCCGGCAGTGGGGCACGCTGCGCGACTGGGTGGGCGACGTGCTGGACGCCGACACGGCGCGCGCCGCGAGCGTGCTGGACGGCTGGAGCGTCGCCGAGCTCGTGGCGCACCTCGGCCGGGCCATGGACGCGCTCGCCGTGTGCGAGCCCGCGCCGGCCGGCACGGTGCCGCTCAGCCTCGCCGAGTACCTCGGCTCGTACGCGGGCCGGGCCGCCGACATCGACCGGGTCACGAAGGAGCTCGCGGCCGAGATCGCCGACGACCCCCTGCGGCACGTCGACGCCCTGGTCGAGCGGGCGCTCCGGCGGGCCGACGAGCTCGGGCCGGAGGACCGCGTGGTGCAGGCCCGCCGCGGCCCGGTGCTGCTGTCGACCATGCTGGCGTCCCGGATCACCGAGCTCGTGGTGCACGCCGACGACCTGCAGCGCTCGCTGGCCCGCGCGCGGGGCGCGGCGCCGGGGTCGCGCGCGGAGCTCGGCACCGGCGTCGGCCCGCTGCCGGGGGTACCCGGCGGGCTCGGGCCGGACGGCGGGCTCGGCGACGGGGTCACCTCGGCCGGGCCGCTCGACGGCGACGCGCTCGACCTCGTGGCGACCGAGCTGCTGCGCATCGTCCGGGCGCGCGGCGGCTGGGACCTCGACGTCGTGCAGCCGCTCACCTGGGTGCGGCTGGCGGCCGGGCGGGTGCCCTACGACGTCGACGTGCTGGCGGCGGCCCTCGCCCCGCGGTTCACGTCGGACTCGGTCCCGGACCTCGGCCGGATGCTCCCCCTCCTCTGACCCCCGGTCGCCCTCTCGACGGGGTCCCGGGGCGGCGCGGCGGGCGCGGGCTAGGGTCGGGAGCATGCTCGCCGCGATGGTCACCCGGTTCTCGCCCGACGACCCCCTGGCGGGCCTGACCGTCGGGGAGCACCCGGACCCGGGACCCCGCGAGCACTGGACCACCGTCGACGTGCGCGCGGCGGCCCTCAACCAGCACGACCTCTGGTCGCTGCGAGGCGTCGGCCTCGAGCCCGAGCAGCTGCCGATGGTGCTCGGCACCGACGGCGCCGGCGTCACCCCGGACGGCCGCGAGGTCGTGCTGCACGCGGTGGTCGGCGGCGCGTCCGGCCACGGCGTCGGGCCCGCCGAGCCGCGGTCGCTGCTGTCCGAGCGGTACCCCGGCACGATCGCCGAGCGCGTCGCGGTCCCCACGTGGAACCTCGTCGCCAAGCCGGCGGAGCTGTCGTTCGTCGAGGCGGCCTGCGTCCCGACCGCCTGGCTCACCGCCTACCGGATGCTGTTCGTGACCGGCCGCGCGCAGCCCGGCCAGCGGGTGCTCGTGCAGGGCGCGGGCGGCGGCGTCGCCACGGCCGCGATCCGGCTCGCCGCGGCGGCCGGCCTCGAGGTCTGGGTGACCAGCCGCGACGAGGGCCGGCGCGCGCGGGCGCTCGAGCTGGGCGCGGCCGGCGCGGTCGGGTCCGGCGAGCGGCTCCCGGTCCGGGTGGACCTGGTGGTCGAGACCGTCGGCGCCGCGACCTGGTCGCACTCGGTCCGCTCGGTGCGGCCGGGCGGCACGATCGTGGTCGCCGGCGCCACCACCGGGGACCCCGCCGCGATGGAGATCCAGCGGGTGTTCTTCCTGGAGATCGCGGTGCTCGGCGCGACCATGGGCACCCGGCAGGACCTGGAGCAGCTGCTCGCGTTCCTGGCCCGCACGGGCGTGCGCCCGGTCGTCGACTCGACGGTCCCGCTGGCCCGGGTCGGCGACGGCCTGGCACGCTTGGCGCGCGGCGAGCAGTTCGGCAAGGTCGTCGCCGAGGTCTGACGGGTCGACGGGTCGACGAGGGGGGCGCGATGGCCGGCCGGTGGCGCGAGGACGTCCTGGGCCCGGACTACCGCGTCCGGACGATCGACCTGGCGCCCGACGACGAGGGCGAGGTCGTCGCCAGCCTCGTCCGGTACGCCCCGCCCACGCCGGAGCCGCTGCGCCCGTCGCGCGCCGTGCTGTACGTGCACGGCTGGTCCGACTACTTCTTCCAGACCGGGCTCGCCGAGTTCTGGCACGCCCAGGGCGCCGCGTTCTACGCGCTCGACCTGCGCAAGTACGGCCGCAGCCTGCTGCCGCACCAGACCCCGGGCTACGTCGAGGACCTGCGCACCTACGACGAGGAGATCGAGGCCGCGCTCGACCAGGTGCACCGCGACCTCGGGCGGTTCGCGCGGGTGATGATCATGGGCCACTCCACGGGCGGGCTGATCGGCTCGCTCTGGGCGAACCGGCACCCGGGCCGGGTGCACGGGCTGGTGCTCAACTCCCCGTGGCTGGAGCTCCAGGGCGCCGCGCTCGTCCGGCACGTCAGCGCCCCCGCCGTGACCCGGCTGGCCCGGCTGCAGCCCAAGGCCCCGCTGCCGAACATCGACCCCGGGTTCTACGCGCGCACCCTGCGGGCGGCCGACGGCGGCGAGTGGACCTACGAGGACGCGTGGCGGCCGGTGCCGTCGTTCCCCGCGCGGGCCGGCTGGCTCGCCGCGATCCTCGCCGGGCACGCGGAGGTGGCCCGCGGGCTGCACATCCGGGTGCCCGTGCTCATGCTCGCCTCCGACCGGACCGTCATCAGCCCGCGGTGGAGCGAGGACATGCGGGCCGCGGACGTGGTGCTCGACGTCGAGCTGCTGGCCCGGCGCGCGGTGCAGCTCGGGCCGGTGGTGTCGGTGGTGCGGATCGCCGGCGGGCTGCACGACCTCACGCTGTCACCCGCGCCCGTGCGGGCGCGGCTGTACGCGGAGATCGCCCGCTGGACGGCGGCGTACGGCTGGTCCTGAGCCGGCCCCGGCGCCGGTCGCGCGCGGGGGCGTCCGGCGCCGCGCGTCAGGCGCCGACGGCCTCGCCGAGCGTCGGCCCGTCCTCGCCGAACCGCCACACCCGCCAGCCGTCGGCCGGCCGCTCCAGGTCGGCGGCCGCCGTCGCGGCGGTGCTCGGGTCGGCGTGCACGCTGCCGTCCTCGAGCTCGATCAGCCCGTCCACCCGCAGCGTCGCCACCAGGCGCTGGTTGCGGCGCACCCGGTGCCAGACGAGCTCCAGGTCGCGGCGCTCGGCGGCGGCGAGCGCCTCCAGCTCCGGCAGCGGGGCGTCGGCCGCCGCGTCGCCGTCGCGGGGGGCGGGGACGTCGTCGACGACCGGCGGGATCAGCGTGGTCTCGTCCGTGCGGGGCGCGGGGCGCGGCGCCGGCGCCGGGGCGGCGTGCCGGTGGTGCTCGGCGCCGTCGGGGTCGGCCGCGTCCGCGCGGACCACGGGCGTCGGGTCGGTCGGCGCGGCGCCGCGGTGCCCGCCGGAGGTCGCCGTGCGGGCCGCGGCCACCGGCACGGCGCCCGTGCGCGGACCCGGCTCGACGGCGCGGCGCTGGCCGGGGGTCGTGCGCAGCGGGGACACGTCGACGTAGCGGCGGCCGCCGGGGCCCTGGGTCACGCCCAGCCGCAGGACCTCGACGCCGCCGCCGGCCGTCACGTGGTCGACCGCCTCCAGCACGTCCTCGGCGACGTCCGCGCACACGACGACCAGCCGGGCGCCCGGGCGCACGGGGGCCTGCGACTGCAGCACCGGGGCGCGGTCGCGGAACACGGCGAGGTCCGCCTCGAAGGCCTCGGGGCCCCCGCGGTACATCCGGGCGAGGTCCGCGCGGCTCAGCCGGGCGGCGCCGCCCGCGTGCCGCAGGGCGCGGACCAGGCCGGTCTCGTCGAGCAGCTGCACGACCTCGACCACGACGGGGCGCGAGCCCGCGTCCAGCGCCAGCAGGTGCGGTCCGCCCGCGCCGCCCTCGCGCACCGTGAGGACCTGCTCGCCCAGGAGGTCCGACGCGTGCTCGGTCACCAGCGCGGACGAGTCGGCCTCGAACGCGTCGGCCCGGGGCCGCATCGGCTGGACCAGGGTCCCCTGGCCGCCGTCGAGCTCGAAGATCGCCATCAGAACGCTGCATCCCTTCCCGCGGCCCCCTGCCGGACCGCCCCACCGCGCCGCACGCGCCGCTGCTCGGCGCCCGGCACCGCCGGGCGCGCCACCCCGCGGAAGTCTTCCACCACCGGGGCCGCACGGGGTCCCGGTGCCGTCCATCTGCACGAGATGTCCACGCCGGCGCGCCCCGGCCGGCGGCCGGCCGCGCACGCCGTCACGCGGACAGGTGCTCCTCCAACCGCTCGACCTTGCCCGTCAGCTCGCCGGTGCGCCCCGGCCGGATGTCGGCCTTGAGCACGAGGCTCACGCGCCCGGCGTGCCGGCCGACGGCCTCGGACGCGCGCTTCACCACGTCCATGCACGCGTCCCAGTCGCCCTCGATCGTCGTGAACATCGCGTCGGTGCGGTGCGGCAGGCCGGACTCCCGGACCACGCGCACCGCGTCGGCGACGGCCTCGGTCACGGACTCACCCGCACCGAGCGGGGACACGGAGAACGCCACGAGCATGCGTCCCACCCTGGTGCACGCCCCCCGGCGGCGTCCAGCCCCCGGACGGGTGCGGGGCCGCGCGGACGGGTGCGGGCCCCGCGCACGGGCGGGTCGGCGCAGGTCCGCGGCGCTTCACCCGCAGGTCCGACCCATCCGGCCCGGCCCCGGCTCCGAACCCCCGGCAGCGCACGCCCCGTGCGCCACGTCAGCGGGGACGCACCCCGAGAGGAGAGATCACCATGGGCCAGTCTGCCAACCGCCTCGTCGGCGGGATCTTCGGCGCCGTCTACCTGCTCGTCGGGATCGCGGGCTTCTTCGTCAGCTCCGGCGCCGACTTCGCGGGCACCGAGGGCGGGACGCTGATCTTCTTCGAGGTCAACCCCCTGCACAACATCGTGCACCTGGCGATCGGCGCCGCCCTGCTGGGCGCCGCGCTGGCGTCCGTGAAGGCCGCGCGCGGCGCGAACACCACCGTCGGCGCCGTCTACCTGCTGGTCGGCCTGCTCGGCCTGTTCCTGGTCGGCTCGTCGGCGAACATCCTCGCCCTGAACGGCGCGGACAACGTGCTGCACTTCGCCAGCGCGATCCTGCTGCTCGGCGTCGGCCTGGGCGCCGACCGCGCCGCCACCGCCCCGGCCGCGGCGCGCCGGGCGTGAGCGGGTCGCTCGCCGGCCGCGCGCCCGGGCCGGCGCGGGGGCTGCTCGGCGGCCGCGCGCACGCCCCGGCCCGGCCGGCGGGCGGCGCCGTCCCGGCGGCGGGCGTGCGGGCGCCCGCCGCCGCGGGGGTGGGCGGTGCGGCGCCCGCCGCCCAGGGCCGGCTGGCCGCCGAGGCCTCGGCGGCGGTCGAGGGCGTCGGCGCCGGCACGGCCGACGAGGGCGCGCTCCAGGCCCTCACCCGGCAGTGGTCGTCGCTGGCCGCGCTCGGCCTCGGTCTCGTCGCCTGCGGCGTCGGCGCCGGCCACCTCGAGCACCACCTGCCCGTCGGCGTCGCCCTGGCGGCGCTCGGGCTCGTGGCGATCGGCTGGGGCGTGCTCGCCCTGCGCGGCCCGGCCCCCGCGCCCCGCGTCGCCGCCGGCGTCGCGCTGGCGTCCGGGCCGGCCGTGCTGCTCAGCGCGCCGCTGACCGGGACGGCCACGACGGCCGCCGAGGCCGCCGCGCTGGTGCTGGGGCTGGCGGCGGGCGTGCTGCTCGCGCTCGGGCTGCGCGCCGCGGGCGCCCCGGGGCCGCGCCGCCGCGCCCCCGGCGGTGCGGGGCAGGCGGGCACCCTGGCGGCCGGGGCCCTGCTGGTGGCCCTGGTGACCGTGCCGGGGCTCGCCGCGACCGAGGCGGGCGCCCACGCGGTGCCCCACGGCTCGCACGGCCTCCCGGCCGAGACGGGCCACGCGGGCCACTAGTCGAGCACCCGCCGGGCCCGTGGTCCGGCGTGCCGGGCCGCGAGGTCGGGCACCCCGCCGGGCCGCGAGGCCCGGCCCCACGACCGCCGCGCGGCGTCGGCAGGGACGGCTCCCCCGGCGCCGCGCGGCTCTGCGCGCGCCCGCGCCGCCCGGTCGCCGGGCGCGCTCCGGCGCACGCGCGCAGCGGCCGCGCAGCACCCCGCGAACGCCGGAGGCCCGGCACCCCCTCAGGGGTGCCGGGCCTCCGCGTACCGGGTGAGGTGGCTCAGGCCGCCTCGTCCTCCGAGGTGAGGTTCCGGGTCTTGTTCTGGTCGACCAGGATGCCGGGGCCGTTCGTGGTCGAGACGGTCGCCTTGGTGATGTAGCGGCCCTTCGACGCGGACGGCTTGAGACGCAGGATCTCCTCGAGCGCCGCGGCGTAGTTCTCCACCAGCTGGGTGTCCGAGAAGGACGTCTTGCCGATGATGAAGTGCAGGTTCGCGTGCTTGTCGACGCGGAACTCGATCTTGCCGCCCTTGATGTCGGCGACGGCCTTCGCGACGTCCATGGTCACGGTGCCGGTCTTCGGGTTCGGCATGAGGCCACGCGGGCCGAGCACCTTGCCGAGCCGGCCGACCTTGCCCATGAGGTCCGGGGTCGCGACTGCGGAGTCGAAGTCGGTGTAGCCCGCCGCGACCTTCTCGATCAGCTCGTCGCCGCCGACCTCGTCCGCACCGGCGGCGCGGGCCTGCTCGGCGCGCTCGCCGTTCGCGAACACGATGACGCGGGCGGTCTTGCCGGTGCCGTGCGGCAGGTTGACCGTGCCGCGGACCATCTGGTCCGCCTTGCGCGGGTCGACGCCCAGGCGCATCGCGATCTCGACGGTCGCGTCGTACGAGGTGGTCGACGTGGCCTGCGCGAGACGGATCGCCTGCAGCGGGTTGTAGGTGGTGCCGGCCTCGATCTTCTCGGCCGCGGCGCGGTACGCCTTGCTGTGCTTCGCCATCTGCTCTCTCTCCTTCAGCAGTCGTGGTCGTCGGGCCGCACAGGGCCCTGCCACTGGGTCGCCCGCCCCGGAGGTCCCGGGGCGGGCGGTGGATCAGTCGGTCGGGGGGATCAGCCCTCGACCTTGATGCCCATCGAGCGCGCGGTGCCGGCGATGATCTTCTCGGCGGCGGCGAGGTCGTTGGCGTTGAGGTCCTCGAGCTTGGTCGAGGCGATCTCGCGGACCTGGTCCGCGGTCAGCGTCGCGACCTTGACCGTGTGCGGCGTGGGCGAGCCCTTCGCGACACCGGCGGCCTTCTTGATGAGCTCGGCGGCCGGCGGGGTCTTCGTGATGAAGGTGAAGGAACGGTCCTCGTAGACCGTGATCTCCACCGGGATCACGTTGCCGCGCTGCGACTCGGTGGCCGCGTTGTAGGCCTTGCAGAACTCCATGATGTTGACGCCGTGCTGACCCAGCGCCGGACCGATCGGCGGGGCGGGGGTCGCCGCACCGGCGTTGATCTGGAGCTTGATGAGGCCGGTGACCTTCTTCTTCGGGGGCATGAGCCACCCTTTCTTCTCTCGTGGGCCGACGCCGTGGGCGATGACCCGGTTGCAGTGCTGCGTCCGCGCGCGCCCCGCGTGGTGCGGGGCGGGCGGGTCAGATCTTGGCGACCTGGCTGAACGACAGCTCGACCGGGGTCTCCCGGCCGAAGATGGAGACGAGGACCTTGAGCTTCTGGTTCTCGGGGCTGATCTCGGAGATCGTGGCCGGCAGCGTGTCGAACGGGCCGTCGGTGACGGTGACCGACTCGCCGACGGTGAAGTCGACCTCGATCGGGGCGGCGGCCTTCTGCTGCGGGGCGGCGGCCGGGGCCTTCGCCTCGATCGTCGGCGCCAGCATCGAGAACACCTCGTCGAGGGTCAGCGGCACCGGCTGGTGGGTGTGGCCGACGAAGCCCGTGACGCCCGGGGTGTGCCGGACGGCGCCCCACGACTCGTCGGTGAGGTCCATGCGCACGAGGACGTAGCCGGGGATCCGGACGCGGCGCACGACCTTGCGCTGCGCGTTCTTGATCTCGACGACCTCCTCCATGGGGACCTCCACCTGGAAGATGAAGTCCTCCATGTTGAGGCTCTGGATGCGGTTCTCGAGGTTCGTCTTCACGCGGTTCTCGTAGCCCGCGTAGGAGTGGATGACGTACCAGTCGCCGAACTGCGACTTCAGCTGCGCCTTGAACGCGGCGACCGGGTCCTCGTCGACGTCGACCTCGTCGGCGGCGTCGTCGTCGGCGACCTCGTCGGTCTCCTCGGCCTCGACCTCGGTCGTCTCGTCGGCGTCGGCGTCGACCGCGTCCGCGGGCTCGCCGGCGGCCGGGGCCTCGACCGCCTCGACCGACGCCAGGGCGTCGTCGAGCTCGGACTCGGCGGCACCCAGACCGGGCTCCTGCGATTCCTGCGACACGGGCGAACCTGCTTTCTGCTGCGGAAGGTGGTGCTGAGGGGACGTGCGCCCCGCGGGGGCGCCGCGGGCGCTCAGCCCCCGAAGATCCAGAACGTGGCCTTGCCGATGCCGAAGTCCACGATCGTCACGAACGCCATCACGACGGCCACGAAGACCAGCACGACGCCGGTGTAGGTCACCAGCTCGTTGCGGGTGGGGCGGACGACCTTCTTGAGCTCCGCCACGACCTGGCGGACGAACAGGGCGATGCGGGCGAACAGGCCGCGCTTCTTCTCCGGGCGGGCGGCCTTGTCGCCGCCGGTCCGCTCCGCGGGCTCGCCCGCGTCGGACGCCGCCACGGGTGCCGAGTCGCTCACCTGATCGATTCCCCTACGTCTCGCGACGCCGGCCGTCGCCGGGCGCCTCATGTCGTCCGGCGGCCGCGCCCCGGGAGGTCCCCGGGTGGGCCGCGCGGTCCGTGACCACACGCGCAGGGCAGGCGAGACTCGAACTCGCAACCGCCGGTTTTGGAGACCGGTGCGCTACCAATTGCGCCACTACCCTACGGCGGCGGCGTCCTGGTGAGCGTCCCTCGCGGGCGCGGCTCATCATGGTGGACGTCAACCACCGAGGGACCACTGTACGCGACGCGCGGGCCGGGGTCGAACCGCCCCGGGGCGCCGCCGCTGTGACGCGCGCCGCCGCGGACGCCCGCTGCGCCGGCGCCGCCCCGTCTGCGAGGATGGCGCCGTGAGCGCGCCAGCCCCTCAGCCCGCCCCGTCCGCGTCGACCCGCCGCGTGTCCGCGCGCGTCGGAGGCATCGCCGAGTCCGCCACGCTGGCGGTCGACGCGAAGGCCAAGGCCCTGAAGGCCGCCGGGCGGCCGGTGATCGGCTTCGGCGCCGGCGAGCCCGACTTCCCGACGCCCGACTACATCGTCGAGGCCGCGGTCGCCGCCGCGCGCAACCCCGCGAACCACCGCTACTCCCCCGCCGGCGGCCTGCCCGCGCTCAAGGAGGCGATCGCGGCCAAGACGCGGCGCGACTCCGGGTACGAGGTCTCCCCCGCCGACGTCCTCGTGACCAACGGCGGCAAGCAGGCCGTCTACCAGGCGTTCGCGACGCTGCTCGACCCGGGCGACGAGGTGCTGCTGCCCGGGCCGTACTGGACCACCTACCCCGAGGCGATCCGGCTGGCCGGCGGCGTG
>Ga0164306_10000673_pt1 | contig 14325 bp, 13 predicted proteins | sample Whisoiple_242_MG_FD_110213 | JGI IMG/M metagenome (GOLD analysis project Ga0164306, IMG submission 110213) | Soil microbial communities amended with fresh organic matter from upstate New York, USA - Whitman soil sample_242_MG | ecosystem: Environmental > Terrestrial > Soil > Unclassified >... | reverse complement strand
GTCTTTGAGGCACTCGGTCTTCGGCGGGCCGCCCGGGATGTCGGCGTAGCGCGGATCGTCGTCCTGGCTGTACTCGCTGCCGGGCTCGATCGGTGGCGGCGGCGTGTCATAGCTTCGCCGCCAGGCCATGAACTGCTCCTCGCCGTAGCGCTCCTTGGTCTCGGCCTTGTTCAGGCCTTGCAGCGCCCCGTAGTGCCGCTCGTTGAGCCGCCAGTCGCGGTGCACGGGTATCCAGTGCCGGTCGGCCGTGTCCAGCGCCAGGTTCGCGGTGGTGATCGCCCGCCGCAGCAGCGACGTGTACAGCACGTCGGGCTGGGTTTCCAGCTCCTTGATCAGCTCGCCGGCCCGGACAGCCTCGGCTCTGCCCTTCTCGATGAGGGCCGCGTCGACCAAACAGGAAAACAGGTTCAGCGCGTTCCATTCGCTTTCGCCGTGGCGCAGCAGGATCAGCGTGGAATCTCCCATGGCTGAGAGACTATCCCGAGGCCGTCGCGTCGGCTCCGTTGTTGCCCTCGTCGTCGATCAGGTGCTCGAAGGCCTGCAGGTTCTTCAGCGATTCACCGCGCGACACCCGCCACTCCCACTCTTTCTGGATCGAGGTCCGAAAACCCAACTCCAGCAACGTGTTGAAGTCATTGTCGACGGCCTCGAGCACCTGACCCAAGACACGGTCGATCTCGTCGGGCGTGACCGAGTGCAACGCCATCCGGCCGATCAGATAGATGTCTCCGACGTTGTCGAGGGTGTAGGCGACGCCGTAGAGCCTGCGGTTGCGCTTGAGCAGGAAGCGGTACACGCCTTCGAAGTTCTCGTCGGGCTTGCGGCAGACGAATGCCTCGACCCGCACCGAATGCTCGCCGATGGACAGGATCGTGTTGGTCTTCAGCCGCCGCTCACCGGGCAGTTCGACGATGATGCCCGGCAGCCCGCCGTGTGCGCCTTCGTGCCGCGTGAAGACCAGGCCGCTCTCGTTGCAGGCGTCCTCGATGACCTGCTGCGCGCTGCGACTCATGCCCGCACGCCCCGTCGCATCGAGAATCGGCGTCCCGTGCGGCGCGTGCCAACGTCTTGGGGGCGATGGCGTGCGCGGTAGTCGCTCATTGCCCTTCCATAGCTGGCGAGCAGCCCGTCGACGGTGTGCGCCCAGGAGAAGGTCGCAGCGTGCTCGACGGCTGCAGTACGCATCGTGTCTGGCCCGCGCTGCAGCAGGTCGCCGATCGCCTGTGCCCAGTCGTCGACGTAGTGGCTTGCCACCAGCGTGCCGGTGACGCCGTCGCGCACCGCCACGGGAAGGCCTCCGACGGCCGCGGCGACCACCGGCGTGCCACAGGCCTGCGCTTCGACGGCCACGAGGCCGAACGACTCCGAGTAGCTCGGCACCGCGACCAGGTCGGCGGCACGGTACACATTGACGAGTTGTTCTCGTGATTGCGGAGGCAGGAACGTCACCCGGGCTGCGATACCCAGTTCGTCGGCCAGTCGAACCAGCGTGTCGGGGGCGGCAAGGCCCGTTCCGGACGGACCGCCTGCCACCAGCACGCGCAGCCGGGGAAACTGTTCGGTGAGCCGGGCGGCCGCCCGCAGCAGCACGTCGGGCGCCTTGAGCGGCTGGATGCGGCCGACGAAGGCCAGGATGAGCTCGTCGTGCTCGAGTCCGAGAACGTCGCGCGCCGCCAGCTTGTCGCCGGGTGTGAAGGTCTGCAGATCCACACCGGGGTGCACGACGTCGATGCGATCAGGATCGGCATGGTGGAGTGAAACCAGTTGCTGCGCTTCGTGTTCGGTGTTCACGATCAACCGGTCCGCTTCGTCGACGACCTGTTGTTCACCGATCGCACGCAGCGGCGGCTCCGGTGCGTCACCGTTGGCCAGCGCGGCGTTCTTGACCGCCGCGAGGGTGTGCGCGGTGTGCACGAGCGGCACCGCCCACCGATCGCGTGCCAGCCAGCCCACCTGACCCGACAGCCAGTAGTGCGAGTGCACGACGTCGTAGTAGCCGGGCTCGTGGGTGGCTTCGGCGCGCAGCACGCCCGCGGTGAACGCGCACAGTTGGGTCGGCAGGTCGTATTTGTCCAGGCCCTCGAACGGACCGGCGACCACGTTGCGCACCAGGACCCCCGGCGCCACCCGCACCGTCGGCTGATCGGCCGATGACGTCGCCCTGGTGAAGATCTCCACCTCGACGCCGCGGCGGGCCATCTGCAGGGCGCTCTGCAGCACGTAGACGTTCATGCCGCCGGCATCGCCGGTGCCGGGCTGCGCCAACGGGGAGGTGTGCACCGACAACACGGCGACTCTGCGGGGCTGATCCGTCGCTGGGCGCACACAGACATGTCTACACCGTGCTCAGCGACGGTCCTCGCCGAGTTCCAGTCCGAACAACGCATCCCAGAATGCGTCGTCCGACGGATATTGCAGAGCCGCCGCCTCCTCTCGCAGCGCCAAGGCCCGCTGGTAGATCCGGTACTCGGTGGCGCGCGGCATCGACGCCGGTCGATATTGACCCCGCCTCGACCGTCTGACTCTGCCGTGGGCGATCTCATATCGCAGCGCGTCCGACACCGTCTTCGACGCTCGGCCGGCGACCTCGAATCCGTCGTAATCGAGCATGTCGATCAGGTCGGCGACGGTCGTTCTGCCGTGCTGAAACAGGTGAAGAGTGAGCACACAGCGCAGTTCGTAGCCGCGCAGCCGCCTTCTGCTGGTCATGACCGGACCGTGCCAGCTCAGGCCGACATCACATGCGGCCTCAACCCGGACTCGTCCGGTGACATGTGGATGGTCTCGGGCTGCCCGCCTTGGGGCGACAAAGTCGTCAGCCGTTAGCTCGTCTCAGTTCGAACGACATTGTCGCTCAGAGGCGGGCAGCGCGGCACGTGCTCCGACGATCGCCGCCCCGGCCGAAAGGACGCGGAATCAGGGCGGCGCCTCAGGCGCTGCGGGCAAGCGCACGCCGCATCGCGCCGATCGGATCGGCGTAGATGCCGCCAAGCGACACCACGCCCGCACCCGCCTCCTGCACTCGGTTGCCGAACGACGTCACCCGGATATCGCGGGCGGGCAGCACCGAGCGCTGCCGGTATGCGTCCTCGACCAGGCTCATGCCCTCGGGATACTCGGTGAACGCCTGGCCGCCGACCACCAGGTCGTCGGGGTTGAGCATGTCGCGCAGCAGTGCAACCGCCTGTCCGAGCACCCTCGCCCGCTCGGCCAGCAAGGCGCGGGCCTGCTCATCGCCCTGCCTGGCCGCCCGCAGCACGGCCGCCATCGTCGACGCCGGACCCTCTGCGGGGATCACCCGGTGCTTGCGTGCGGCGATGAGAACCGCCTCGTCGCTGACCGTCGACTCCAGCTGCCCGGTTCCGCCAAGTAGGTCCGATTGGGCGGGCAAGCCGGCGATGGTTCCCGGGCCGCTCGCAGGCGAATGCACCTTGCCGCCGATCGAGAGCGCGTAGCCGACAGTTTCGCGGGCGTACACATACAGGCTCGTCGCCGGATGCGACGGCCGGCGCGTACCCAGCAGCAGTTCGGCGCCCGCCATGGCGTCGACGTGCGACGCGACCGACACCGGAAGGCCGAGGGTTTCGGCGATGACGGGCCCGACGGGCGCGTCCGACCAGCCGAGCCGCGGGTGGTCGAGGTAGCCGGTCGTGCTGTCGATGACGCCGCCCGCGGTGACGCCGACCCACAGCGCGCGGCGCCGGTGCCAGCGACTCAGGTAGCGACGCGCGCTGCCGGCCAGCGACGCGAGCGCGGCCGTCTGTGCGCCACGCGGCGTCGGCGTCTCGACGACGTCGAGCGTGCGGCCGAACAGGTCGGTCGCCACGATGCTCGTGGTCCGCGCGCCGATATGGATGCCGAGCGTCAGGAAGGGCTCGTGGTTGACCTCGACCGGTACCCGGGGCCTGCCGATGGCGCCGGACACCGCGAGGTCGGCGCGTTCCCTGAGCACGCCCGCATCCAGCAGCGCGGTGACCTGACGGTTCACCGTCGCGATCGACAGCTGCGTGACCTTGGCGATGACATCACGGGCGATGGGCCCACGCGACCTGGCGGCGTTGAACACCGATGCGGCCGCGGCGTCGGCCACGTGTAGCGACGGCGCGACGATGTGATGACGCGACAGCAGGGCGCGCTTGGTGTGGGCGGTGGGAGCTTGGCGGAGAGCGGTGGTGCGCACAGAATGTCCTCTGAAGTAGTCGGCTGGTGGGGCGGTGCCACACCTGGCGACTCAGTAGGACAGTGAGATTGTCCGGACTCGGGTCAGGCGCGGCGGATTGCGCGGCGACAACAACAACAACACGCGCGGCGTGCGCCGATTGCCTGACTACTGCGGGTCACGCCGTGAACTTAGCACAGCCAACTAGTGCTCTGCCCAGTGACGTCGGCCACTATCGGGGGAAGTGCACCGTCTGCGTCGAGAACAACTTGTGCGGCTTGCTGATGAAATTCGCGGCCTCGACGACGGCCATCCATGTCGGGATGAGGTCGGAGTCGCCGTACACGAAGCGGCACGCCGATTCGAGGGTGTGACCGGCGACCTGCAGACGGAAATTGAGGCCAGGCTGAATCAACACGGTGCCCGGTGAGGGCTCGGTGGCCGGGTCCATTTCGTTCGCGAACGCGATCACGATCGCGAGATGTTCGTCGCCGTACCACCTGCCTGCCAGCACCGCGAAGCTCTCGCCGTCCACCACCGTGTGGTGCCCAACATCGCCGAGATCCGGAATGAGCAGCCATGCGCCGGGCTCGATCGGCTGCTGGGCCACGCCACTGGCGACCTCCCAGATCAGCTGGATCTTGGAGTCCTGTGTTCCGTAGTAGTGCTGGGTGACCTGTGCGCGGGTGGCCGGGGTGTCGTCGGTGGTCCACAGGTGCCGACGCGTCACGAACGGAACCAGCAGCTCCTGCCCGACGAGGATCAGGTCGGGGTTGGCGAGGTTGTTCATCCTGGCGATCACCGGATACAGCTCGCCGTCGCCGTACTCGCGTGCGGCGATGCCGAACAGGGTGTCACCGAGTGCGACGGTGTAGTTCTTCATGTCGTTGCCTTTCGAAGTGCTGGGGGGACGGCCCAAAGCCTTCGCCGGCAGGTGGCACGGCACACGAGTAGGCGACTACTCGATTTCGTAGAGTTGGTGCCATGTCAACGCCCGATTCCGACCGCCGGGTCGCGGTGGTCACAGGTGCCAGCGCCGGCATCGGCGAAGCCACCGCCAGAACGCTTGCCGCGCAGGGCTTTCACGTGGTGTGCGTGGCCCGCCGCGAGGAACCGATCACAAAGCTCGCCGCGGAGATCGGCGGCAGCGCCGTCGTCACCGACGTCACCGACGAACGTGCGGTGGCGGCGCTTGCCGACGGGCTGGACCGCGTCGACGTGGTGGTGAACAACGCAGGCGGCGCCCGAGGCCTCGAGCCGGTGGCCGACGCGAACGTCGAGCACTGGCGGTGGATGTGGGAGTCCAACGTGCTCGGCACGTTGTACGTGACGCGCGCTCTGCTGCCCAAACTCATCGAATCCGGCGACGGGCTGATCATCACCGTGACGTCGATTGCGGCGCTGGAGATCTACGACGGCGGGTCCGGCTACACCGCGGCCAAACACGCGCAGGGCGTGTTGCACCGCACGCTGCGCAGCGAGTTGATCGGAAAGCCCGTTCGGCTCAGCGAGGTAGCGCCCGGCATGGTCAAGACGGACTTCTCGTTGCGCCGCTTCGACGGCGACGAGGAGCGCGCCGACGCCGTCTACAAGGGCGTCACCCCGTTGCTGGCCGAGGACATCGCCGAGGTGATCGGCTTCGTCGCCAGCCGGCCGTCGCACGTCGACCTCGACCTGATCGTGGTCAGGCCGCGCGATCAGGTCACCGGAGCAACCGGGTCCCGCTTCAACCGACGCGACACGGAGTAACCGAATAGTCAGACCGCGACGACCCGCCTGCGTCAAGATCACCAGGTGAGACGAACCCTTGCCGCCGCGATGGCCGCGAGCGCAACCGGAGCCTTGGCGCTCGGAGCGGTGATGCAGGCCGACGCCGCCACGTACTACTACGCAGGCGGAACGCGGCAGTCCGGACAGCCGTCGCAGACCTCCGCGACCGAGTGGCAGGCTTTCCTGGGCCAGGATCACGTACCCCCTGCGTACACCGTTCAGTACCCGCGTGACCTCGCGCCGCTGATCGGCGACAAGACCCTTGACGACTCCGTCGCCGACGGAATGACCAACGCGCTGGCGTTGATCGACGAGCACGACGACGGGCAGGGCATCACACTCGTCGGCGTCAGCCAGGGCGCCGTCGTGATGGCCGAGACCAAGCAGGCCCTCATCGCCGATGGCTTCGCCCCTGCCAAGATCACCGTTCTCACCTTCGGTGATCCCACCAACCCCGACGGCGGCTTCCTGGCCAAGCTGGATCGGTGGAACATCGCCATCCCCGGATACGCGCCGGTGACGCACATCCCCGGTCAGGGGACGTATCAAACGGTCGCCATCGAGTACGACCTGATCGCCGACTCGCCCGACAACCTGAACCCGGTGTCGTGGGCCAACGCGGCGATGGGCGCGGTGTACGACCATCCGAGTTATTCCAAGGCACTCCTCGAGCAGGCGGCCGCCGAAGGCCGAGTCGTGAGCAACAGCGAGGAGTGGGTCGACGTTTCCGATGGCGGACAGATCGCCGACCACGCGGAAGCGTCCTACCAACACAACTTGATCAAGCAGAAGAACCTGCCGATCACCCGACCGATTCGCGAATTCGGCACGGCGGTCGCCGACGACACGGGCGACGTGGCCGTCAACAAGCTCGTGGATCAGCTCGACAACGTGTTGCGGCCGATCGTGGACGCCGGCTACGACGGCGGTGAGCCCGGCGGGACCCGCCATGTGGGCGCGACCACCACCCACTACCAGGACGACGACGGAAATCCGGTCGCCAATCCCAGCGCCAGCCGGTCGACGTCCGAAAAACCTAACAGGCCGGTGCGGTACGTCGTCAAAAAGGTCAGCGACACCATCAGGAAGGTGGCCGACAGGTTGACCCCGAAGGTCAACCAGCAGTAGCGATTAGCCGCCCGGCGGGCGGCCGTTGACCGGCTGCGGCGCATCGGTCGGGGTGGCGGGCGCAGTGCTCGGGATCCCGGTCGGGGGCGGCTGCGATGACAGCGCCGACATCGTCACCCACTCGTCCCATGGCACCGCCCAGTCCCAGATGTCGCCGTCGGCGTAGGAAAGGTCGATCGAGGTTCCTGTCACCTCGACAGGGTCGCCGTAGATCGCGCTGCCGAAGTACTGCTGGGCGTTTTCCAGGTTGAGGTTGATGCAGCCGTTAGTGACGTTGGTATTACCTTGCGCCCCAATGCTGTTGGGGTTGCAATGGATGAACTCGCCGTTGTTGGAGATACGCACGGCGAAGCGCTCGTGCACATTGCTGTAGCCGGCAGCCGGGTTGCTCATGTAGAAGTCTTCGTACTTCTCGCTGACCACGTGCACGCCGCTGCGGGTGATGTTGCGCGGCAGGTCACCTTCACCGTAGCTGCACGGGAAGTCCATGATGACGCCCTCGTCGGTGATCACCTGGATGCGGTGCGAGCTGGCTTCGGCCTTGACGACCTGGCGGCGCCCGATCGCGAAGTTCAGCGAGATGTCCTGTGCGCCAAAGGCATCGTCGCCGAACTTCACCCCGTAGATTCTTGCCTCCACGTTCACCGTGGCGCCCGCAGGGTAGTAGTCCTTGGTGCGGTAGTGCACCCGCGAACCGGCGGCCTCGTCGGGCAGCCATGCCCAGCTGCCCTCGACCGGCGGCTCGGTGGTCACCTTCAGCGCCTTCTCCACGGTGGCCTTGTCCTCATCGTCGATCGAGGCGTCGAACTGGAGAATCACCGGCACTGCGACGCCGACGACCTGACCGTCGGCGAGCTGGAACTGACCGTTGACCTGAGTCGTCGGGTTCACGGTGGTGAACTTGCCCTGCACCGGGACGGCCTTCCCGTCGCGACCGACCACCGAGCCCGTCCAGCTGTAGTCCACTCCGTAGCCGAGCGGCTCGGTGACAGTGAAGGCGGTGCGCTCACGGTTGATCGCGCCTGCGACGGCCTTGCCTTCGGCATTGGTCAGCGCGACGCGCTGGAACCAGCCGTCGCGGACATCCACGCGGACCGGCGAAGTGGGTACCACGTCGGCGGCGGCGTTGGCCGGGGTATAGGTCAGCGACGGCGCGGACGGCGCCTCGGCAGCCTCCGACGGTGCCTTCGGCTTGGCAGAACATGCGGCGAGGACACCCGGAGCGACCACCCCGACCGCCAGAGCGGTCAGGGCCTTGCGCCGAGAAATCGGCGGCAACGGATTGGCGGGGGTCACGTGTTCCAAAGATACCTAGAGAGAGCCTCCAACCAGAATCGGCTCGGGTGTGAGTTCGATCCCGAAATCGGCCTTTACACCGTCGCGCACCCGTCTGGCCAGGGCAATCACGTCGGACGCGGTGGCATTTCCGCGGTTGGTCAGGGCCAGCGCGTGCTTGGTGGACAGCCGGACGGGCGCGTCGTCGGCCGGATAGCCCTTGTGAAAGCCTGCTTGCTCAACCAGCCAGCCCGCGGCCAGCTTGACCCCGTTCGGCGCCGGGTAGTTCGGTACCGGCACCTGAAAGCGGCCTTGGATCCGGTCGAAGTCCGCGCGCGTGACGACCGGGTTGGTGAAGAACGAGCCGACGCTCCAGGTGTCGTGGTCGGCTTCGTCGAGCACCATGCCCTTGCGTCTGCGCAACGCCAGCACCGCGTCACGCACTGCGGCCGGGTCGGTGCGGGCGCCCGGCTCGGCGCCGAGCGCCGCCGTCAGCTCGCCGTAGCGTAGCGGCGCACTGCGGCCGTCGGCGTCAAGGCCGAACTCCACCTCCAGCACGATGGCGGCATCGGAGTATTTGAGAATGCTTGTCCGATAACCGAATCGAAGCTCTGCGCCACTGACCCAGCGATCCTCGCCGGTGGCGCGGTCCAGCAGCCGGACACGCCGGATCGTGTCGGACACCTCCGCCCCATACGCACCGACGTTCTGGACGGGAGTCGCGCCCGTCGAGCCGGGGATGCCCGACAGACATTCGAGACCGCCGAGGCCGTGCTCGATCGCGGCGACGACGACGTCGTCCCACACCGCGCCTGCCTCCGCCCGCAGCACGTCGCCGTCGACCTGGATGCCCGCGTTGGCCAGCCGAACGACCGTCAGATCCGCCATCTCGTCGGGCAGCACGACATTCGAACCGCCCGCCAGCACCAGAGTGCGTTCTCCGGAGTCCGCTGCTCCGTCAAGAGCGCCGATGACCGCGATGACCGCATCGGTGGTCTCGCAGGTGATCAGACGACGGGCGACCGGGCCGACGCGCAGCGTGGTCAGCGGCGCGAGCGGCACCTGTTCGGCGACAGGTACACCCCGGAGGCGCGATGTGACCACGGCCCGTAACGGTAGCCTGGCCAGCTATGCCTCGCTCATTCGACATGGCCGCCGAGTACGAGGGCACCGTCGAACAAGTCCATCGAGCATTGCGCGATCGGTCCTACTGGCTGGCGCGGCTGGCCGATTCCGGCGCCGACAAGGCGACCCTGGATTCCATGCAGGTCGACGGCAGCAGCGGCGTCGACGTTGTCACCACGCAGGTGCTTCGTCGCGACCGGCTGCCCGGCGTGGTGACGCAGTTCCATCCCGGCGATCTGGCGATCGTGCGCGAAGAGGTGTGGAGCCCGGTCGCCGACGGCAGCGCGACGGCAGCGGTGACCGGCACCATCCCTGGCGCGCCGGTGTCGCTGACGGGCACGGCCGTGCTCGAGCCGTCCGGCAACGCAGGCTCGCGGCTGCAGTTCACCGCCAGCGTCGAGGTGCGGATCCCGCTCGTGGGCGGCAAGATCGAGAACTTCATCGGCAACCAACTGGTCGAGTTACTTATCGGAGAGCAGCGATTCACCACGGCGTGGATCAAAGACAACCCGTAACCGGGCGGTAACCTGCTGTTATGGCGCGCAGGATGGATTACCGGATCGACTACGGCACACCTGCCGAGAAGATCTATCAGGACTTCACCAGCCGCGCCTACTGGGAAACCCTGATGGACGCCTACCGCTTCCTGACCCCGCAATCCGAGATCACCAGGTTCACGTCGGACGGGTCGGGCACCGACGTCGTCTTCAAGCAGAACCTGCCGCGCGCATACCTGCCGCCGATCGCGCGCAGCGTGGTGCCCGTCGACATGGTCATCACCCGGGAACAGCATTTCGACCCGTACGACCACGCCAACAAACAGGGCAACGGCACATATCGCGCGAGCATCCCGCACGGGCCGGGACACTTCGGCGGCAAATACGTTCTCACCGAAACCGATTCGGGCAGCGAGCTACGTCTGGTCAGCGTCTGCAAGGTGTACATCCCGCTGATCGGCGGTGCGCTGGAGGACCTGATCCTTCACCACATCAAGCAACTCTTCGATGCCGAGGAGGCGTTCACCGCTGACTGGATCACCAAGCACCACTAGCCCCGTTGGTCAGCTGACGCGGGGCACGACCGGCCACAACCGGCTTCGCCGCTGCGATCGGTGGCTTGTGCACTCGCCGCGGGTCCGCACCGCACTGCAGTCGGCGGCCGACCCTCTGGTGATCGATCTCGGCTACGGCGCCCTTCCGGTGACCACTCTGGAACTCGCGAGCAGATTGCGCACCGTACGCACCGATGTGAGGGTGATCGGGCTGGAGATCGACCCGGAGCGCGTCAATGCGGCGCGGGCCGCCCACAACGACTCCGTCGAGTTCGGGCTCGGCGGTTTCGAGTTGGCAGGCCACCGCCCGGTGCTGGTGCGGGCGTTCAACGTGCTGAGGCAGTACCCGGAGGACGCCGTCGACGAGGCGTGGTCGTTGATGAGGAGACGGCTGGCGCCCGGCGGCCTGGTCGTCGACGGCACCTGCGACGAGATCGGCAGGCGATGCGGCTGGGTGCTGCTCGACGGCGACGGACCGGTCAGCCTGACCCTGGCCTGCGACCCGTTCGCCATCGAGCGTCCGTCAGACCTCGCCGAGCGGCTGCCGAAAGTCCTTATCCACCACAATGTCTCGGGTCAGCCGGTCAACAGCCTGCTCGCCGCCGCCGATCACGCATGGGCGAGCGTCGCCGGCCACGGCGTCTTCGGACCGCGGGAACGGTGGCGCGCCATGCTGAACATGTTGCGCGACAACGACTGGGCGGTCGAACCTCCCCGCCGCCGCATACGCGACGGCGTGCTCACGGTGCCTTGGTCCGATGTCGCCCCCGTCGGGGCTCCGTAGTCCGATGTCGCCCCCGTCGGGGCTCCGTAGTCCGGGCTACTGTTGCCCCGCCGCTTCGGCCTTGACCAGATCCGACTCCGGCTCCCCGGCAGCGACCTCGTCGAGTGCGTCGTCGACATCCTGGGCGACCTGGATGTCGAGTCCGCGGATCGGTGCCTGCTGCGTTACCAAAGCTATTGCCACATAAGTGATCAACGATGAGGCGAAGGCAATGAAGGTCGGCCAGCCGTCGAAGGCCGGGTCGATGACGCCGTTGGGGATGTAGAGGATCGTGTTGTCCAGGCCGTACATCGTCGGCGTCATCACGAACAACACGAGTCGCACGGTCAGGCCGACGACGATCGATGTCAGTGCCGCCACCGCGGTACCCCTGCGCCACACCAGCCCGAGGATGAACGGCACCACCAGACACGCAAGCAGCAGATCGAAGGCCAGCGTCAGAAGGATTCCGGTCTGCTTGACATAGATCGCGATGAGGATTGCGAGCACCGTCACCGGGACCATCGCGATGCGCGTCGACCACAGCAGCGGATCACGCTGCCCCGGCACATGCACGCGCCGAATCCCGCCGAGGTTGCGCACCGACACATTCGAGATGGCCAGGATCGCCCCGTTGGCGGTGCTCATCGAGGCGCCGACAAGGCCGCACAACACGATGACCGTCAGGAACACCGGAGCGTAGTTGTCCAGGAGCACGAACAGGATCGGGCCGTCGAGCTGCTCGGGCAGGAACGCCTTCGCCGAGAGCACGACGAGCCCGAACGGAATACAGATCGCGACGACACCGGTCGCGGCGCCAAAGCATGCCCGTCGAGCCGTCTCGGGGGACTTCGCGGCGAACACCCGCTGCATGAAGTCGATCGCGACGATGTCGCCGATGCCCAGCGCGATCAGCGTCGCCCAGTTGATGGTCGCGCCCTGAGCCGGGTCCGTCATCTGGCCGAGGTCGAGCGGGCCCGTGCCGTCGGCGATCGTGATGCCGTGCGTGACGGCCATCCAGATCAGCAGACCGACGGCACCGACAAGCACCAGGACCATCTGGATGATCGCGGTGTACGCGTCGGCGATCAGGCCGCCCGTTCCCGTGTAGGCCACGGCGAGGATCGCGATGATGACTGCGCCGAGCCAGTACGGAATCCCGACGAAGTAGTTGAACAGAAAGCCGCCCGCCACCAGGTTGCCCGCCACCAGAAGACAGAAGCCGATGATGAGCAACAGGGATGCGACGGCCTCGACGGGCCGGCCGAACCGCAGCCGGTAGTAGTCGGGGAATGACGTGAGCCCCATCCGGTTCATCGGCTTGGCGAAGAACACACCCGTGAGGAACAAACACAGCGCGAGGCCGAGCGGAAGGCACGCGCCGGCCCAGAAGCCGAATTCGGACGCCAGGTCGGTATTGCCCAGCGTGGCGTTGGTGTCGACCGCCGAGCCCATCAGCGCGCCGCCGACGAGTATCAGGGGCAGTGAGCGGCCGGCGACGAGGAAATTGGCGCTGTCGCCTGCGATGCGTTTCGAAACCAGGAAGCCGACGAGAACGACGACGGCGATGCTGATTCCTACGCCGAGAAGAATCATGAGGGAGCCTCCTTGCGAGCTGCGGAGCCTCCCGGGTTTTTGTCCCGCCGTGGAGCGGCGGGGCCTCGTCGCCCAACCGCCTGCATCTCTCGGACCAGACCCGTAGAAACCGGCGGAACCCTAGACGCGCCCCACAACTGAATGTGGGTCGTGCGTCAGAAAAGCCCCGAACGGTTACGGCGGATTGCGGGCCGTGTTAACGGCTCGTTGCATTTTCGAGTGGCGGGTTTGCCGATCGCTGCCAAGATAAAGAGGCAGGAGCCGCGAACCGGTTCCCCGGACGAGGTGCGTCGTACCCGGCAAGCGACAAGACGGCGCTAAGGAGTCCACCGTGGCCGACGACGACCAACCCCTCAACGCCGAAGGCGCATGGGCGCAACAAGCCGAGGCGCGCCTTCCGGATCGCCGCGAGCGTGAGGAGATCGAACGCGGCCTCACCTACGGGCTGGAAGCCGCGCCGACGATCAACGATCGCCGAATCTCCACGTTTGTCCGCGGCGAACTGCCGCACTTCGCGGGCGAGCGGGGAACGTTCCTGAAATGCCCGTTCGTCGAGGACGTCAACAAAGTCGACGACGCCGAGGTCGCGATCTTCGGTGTGCCGCTCGATGCCGGCGCCACCTACAGGCCAGGCACCCGCTTCGGTCCGCAGGGAATTCGGCGCTCCACCAACCTTTTTGGCACCTACAACTACGAGTCGGGCGTCGACCTGCGTGAGCAGCTCAACATGGTCGACATCGGCGACGTGTTCACCATCCCGGGCAACCTGGAGAAATCCTTCGACCAGATCAGCCAGGCCATGGCGCATGTGGTGTCCAAGGGTGTGATGCCCGTCGTGCTCGGCGGCGATCACTCCATCGGCTTCCCGACCATCCGCGGGTTGACCCCCTATCTGGACGGCAACGTCGGCATCATCCACTTCGACCGCCACGTGGACACCCAGGAATCCGACCTCGACGAGCGGATGCACACCACACCGTGGTTCCACGCCACCAACATCAAGAACGCGCCCGCGACCAACCTGGTACAGATCGGTATCGGCGGCTGGCAAGCCCCCCGCGCGGGGGTGAAGGTCGGCCGCGAGCGCCAGTCGACGGTCATCACCGTCGGCGACGTGGAACGGGTCGGTGTCGAAAAGATCGCCGAGATGGCACTCGAGATCGCCTGGAAAGACGCCAAGGCCGTGTGCCTGTCCTTCGATATCGATGTCATCGACGCCGGCTTCGTTCCCGGCACGGGATGGCCGGAACCCGGTGGGCTGCTGCCGCGTGAGGCACTCAACCTCATCAAGATGGTGTCGGAGCCAGGCCTGGCAGGCATCGAGGTCGTCGAGTGCTCGCCACCGTACGACTGGGCCGAGCAGACCGCGCTGTTGAGCTCACGGGTGATCCTGGACAGCCTTGCCGCGCAAGTGCGCTCCGGGAAACTGGGCAATAAGGCCGCCGCGCAGGACCGAGT
>Ga0164306_10000670_pt1 | contig 14379 bp, 9 predicted proteins | sample Whisoiple_242_MG_FD_110213 | JGI IMG/M metagenome (GOLD analysis project Ga0164306, IMG submission 110213) | Soil microbial communities amended with fresh organic matter from upstate New York, USA - Whitman soil sample_242_MG | ecosystem: Environmental > Terrestrial > Soil > Unclassified >... | reverse complement strand
CGACGCCGCGCTCGAGCAATACCTCTTCGACGCCGGCCTCGGTAACCCCGGGCTGATGCGCACCTTGACCGACGAGCTCTGGTCGTGTGGCGCGCTCACCAGCCATAATGGCGACGCGCCCCCCACGTTCCGATCCGAGCGACTGAAGCCGCTGTCCGAAATGGAGGAGCAGGCTACGGTCGTGGAGACGCGGGTGCATGGCCTACCGGAGGACCAACGGCTCGCGCTGGAGGTCGCGGCCGTCGTCGGCAGCGCGTGCTGGTTCGGGCTTTGGGCGAACGTGATGCGCACCATGCTGCGCGAGTCGCAGTCGGGTACCCGCGATCTGAGCGACTTGCTCGATCGCTTGGTGGCGGGCGGTCATTTGCTGAAGCTCTCCGACTCGCGAATCGAAGGTGACGTCGAGTACCTGTTCAAGCGACCCAGCGACCGCCAGATGCTCCTGAGACAGCTAACGACGAGCAAGCGTCACGCCTATCATCGCGTCATCGCCGATTGGTTGATCGAGTGCGAAGCCGTGCGTCAAAGCTCCGACCTTACCGCTATTTTGGCCGTGCATTTGGCCGGCTCGGGGTCCTCTTACCGCGCCGCGTTGGCCTTCTTGGAAGCGGGAGCGCTCGCCCGGCGCGAGGGCAGCGGCACCGAGGCCGCGAGCTACTTTCGTCGAGGTCTCGCTGACCTCGGAGAGCACGACAATCGCCGTCGCCTCGACGCGCTGCACGCCTATGGCGCGGTGCTGACCGAGATTGGGCAGTCGTCGGCCGCGCGCGAAGCCTTCAGCGCCATGCTCGATTTGGCGGAGCAGCTGGGGCTCACCAGCAAGCGCGGCGCGGCCCTCAATCGCCTCGGCCGCGCGCATCGCGACTGCGGCGACCTCGCGCAGGCGCGTCGCTGCTTCGAATACGCGCTCAGCGCCTTCGACCTCGCGGGAGACCGCCGCGGCGTCTCGGCGACCAAAGACGACCTCGGCAAGCTGCTGCTGCTCGAGGGCGATTACCTGGGAGCGCTGCCGCTGCTCAGCTCCGGGCTCGAAGAACGCAAATCCATCGGCGATCGTCGCTCAGTGGCCGTGAGCCTGACCAACGTGGCCTTGGTTTGGCACGAGCAAGGCAAAAGCGCGGTGGCCGAGGAAGCGCTCGGCATCGCTCATCAGCTGTTCGGCCTGGAAGGCGACGCCCGCGGCCGTTGCGACGCGCTGCTCTCGCTCGGCAAGCTCGCCACCCACCGCCGTGATTTCAGCCGCGCCGAGCGCCATTTCCGTAGCGCCCACCAGCTGGCCGCCGAGACGCACGATCGCGGCCGCATGGCGCGGAGCGTGGCGCAGTTGGGCGAGACCAAGCTGCGCCTCAACGACGTCGTCGCGGCGGAGCCGCTCCTGATGCGCGCGATCGAGCTCGGTGAATCGGTAGAAGCGTGGCTCGACGTTGCCGAGGCGCGGCGGGCCCTGGCCAAGCTCCAGCTCAAGCGCCTGCGCTTGAGCGAGGCGCGCCGCAATATTCGTCTGTCTTTGCACCTCGCGCGACGCGTGCAGAGCCGCGTGCAGCTAGCGGCGACGCTACGCACCCTGGCCGAGATCGCGGCCGCGGGCGCCTGGAGCTCAAGCACGGCGGGCCGCGCAATCGGCTACTACATGCTCAGCATCGACCTGGCCAAGCAGACCAACAACGAGCTCGAGCTGGCCAAAGGCTATCGCTCTTTCGCTCGCTACGCCGAGCGCTATGAGCGCCGCGAAATTCAGGAACAATCGAGCATTTTGCGCGACTTGTCGGACGAAATCTTCCAGCGTCACGAGGTGCGGTCATGATCGTTGCTGACATGATGTGTCGTTTCCCGGTCATCGTGAGCCCCGACATCTCGTGCGAGCGAGCCCTGGCCGTCGCCGATGAGCAGGGCTCACACTTCCTGCTGGCTGTCGACGGCAACGATTTGCTCGGCGTGCTCCGCACCTGCGACCTCAAGCGCGCCCACTCCGCGACCCGCGCGGGTCGCACCATCAACGGCCCGGTCATGCCCATCGGCATCAGCGATTCGTTGACGCTCGCCATCCGCATGCTCACGCTGGGCGGCGCCGGTTGTCTCGTCGTAGTCGACGATGACTCGTGCTTGCACGGCGTCGTCACCCGCCAAGACCTGTTCCGCGTCGGCGTCTCGGCCGCCGAGCGTGGCGTCGACTGCTGCGCAGCGTGCGGCGCCCTCGAGCACCTGATCTTTGGCGGCATCGACCATCCCGCTTTGTGTTGCGGCTGTCTCGACACCGCCAAGACCCTGATTTCGTCGGTGGCGTGACCAAAGCTCAGTAGAACTGAGCGAGCTTCAAAGTCGCCGCCGGACCCGAGGTGGTAGTGCGGAACATGAGCCCAGCTAGCCCGTTAGCGGCCACGGCGAAAGTGGCGTCCTCTTTTCGACGTCTGTTGTTTTCGCACTGACGACCCAGACCTGACGCTGCGTGGAGTGTCGGAGCCGGGCTGCTTGCCACAAGTTCGGGTGCTGCGACTCGTGGCTGTTGCCACTCGCTTGGCTTTCTCAGAAGAATTGCGCGAGCTTCACCGTGGTCGTTGAACCCGATGTGGTGCGGAACATGAGACCGCCCAGGCCGTTTGCCGAGAAGGAGAAGGGCAGCTTGCCGTCAGTCTCGAGCGTCGCATCGGAAAAGGTGGCGCCGGCGATGATTGCCGCTTTCGTCCACTCACTCGTTTCAGCGCGATAACGCTGGTAGGCGAGCCGTAGTGGTTGGCCGGCGACGGCCCAAACCAGCATCAAATTATGGTGCGAATCTGCGCCGAGGCGAGGCATGAACGCTGCGCTGTCGCCTTGAGGCACGGCGTGCTCTTCAGGCTCGGACCACTCGCCGTGCTCCGAGTCGTAGCGGGCGGTGAAGGCGACGTAGTGCTTGTCGCTCTTCGCGGTCCAGGCGCTCACGAACGTCTCCCCTTCAAAAGCCAATGCTGGCGGGTCGAACAATGGCTCCGGATAGAGATCGGCGGTGACCGTGACGGCTTCTTCCCACTCGTCGCCGTGTGCGAGGAGGCTCGATTTGAGGGAGCGGCTGGTGTCGTCGTTGGCGACCCAGAGCGTCATGGCTTCGCCTTTCTTGCCGAGCGCGATGTTGGGCGGGCCGGCATGGTTTGCGGAGCTGCCTGGGGCTTCGTCGCAGGTGGCCAACGCTCCCCAAACTCCAGACGTGGCGTCGTACGGCAATGCGCGAACATCCGACAAGCCCGACAGCGTGGCCGTCCAAGCCGCGAAGCCGTTACCATCGGCATCAAAGGCCGTCTGGACGCGAGCCGATATGGTTCCGTCGACGAAGTTCCCATAGTCCGAGCTCCATTCGCCGTCGACGGCGCCGAGGTTCAGATACAGGCCTATGCTTTGCCTCCGGAAATCGCTGATCCGACCGCCGTCATGCGCGGCTGCTCCCACCTCTCTTGCAATGAAAAGTTGGTCTGTCGCGGTCTGCCGGGCCGTGGCACTCCATGATCCACGTTGAAACGATTGCGACCACTCGTCTTTCGCGATCCATAGCAAGACGGCCCCGCCATCCGGCGCCACTCCCGCTGATACCGCGACGCACGGCCCTCCGACGCTTCCGGCTTCAACAGCTCTGACGGCTTCGTCTGTCCACGCAAGGTCCACGCTGCGCCGGCCGTACATGTGGTTTCATCGGCTACGCCGGAGAGCCAGGTCGCCAGCACCGCGCCCGAAGCGGCCGCCGGCAGCGAATTGGGCAGCACGATGCTTGGTGCCTGGTCCAACGTGGTCACGGACCACACGCCGTCGCGCGCTTGAAAGCTCGACTTGAAACCGTCTGCCAGCTGGTTGCCGTCGGAGTCCGTCACGTCGCGGGAGATCTCGACGTGGTAGGTCGCGAACAAATCGAGCGGCTGGTCGGGCTTGAAGGTGAGCCGGTCGTGCTTGTCGTTGAGCTCGAGCCTTCCTTTGAGCTGGGCGTCACCGTCGAGCAACTTGAAGCTCGTTTCGGTCACGGTCTCGGGATCGAGCGGCTCGCTGAATACGACGACGACGGTGGTGTCGAGCGCTTGGTCGCCAGCGCCGTCATCAGGTGTGATCGAAACGATTTGCGGGCCGCCGTTGGCGGAGCCGCCGCTCGAGTCCGAGCCGGCGACCGCGCCGCTGGCACCCGCTCCGACGCTCGCGCCCGATCCGCCGGAACCGCCCGGCGCCGTTCCGCCGGCGCCATCGTTCGGCGGCTCGGTCGCGGCTTCTCCGGCGCTGCCCGGCGCATCGTCGGCACCACCGGCCTGGTTTTTTTGGTCCGAGCTCGGGGGCTTGCAGGAGCGGCTGTTGGCGCAATTCTCGTTGAAGGCGTCGCCACAGCCGACGAGCGCGGCCAGGCCTGCACCTACCGAAATCAAGCCAATTTTCGTTTCTGAAACATCGAGATCATTCCTCCGCTCTTGCGAGTCCGCGACGTAATGCCCCTGGTCGGTCCGCCCTTGTACCAGTCGTGTCTTTTTTCTGAAGCCGGATGTTTTTCGTGATCGTCGGCTCGGTTAAGCGCTGACGCTGCGCGTAGCAAGATGGGTTAGGCTCCGCGCATGGAAACCGAAGGACGTCGCCGTTCCACCAATTTCGAGGACCGCGGTCGGGGTGGCGGCGGCGGCGGTGGCGGCTTACCCATCAATGCGCTGTTGGGCGTCGCCCGGCTGCTTGGCCCCAAGGGCATGCTGATCGCGGTCGCGGTTCTGGGCGTGGGCTACTTCATCCTCCCCTCCGCCCTCAAGTCGCAGTTGTTCGGCGCGGTTGCGGGAGGGCAAGCCCCGGCTGAGGGCGCCGGCAGCGTCTGCCAAACGTCCGACAAGAGCGGTAAGGCATGCGACTTTTCGCGCGTCATCTTGGGCTCCACGGAGGACGTGTGGACGGCGAAGTTCCGCGGCGGCGAGCTGCCGCGCTACGACAAGCAGCCAGCCGGCTACGAGAACCCGACGCTCGTGGTGTTCGCCGATGGGGTCGCGACGGGCGGCTGCGGCAACGCGACGTCAGCAGTGGGCCCTTTCTACTGCCCGCGCGATAAAAAGCTGTACATCGATCCGAGCTTCTACGACCTGATGGAGCAGAAGCTGAAAGCGCCGGGCGACTTCGCGCAAGCTTATGTGATCGCGCACGAGGTCGGGCACCACGTGCAGAACTTGATCGGCGCGACCGATATGGAGAGGTCCGGCGAAACCGCCAATCAGCACTCGGTGCGGGTCGAGCTGCAAGCCGATTGCTTGGCCGGGGTTTGGGGGCATAGCGCGCAAAGCTCTCTCGCGATCACCGACGACGACCTGAAAGAAGCCGTGAACGCCGCGCACTCGATCGGCGATGACGCGCTCGGTCACTCCAGCACGTCCGATTACACGCACGGAACCAGCGCGCAGCGCATGCGCTGGTTCCGTCGTGGCTTCGACAGCGGTGACGCGCGCCAGTGTGACACCTTCGGCGTCGCGAAGTACGCCGAGCTCTGAGCAAGACTTCTCCGTTCGCGATGCTTCGTGCGCGCCTCGTCTGCCTACTGCTAGCGTTGGGCTGTTCTCGAACGGAGCGCGCTTCGCCCATGGTCAAGACGGTCATCCCACCGGGCCTCGCGCTGCAGGCGTGGGATTGGAACGGCATCATCGGCACCGGCCAAAGCTTGTCGGTCGGCGCGCGCGCGGAGCAGCTGCGCTCGACCGAGCCTTCGTATCGCAACCTGATGCTCGGCTGGGAGCGCCCGTCATGGCGCCGCGAGCTGAAGCCGCTCGACGCGCTGGTGCCGCTGCGGGAGCCGATTCGGCCGTTTGCCAAGCGGTTTCCGGGTCCGTATCCGTACAACATTTACGGCGAGACTCCGCACACCGCGATGGCGTCTGAAATTACGTCGCTGTTTCTGGCGCTCAGCGAGGGTGCCGGCGACTACGTGAGCGTTCATACCGTAGTGGGAGAGTCGGGTCAGGCGCTGCGCGTGATCGCGCAGGGCGCAACCCGAACCGATGACGCAGGGCACGCCTTCGAGGCATCGCTGCTCGAGACGCGCACGCTGTCGCGGCTGGCCAAGGCTGCGCAGCGCAGCTTTGGCATCGCGGCCGTCATCTTGACGCATGGCGAGAGCGACGCGACCAACCCCGACTATGCGCGGGGCCTCAGCGAGCTGTGGCGCAGCTACAACACCGCACTGCCTCCGCTCACCGGGCAGACCCGCGCCATTCCGCTGCTGCTCACCCAGCAGAGCTCGTGCCCCGCGGAGCCTGGTAGCACTGCCGATTCGGCGCTCGCCGCCTGGGTCGCCGCCAATACCCATGAGGGTGACATCGTCTGCGTGGGTCCGCGCTATCAATACGGTTACGTGGCCGACGGCGTGCATCTCGACGCGCTGGCCTACGACCAGCTGGGCGAAAAGTACGGCCAGGCGTACTTCGAGCACGTCGTGCGGGGCCGGCCGTGGCGGGCGCTCGAGCCACACCGGGTGACGTGTGCAGGGAGGAAGGTGCGGGTGGACTTCCAAGTGCCAGTTGCGCCTTTGATTTGGGACGAGCGCATGCCCCCGGGCGCGGCTCATCCGGCCTGGGTGCGCGGGCGTGGGTTCGAAGTGAGCGCCGGCGCTGAGCCGCTCGAGATCCTTTCGGCCCGCATCGACGGAGACAGCGTGGAGCTCACGCTGGGCCGCGATCCGCCGACGGAGGTCCGTGTCGGCTACGCGCTGACCGCGGCGGCAGCGCCACGGCCGCACGGAGCTCAACGCTGGGGCCAGCTACGCGACGCCGACCCCTTCGTGGGGGCCACGACGGGCACGGCGGCGCCCAACTTTGCCGTCACTTTCCAGAGCACGGCGCGCTGCGAAGGCGCGGCTAGCCCGCGCTAGGGCGTCGTGAAAGCGGCTCGAAGCGAATGTTGCGCAAGTCGTCGTAGAAATCGGCCGAGTCGTTGTCGCAGTAGCCAGGGATCGCCAAGAGCGGAATCGGATCGAGCACGGCGCGCGCGCGACTGAAGCTCTGGATATGCTGAGCCGCGAGCGTGTCGACCTCGAAACGGAGCTGGTCTTCGTCGACCCGGTAGCTGAGGGCCGGCACGTGTAGCAGCAAGCTGCGTGCAGCCAGCGCCGTGTGCGGGGTCAACAAGGACTCGAACACGCCGTGGCCGAATAGCCAAAAACGGGTGGTCGCGAGCAGCTCGGTGCGCCGCTCCCAGAACACGCGCTTGAAGCGCAGCGCCTGCAGCTCGTCGAGCAAGCTGCGGCTCTCGCTCAGCACCAACATCCCGGTCTCGTCGAAGGTAGCGGCCAGGTTCTGGGCCGGCGCTCGCCCATTGCGCGGATCCTTTGGCCCCACTTGCGGATCGACGTGCAGCGCGTTGAGGGCCCAGCGTGCCTTCGGGAAGTGCGCCCACACGACCATGTTGAAGAAGTCGTGCCAGTTGCCCTGCCTCGTCGGAACTTGGGCGAGCTTGGCCACGTGCTGCTCGTAGCCGCCGGCTCGTCGCACCGCGTCGCGGCTTTCGGTAACGAAGCGCGGTAGCTCCACGTCAGCGGCTCGCGGTACCAAGCGCGCCAGGCCATCGTAGGCTTCCGGAGTCGGAAACGCGTCGAGCGCCGCGATCGCGCTGCGCAAGCGCCCGTGCAGCTCGCGGTAAGGGGGCCGATGCCAGCAATCCAGCGCGAAGGGCCCGCTCATGGCGGGGGCTTACTTGATCTCGCGAATGCGCGAAAGCGAACGACAGCGGCGCCTGAGCGTGTGTGCCAAGCTGAGCCGACGAACGACGGTTGTCGCGGTTTTTATTAGCTAATTCGTGGCACAGCGCTTGCTGGTAGTCGAGCGATGACCAGGAAGTCGGGTATCGGCATGATGATTGGGGGACTGGCGCTCGGCGTGCTGCTCTACGGCTGTAGCGCCGGCGACACGCAGCCGGCCTCCATCGACCACGACGGTAGCGAAGCGCTGCCGACGACGTCGAACGGCGGCCAGAGCAGCGTCGTGGCCGAGGTCCGCAGCGGTGAGCTGAGAGTCACACCCGCCCCAAGCGAAGCGGCCGGCGCGGCCAAGAGCGAGGCCGCTTTTGCCTTCAAATTTCTGCATGCCCTCAGCGCCGACGAAAACGTCACGTTCTCGCCGCATAGCTTGAGCACCGCGTTCGCGATGCTGAGCGACGCGGCTGCCGGCGACACTCTGCAGGAGATTGAAGACACCTTCAGCTTCGGTGCGACGAACGAAGCCTTCAACCGCTCACAAGACGCGCTCGACTTAGCGCTGGCGGCGCGCAATCGTGACGCGCTCGACGACGGTTTGATCCGAGCCGACGCGCAGGTGTTGCGCGGATCGAATGACCTTTGGCTGCATCGAGACGCGGCGCCAGCCGGCTCTTTCTTGGACCATCTCGCTCGCTACTACGGCGCCGGTGTGCACCAGGCCGACTTTGGGGGCCGTCCCGAGCCCTGCCGTGACGCCATCAACGCTAAGGTGTCGGAAGATACCCACGGGCTCATAGCCGAGCTGCTGCCCAGCGGCGCCATCGACGATTCGACGGTGGCCGTACTCACCAATGCTCTCTATTTCAAGGCGCCTTGGGAGGTGCCGTTCTCGGCACCGCACGCCGGCGAGTTTCACTTGCTCGATGGCGGCGAGAGCCTGGCGCAACTGCTGAACGCCACCCGGCCTCTCGACTATTACGAAGGCGAGGGCTTCGTTTCCGTCGCCGTGCCCTACTACGGGCGCGAGCTTTCGCTGCTGCTGGTGGTGCCCGACGAAGGAAGATACGCCGAGGTGCGCGAGCAGCTGTCGGGCGAAACGCTCGCCGCCGTGGTGGCGGGGCTCCGCAACGAAACGGTGGATCTCACGCTGCCGACTTTCGCGCTGGCGAGCTCGCTACCGGTCGTCAAGCACCTGAAATCGCTGGGCCTGAGCCGTGCTTTCGACAAGACGAGCGCCGAATTTCCCAAGCTACAGTCGCCGAAATTCGAGCAAGTCCATTTGCACGACGTGCTTCACCAAGCCACGGTCGCCATCGACGAGCGCGGGACCGAAGCTAGCGCCGCCACCGCCATTCGAGGCACGGGCGGCGGCAGCAGCGGACCTGCGCCCGAGGTCAAAGTCGTCACTGCAGATCGCCCGTTTTTGTTCGTGATCCGGGACAATGCGAGCCGCTCGCTGCTCTTCGTCGGCCAGGTCGTGAAGCCTTGAGCGGCGGATCGACGACAGGACACGGCACCGTCGCATTCGCTGCCGCAGCGCGGACACTAAGAGCCGGGGGCTTCGAAGCTGCTGCGAAGCGACGCGATCGCGGCGCGCGCTCGCGGTGACGAGGACGGTAGAGCGCGGCAGTAGTGCCAGGGGCTCACACCGGCCTCACACAGCAGGCGCTCCAGCAGCTCGATGGCGTCGACGCGGCGCTGAAGGGGCGCGCCCCCCAAGTAGCCGACCAGCTCGACCACGCTGAGCAAAGCCACTTCGATCACTTCGAGCAGCTCCCTGGGGACCTCGTGCGGCGCCGACGGTTGCGGCAGTATAGCCGGAAACCAGCGATCGAAGCGTGCACTGAGCGCGCGACCATCGCGCCGTCGCGCCTCGTAGCGGGCCCGCTCGGCTTCGAGCCCGACGTCGGTGAGCGAGATGCCCAACTCTTCGTAGGCGCCGGTCAAGTGTTCGGCTTGCAAGATGCCGTCGAGATCTGGCGGCTCACGCAGCAGCGAAAGCTCGCCGACCAGCTCGTCGAGCTCGCGCCACACGTCTTGCTCGGGGGCTGGCGGCTCGCCATCGGCCGGTGTCTCGTCGGCGAGTGGAGCTGCGGGCGGCGCTGGTGACCGCGGAGAACTCGAAGCTCGAGAGTCGGCGCTCAGCGGCGGCGGCGCGTGCACGCGCACGCCGCGGGCCATGCGATACAGCGCTTCGTCACTCAAGAAGTGGTAGAAAACTGCCTCGCCGCGCGCGCGTTGGGCCGCTGCGAGCTGCTTCAAAGCGTCGTTTTCGCTGCCCAAGGCCACCACGCTGACTTGAACCGGTATGTCGAGGGCGCGTTCCCGGGCACCCCACACTCGTTCCAGATCGATGCGCGCGACGCCGTCGGTCACCAAGACGAGCTGCGCGCGCCGCAGCGAGTCGTCTTTGCTGCACTCCTCACGCAGCTCGTCGAAGCAGCCCAGTAGCGCGCCTTCGATGTCGGTTTCGCCGCGCGATTTGCGGAGCAGCACTGCTTCGATCGCGGCGCACGCTTCGTCGACGTTGCTGGCCTTGACGAGTGGCTCGGAGCCCTTCGAGAAGTAACGGTAGTAAACGACTGGCCGTGCTCGAGCCGTGCCGGTCTCCAAATGAGCGATCATGCTCGACAACTCGGCGATCAGGATCGCGTCGCGCATTCGGCCACGCCGGCCCGCCATCGACGCCGAGCCATCGAGCAGATAATAACGAGCCTCGCTGTAGCGCTCGGCCTTGTAACGGCGCTGAACCCGCTCCGCTTTGTAGCGGCGCGTCAACAGTGCTCGTGACGCGAAATCGTGCAGCAACAGCCGCGGATCACTGAAAAGGCTGCTAGGCAAATCGCTCACGCGACGCGCCGGGCTCAACACCTGCGTTTGCGTCGGGAAGTCGACTTCGGCCATGCGCCGCTGCACTTCCATCACGCGTACGGGCGCCACCGAGCGACCCAGCTCGAACGAGCCGTCGACGGCGGTGGCGACGCGCACCAGCTCGCCCTCGGCGGTCGGTGCGGCGCCGTTTTCGGTCACGGCTCGCGCCGACCCGCGCTGAACGGCGCGCGCCGCTGTCTCGCCGAAGGTAGCGCGCGCCAGCTGCTCGACGCTCGGCGGTTCGGCGAAACGCCGGAAGCGATCGCTCACCCGCTGCTGGGCGGCGAAGAGCCGCGGCAGGCTCGGTGACGGCGTGGGCGAGCCGCGCGACAGTCGCTCCAAGCTCTCGAGCAGCATCGTGACGGCCGGCGCGTCGCGGCGCTGGATCGCCCCTTGGAGCTGATGAGCGACGTCGACCTCTGGATCGAGCCCGGCCGCTTGCCAGCGGTTGATTTCCCGAATTTGCTCGGTGATGGCGAGGCTGCGCGCCTGCACCGAGCCGGGAGCTTGCGGAACACTGGCCGCCGTTTCGAGCAGCACGCGGCGTGCGGCCTCGAGCAAGCGCCGCCGTCGGCCGAGCTGATCGGTCTCGCGGCTGGCCATGTCGAGCAGCGGCGCAACGGCTAAGCCTTGTAGCTGCGGCCCGGTACGCAGCGGCGGCAGCAGCGGGGCGAGCGGCAGACGCAGCAACCACGACGAGCGCGGTGCCGACGCTGACTTGGCGCGCGGCGGCAGTGACCACGAGGTGTCTAGCCAGCCGTCGCGGGCGAGCCCCGCCAACGCTTCGTTCACCCTCCACAACCAGGCGACGTAAGCGAACGGCGGATGCTCGCGCTGGCTCGCCAACCCGCGCACCGCGGTCAGGTTGGTTGCGAGCTCGCGACAAGCGGCGTCGAAGTACGGGACCAGCGCCGCGCCGCGCGTGGGGTTCGCGGTCGGATTGCCCGGCGGCGACAGCTGCTGCAACAGCGCGGTGAGCGCGACCGCTTGCACCTCCGCCGGCTCTTGCGCGATGCCCCACAGCTGGGTGAAAAATCCCGGCTCGTCTTGCGGGCTCAGCAGCGCTTCGAGCTGCTCCTGGATCGCTTCGAGCTGCATTGCGGCGTGCTCAGCGGGCGAGGCTGCGTTCGGCGACCAGCGCTAGCGCGCGCGACAAAGTGGCGTTCACCGCGCCGCGCAAGCTCTCGCAGTCGCCTTTGGCGTTGGGTAGCACGGCTTCGATGAGCTCGGTCTCCAAGCGAATGCGCGTCGCGGCGCCGGCTTGTTCAAGCACGCCGAGCAGCGAGAACAGCTCGGTCGGCGCGGCGGAGCTGGCTTCGGCTTGGGCCAGCCACGCCGCCAGAAAATCGCTCCAGATCTGCAGCCGCTGCAGGTCGAGCGTACGCAGCTCGAGCTGTAGCTCGACGGGCAGCAGGCTCATTCGCTTGGCGAATAGCGCGAGGTCGGGCTCCTTGGCGAAAGCTTGCACGCACTCCGCGTCGAGCCGCAAGCACAGCTGAACCGCGACGAAGCACAGCAACGTGCGCGGAAGCGCGCGCCGCAGCTCGTCGTGACCCATCGCGGAGTAGCCGGCCGGGGGCGGCAGGAGTTGCGGCTTGGCCGCGGCGCGATCTTGCTCGGCCGCGAGTTGCAAGGTGATGGTGAGCGCCTCGTCGAGAGGTAGGTAGCGAGCCAGCTGCGCCTCCGACAAGCTCGACCAAATCGCGTCGAAGCGCGCCAGTAGCTCGCTCCGCGGAGCCTGCGCCAGCGGCGCCAGCGCGCGACGCGCCAGCGGCACCACCGTCGGCGCCACGATGCCGTCGAGCAGCCGCGTGAACGCGGGATAAAGCCCCGAAAGCCGGGCTTCGAAGCCGTGAGAGGCGTCGAGCGCCGCGCGGAGCCGCTGGCCGCTTTCGCTCTGCGGCTCCCACGGCCGGTCGCCGTAGATCCGACCTTCGATCACGAAGGCCTCGCGAAGGCGGCTGGCCATGGCGCTCGCGGCGGCATGCACCAGCTGCCTCAATCGCTCGAAGGACAGTTGGGGTACGCTTTGACGCGCTCGCTCGGCCTCGTCGACGTAGCCTTGTAGCTTGTCGAGCACGCTGCCGAGGCGCTCGATGGTTTCGAGCACGCCACGGCCGCTGCGCGATTCGCTCAGCGCCTCCAGTCCGAGCAGCTCGCGCTCGATCGCGCCTTCGAGCAGCGCGACCCCACGCGCTCGCAGAAAGCGTACGAGCGGATCGACGGGGCCACGTGCTCGCTCGGCTCGCTCCACGAGCTGCGCGTGCTCGGCCAACGCGGCTACGCCGCCGCTGGACACCGTGAGCCCCCGGTCGATCACGCGCGAGAGCACGGCTTGGGAAAGCGCGGCCGTGTCGGCCTCGCCAGCGTCGGTCGCACGCTCCAAAAGCTCCAGCAATTGCTCGAGCGACGCGCGCGGCCAACTGCTCGGCTCGAGCGAGAGCCCGCTCGCCACGGGCGTACGGAACGGCTTGCGATCGAGCTGCGCGAGGCAACGCTGAAACACTTCGCGCTCGGTCTTGATGATTTTGAGCTGACGAGCCTCGCGTGCGTCTTGCTCGTTGCTCAGACGCTCGAGCAGCTCCGGCGGCGGTCCGCTCTGCAAGAGTGCCAAGCGCAAGTACTCGAAATCGTCCGGCATTACCTCCAGCTTGCGCTCGGGCGACTCGACGATCTTGCGGTACAAGACGATGGCCTTGAGCAGCTTGCCCACGCGCACGCGGGTGCGAATCGACAGATAGCGCGACGGCGAAAAATCGGGGATGGCGCGCACCGCCGCCGCCATTTCTGCTTCGAAAGTAGACAAGAAGTTCACGAGGCGGTCGCAGGCTTCGGGCGCCACGCGCAAGCCGTCCACCACGCTCTGTAGCTCGTCCAAATCTTGAATCGTCAGGTAAGCGTGGAGCGGCGCCGAGCCGCCGCTCAGGCTCTGGCGCATGACCTGCTTCATTGGTGCATCGCTCGAGAAGCCCTTGGGAACGAAGCCGACGAACGCGATGCGATCCACGAACGCCAACAGCGACTCGCGTGATTCGTCGAGCACCTCCGTGAGGTACCGGTTCGACGTCATCAGCGAGCATTCGATGCGCCCGTGTACGGTTTGCTTGCCCTGCTTCAGCTCGCGTTCGCCCAGCAAGTTCAGGGTGGAGCGCAGCAGCATGTCGCGGCCGTCGAACACCTCGTCCAAGAAAGCGTGGACCGAGCCGATCACGCCTTCGTCGGTGAAATGTTGGCTCCGCCCGGTCTCCATCAAGGTCTTGAAGTCGATGGGCCCGACCAGATCGGTCAGCACCGTATTTTCGGTGAATTGCCGCGCGAACAAGCTGGGCTCGCCGGTCGTGGCGTCCAAAATTCGGCCGAGCACGGCGCGCGCCAGTTGGCTCTTGGCGGTGCCGGGCGGCCCCAACAGCAGCACGTGCTCGCGCGACAGCAAGGCCAGCGCGATCTGCGTCAGCACGTCGTCGCGCTCCAAAAACGCTGCGCGAAGCTCCCGAAAGTACTCGGCAAAGCGCTGCGACGCGCGCCCCCGCTGTCCACCAAATTGGGCCACCATGGCCCGCCACTCTAGCCTGCGGCCGCCCGCGAGTCGCGGCTCAGTCGACGCTGACTTTCCACTTCTGCTCGTCGCCGTCGCCGCCAGCGCGCTGCTCCACCGCCGCGCCCGCGTCGGCCGAGCCTTGGACGACGGCCATGAATTTGTTGCTCTTCTTGTTCTTCAGCTTGTAGACGCCTTGGCCGAGATCGACGAGCAACCAAGCCTGGTTGTCGCCGCCGTTGCTCTCCCATTGCACGAGCGCCACGCCGTCGGCGGCGGACTCACCGGGCACGTCGATGACCTTCTTGCTCTT
>Ga0164306_10000666_pt1 | contig 14400 bp, 10 predicted proteins | sample Whisoiple_242_MG_FD_110213 | JGI IMG/M metagenome (GOLD analysis project Ga0164306, IMG submission 110213) | Soil microbial communities amended with fresh organic matter from upstate New York, USA - Whitman soil sample_242_MG | ecosystem: Environmental > Terrestrial > Soil > Unclassified >... | reverse complement strand
TGAGCAGGCGTTTCTGCTCGCCCTTGGCCAGCTCTCCCAGATCTGCATTCCCGCCGATGATCTCTAATGCGTGGTTGATGGAGACTAGTGCCTCCGGGTATTTTTTCTGGTGGTCCTGGGCCAGCGCCAGGTGGTACCAGAGATAGGGATCAGGTTGGCTTACATTCAGACTGGTTGAGAGCTTTAGTTCATTCTCCGCTGTAGCGTCATCTCCCGTTTTCAGGGCTACGATTCCCAGTGCTGAGTGCGCCATTGATTGTAACGTGCTCTTGTATGTCGTCACCTGCTCGGGTGTTGCGTTGGCAGGCGGCACGAAAGCTGAATCCACGGTCTCCAGCGCATGTGTGGCATTCTTTCTGGCCCGGGCGATTTTCGCCTGCCTGTCAGTGTCGGCGTCATTCAGGCTGTCGGCAAGAACTGTCGAGGTGAGTACCAGCGCGATCGAATTGTCCGGATCAAGCTGCAACACCTTTTCTCCCACGCTCAACATCTTTGCCGGATTGTTTTCATTTTGGTATTCATGCATGGCCTTGGCATAAAGATAGGCCTTCAATTCGCTGGTGGGATATTTGGCCGCGAATTCGTCCGCCGCCTTTTCCGCCGCCGCCCCGCCGGCGGTGGCATACGCGGCATTGTAATCGTTGAATTCAGGATGCGTTTTGGCCTGGGGCACGTGTTTGCCGGCAGGCTGCGACTGTTTGCTGTTGCCGCTGGACGGCTGCTGGGCCGCCAAAGCTGCGCAAAAGCCACAAAGCGACAGAAGCACCAAGGCTGTCGGAAATTTCTTCATGGCTTGGCCGCCTTGCCCGTCTGGTATGGCGATGCCAGTCCTCGTTCGGCCGCGGCCCTGGTGTCGGCGGAAGGATCGCCCGCGGCCAGCGCGGCCTGGTAGTGCTCAACGGCGCGGCTGCGCTCCTGCTGAATGTCATAGATCCGCCCGAGATAGATGTGGCTCCAGGCCAGCATGCGCGGATCGTGCACCGATCCGGCGGCCTGCTCAAAGCTGGTGCGCGCCTCTTCCATCTTGCCGGAAAGCGTGGCGATCCGCGCCAGGATAAAGGCCGCGTGTCCGGGCCCATCACCCCCATGGTTATGTTGCAAGACCTGGTTGGCGAGCTTTTGCGCGCCTTCACGGTCGCCGGCCGAAAGCTTCTGCTCCGCGATGTTCAGCAGCCTGTCTTCATCCGGCGCAGGCTGCACGGCGCTCACAATCTCCGGCGTGGCCTGGTCGCGGAACACAACTTCCCGCGCGCGCTTGCGCTCCCGGTCCAGGCTGATGGCGTGCAACAGATTGCCGTAGGCGTTCTTCAGTCCGGTGGAATCCTTTTCAAAATCGCCTAATTGCTCGTAAAAAGCGCGGGTCAGGACAAACCCTTCTTCCACTGAGCGCTGCACGTATGCGTTACGGCCCGCCTCGTTGGTCTTGGGAATCGTGGTGCGCGCTTCTATTGCGCGAATCAGACACTCATTCACCATCAGCGAGATATCGTTCTTGAACGATGTTCCCATCGGCGCCGTGCGCACGTCTTCCAGGACCGGTTCCAGTTGTTTCAACGAGTTCCCGTGTGCCAGCGCCAATGGGTCGAGCACAAAATGCAGGTACGTGTGGCGAATCTCGGGAAAGCGCACGTGCTTTTCGCGGTCGGGCGCGATCACCATAAAGTAATTGCTGCCGAAATTTCTTGAATCTACCTGTGCCGGTGACAGCATCGGCTCCAGATAAATTACAAACCTCTGCCCCGGATAATTGCTGAACGGGACTTTAAGGTAGAGATCGGTCTGTGTAAGCACCTGGGAAACCGGATCGTGTAGTTGATTTACCAGCGCCAGGTATTCGGGTTGATGCTTTTGCCAGAGTGCCTGCACTCCGGCCGCCTGATAAAACTTTTGCAGCAGTGAGACCACGCCAAGAACGCGCGCTGCGTCCGGCGCAAGATCGGCTTCTGAGAGTGTTGGAGCAAATCCCGGCGGAGGGCCCAGGTCGAGGGCGAGTGACAGATAGGGCGCCACGTCATTATCTCTGCCTGGCTGTTGGTGGTCGATCCAGAATTGGCAAATCGCATTACGCGCTTGCTTTGCCGCCGGCGACTGCGTCACGGCATTTTGCACTTCTGTCCGCACCGTCTGGCGCAGCGGCAGCGAGCTTTCCACCCCCAAATCATAGCCGCAGTTATTGAGCGCCGCTGCCAGGGTAAAGAATGTCTCGTTCACTTCAAGTTGTGCCTTGGTGGCCTGGCCCAAAGCCGTGCCGGAGGCCGCGGCAAGCAACAGCACAGAGCAAAGAAATGGATGAAGTTTCCGCCTCAGGGTTCCCCTCCAAATGTGTGGGAAACTTAAGTTTAGGCCAGAAAAACAGACGGGGTCAAACACCGCGTTTGACCCCTCTGTAACAGGCGAATATCCCTACCCCTTCACGTTAATGTGGGAGAAGGACATGATGGCCTTGCCCGGGACGGGGTGTCCAAAGGACTGGGCCGGAACGAATAGGGTACGGAGCAGCGCGCGGCCCAACTGCGCCCGCACCTCATCGTCATCGCGCCCGGAAATGATGCGATAATCTTCCACCAACCCCCTGGAATCCACGTACGTCTCAATCACGACGGGCGAATCCAGGTTCAACTGCTCTTCAGGATACTCGGAAATCTGCAGCCGGGGCGGCGTGTAAAAGGTTGAGGGTACATCGTCATTGGCGCTGACTTGTGCCGGTACCAGCAGCACCATCAAGCTGCCAATGAAGATGACGGCGGAAACCACGCCGGCGGTCGCCGGAAGCATAAAGCCATGGAAAGCATTTTCCAGCCTGACAGCGTAACGCTGGAACAAGCCCAGCGAGTTGCGCGAACGGGTCCTGGACATGGCTACGCGGATCTTCAACGCCAAATCAGAGGGGGGCTGACGGCGTCCGAGCGACGAAACCAACGAGCGTGTATTTTCCAACAGCACGTATTCCTGCTGGCAGTCCGCGCACTGCTCCAGGTGGCCGGAGATTTCGTGCATCTCCGTGCCGCTTACGGCGCGGTCCAGATACGATGAGAACAGGGGCCGGGCCTCTGTACATCTCATGACTGTGCCTCCACTTCTGATTGCGCCGGCGAACCATGTTTCCGCGCCGGCTTGGTCCCCCCCACCTCAGCACCCATTTCCCTTACGAAGCTCTCCAGCCGTTTTTTCAGCGCATCGCGGCCGCGGATCAGGCGAGACTTTACCGTTCCCAGCGAAATCTGCAGCACCTCTGCTATCTCCTCATAGGCGAGCCCTTCAATATCCCGCAGTACCACGGTTGTACGATAAGGCTCGGCTATTTGTTTCAATTCCAGTTCTACCCGGGCGCGCACTTCTTCATGGGCCAGGACCTCCATCGGAGATTCGCCTTTATCCGCCAGGGTGTCACACAGGCCAAAAGCGTTCCCTTCCCAATCCATGTGCGCTTCCATGGAAGTCTCTTTGCTCTTGTGGCGGAACCACCAGCGCCTCTGGTTGGAAGCCTCATGAATCGCGATGCGGTAGAGCCATGTCTTCAGGCTGCATTCGCCGTTGAAGCGCTTCATGCCGCGAAATACTTTGAGAAAAACTTCCTGGGTAGTGTCCGCGGCATCTGCGGGGTCGGTCAGAATGCGGTACACAAGGCTGTAAATCGGCTGGTGATAGTGGGCCACAAGCCAGTTGTAAGCCTCTTCAGAGCCGGCTTTCAGCTCCGCAACAATAGAGGCTTCTTCGGCCCTTACGCCGATTGCGCTGGCTATGTTTCCCAATGCTGTTACTCCCGCCATTTTTCGCATGGCGTCACCCCAATTTTCTCAAGATATGGGCGCCGCTACAACTGTAATGCCGTAACGGCAGTAACTAACCCACGGGATACAGCAATTCCTTCATTTAGATAGAACCCGCTGACGGCTTACAAGTTCCAGAAACTTGGGTTTTAGTGCGGTGAGACTGCCGACTGGGTGGGCGGCGCCGAAGCCGGAGCAGCGGGAGGCGTGGAAGCCTTTTTCTTTGTTGGTTTTGCATGCTTTTTAGCGGGGGCAGGCTCGGTGTCATCGATTACGACCACCTTCCTCCCCGGAGCAACTGTGCCCGCCGGATGCGCCTGAGATGGCATGGTTCCAGCCGGCGGACGGTTCGCGCTCTCCAGCTTCCCCACGGTCTGCTCAATGTAGCTGGAAAGGTTCTGCCGCGCCGTATCAATCGCCGCAGCGTCAGTCGCCAGAGGCTCGTATTCTTCTCGCTTGCCCAGGCTGCCGGCGGCATCGGCCAGCCCGCTCAGGAATTCATACAGCACGTTCAAATTGTGATACAGCTTGAAACTGGCCAGGGCGCTCCCTTTGCTGCCGTTAACATCATTGATCAGTCCCGGCATGGCATTGGCGATGTTCTTCTGCAATGAATCGGCTATCTGCTGCAACTGCTGCTTCTGGCCGGAATCGGTCTTCCACTTTTCAATCCTGAGCTTGCCGATATTCACGCTGGCGGAGTTGGTTGCCTGCTGGACTTGCAGCACAATCGCACTCAGGTCCGGGGCCTGCGGAGACGCGGGTCTTTGCGGGTTCGGGGAAACTGGCGTCTGCGGTTGCGCCATCGCGCCGACTCCAGCGCACAACAGAAAAACGATGATTGACGCGAACGCCGTTTTCATGGGGGGAACACTCCTGCCTTACTTGAGATGAGGCTCGCCAACCGGGGGGTTACTTCCCCTCCCCAGTCTTTCAACGTACCCTCCATAGAGGGAGGCCCCATCCAAACCCATCCCATAGGATACACAAAAGTCACACAGCTCTGCCGCGCCAGGCTCTGCCTGAGAAGCTATACGCGCCGCTTTCGGCCAGAAGATTGCGGTTCCGCGGCCGCGCCGCACGTGCCAAAGTTAAGAATTGTTGCCCTCTCTAGCCCTCCCGAATCCGGGCCTGCCTTCCAGCATCTAACCAATTAACCAAACAGTTAATATGGAGGAGGAAGGGCAATGAGGAAAGGTCTTCATACATTCTTGGCCGCGGTCCTGGCTCTGGGAACCACGGGATTGGCATTGGCCAGTTCCACGGATCAGGGCGCTCAAACGGTCAATTCAAATGCACGGCTGGAGCAGCGGCTTTCCAGCCAGGTCAGGCATGAGCTGAATATGATTCCGCAATTTACGGTGTTCGATAATCTGGCCTATCGCGTGGATGGCAGCACCGTCACCCTTGCCGGCCAGGTGCGTGATGCCATTGTGAAGGATTCGGCCGAAGCCCGCGTAAAGCGACTGGAAGGCGTGGAGCGCGTAAACAACCAGATTGAAATACTGCCGGCATCGTTCAATGACGATCGCATCCGGCGCCAGGTGGCGCGGGCAGTGTTTAACGATCCCCGTTTGTTCAACTATGGGATACAGTCCGTGCCGCCGATTCACATTATCGTGAAGAACGGCCACGTGAACCTGGAGGGCGTGGTCCGGACGCAGACGGACAAGGACGATGCCTTTATCCGCGCCAATGGCGTGCCCGGCGTGTTCTCCGTGCAGAACAACCTGCAGGTGGAACAGCCAAAGAAGGGTTAAGACAAACAGCAATTACCTGGAAGAGACGCAGCCATGCTGCGTCTCTTTTTTATTATTCCGGCTCAGCCATAGACATTGGCTATGAGTATCTGGAGCGCCATTGCTCAAGGCGATACGTCACCATTCCTCTATCTGTTGCAAATAAGAATGGGGCCTCTTGCGAGACCCCATTTTGTTTTTGTAATTCGTTTTATTTAGTTGTCGTCTTTGCCCCGACCCTGGCTGCTGTCGTCATTGGGCGTTTGTTCATCGTCGCCGTTGCTGATGGCTACGATGTTTTCCGAGCTGTGCAGGCGAACGCTGCCGATGCCGCGCGTATCGCCGCGATCGTCGTTCGGCCTGGGCGTGTGATATCCGGTAAAAGTCATCACGCCGTCGTGTTCGCCCATCCGTACAAATGACGGGCCGTAAATACGTCCGTTAAACCATCCCAATGAATTGCCGACTACAGGCTGGTTCGCCGGAACGGTCACAGGCGATCCATCGACAACCACAGTCAGCGGAATAGTCGATGCCAGTGGATTCTGGATGCCGTTGATGATCGTCCAGTTCCGCAGGTCGGTGGACTGGGCAAAGCCCAGGAAATGGAAAGCGTCGGAGTCTCCATCCAGGCAGTTTCCGCCGGAGAAGATCAGTCCCCAGGTGCCATTTCCAAACTGCATCAGCGTGCCGCGCGGCCCAAAGTAGCGAATGTCGGTGGGGCCAACGCCGGTAATGTCATTCAAGCCGTTGAGCGGTCCAAGATCGGTGAAGTTGATTCCATCTTCGGTCGAAGCCATGCGCGGAATGGAAATGTCATGGCTGGCGGCGGGTTCGTTGAAAGCTACCGGCTTGCCGCACTGCTGGGCAAGTGGCAACGCCGTGGCACCGGTCTTATCGCCATTCAGGATTTTTTGCAGGTACAGAATGGTCTTGGGTGAAGAGCCCGGAACTTCGGCGATGATGCCGTCCGGATTCAACAGGCCAACTGTCCGTTGCGCGGCAAAGTCCACGGTATCAGGCACGCCATTGAGCGGCGCGCCGGGTTGCGGAGACAGTTCGTGAATCACCAGGCCGCTTACGTCAACCTGGCCTGCGCGGCGGTCGAGGTTATAGAGAAAACGACGGCCATTCACCGTCATGGCATATGGATGGCCCAGGCCGGCTTCGCTCGCCAGATCGACGTTGTCGCTGGCCGGACAGATCCCTTTATTCAACTCCAGAACTTCCTGCGTGAACTGCCAGGTCTGGCCGAAATCGGTAGACGTTGCCGACACAATCGCCTCATTGTCGTTGCGCGGGCGATAGTCGAAAAAGCCATGCATGGCGTTGCCGGAATTCGTCACAAAGGCAAAGTAATACGGCGCCATGCGCTCTGTGCCGGGATTGGGCTGCGGAACTCCGTTGATGCAGTATCCCGCTGAAGGCGCCGCGTTGCTGGCGCCCCTCTGCTGCAACGTCCAGGGGCCGCCGGTGATGTGGCCCTGCTGCGGAAGACTCTCAGCTGTCCACACGTTCACCTTCTGTGCATGGACCGGGAAAGCCCAAAGAACCATCATTGCGATCAAAAAAGTGAAAGAAAGTATCTGCTTGTTCACATGTATCTCCTTGCCGGCGGCACGATCCGTTGTGCCGCGGGCGATCTATGACCTACCGGAAGACGGAAAACTATTCTCTCGCCTCTTCATCCGTTGGGGGGATTCTGTGAAAAATTTTAGAAACTGTACCGTGCTCCCATCTGTACCTGTCTGGGCCCGCCAAACCTGGTGGTAAACGGCGCAAACAGAGCTTGGCCTGCCGTGGGATTCGGAACGGCCGCGGTGCCGAACAAACTCACTGCATCCGGTCCATAGCCTTTGTTGGTGTTGTGCGTGACGTTGAAGAACTCGGCAAACGTCTCCAGCTTGGAATGCTCGCCGGTCCGGAACGACTTCAGAATGCGCATGTCAAGATCGGAGAACGGGCTGCCGCGCATGCTGTTGCGTCCGGCCACGTGCCCGTTGATGATGGCACGGTCATTGTCGTCATTGCCGTCGTTCTGCGTGTCGAATCCAATCGTGGGGGTGAACGGCGCAGCGGAGCGGTTCAGGGTGATTGCGCTGATAGTGAAACCGTGCGGCAGGTCCAGAATGCCGCTCAGTCGCAGATTATTGCGAATGTCGTTCTTGGACGGACCGGCGTCAAGTTCCGGCAATAGCGGATCAAGCGCTCCTTCGCGGTTGAAGACGCGTTCGCCCGATTCATCGTCACGGTTCCATGCCAGCGTGTAACCTGCCTGGAACTGCAGGTGATGGCTCAGGCGGCGGTTGACGGTGAAATCAAATCCGTCATAGGTGGAATGCGCTTCCGATTGATTGACCGACAACGGGCCAATCGACGGATTGGGGCGCACTACAGGAAATATCGGCATACCGGTCGCGTCAAACGTGGCCGGAAAGAGGTTTTGGTCTAAACGGCGTTGCAAATTCCAGGTTGAGTTGCGCGTGTAACCGCCGGAAATAGACCATGCATCGCCGATAGCGGTTTCCACGCTTGCGCTGGCCTGGAATGAGCGCGGGTTCTTGAAGTTGGGATCAAAGCCGATCACCTTCGTCGGCGCCGGTTTTACACCCGCCGGCAGTGTTGTCAATGTGTTCGGGAACTGGACAAAGTTGAGAACGGTCTTATCGAATTTGCTGTCCAGCACCGCGGTCGTCAGGTTGTTGTCGGTAAACATGCGCTGGAACAGGTTGGCCGGTGTGCGTGCATCGTACAGGCCGGCCGAAGCGCGGATCACGGTAGTGCCGTGGCCCCTGGGGTCCCAGGCCAGGCCCAGGCGCGGCTGCCACATCGCCAGATCGTTGGGAATCTTCTGCGTTGCAGCGAACGCCGGGTTCGGGTTCGGCGGTTGCGGGTTCCACTCGCCGTCCCAGCGGAAACCGGCGTTGACCATCAAGTTATGCGTCAGCGCAAATTTGTCCTGAATAAATATGCCCACTTCGTGCTGGCTGGCGTCGTAGATCAGCGAATTCGGATCGCCATTCGTCGGCACGGTGCCGCGATAGCGGGAGATTTTGCCGGCGTTGAAATCGGCCAGCGATTTGAAATCGTACCGGCCGGCCATGAACGTCTCACGCTGCTGTCGTGCGGGAGTGATGTTGCCGTCCACGCCAAAGCGGATGGAGTGGCGGCCCTTAGTGATGCTGACGTTGTCTGTCAACTCATAGCGCCGGTTGTCAAACATGCGTGGATGCGTGACCTCGGTCCCGATGGTGCCGACGCCGGTGATCACGACCATGGAAGACCGCACATTCGGTTCCTCGAACCTGTAGTCCGTCGCATACTGGCCGCGAAGCTCGTTGAGCAAGGAAGAGCTGAACGCCGAGACCAGGCTGACTTTTGTGGCGGCGCTGGATCCCTGGCGGTCAAAGTTGGTGCCTTCAGAAATATCGTTGGTGCGCGGTGAAAGCGCAAAGTTCTTCGCGTCCAGATTCGCGTACAGAAAGTCCACGTTCAGCATGTGCTTGGACGTAAGCGAATGATCGAGCCGGCCGAAGGCGGAGGTAACGTTGTTAGTTCCCTCTTGCTCTCCCTGCAAAGCCAGCAAGCTTGCCGGCAGCGTCACGCCCGCGGGCTGCGGCTGGAACTGCACCGTAAATGGCAGATTGAGGAAGTTCTGCTCGGCGGCGACAAAGAAGAATGTGCGGTCTTTCTTGATGTGTCCGCCCAGGGCCCCGCCAAACTGGTGTTGCATATTGAGGGCGGGGTTGCCGAAAGCGTCAGGCGAAGTGAGGTCTTCGTTCCGGTTCATGTAGAAGCCTTCGCCATGCCAGCCGTTCGTGCCGGACTTGGTCACCGCGTTGACGAAACCGGCGTTGGTGCGCCCTACTTCGGCGTCCAACCCGCTGCGAACGACCTGAAATTCCCGCACGGCGGCCAGAGGGAAGAAAAATACCGGGTCATTGCCGCCGCGCTGGTTGCCCTGCAAAGGATCGTTGAAGTCGGCGCCATCGAGCGCAACATAGGAATTGATGGACCGCTGGCCGGAGATCACCAGGCCGTTGCGGTCTGATTCCTGGTAGATGTCCGGGGTGAGTTGCACAAAGTCAGGAAACGAGCGGCCGCGGATAGGCGCGCTGGTGATAGAACGCAGGTAGACGCTCGATGACGTCGAGACGTCATGCGTGTCGATGGGGCTGTCAGTATTCATCACCATCGTCTGGGTCTGCACCGTCTGCTCTTTGCCGCCGGTATCCTGAGTGGCGGACTTCAAAGCGAGCGTCATGGTGTGGGTCCGTCCCACGGTAACGACCGCTTCTACCTCATCGGTCTTGAAGTCGCCCTGCGCGCCCTGGACGAAATAGCGGCCCACCGGCAGCGCTTGCGCGTCAAACTGTCCCCGTCCGTCGCTGATTAATTCACGCGCGTATCCGGTTTCCGCGTTGCGTATGGTAATGGCGGCGTTCGCGGCCGGCTGGCCGTCAGCATTGCTGATCTCACCGCGCAATGCGCCTGCGCCCGCGGCGGACTGGGCAACCATGAGTTGAGCAGACAAAAACATCAGCAGAAGAGCGCATACGCTCAGTGCTTGTTGGCGACGAAGTAACTTATCCAGCATTTTCTTTCCTCTTCAACTTTCGTGTGGTGCAGGTTCGAACGTTGGGGGCGGCCGGTCGAAAGCACTTTGCAAAATGATTTTCTGGAGGCTGATTATCTTCGGCTAAACTGAAGCGCGATAGTTACTTGGGTCGTATTACTCCCGCCGAAATATCTATTGAGCAACCTATATTTCCCATTTTGGAACTAGGATTGACAAGCCAGTACTAACAGACATCTACAATGATGGGCATATTGAGAGTTTGACTGCTGTTTCATTCAGTAGCGTTCCAGAATGGGACTACTCCGCTTACTTCCGCACGTTAGTAACGTGTTGATTATGAGGCAATTACAAAAGGTCAATTGCCCTGTTAACTTCGGTGAGCACGCGATTGTTTTTATGCTTGGAGTACAGGCGCAAATTAGCGCATGATCGTACTTCACCGATACATGATGCATCGAGCTTTTTGTACTAACTCCCAGACTGCAAGCAAGCGCAAGGTATGATGGCCAACTTCTCAATTCGCGTACTTCGTCTCCTCAAGCCGGCAGTTCTTGTTTTGATCGCGACCCTGCTATGGAACACGCTGGCAACGTCTCCCGCATCTTCACAGACCTCACAATCCCAAACTCGAAAGCTCAAGGTCAGCGTGCCGCCGGAATATCCGGAGCTGGCGCGTAAGATGAACATCCAGGGAGTGGCCCGTGTCCTCCTTACCGTCGCCTCCGATGGCAGAGTCGTCGGCGTAAAAGAGCTTGGCGGCAATCCGGTCCTGGTGGCTGCTCTGACGCAAGCGGTCCGTAAGTGGAAGTATGAATCAGCCGACCGCGAGAGCGAGATCGAAGTCCGGTTTGAGTTCGTGCAGAACCACTCATAGCGCCGGGCCGCTTCAAGGCAATTAGTTTCTGGCAGTCTGACCTATGCTTTGAATTTCATCCTATCCACAACTAGATCTCTTACGGTTAGATCTTCGTTGGCATTAAGAATTAAACTTCTCGCGCATTCTTGAGTCTTACTGAATATCGCCTGCCATGGCCTGGGTACTTCTCACCACTTTTCAGGCTGCGGTAGTTTCTCCGCCTAGTAATGTCAGGACTTCGCCGGTGATGTAGCTGGAGTCGGCCTCAGAAGCAAAGAACACAAATGCGGGCGCAACTTCTTCCGGCTGGGCCGGACGTTCCATGGGAGTCTCTTTGCCGTGCTCCGCTGCTTTCTCAGCGTCTTTGTCGGCAATGTTCAGCGGGGTCCATACCGGTCCCGGGGCCACGCAATTCACCCGGATCTTTTTCTCCACCAGGTTTTGCGCCAGAGATTTGGTAAAGGCATGGATGGCGCCCTTGGTGGAAGCGTAGTCGAGCAATTGCTTGTTGCCTTGCAGTCCGGTAATGGAGCCCGTGTTCACGATCGCGCTGCCCGGCTTCAGGTGAGGCAGCGCGGCTTTCACCATGTGGAAGTAGCCGAATATGTTCGTCCGGAATGTTTTCTCCCATTGTTCTTCGGTCAGATCATCCAGCGATTCCTGGTGCTTCTGAAAAGCGGCGTTGTTCACCAAAATGTCGAGGCCGCCAAATTCTTCCACGGTTTGTTCCACGGCGTCACGGCAAAATTCAGGATCTTTCACGTCGCCCGGAATCAGCAGGCAGCGGCGGCCTTCCGTTTGCACCGCTTGCGCGGTCTCTTCGGCGTCTCTCTTTTCCTGCGGCAGGAAGACCACGGCAACGTCGGCGCCTTCACGGGCATACAGCACGGCCACGGCACGGCCGATACCGGAGTCGCCGCCGGTGATCAGGGCCACTTTGTCAAAGAGTTTGTCGGCGCCGCGGTACATCGGCGCTTTGTAGCGCGGCCGCGGCGCGACCTTGGCTTCAATGCCAGGGCGGGACTGATGCTGTTTGGGGAAAGGCGGCTTGGGCTCTCTTTGCCGGCCGCGATCTTTCTTCTCGAACGCTACCAGCTTGCCCGTAGTTTGTAGTTTCGTGGTTTTCTTATGTGTGACCGGCTTACGCGCCATGCTTCCCCCTTGCCAGAGATTTATCGATTCACAATCCCCTCAACTTCTGGCCATATTCAGGAAGATGAGAAATTCACTGGATAGGATGGAGCGCTTCGCGGAAGTTTGCGCAGCTCAGCTTTCGCGATTGAATGGGCCGGACTTGGGGCGCAACTCATTTTCTTTTCCGCGCTTCTCATCAATAAAGGGAGGAACAAATGGCAGCCAGGAAACGTTCTAGTTCAGGAAGCAGGTCGGGAGGCCGCAAGTACGGCAAGGCCGCAGGCAAGTTAGTAAAAAGCGCAATGCATAGAAAGAAAAAGGGCACGCTCAAGTCCGGCAAGGGAGGGAAGGGCGGCACGGTGAAGAGCCGCAAGCAAGCCATCGCCATCGGTCTTTCGGAAGCGCGCAAGAAAGGCGCGAAAGTGCCAAAGAAAAAAGCCGCGTGATCCCGCGGGGAGCAGGTCCGGCGACGCGCTCCCGCTGACAGAGAGGCGAAGCCAGTTCTGGCTTCGCTTCTTTACTTCTGAAACCCAAGTTCTGAAACCCAGTCTGAAAACCACCCTGAAAGCCCGCTGCCTCCTATCAGACCAGCTCTCGCACCTTGTCCGCGATCTGCGTGGCCACGATCTTTTTGCGGTTGGGCTCGCCGCGCAGCAGCGACTCGGCGAATTTTGCCGCCTGCTCAAACGTGACCTTTGCCGGCATCGGCGCTTCAAAAGGATCGACAACCGCTTCGATCAACACCGGCCCACCGGTATTTGCGGCCAGGGCGCGGTCTAGGATATCGCCGCATTCCCTGGGATCGTCAATGCGAAAAGCGGTCGCGCCGCAGGCTTCAGCAAACTTGACGAAGTCAATCGGCGCAAGGTCCACGCCATACTCAGGATTGCCCAGAAAGACCATTTGCTCCCATTTGATCTGGCCCAGCGTGTTGTTCTTCACCACTACAACAATAATCGGGAGTTTGTATTTGACGGCCGTGACCAGTTCGGCCATGAGCATGCTGAAGCCGCCGTCGCCCACAAACGCGACGCACTGGCGGCCGGGATGGGCGATCTGCGCAGCCGACGTGTAAGGCAGTCCGCACGCCATGGTCGCCAGCGTTCCGGAACAGGAGTGCATCTGCCCGCGTTTGACCAGGATGTGGCGCGCCCACCAGGTGGTAATCGTGCCGCTATCTGAGCTCACGATCGCATCATTGCGCAGCCTCTTGCCCAGTTCATGAGCAATCACCTGCGGCTTCATGGGCTTTTCCATGTTGGTGGAACGCTTGCTCATCAGTTCCCACCACTCCTTCATTCCTTCCTGGGCTTTTTCCAGGAAGCTGCGGTCGCTTTTGCTGTTGACGAGAGGCAGCAACTCCCGCAGCGTACGGCTGCTGTCGCCCACCAATCCTACTTCCACGTCATAGCGCAGGCCGATGCGCGAAGGATCAAGATCAATCTGCACCGCTTTGGCCTTGCCGGGTTTCGGCATGAACTCGATATACGGGAACGACGATCCCACGATCAGCAGCGTGTCGCAATTCTCCAGCGCCTCTTGCGATGGCTTGGTGCCGAGAAGACCGATGCCTCCGGTGGTGAAAGGACTATCGTCGGGAACAGCGGCCTTTCCCAGAAGGGGTTTCACGATCGGCGCACCGAGTTTATCCGCGATCTGCTCCAGCGCGTCGGTTGCGTGCAGAGCGCCCTGGCCCGCGAGGATTGCGATCTTCTTGCCGGCGTTCAGGATTTCCGCAGCGCGGCGGAGATCGGATTCGTTGGGAAAATGCGCGCTGTCTGCCCGAACATTGGAAACGTGGCCGGGAATGTTGCGCTTGGAAGCGGTCTTGCGCTCGGCCTTCATGTCCTGGATATCGGTGGGAAAGGCGATGTGGGCAACTTTGCGGTAGGCGATGGCGGTACGGCAGGCGAGTTCGGTTACATTCTCAACGTGCGTTGGCCCCATCACGCGTGTGTTGTAAGCGGCCACATCCATGAAGAGACGGTCCAGCGCGACATCCTGTTGGGTAAATGTGTCATTCAGGTCGTGGTACGGCAGTCCGGTAATGGCCAATACGGGATGGCCATCGAGCTTGGCATCATAGAGTCCGTTGAGCAGGTGAATGCCTCCCGGCCCCGACGTGGCCAGACAGACGCCGAGCCTGCCGGTGTACTTGGCATAACCGCAGGCCATGAAGGCCGCTGCCTCCTCATGGCGTACCTGGACAAAGCGAATTTGCTCCTGGTGCGTGCGCAGGGCCTCCATAATGCCGTTGATGCCGTCGCCCGGCAGGCCGAATACCACGTTCACTCCCCAATCGATCAATCCTTCAATCAGCAC
>Ga0164306_10000665_pt1 | contig 14402 bp, 18 predicted proteins | sample Whisoiple_242_MG_FD_110213 | JGI IMG/M metagenome (GOLD analysis project Ga0164306, IMG submission 110213) | Soil microbial communities amended with fresh organic matter from upstate New York, USA - Whitman soil sample_242_MG | ecosystem: Environmental > Terrestrial > Soil > Unclassified >... | reverse complement strand
GACCTTTGTACCTCTCCGTTCTACGATACGAATATGCAACATTTTGTGAACTATGCGGTAGATTACTGGGACGCCCTGTCGGAACTCCGTAGTCCCACGCGTATGTTCCGTGAGTCTCTATTTGAGGAATACGGACTACCGAAGTCAGCTATTAAGTTCTCGATCTATACGGGTATGCACCCCGGTACTCTAAGTGATATTGAAACTGCTAAGACTGACTGGGCTGGGGCTGCTGCGTTCATTCACGTACTACGTACTAACCTTGGCGTACCGGGTTCGTACATTACCCAACTCGGTATCCTTCACGATCAGTATTTCATGCGGAAGGTACATTAATGACTAAGGACGTTAGCCGCTCGGCGAAAATGGCTATCTTTAACCTTGGGGATGACGTTCCCGCTACTAGTACCACGGTTGAGGTATATCCTAAAGAGCACACAACTGTAGCCCTAGCCTTCATCGAGACTTACTATCAGACGAACGGTGGGAAGATTCCCACTCTAGCAGATATGGAGTTCATGCGTGCTTATGGATATGGAGACAAACGTCTCACTAAGCTCTTACAGTCAGACGCGATATATAACGGACTCGCCAAGAGGGGCATCGCGTGGCCGAAACCATACGACCCAGCAAGAGTCCAAGTTATCACTCTACTTAGCCCTCAGCAGCAGCATGCTGTGCTTATCGTTACCGACCCTACTCGGAGTGATAATCTGCGTAAAAGGCTAGAACTAGTTGGTATCACGTATCAGACGTGGCGTAACTGGATGAAGCAGCCGGCATTTGCTAACGCAGTACGGGCCCTGTCGGAAGATGTTATTCAGGACTCTATGGCATCGGTACATACTAGCATGGCCGCGAAGGCTATGGCTGGGGACGTTAGTGCTGCACGTCTAGTTTACGAACTTACCGGGCGGCACGATCCGAGTAAGCAGCAAATGATTGATCTAACACGGATCGTTGGGCTACTATTGGAATCGTTGACAAGGCACGTCACGGACCCCCTTATTCTGAAAAATCTAGGCAATGACCTCGATATTATTCTATCAGGTGATACGCCACAGATTGAAGGACCACAGGCTGACTTCTCGTTTGTATCGCAAATCGTGGATGCAGTAGTGGTACCGGACGACAGTGCTCAGAACCCGGCGCAGACTAACTCTGACGGTACTGAGGAATCTGTAGTGCCAGAACGTGCTGAGCCGACAGAGGCTAAGCGCGATGCCAATAACCTTCCCGACGGTTTCTTTAACGTATAAGGACGTGTTAGTATGAGTAGCGGAACTACTCCAATCCTTGGGCTCCACACCTACAATAACCTCGACGATATGGATTACAACGAGGTTACTGCTGATAATATCCAGATCGATACGCTCCCGCCGACCTCCTGCTTGTCTAGTGCACGTCCTAGCACTAACCTTTACACTGGCCGCTATATCTGGGAGACAGATACCAAGCGTATCCGTATGTGGAACGGTTCGGCATGGATGCTCATTAGCAACACTAGTGACGACACGGGCTGGATTCTGTGCCCCATTAGGGCTACGTTCGCTGCAATGGCTGGTGTCGAAGCACTAAGGGTACGGCGTATCGGTAATACAGTATGGTGTAAGGGTGGAGTTCTCAACAACGGCCTATCAGCTAGCGGTACGTTTGGCGTAGCCGATCTCCCAGCGGCTGTCGGTGGCGTTACTTTCGCACCGCCTGAGAACGATATTCGTGCTGCTGGTGTTGCTTCCGCCGCACTTTCCGGTGTCATGTTTGTACGTGGTGACGGTGTTTTTGAACTACGTACCGGTGCCACACTTTCAAACTACTACAAGGCAGAGAGAAGTTGGCTGATCGACTAATGGCTGATGAACCGAAGATTGCGAAGCACGCAGAATCTGATAAGCCGCAGGCTAAGGAAGTTGCTAACTTTCACACGCACGCGGACACGGACGGTAGCCCCAAGGCGCTACACCACACATTAGGACCGACACAGAATCAGGCAGCAGCGGGTAACCATTCTCACGATGGTGGACAATCCACGAAGCTAACTAGTCTCATGGAGGATATCACCGTAAGCGGTTCGCGTGGTGGTAACGCTGCGCTAACTAGCCTCCTGTCGGCTCTCGCCAGTAACTTTGGCCTAAAGGATACGACGACCCCATAATGGCTAAGCAGAAACCACTCAACCTGTCGGAACTTACCGAGACGATTAAGAACGGACTCGTCGATCAGGCGCTCCGTCCTAACGTATACGGTTATAAGCCTCACGCTAAGCAGTTCAAGTTCCATACTAGCGAGGCTCATACAAGGCTGTATATCGGAGGTAACCGTAGCGGTAAGACTGTTGGTGGCGCTGTCGAGTCTGTTTATTGGCTAATGAAGCAGCACCCGTATAGGCGTCTACCGCTTCCAGAAGGTCCCGTAAGAGGCCGTGGAGTAGCGGTTGACTTCAATTACGGTGTGGATATGATTATGCTACCGGAACTATCTCGGTGGCTACCGCCTAGTGCGCTTAAGAATGGGTCTTGGGAGGACTCCTATGACAAAGAACACAGAACGCTTACCTTGGCAAACAAAAGTTTTATGGAGTTCCGCTCCTACGATCAGGACCTTGAAAAGTTTGCAGGAACATCGCGACACTTTACGTGGTATGACGAAGAGCCACCCAAGCATATTTTCAACGAATCTCAAGCGCGCCTTATCGACACGAACGGATACGCATGGCTTACCATGACTCCCGTTGAGGGTATGTCGTGGGTCTATGGCGATCTTTACGTGCCGGGTACTGAGGGAAAGAATCCCGATATCTCTGTTATCGAAATTGAAATGACAGAGAACCCGCATATTAGTAAGGAAGCGTCTGAGCGTTATCTTAGCACGCTATCTCCTGACGAAAGAAAGGCGCGTGAACGCGGTGAGTTCGTATCTGTTGGTGGCCGTGTCTTTAAAGAGTTCTCGCCTTCCGTTCACGTTGTCAGTGCGGCGCTCCCGCCGAAGCACTGGGAATGGTATCTCTCGCTTGATCACGGTTTTAATAATCCCACCGCCGTCCTCTGGCACGCGGTATCCCCACAAAATACTATCTTCACGTTTGCTGAGCATTATCGCTCTGAAATGACGGTACCGGAGCACTCGCAGATTATCCATGAGCGAAACGCAGCCTACGGAAAGCAGCCAGATTACTGGATCGGCGATCCCGCTATCAACCAGCGACAAGGTGTTACTGGAACGAGCATTAAGCAGGAATACGCGGATCGGGGCATCTTTCTTGCTGACGGAAACAATGATGTACTATCTGGCGTCAATAGAATGGTACAGTACCTTCGTGTCGACCCCGAACTCGGATACCCGCGATGGTTGATTGCTGAGAACTGCGTTAACCTTATTGACGAGATGCGTATGCTCCGTTGGAAAACTCACACGTCACGTAAGGCTCAGTTCGAGAATAATAAGCAGGAGCAGATTCACAAGAAGAATGACCACGCTTGTGACAGTTGCCGCTATTTCTTCTCGTTTATGCCTGATCTAACACCTCAAATGCCGACTGGAAATGATCTAGCAGAATTGCAGCGAAAGCACGCTACTACGCTAGGTGCAGTCAACGGTGTTGCTTATCCGGTACCACACGCTAATGAGCCTATGGCTGGATCATGGGAAGAACTCATGGCTATCAGCGAGGCGACTCGTATTGACGATCCGCTAAAAACCGCTTGGGACACGAATATCGGATACGACTATAACACGTAAATGCATTGCGTGCGTTAGTTCAGTGCCATATACTGATAATGTCATCAGGGAGAGCCCCCTGTGTGCAAACAAGGAGATATAAAATGGGTGACACTACCCCACTTTTTAACCCGAATGACGGCCTTACTGGCCGCAACGGTGGGCCTTATCTTGATGAGGTTCAGGCGCAGCAGGACGAGGTTCGTCGTGCTAAGGTTGAGGGCCGAGAGCCTAACCTAGATAACCCCGGTGCTAACGCGGGTATTCAGCTATCTACGGCAGCGCAGATGCTACATACTCTCAACGTTAACAACAACCCGTCTATGGGTATTGCTACGAGCGATGCTCTAGCCAAGGCTTACTTTGACTCGTCTGAGTCTCAGGACGACAACGCGCTTACGGCGCGTGTTTTCGATGAGATTCCCGACACGTCTAAGCAGCCGACGCTACAGGACCTCGACGAAGTTACGTTTAACTCCACCGACCCTAACGCTCCCTCGTCTGACGTAGAGGGTGACAAGGATAAGGGCGAGCCTGACGTTACGCTCGTCGGTCCTGATGGTAAGGACGAGGACGCCGTAAAGGGCGACAAGGATAACGGTAAGGCTACCGCCACGGTTGCTAAGGCCGCAGACAGCAAGACCACCTCCACCAAGAAGTAAGGTTAGTATTATGACTGTCCCGTCTGTAGCAGAGAATGTTGCTTCTCGGTTTAAGTTGTATGAGCGCCCCGTCCTGAGTCCGGGTAAGTGTGCGGTGTGTGGGAGCGTCCACCGTGCAGTGCTAGATTTCGGACTTAATCTCGCGCGTTATGGTGCGGTAATGCTATGCGAGGACTGCGTTTGTGAGGCCGCAGAAAGGTTCGGTATGGTTCGCCCGGCTGAACTAGAGGATGCAACGCTACAGACGGGACAGTCTGTGGAAGAATATCTGACCCTCCACAATCTTAAGGTAGTTACTAATGAACTCTACGACGCTTTCTCTGTGGCTTTCGGTGTGTTTTCTACTGTTTCTCTGCCTGATTTTAGCGATTACGCTGATAGTAGTGTGGGGCCAGTGGCGGAAGGAACAGAAGAAGTACGAGGACAACTTCAACTTGTATTCGCAGACGGTGAATCGGACGATTCAAAGCCTGACGGAGACGACGAAGCATTCCACCTCTGAGTTTAATCGCACTATTAGCCGAGCGCAGTCACTAATTGCAGCCGGCGACCCCTTATCTTTCCAGCAGATCGAGGCTATGACTGAGGCCCCTGTCGGAGAACAACTTCCGCAGGAACTTGGAGAATACGCCGATGCTCTGCGTGAGGCCGAAACTCGTGGATTTGTTTATAATCCAGATGATCTAGAGGATCTGACTTATGACGCAGACAGTATCAAGGACTTCATCGAAGGGGTCGGGGCCTCTCGTGGATTCCAAAATGGCGGCGGGAACTTCTTCAACAACCACGTCTGAGTCTCAGGATATCCTTGCCGAGTTTCAGAAGGTTAAGGAAGGTAAGGACCTCGTAGCGTGGATTAACGGTAATTACGAGAAGGCTAAGAGTGACCGTATGCGTTTTGAGCGCCAGTGGGCGCTTAATATGGCATTCTTTAGCGGCAAGCAGTATATGCAGTACATGCCTGCACAGGCCGGTAACGCGGTTGCTGGCCGTCTTTTTGTACCCCCTGCACCTTCATGGGCTATCCGTTCTATCACTAACCGTATCCGTCCTATCATTCGTACCGAACTAGCGAGGCTTACGAGTAACAAGCCTAATGCTAGTGTAGTCCCAGCTAGTTCCGAGGACGCTGACCTATTTGCCGCACAGGCTGCTGAGCAGATTTGGGAAGCAATCTACAATGGTAAGAAGATTCACGACAAGTTCATCCAGACGATGTTCTGGATGTGTATTTGCGGCACCGCCTTTATTAAGGACTGGTGGGACGACAACGCTTATGATAACGTAACGAAGAAGCCCGGCTCCATTATGTACGGCGTGGTAACGCCGTACCACATCTACATTCCCGATATCATGGAAACTGATATCGAGGCTCAACCGTGGGTTATCAACGCTTACACCAAGTCTGTAGAGTTCGTTAAGACGACCTTTCAGAAGGACGTAGTTCCGACAGTCAACGAGGCTAAGAGTCCGTTTGACAACGCGATGCTACAGACAATGGGTGGAAAGAATGAGGCTAAGCCGGACTCGGTACTAGTTATCGAAGCATGGATTAAGCCCGGTACCTACGGTATCTTCCCTGAGGGTGCTCTAGTTACAATTGCTGGCGATCAGATTCTGCAACTAGAGGAAAAGTGGCCGTTTAGCCACAAGGAATACCCGTTTACTAAGTTCGATCACATTCCGACAGGAATGTTTTGGTCTGAATCTGTCATCACGGACCTTATCGGGCCGCAGCGTGAGTATAACCGCACGAAGAATCAGATCATCGAATCCAAGAACCGTATGTCTAAGCCTCAACTAGCAGCGCCTAAGGGTGCTGTCGAGGCTCGTAAGATTACGTCAGAGCCGGGTCTACTCATCGAGTATAAGCCCGGTCTAGCAGCGCCTAGCCCCATCCCGCTACAGAATCTCCCGTCTTACGTTCTACAGCAACTAGACCGCGAGATTAGCGATATGGAAGATATCTCATCGCAGCACCAAGTGTCACGCGGTGAGAATCCCGGCGGTGGAGTAACCGCTGCTACCGCTATTTCATTCCTTCAAGAGCGTGACGATTCTCTTATGACGACTGCGTATCAGTCAGTAGAGAGTGGTTATGAGAAGATTGCTAGACACACTATTAGTCACGTTGTGGAACACTGGGACGTTCCGCGTACTGTTAGCGTTACTGGTGTCGACGGCTCTTTTGATTCTGTTGCTCTTAAGGGTACTGAACTAAGCAGCGGTACTGATATTCGTATGGAGGCCGGTTCTGCCCTGCCTACTTCTAAGGCTGCCAAGCAGGCATTCCTTATGGAGATCATGAAGATGGGTTGGATTGATCCTACTAAGGGTCTAGAACTCATGGATATGGGCGGCATCGATAAACTGTACGACGAACTTAAGATTGATGAGCGGCAGGCTCAGCGTGAAAACCTGCGTATGTCTCGCCTAGATATTCAGCAGATTGAACAGCATGAGCAAATGGTTCAGATGCAGGGCCAAATGGCGCAGCAAGCAGATGCTCAAGGGCAGCCTATTCCTAACTCTGACCGAAATACTGGTACTCCGCTATTAATGCCTGATAGCATTATTCCGGTCAACACCTGGGATAATCACCAACTCCACATCGATATTCACAACCGCTACCGTAAGTCTCAGGCATTTGAAATGCTGCCCGAGAAGATTAAGCAGGAGTTTGAGTCTCACGTAGCGATGCACGCTATGGCACTAAACGCAGCGGCTATGCAGGCTCAGATGATGCCTCCCGGCCCTGATGGTGGTATGGGTGCAGATAATGGTAGTGGTGCTCCTGTCGGGAGTAACCAATTTGGACCGCCCGGGACTAGTGAGGGTATGCCTCCGCCGGACGCTAGTGGTGGCGGAATGCCACCGGAAAGTATGGGTTAATCATGGCTCTTGGCACCGAAGAGATTGAACATCGTTTTGGTTTTCACAAGGCGACTGTAGAAGGCCCTAATGCTACCGCCTCTCGACACGCAGATATGCGTAAGAAGTTTCGGGATTTTGCTGAGGAACTAGACGCAGCACTTCCCGATGGTCGTGATAAGGCTCTTGTCATGACGAAACTACAGGAAGCATCCATGTGGACACACTGGGCTATTGCTCAGGATGCCCCACTAGTTAAGGAGTAATCATGGCCGATGCACAGATGGGTCCTATCGACGTAGGATTCGTAGACAAGCGGCGTGGTCGTACCTACGACGGCGTAGTTCTTACTGAGGAGGCTAACTACTCCAAGGTTTCTACGCTTAAGGCACGACTAACTGCTCTTAAGCCCTCGCAGTATACCGCTGCTAAGCTTAACAACATGACGGTTAATGACATGGTGTATGCGCTCCGTGTCGAGAGTGCTGATAGCGCTGGTATTAAGTAATCAATTGCTTGACTGCCGTAGAGCAGACTCTCTACAATAGAACCAATCCCACAACGCTAGGGCCGGAAACGGTACGGCAAGGAGATATAAAATGGACCCTGACGGTACTGAGGGTGGAGCCGACCTTACAGGCGGCGAACCGGTAGTTCAGCAAGATACAGCCCCTGTCGGTAATCAACAGGCGCCTACTGGTGAAAACCCCGCATGGGCAGAACTTCTAGGAGTTCTTCCCAGTAGCCTCCACCAGACTGTTAAGCCATATCTTGAAAAGTGGGACAGAGGCGTAAACGATAGATTCACTAGGGTACAATCTCAATACGACCCCTATAAGGACTTCCTTACTGTTGATCCTCAGCAGATTCAGGCAAGTCTACAACTAGCACAACTAGTTGCTACCGATCCGCGGTCATTCTACGACAAGATGACTGATTATTACGGAGCCGAGTGGGGTCTAGGTCAGGGCCAAGGTGACGACGACGCCGATGATTACTCTCTAGACGATGGAGAAGATGAGGACTACGATCCCGTAGCCGATAATCCTCTTTTCCAGAAACTACAAGAGCAGCAGGATACTATTGCTAACTTCCTTGCTTCCGACCTACAGCGGAAGGAGCAGGAACAGTATCAGCAAGAGGTTGAAAAGGCTGGTAGCGAGATTGACAATGCTTTTAAGTCAGTCGCTACTAAGTTCCAAATGGCAGAAGTTCCCACGCAGGCTCAGCAGATGATTCTATCTCTGTGTATGACTAACGAGGGAATTACCATTGAACAGGCAGCAGAGCAGGTTATGCCTCTCTTTGCCGGCCAGAACCGTCCGGCCCCGAGGATTATGTCTCCCGGTGGTGGAGTTCCTGCTAACAACGTCGATCCCGCTAAGATGAGTGGTACCGAGACACGTAGTGCGGTAGCCGCAATTCTTGCACAGGCTCATGCCAATCAAACGTAAAGGATAAACTGAGATGCCCGCTACCCTAGCCACAGTGGCGTCCATTCTCAAGGAAATCTACGAGCCGCAGGTTCGGGAGCAACTTGAGAATCGGACGGTCGCACTAAAGCGTATTGAGCGCAGTTCCGATGGTATTGAAACTAACGTCGGTGGTAAGTATGTTACGTTCCCGATTCACACCCGCCGTAACAGCGGTATCGGTGCTCGTAACGAAATGGAACTTCTCCCGACTCCCGGGCAGCAGGGTTACAACGCTGGTCGAGTCAACCTTAAGTTCCAGTACGGTGGTATTCAGGTCACCGGGCAGATGGTCGAACTCGCCGATAAGAACTATCAGGCATTCTCTAACGCTCTCGATCAGGAGATCAAGGGTCTTAAGAATGACCTCGGTAAGGACCTAAACCGTCAGGTTTACGGTAACGGTACTGGTACTCTCGCCACGGTTACGGCTGACGGTGCTAACACGGTTACTGTAGCCGACACGATGTATCTCCAGCTAGGTATGCAGGTCGACATTGTTGACGGTACTACGCTTGCTGCGGCTACGCCGACGGTCAAGGTTTCTAACCGACAGATCACGGCCATTAACACTACGACTGGTGTTGTTACGTACTCCGGTGCTGACGGTACGGCAGTCGCTGGTGACGTTATCACTCGTACTGGTAACGGTAACCGCGAGTGGACGGGCCTTGGCGCTATCATTCGTAACTCGGGTACGATTTACAACATTGACCCGAACGTAGAGCCTTCGTGGGTTGCTCAGGTAGATACGTCCGGTGGTAACCGTGCTGTCTCTGAGGGTCTTATGATCTCTATGGCCGATCAGATTCAGACGGCCGGCGGTAAGGTTACTGCAATCTTCGGTAACCTCGGTGTGCGTCGTGCTTACTGGAACCTGCTTTCGCAGCAGCGCCAGTACGTTAACACGCAGGAGTTCACTGGTGGTTTCAAGGGCCTCGCCTTTGTTACCGATCAGGGCGAGATTCCGTTCGTCTCCGACACGGACGCTCCCAAGAACACCATGCTCTTCGTTAACGAGGACGAACTTACTCTTTACCGCGAGGGTGAGTGGTCATGGATGGACCGCGACGGTAGCATGTTCCAGCGTGTTATCGGTTACGACGCCTACGAGGCTCGTATGTACCAGTATTCCGAGATCGGCTGCCACCGCCGTAACTCCTTCGGAATCATCGACAAGCTAACTGAGGGCTGATAGAGCCGTAGTTAGCGCATAATGTAAGGGCCGGGTCTCGTGGAGGGGGCCCGGCCCTTACTATTCGGAACTAGAAGGAGTTATCATGCCTCGTTGGGTATATACCGCGTTCGGTGTTGCTTGTGTACTAGCCATTATTTGGCTTGCTATCATCCTGCTCGGCAAGGTATCATAGTACCATGCCCACAAAGACTGTCGACGATTTGGAGAGAGAGTATCTCCAACAGGCGCTAGGGAGTAATGCCTTGCCTACTGATACAATCCAAGACCTTCGTTTGAAGTTCTACGCTAACCCCGGCGGGGCGTCTATTACTCGTACAGGGCTAGGTTCACCCGAGGGCGTTGTAACTGCCCCTGTCGGTACTATCTACAGTGACTCTGTGTTTAATCAGAACGCTGGCCTATGGTATAAGCGAAGCGGTTCGGGAAATACCGGCTGGATTATTCTCTACGGAGACACCGGCTGGCGAACTATTACTTCGTGGAACGCGGCTGGTGCTATTACTGGTCAGGCACTATCTGCTTCTTGGGGCCCGGTCGCAGGTCAGGCTGGTGCTATTCGTACTCGTCGTCTTAACGATGAGATTTATGTTGGCTTCCGCAACATGACGCGAATCGATGCAACTACCCCCTCGGTATGGGCAGCGGGTTATGTTCTCCCTCAGGGTTTTAGGCCCAGTGTTTACGCCGAAGGTATGTTTTACGCGCCTACCGGCCCTGTTGCTATGTGGCTCGGTACCGACGGTAGTGTCGGTCGAGGTACAGGGATTAAGGCAGGGGTTAACGGAGATTTTGCAGGGACTGCTGAGGGTCTAATTATCGGTCTTGCTGATAACGCTCTGTGGCCTACTGGGCTGCCCGGGTTCTAAGGAGTATTATGGCTAAAGCACGCATTTATCCTAAGGCTGACGCTAAGACTCAGTGGTTTGAGACTAAGTTCGCTCGCGGTAAGTTTACTTCGATCGAAAAGATTCTCCTACATACTACTGAGACGACCGGCTGGCCTAGTTATGCTGGCGGCTCTATGGCTCCGACTTTCACGTACCACTGTAAGAATCGTGCATGGCGTCAGCACAACTACCTAGACACGTCTGCTCGCGCTCTCGCTGATCCAGACGCTACGGTAGTTAAGGAGAACCGAGACAACGTAGTGCAGATCGAGATTATCGCCTACGCTGACGAGAAAATGGCTGCATCTGTAGGGGGACTCCCGGTTAGTAAGCTAACTGAGGATAACCTTAAGGACCTCGCCACCTTCATCGTTTGGGTTCGCAAGGAATGGGGTGGACCTCCGCTAGTAAGCACTAAGTTCGCTCCGTACCCCGAGTCCTACGGTGCTAACAACTACCGCCTTACCGGCCCTCAGTATGATGCGTTCAAGGGTATCCTAGGACACTCTAACGTACCGGCTGGGGATACTTGGGGTAACCGACACGGTGATCCCGGTGCTCTTAACATTGATCGTATTATGGTCCTTGCTAAGAATCTCGAAACAGTAGTAACGAAGCCTCCGGTCACTAAGCCGCCGGCCGTTACCCCTCCAACAGATGAGGTTATTGTGATTTCTGACGCTGACGCCACAAAGATTGCTCAGAAGGTATGGGGTTTCCCCATCCAGAACCACGACCCGAAGCCTAACGATAACATTCCCCCGGCTACGTATGCGGCTAAGTCCTACACGGTAATGGGTAACTTCCGTGGTGCAGACCTACAGGCTCGTATGACTAAGGTTGAGGCTGACATTGCTGAGATTCTTTCTCTTCTAAGGGCACCTAAGCCATGAGTCTACAGGGAGCCTACATTCTAGATAACGCCAGCGGCCACGCGCTGTCGGCTCAGCATACTCGCATTGCTGAGATTATTCGGGACTACAATCCTGAACTAGAACTTGCGTGGATTCCCCCGAGTGACCGTACTGCTTTCGATGCTAAGCCGTTTGCTATTATTCATAATCAGCCTAATGGTCAGCGTTACGTAGTCGGAACGTTCACCGAGGCTGAAATGGACCATCGCATCATCGCCCACCTGTTTAATCACGATGCACGGCAGCGAGACGTGTTTAGTGATATGGAACGTGAGAATACCGCTAAGGAACTTCTCCGTCTCAAAGAGGTAAGCGACGAGATCGAAGAGAAGCGTGAAATGGGTCGCGCCATGATTAATACTCGAAAGAGCACATGGCGTCATGGAGGAAAGAAGTATAATCTACTATGACCTTTAATGTCACCAAAAAGGTATCTGATATCGCAGCAGACGTTAAGCGGACGTTTGGCGATGAGTCAGGCGTTCAGGTTACCGATGCAGATATCGTTCGATGGGTTAATTCCGCCCAAGTCGAAATTGTATCTAAGAATCAGATTCTCCCTTCGGTGGCAACTACCGCTTCTATCGCCAGTGCGATGGATTACAATGTTTCCTCACTGAACATGCAGAGTATCAACTCGGTGAATTACGCAGGTGTGAAACTTAAGGCCCTGTCGTTCACTGATTTTGAGGACAACATTACAAGTGAGGACCCGAACGGTACCGCTACAGGCGTTCCACAAGTGTGGACACGTTGGGGTAACGTAATCAGACTGTACCCCTCCCCGAGCCAGTCTGGCGTAGATATCAAGATCTACTATTACGCGCTCCCAACACCTGTAGCGGTACTCGCGGACTTCCTATCGCTGCCTGATAACTACTACAACCGTATTCTAGAGTACGTGTTGGCTCAGGCATACGAAATGGACGAGAACTTCGCGGCCGCAGACAACAAGATTAACCGTTTCGACAGCAACCTTGTCGGAATGATGGGCGATGAGAACGTTCCTGCTCAGGATACGTACCCTGTAATCACAGTTCGACCTGAGGATTTGTAATATGCCGGGCCAGCCTGTAAAGATCGGGCCGTTTGTAGGTGGAATGAACACCTACAGCGGTCCTACAGTCATCGCTGACAACGAAGCCGTACTACTACAGAACCTAGACGTTGACCTAGACGGCTCTTTGCTTGCTAGGCCCGGTGTAGTTATGTCTGCTGCCCCTGCTACGGGTGCAGTTTCCCACGTTCTCGGTACTTTTCGTGCTAAGACTGGTGAAGTTTACATTATTACTTCTTGGGGCGTTAGCGTAAGGGCGTTTAACACCGCGACTTCCGCATGGTCTACTATTTCAGCCACGGGTGACTACACAGCCTGCGTCCAGTACGCGGATTCCCTATGGTTGGTACGTAAGCCTTCCGGTGTTACTCAGGGCGGCGGTAAATGGGACCCCGTAGCCGGATATACTGCGGTTGCTAACATGCCACGCGGCTTTTCTTGTTGTATTTACAAGGAACGCATGTTTATTAGCGCTTCTCGTAACAATGACGACACAAGTATTAACCGTGTGAAGTTTTCTAACGCTGCTGACCCGAATACGTGGACTGTTACGGACTACTTCGACGTAAACGCCGGTGATGGTGACGATATCACCAAGATTTACTCATATGACTCTAGCATTGTCATCTTCAAGTCCGACAGCACATATATCTTCGCGTATGAGTCCTCGCCTACTAAGGGTATTGTGCAGAAGGTGTCCTCCACCATCGGCGCTAACAATGCGTTCTCCGTAGTCGAGTATGAGAACAACCTTTTTGTGATGCATGAAGCCAACGTCTATCGTATTTCAAACTGGAACTGGGAACAGGCTAACCTGAAACTTCCGTTTGAGTATCGTAACGTATTTGGCTCCGGTGAAATGGAGAAGAGTTCTCTATCGCTACTGGGTAACCGTGTTCTGGCTAGGTACTACGACAAGTATTACGTACTAGGACTTAAGACTGGTGCATGGTCACAGTGGGACTTCTCGCTTAAGGGCTACACACCTTCTGAGTTTGTCACCAACCCTAACATTAACGCCCTTGTCGGTGCTCCGAACTACTACGCTGCTAGTTATGTTGCTACTAATCAGCAGTTCTACTTCTTCATCGATGGAAAGTTCAATACTGACGAGGACTTCGTTATCAAGCTAGTTACGAAGTCATACGACTTTGGGCCTTCCTACTCTTTCAAGCGTCTCTACTGGTGGGGCGTTGATATCCTAGGAACCGCTGCTACTACGTTCAAGGTTATCCCTAACGTGTACGCTGTTCCTGTTAAGTGGGGTCAACTAATCGGTGTTCCGATTCCTAGCCTTGGCACTTGGGGTCGTCCTCTTGAACCGGCTATCGATGTTACGGACGCTGCTAGCGGTGGTGGAGGTACGGCTTATCGAACGTTTATTAAACTTCTAAAAGGCTTGCGATTCAGGCAGTTGCAGTTTACACTAGAAGCAACGTACAAGGGGCTTAACTCCACTGCGGCTTACCGTATCTTCTCGCTTACTGCTCACGTAGATAGTAAGCAGACTGTATCGAAGAAGGTTTCATAATGCCAGATGCCAACTTCATGCAGTACCTACAGGGGAATATTCAGACTTTTAACCCGTATGGTGCTGGTAAGAAAGTTTATGGCGGTGGGAGGT
>Ga0164306_10000661_pt1 | contig 14425 bp, 16 predicted proteins | sample Whisoiple_242_MG_FD_110213 | JGI IMG/M metagenome (GOLD analysis project Ga0164306, IMG submission 110213) | Soil microbial communities amended with fresh organic matter from upstate New York, USA - Whitman soil sample_242_MG | ecosystem: Environmental > Terrestrial > Soil > Unclassified >... | reverse complement strand
TTAGCTCCATTATTTGAAAATGATGTACCAGTAGCACTTCTCCGTCCTTAATGGAGTAAAGTGACTACTTCTCTCCGTTAGGGCATACATTGACCTACTTTTTAAATACGGAGGGTACAAAAAATGAAAAACACCTTATTAGGTTCTATATATTTAGCTTTAGCTGCCAGTATTTGGGGTGGCATGTATGTTGTCGTTAAAGTTGTTGTAGCAGTTATCCCACCATTAGAATTGGTTTGGATACGATATGTAATTGCTATTCTTGCACTTTTTATCATCGGTTTGATAAAAAGACAATCTTGGAGAATTAATAAACGCCATATCCCTTTGATTGTCGCTATTGGCGTAATTGGTAATGCTATCTCAATTGTCACCCAGGAATATGGCACAATGCTATCTTCAGCACAAATGGGGGCAATTATTACATCATCCACACCAGCTTTTATGGTTATTTTTGCTCGGTTAATCCTTAAAGAGAGACTGAATATGAAAAAAGGGATATCTGTTGGCTTAGCTACAATAGGTGTATTACTAATTGTCGGAAATGGGCACATAAATATGTCTAGCCAGCTTGGTGGTATTTCACTACTTATGGCAGCTTTAACATGGGCTCTAATGTCTATTCTTATAAAGCGTGTGCCAAGCAGTTATTCTCCAGTCGTCATTACAACTTATTCAATTTTAGTTGCTATTTTGGTATTAACTCCTTTTGTGTACAGAGGGTTAGGTGAAATTCATATTTCCAAGTTGATTGATCCGACTATTGGTGGAGGGCTATTGTATTTAGGTATCGTTTCAACAGCTTTGGCATTTATACTTTGGAATCGTGGATTACAATTATTGAATGCTTCAAGTGGAGGTTTATTTTTCTTTTTTCAACCTCTAGTAGGAACGTTACTTGGCTGGCTTCTCCTAGGAGAGAGTATCGGTGGTACGTTTTGGATAGGTTCATTCTTAATTCTTAGTGGTGTTTTATTGGTTATCAAAGAAAAAACGAACTAATTTATAATTAAAATAAATATAAAAAAGCACTAGTCTTGAACTAGTGCTTTTTTATTTATACCGGTAACTTACATTATGGTGCGACAAGAAGTCGCTTTCTTACATTGTAGCTAACGCTACTCATCTAGACGCAGAAGATGATCTCCATCCGAAACGGCATTCTTGGTAACGAGTCTGTCGGTTGCATGAGGAAATGTGGAAACAGAGGACAAATGCATGATCCAGAATACTGCTAGGAGAAGATAGGTATGGTAAACAAAAGTGAAGGTTTGTAAGCTTCGTAAGGGTTAGCTCAAGATAATGCACAGCTTTGCTTGGGTCTTGGCAAGAGGAAAAGTAGAATCATAACGCTGCTCTGATGCGTCCCGCATCTTGCTCGGAGTAAAGAACCTGCCTACCCGACTTAACTAGCTTCCTCATGTAATTATTACAACTAATATTCTTATAAATGTTTAATTGAAGAAATAATAAAAGAGAACAACAGAAGTAATCTGATGTCCTCTTTTTTATTAAGATATTTTATTAAATATCAAGTTTACGGGTACCGAGCCATTTTACCATTTCAGGATCTCTATGTGAGAAAAACAAGCTCTCTTCTGTATCTAACGTCGCAATCTTTTCCATGTCCTCTTGGCTTAATTCAAAGTCAAAGATATTAAAGTTTTCGACGATTCTTTCCTTGCGAACAGACTTCGGAATCACCACAACTCCTCTTTGTGTCAGCCAACGTAAAATTACTTGAGCAACAGATTTATTATGCTTTTCAGCAATGGATACTAACACTTCATTTTGAAAAATGTCATTTTTCCCTTCAGCAAAAGGTGCCCAAGACTCAATTTGAACGTTGTTTTCCTTCATAAGTTTAGCACTTTCTACTTGCTGGCAGAAAGGATGTGTTTCAACCTGGTTTACAGCAGGAACCACTTCATTATGAGTAATTAAATCGACTAAACGGTCTGCGTAGAAATTACTAACTCCGATCGCCTTAATTTTACCCTCGCGATATAATTCCTCCATCGCACGCCAAGATCCGTATACATCACCAAATGGCTGATGGATCAAATACAAATCAATATAGTCAAGTTGCAATCTTTCCAATGACTTTGCGAATGCTTTTTTTGTCTTCTCATAACCAGTATCTTGAACCCAAAGTTTGGTCGTAATAAATAGTTCTTCTCTTGGCACGCCACTTCGTTTGATTGCTTGGCCAACTTCCTTCTCATTTTGATAAGACGCAGCCGTATCAATTAAACGATAGCCTGCCATAAGAGCTTCATAAACAGCTTGTTCACATTCCTTTGGATCTGTCATTTGAAAAACACCAAAGCCAAGTATAGGCATTTCAACACCGTTGTTTAAAATTACTTTTTGCATATAAACTCCTCCGGTTTTTTATATTAATTGTTAAGTCACTTATTTTCATTCATTTACATTACTTATTATTGAAATTTACTGTTGAATTCTCGTCTATTATTTACCAACTTTATTTGCATATTCTGATGGATAGCGATCTCCCGAAATCTCAATTTTAGAGAGTGCTTCTTTCAAATCACTTAGTTCTTGTGTCGTCAACTCAACATCAACTGCACCAAGGTTTTCTTCAAGACGTTCTAATTTGCGTGTGCCTGGAATTGGAACAATCCATGATTTCTGGGCAAGTACCCACGCAAGTGATATCTGAGCTGGTGTTGCATTTTTCCCTACAGCAATCTTATTTATCAGCTCAATTAAAACTTGATTTGCTTCGAGATTTTCAGGTGTAAAGCGAGGAACAATGCTGCGGAAGTCAGATTTACCGAATGTTGCATTTTTATCAATTTTCCCAGTAAGGAAGCCTTTCCCCAGAGGGCTGAAGGGAACGAAGCCAATTCCGAGTTCCTCAAGCGTAGGCAGTAATTCTTCCTCAGGGCTTCTCCACATCATTGAGTATTCACTCTGGATAGCCGAAAGTTGATGCACTGCGTGTGCACGACGAATCGTCTTCACACCTGCCTCAGAAAGCCCCCACTTTTTCACTTTACCCTCTTGTATCAGATCTTTTACTGTTCCAGCTACCTCCTCAATTGGTACATCAGGGTCAACTCGATGCTGATAATATAGATCAATGGCTTCGACGTTAAGACGTTTGAGTGAGCCTTCGACTGATTGCCTAATCTGCTCCGGCTTACTTTCAACCACCTGTTTACCATTCACGATTTTAATACCAAATTTAGTAGCAATAACGACATTTCCTTTGAACGGAGCAAGAGCTTCACCTACCAGCTCTTCATTCACATAGGGACCATAAACTTCCGCGGTATCAAAAAAATTCACACCTCGGTCAATCGCTGCATGGATTAGAGAAATCATTTCTTTTTTGTCTGGTGCTGGACCATAACCATGACTCATTCCCATACAACCAAGACCTATAGAAGAAACTTCTAATCCACTTTTTCCTAATGAGCGTTTTTGCATGATTGATCTCCCCTTTTTTGCATTATCATTGCCTTAAATGGTTCTATTATTTAATCCCATCCCTATTATGCACCAACTGAGAAAGCAACCGTTATCCCATTCCTCTCAAATGATTGCCTAATTCTCTCAATGCAACTTAAGCCATGAAGAGATATGCATTATAAGGGCGCTATCACGAAGAAAAGAAGAAGGAGGATCTTATTTTATGTCTCAACAATTTATAAACGGCAGGATAATACCTACACAACTGCTATTCCATCTTTATATCTTAATAAAATGATGGCTTCGCCCAATCTGTATCTGGTTCGCCCACTCCAAGACTAGCTTGAAGATATTTATCACTTTTTTCTTGGATAATATCTATTATTAATTGAGTTACTGCTTGGCGAGTAACTTGTGCACCTTTAAAAGGTTCTCCTTTTTGGGTAATCAAATATTTAGTATTATCAGCTTGATTGTAAAGCCACGTTAATCTTAGCAGTGTATAATTCAGACTAGAATTCTCAAGCATCCGTGCAGATTCAATCTGGGAATGCATTCTGGGGCTTTCACCAATCATACGTTTATTCCATTCACCAAAAGCTCCCGGCACCTCATCGTAAATTCCAAGAACTGAAGCCGCAATTACTCTTCTCACTCCTGCATCATGCATTGCATCAATTATTGTTTTTGTTGATTCTTCATCACCCATGTCATTAATGTATACAAGGTCTACGTCTTTCATAGCATCGATCAGTTCATCTCTATCTTTAAAATCGCCATCAACAATAAATTCTCTGCTATCATCAATGATAGTTAAACGTTTATGACCGTTTCTTGCATAAAGAACGATGGAATGGTCAGTTTTATTGAGCAATTCATTTGTTAACATACGGGCTATTTGGCCTGCTGCACCTAAAATTAAAATTTTCATCATACCACTCCTCGTATAATAAATGTTGTTCCTTGAAAACTACCAATTCGAGTATAGGCATCTCAACACTATTGTTTAGCATTACTTTTTGCATGTGGAATCCTCTTGTACTAATTTCTTTTTATTCAAATAATCTTCTATTGACTGTAGAGCCTGCTGCTCGTCAATTCTTTCTGCCCTTATAGTGATATAAGATCCAGGCATAATTGCTAATGACATAGTGTCCATAAGCGACTTGGTTGAATTTTTTAGGTTAACAGATCTTCCCCTATATTCAAGAAGTATGGTAGAGGTAAACTTACAAGCAACACTTACTAAGAAGGTTGCTATACGGGCGAATCCTGTATCTGCAATGATTTTATATTGTTTTTCAATCATTCTTCTCCTACCCCCTATAGCCCTTTTATAAAAGGATAATTAATTAAGTAGGGTCAAATTATTTATAATAAACGAAGTTTATTGGTATTAAATTATCTCTCTTGATGTGTAGGACGAATAAGCATTTCATTAATTGCTATATCTGATGGTTGTTCAATGGCAAAAGCAATAGCACGGGCAATGCTTTCAGCGTCAATGGCAACATCTTCATAAAGTTTATCAATTCCAGGTTTTAAATCGATATCGGTGATCAAGTTAATTAATTCAGACTGAACTGCGCCTGGTGAGATAATAGTTGAACGAATATTGTTTCCAGCTTCTTCTTTACGTAATCCTTCAGAAATAGCGCGTACAGCAAACTTAGTACCCGCATAAACAGCACTTCCAGCACCAACAACATGTCCAGCTACTGAAGACAAATTAATGACATGTCCTGATTTTTGTTCTCTCATGGATGGAAGCACAGCCGCAATTCCATAAAGTACGCCTTTAATATTCACGTCAATCATTTTATTCCAGTCTTCGATTCTTTTCTTAAAAAGAAATGAATGTGGCATGACGCCAGCATTATTCACTAATACATCAATTTTTTCAAACTCTTGAAGTGCGTACTGAGCAAGCTCTTCCATTTGTTCATGTGACGTTACATCGGTGACTTTATAAATAGCTTTTCCACCAGTTTTTTCGATTTCTTTCTGTAACTGTTGTAAACGATCTTCACGACGAGCTGCCAAGACCAACTTTGCACCTTTAGATGCAAGTTCTTTAGCTGTCGCCTCTCCAATTCCACTAGAAGCACCTGTAATAATCACAACTTTATCTTTTGTGTTAGATAACATTTATATCTATCCTTTCTTAATAAAAATAAATTTATTAATCTAGATGATTTGCCATATAAAAGCAAATCATCTGCTGAATCTATTTTCTAAAACTTCACTGCTGTGCACTTGAGAGCTCACGACTACGTCTAAATGAAAACACTCCAACCAGTAGAGCAATCACGACTGATGTCGCTCCAATCCAACTGATCTCTAGTATTGATGACCTTCCCGCAACAATACCTCCAATTCCAGCACCCGCAGCAAAGCCAAGTTGTACAAAGGAACTGTTCAGACTAAGCACGATACTAGAGGCTTCTGGAGTCAGCGAGACAAGGTTAAAGTTTTGGGTAGGACCGAACGTCCAAGCAGCAATTTCCCAAATCATGAGCAAAAGGAGGGTAACCATTACCCATCCCAATCCAGAGACCGTAGAGAGCAATACTAGCGAGATGATGTGGACAGCCATGGATCCGACCAGCGTGCGGATGATGCCGATCCGGTCTGCCAATAAGCCACCAACCTTAGAGCCAATCAAGCTCGCGATACCCATAGCTAAGAGAATCATACTCAATTTTTCTTTTATGGTTGGCAGAACGGCGGTCAGAAAGGGTGTGATATACGTATTAAGCATTGAATAACTAATAAATACAAAGAAGGTTACACTAAGAGTGAGTGCGACTCTCGGATTCTTCAAGAGGGCAAGACGCTTACCTAGAGAAACAGCCGCCTCGCCTTCCATGACCGGAATCGTCCGTACAACGGCAAAGATAGCCAGTAGGCTGAAGAGTCCGATGCCCCAGAAGATGACCTTCCAATCATAAGACGAAGCAATCATACGGCCAAGGGGAACGCCAAAGACAAGAGAAGAGCTATACCCCATTGCAACATTGGCCATCGCTCCACCCTGACGTCCAGGAGCCGCCAGTTTTGCAGCTATACCATAGGCGGTGACAACGAAGACCCCTGTTCCAATCCCTAGTAAAACGCGAGAGGCCATCAGCAAGCCAAAGCCTGGAAGAGCAATTACCCCAATGATGCCGAGTAATATGATAGCGAGAGCCAGTACCAATTGCTTACGCTGATCCATCTTCGAGGTTGCTACCATGACAAGAGGCGTGCCGATTGCGTTGCCGAGAGCGAATACGGTAATAAGCTGCCCTGCGGTTGCTACCGATACATCGACAGAAGCAGCCACTTTATCCAACGTACCTACGATGACGAATTGTGAAGTGCCGACGACGAAGCTAATAAGGGTCAGCATGTAGATTTTCCAACTATTATTCACTGTGTTCTATCTACTCCTTTATCTATGATGTGATATATTAAGTTTTATATTTTAGACTTTTTTGTTCTTGTTAAGTTACCAGTAAAGATTCCCTTCGAACTACTTTACTCGGAAATCAGAGCATAACCAGAGCTTATATCCATACAACCAGCCTGATAGAAGAAACTCCTGGCTCACTTCTTCCTAATCTACGCGTTTGCATGATTGTTCTTCCCTTCTTTGCATTATTCTCGCTTTAAATGGTTATATTATTTAACCGCATCCCTATTATGCACCAACTGAGAAAGCAACCGGTATCCTATTCCTCTTAAATGATTGCCTAATCCTCTCAATACCACTTACACAATGAAGAAATATGCATTATAATAGCGCTATCACGAAGGAAGGAAGAAGGAGGATCTTATTTTATGTCTGAACAAATTTATAAACGGCAGAAAGAACTTGCTAAACTTATTGAACGTTATTCAGGGCAGGACGGTAACCACACAACTGCTGTTCCGTCTTTATTTTTCACTCGTCTATCTAATGCTGTCGGACCGAGTCATGGAGTTTACAACCCTTCCTTATGCATTATCGTCCAGGGTATGAAGGAGGTATTACTGGCGCAGGAACGCTTTACATACAGTCCTGCCAATTACCTTGTTGCATCTGTTGATTTACCAGTTACCGCCCAAGTCATAGAAGCCTCTCCTGCTGTTCCGTATTTAGCTTTCAAGCTTGAATTTACACCAAATCAAATCTTAGAGATTTTAGGTAATGCTGAAATCCAAGCTGATTCAAAAAAAACTGAGAAGAGAGCCATGTTTGTCAGCCCGATAGACTCATCCATGTTAGATGCGGTAATTAGATTAGTTCGCTTGCTAGATAACCCTAAGGACATTCCAGTACTTGCGCCTCTATTCAAGCAAGAAATTCTCTATAGGGTTCTGCAAGGACCATATGGAGGAACACTAGGGCAGATGGCCATAGAAGGTAGCTATACCTATCGAATTAGAGACGTAATCGAACATATCATGCATAACTATGATCAGTCTTTTCGAATTGAGGATCTTGCTGATATAGCAAGCATGAGTGTTTCTTCGCTCCATAGACACTTTAAAGAGGTCACAGCGATGAGTCCGATTCAGTTCCAAAAACAAATAAGACTACAGGAAGCCCGGCGCTTGTTATTAGCCGAGTCGACAGACGCAGCTGATATAGCCTTTCGAGTAGGATATGAAAGCCCATCGCAATTCAGTCGTGAATATTCACGCATGTTTGGACTTCCACCTAGAGAAGATATAAAACGTCTGAGAGAAAAAAATAATCAAAGAGCAAACGCATGAATCCCCTACTCAACAGACAGGATGTAAAAAAAATTAAGTAATAAAAAAGCCTTACTATAATTCTCCCTAGTAAGGCCTTCCATGTTGTTTTGAGAATAAAACGTCTTCTCAAATGATTACTACATATTCTGCTTGAAGCCCCTGTTGTCCCTTATATTCAAGGTAAGAGACTTTCTGTCCTATTTCTAATGAATTAGAGTTAGATAGATTACGGATAGAACTAAAATGGACAAACAAATCTTCTTCACCACTAACTGGAGAAATAAGTCCGTAGCCTTTCTCATAATCAAAACACTTTATCTTACCTATTTTACTTTCCAATACAAACACTCCTCCGACAATATTATTTATAAGGGGATAATATAATCGAAAGATTATTTTTCGTTAATAATTAGATCATGTAATTTAGAGGCTTCATTAGAATTAGTTGCTATCCCTTTTTATTTCATAAGAAAACGACGACAGAGATGGCGTATTACATTTGTAATATAAGGAATAGCATCTTTAGGTGCTGTGCCTTGAATTAACAGATAAATTGATTTAATACCTTCCGATTTTAAATCAATATTAGATTTCCCCATTTGCTCTTTGTAAGTCTTAATCTTTCCCAGCTTCTGAACGAACAAATTTCAGAGCATAATGAGTCCCACAGATATAGATTCCCATGATTGATAGGTAATCAATTAGAAATCCCATGGCGGAGTTATCTAAGATATAAGAACCAAATGGATCATATATGATTAGCTTGGAACCCAAATCTTTCTCAAAGGAAGTCTGCACTCCATAGATAACAATCAAAACCGCCAAGACCCGTAACACAATTGTACGGATACGGCTCATACCTGTAATTCCTGTCATCTTTCTCACTGCATTGATAATCGTTCCCCAGGACACTCCTATATGTACAGCCATAAAGATAAATCCCCAATATGCAGTCAGAACATGTATCTGTCGTACAATCATGTCATTGTTTATAGAAAAATAGGGAAAGATGTCACGGGAAATCGGCACAGAGCTTATCATTACTACAACCATAGATACAAGAAAAAGCAGATTGACCACAATTTTCAGAATACGTCGTACATTGTACGTTCCCTTAATAATCGTCTTATACCATCGTCGATTTAAAATATTGTGGACAATAAACAATATAAACAGGACAATTCCAACTACTTCATGGATTGTATTACCAGTAACATGGTAAGCCATTGCCACTAACATGAGAACTGTCATGACAAGGTCAATGACCAGCCTGATTAATATATTTCGATTCAAAAAAGTTCTCCTCTTTCTAGTTTAAGTACTTACCTTACAATGCACTACCTGAGTAGACAGCGTATGCCATACGCAAAGATTTAGGAAACCACTCACTTAACCCTTAGTAAAGTAATCCTCTTTTTTACCAAGTTAGTCATAGCACCTACTGTTTCCTCTATGGGAACATTTGGACAAAATATAATCTGAGTTCTAATAAATTGAAGGGTGGCAGCCTCAACAAACTACCACCGTCACTGGTTCGTGTTTCCCTTGGGGGAACTTCAAGTGGAAACACACATCCCTCAGTTCTTCTCGCGATGAAAATAAAATGTTAAAAGAGTGTTCTGGATCATCTCCCCTTTTTTCTCATCATCGATTATTTCATGATTATCACCTATTGCATTTACCTCCCATCCCTCCATAGAGATACCTGCGAACCTGGATTCTGTACTGCTGTCTTTCGATCCTGTAAGTTCATAATTCTTCATCTCATCTAACGTATTCACGAAGTCATCCCGTTCCTGATTTGCGTGGCAGGTAAAGCAGCGACCGATGTCTTCCTCGTAATCCACTGATCTGTCGCCATTGAATTCCTGGTATAGCCAATCCCCATTACGCGGGGTATCGGGGGGATTCTGGTCGCCCCAGCCATCGCGCTTTTCCATCACGAAGATTTCAGAAAGCTCTTCATCCTCATAGATTTCGAGAGTGATTACGGTGCCACTCGGGATGGGCTGGCCATTCTGTACAGCTTCGATTGCTTCCCGACTCGTGTAAGCCTCCTCTCTGACATTTCCTCGATTCACAGTCGCGTAGTTCACACCCTTATCGTAATTGTCAGGGAATTTGACAAGTTTACGGTCGTACTCGGAGGGATCCTGTTGGGAAGTCTCATTTGTGTCATTTGTATCATCGTTCCTGTTGCAAGCGATAAGAGTGAGGGCCATCACCAATGCTAGGATCGGAAATAATAGTTTTTTCATACTGTTTTCCTCCTACAAGTTTTTCTGCTTAATGCGTATTCATTACAGTTACTTAGCACATTTTTAGTCTTCCACTTTAACAGCATCCAAACTTCCGTTCAGGCTCAGACAACTCAGCAGAATTGAAGGAATTTCTATACCACTTTTCCTAGTTCACAATTTTGTATGATCATCACCTCAAACTTTTGTATTATTTATTTAACATTCTTATTATCAATCAAATAAAAAGACAACTGTTATCCCATTCCTCTCAAATGATTGCCTAATCCTTTCACCACTACTTATTCAACAGTTTGGTTTTAGACTTAAAGTGCTTGATGGAGAACGAGGGTGAATCAATATACGCGTAATCCTCTGATAAGTTCTTTAATTCGAGAAAAAATGAAACAAATTTAAAAAGCCTTACTACACATTTCCAAGTAGTAAGGCTCTTCATTTTAATCTAAAATATAACAACTTTTTGGCTCTTATACATGGGCCCCCATGTTGGTCGTCATGGTTGAATTCCCTAAAGATTGTTTATACAAATTTGGTATATGAAAATTTTTTCTACACACTATTCAAATATTAAGGGGTTTATAAGGAAAGTATCTTATCATTTACTTAAAGGTTTAGATTTTCCATGAGTTTTTCTTTTTTTATTAAGGAGTAGATTCACATAACGAAAGCTCTAGGCATCATCGATAAAAGAATAGAAAGGCATGTTCATGCCTTTCTATCCCCTTAGTTATTTTGAATAATAGCCATTAATTCTTTGGCTGATTTTGTATGAACCATTTTTTCAATATTAGCCATATCTGAACACGTAATAGCAATACCTGATAAAATCTCTAAATGCGTACCGTCCTTTCCTGCGATTCCAAAAATCAAACGAACTTTCTGACCGTCAAAATCAACACCTTCTGGCACTTGGATCACAGTAAACCCTGATTTTAAAACGTTCTTTTTTGCTTCTTCTGTACCATGCGGAATGGCTACATCATTCCCCATATAGGTAGATGTTATATTTTCACGTTCAATCATCGCTTCAACATAATTTCCTTCTACATATCCGCCTCTTACTAACACGTTGCCTGCAAATCGAATAGCTTCCTCTTTCGTTGAAAATTGTTGGTTTAAGAAAATGTTTGCCTCAATTAATAAGTCATTATTATGATCTATGTTTTCTTCTAAAGATACTGCTGTTTTTTCTTCTGTCCCATGAACAATATCACTATTTTTTAATTGATTAATTAATTTGTCATATTCCGGACTAGATAAGAAGTTCCCAACAGAAATATGATAAGCGTTTGGTACCTTATGTTGCGCTCTTGGCGTCAGCTCTTCTTGAGTAATAACGATTTGAGCATCATTTGGAATATTACTAACGGCAGTATTGGTAACCAGAATATCTAAATCTGTTTGCTTTATTTTCTTACGGAGAAGTGAGGCGCCCATTGCGCTCGATCCCATGCCTGCATCACATGCAAAAATAATTTTCTGAACGTTTGTTGGTAGTTCTCCTTGTTGTTTTGTAAAATTCTCTGTTACTGGACTTTTCTTGGCTTTCATTGCCTGCATTTTGCGAGCAGCTGCATCTAAATCTTCCCTCTGCGTGCCTGTTTTTAGGATAATGGAAGAAGCAATAAAAGATACGCCTGCTGCTACAAGAACACCCGCAATATTCGCAAAATATTCCCCTGGCGGAGTAGCAGCTAAAAAAGCTAAAATACTTCCTGGTGACACAACAGCTTGTAATCCACCATCTAATAAAACAAAAGTGAATACGCCACTCATTCCACCTAGGATTGCACCTATAATTAATAATGGGCGCATTAAAATATATGGAAAATAGATTTCATGAACTCCACCAACAAATTGGATAAGTGCTGCGCCTGGTGCAGACTTTTTCGCTGTCCCTTTTCCAAAGAAACTATAAGCAAGTAGAACACCAAAACCAGGACCAGGGTTTGCTTCAAGGAGCAACAATATTGATTTACCACTAGTTCTAATCTGCTCTGCACCAATTGGTGAAATAATCCCATGATTAATGGCGTTGTTTAAGAATAGAATTTTAGCTGGTTCAATAAGAATACTAGTAAGAGGAAGTAAATGTTTAGCTAATAGCCAATCTACCCCGACAATAAGCCATCCAGTGAAAGCATCTATAGCTGGGCTCGCCCCTAAAAAGGCTAAAATCGCTAGGATTCCTCCAAGGATACCTGCCGAGAAATTATTAATTAACATCTCGAATCCTGTTTTGACTTTACCTTCAATAAACTGATCAAATTTCTTAATAACATAACCACCGAGTGGTCCTATAACCATTGCTCCAAGGAACATTGGAATATCAGAGCCAACAATAACACCCATTGTGGCGATGGCACCTACTACCCCACCCCTTTGGTCGTGCACTATTTTCCCACCTGTATAACCAATTAATAATGGCAGTAAGTATGTAACCATTGGATCAACTAACTTGGCAAGGTTTCCATTGGGAAAAAAGCCGGTTGGTACGAAAAAGGCTGTAATTAATCCCCACGCAATAAATGCTCCTATGTTTGGCATAACCATTGAACTTAAAAAGTTGCCAAACTTCTGTACCGATACTTTTATGTTTGATTGAGCCATATGCTTTCTTCCTTTCTATTTTGTATTTAAATTTATAACAACTAAGTATGTAGCGCTTACATTTAGAATGTTAAATTAAACCCTAGGTGTATACAATAAATAGAACAACTAATCTTGTCTTACTCTATAAAGACACAAGTTTTATTGCAGGAATTAGATCTATTGAAAGAGGTATATATATGAATTAGTTCTTGTGTAATCATTCCTAAAAATTAATGAATTAATTCCAGGGCCTTAGTACTTCTATAAAGAATATTTTATAAGGACTAGCATATGTATAAAAGCTGCATACTAAAGAAAAAAGCCTTTTCGAAAACCCTTGTCCTGCAAGGGTTCTTTTTTGATGTGTGTTCCGAAAATAGTGATTATGTAAACTAACTTTGTATATCGTATACAACATTCCCTTTACCAAAAATGACAAATAAGATTTATAACATAATTAAAATATTTTTTAATATTTTTATTTTAAACTTGAATAATGTTTAAAAATTGTTTAATATTATTTATACAGGAGGTGGTTCTTTATGGAAAGAGAAGAAATTCCTTCATGGATTCTTGCATTAGATAAAGAGTCTTTAGAATTTATTAGAAAGTTTATTTTGAATTCAGGTTCTTTAAAAAACATGTCTAGTCTCTATGATGTTTCTTATCCAACTGTAAGAGCAAAACTAGATCGTTTAATAAAAAAGATTGAAGTACATAGCCAGGAAGAAGATGTAGAATTTGTAAATATGATTAAAGGCTTTGTCATTGATGAACGACTCAGCCTGGATGTTGCTAAAATCATCATTGAAAGATATAAAACAGAAAAGGATGTTTAATTATGGATCATATAGTCGGAATACTAGTAGTCATTATTATTTTGCTTACTCAAGATTATTTATCAACGCGAAAGAATCCTTATTTAGGTGGGATTATTCCAATTGTATATATAGGTGTTATTAGTTTCTTTTTTAATAGATTAATGGATAATAATGATAATTCTTCTACATGGGTAATACTAATCGTTGCTTTGTGTGGACTGTTAAGTTCATGGATTTCGGGTAGAGAACGTTTTAAAAAGAAAAGACAAAAAGAATTAGATCGAATTGAATTACAAAACCTTTGATTTTATTAAATACATTTATTTTATAACTCTATAAAAAAAGTTAAGGATTCACTCCTTAGCTTTTTTTATTCCTAGAATGTCTGTTATGTTAACTACTTTTGTATACACAACTAAAAAAACAGAAAAACCAACCTTTAAGTCCCTGAAGATTGTTTTTTCTCACTATTTTATCCAAAGATACTTCACGGCATCTTGAGTAGTTTGCGTAAAGGTTGCAATATCCTCTTGCATAGATATTTAATGCGTTCCGAAAAAATCAATCATGATAACTAAAAATGTACACGTTTAC
>Ga0164306_10000659_pt1 | contig 14450 bp, 18 predicted proteins | sample Whisoiple_242_MG_FD_110213 | JGI IMG/M metagenome (GOLD analysis project Ga0164306, IMG submission 110213) | Soil microbial communities amended with fresh organic matter from upstate New York, USA - Whitman soil sample_242_MG | ecosystem: Environmental > Terrestrial > Soil > Unclassified >... | reverse complement strand
GCGGGTGCCCCCGTAGTAGTCGTAGCCCCAGACCTCCTGGAGCAGCTGGGCGCGGGTGAACACGCGGCCCGGGTGCTGCACCAGGTACTTGAGGAGCTCGAACTCCTTGTACGTGAGGTCGAGCGGGCGGCCGCGGAGCCGGGCGGTGTAGCCGCCGGCGTCGATCATCAGCTCGCCGGACGAGATCTCCTGCGGCTGGTCGTCGTAGGAGGACCGGGCGGCGCGCTCGATGACCAGGCGGAACCGGGTCTCGACCTCGGCGGGCGTGGCGTTCTCGAGCACGATGTCGTCGGCGCCCCACTCGGCCGTGACGACCGTGAGCCCGCCCTCGGTGAGCACCAGCACGAGCGGCACGGTGAGGCCGGTCGCGCGGAGCAGGCGGCACGTGGTGCGCGCGGTCACCAGGTCGCGGCGCGCGTCGAGCACGACGATGTCGGCGTCGGGTGCGTCCACGAGCGCGGAGGGCTCCACGGGCAGCACCCGGACCCGGTGGGACAGCAGGCCCAGCGCGGGCAGCACCTGGGACGAGCCCCCCGACGCGGGCGTGAGCAGCAGCAGGTCGGCCACGCAGCGGCCCTCCTCCCGTCCGAATTGGGGGACACGGTACCCCTCGGATGTCACGGGGCACCGCGCGTCCGCGACACATGACGGTGGTACAAGCGGGCGGCGCCCCCGGGCCCGGCGCGACCCGCCCGATGCCGGGTGCGGGGCCCCGGGATGCGAGGATGGCGCCCGTGCCCGCCTCGAACCGCGCCGTGACCACGGCCGTCCTGGCGACGCTCGTCGCTGTCGCCGGCGTCCTCGGGGGCGTCTCGCTCGCCGGCCGGGACGGCGTCGTCCTCGCCGCCCTGCTGATCGTCCTCTCGGGCGTGCTCGCGCTCGGCTGGCCCCGGGTGGCCGGGCTGCCCGCGCGCGTCGGCAGCGGGGTGGTGATCGGCCTCGCCGGCGTCGCCGCCGTCGTGGTCGTGCACGTCACCACCACCGAGCCGCTGCTCGGCGACGTGCCCGCGGTGTTCGCCGGGGCGGTGCTGGCCGCCTTCGTGGCCGAGCTCGCGCGGCGGGACGGGCGCGAGCGGCTGGTCGAGTCCGTCGCCGGCACGGTGGCCGGCGCCCTGGTGCCGGTGTGCGCGGCCGGGTGGCTCGCCGCCGAGCGCACCGCCGCGGGCGACGCCGTCGTGGTGACCGGGGCGGTCGCGCTCGCGGTCGCGTCCGCCGTCACGGCGCTGCCCCTGCGCGGCTGGGCGGGCGCGGGCGCCACGCTCGGCGCGGCCGTCGCGGGCGGGCTGGTCGCGGGCGCCGCGCTGCCGACGGTCGGGCTGCTGTCGGGCGCGCTGCTCGGGGCCGCGACCGGCGTCCTGGTCGCCGCGGGCGACGCGCTGTTCGACCGGCTGCCGGCCCTGGAACATCGTCTCGCGGGGTGGGCGGTCGCTGTGCTGCCCGTCGCCGTCACCGGCATCCTGGTCTACGTCGTCGGCCGCGTGCTCGTCGGCTGACGACCGGGCCGCCCGCCGGGCGCGCCCGCGCCGGGACCCGGGGGTGGGCATGGGGCTGCGCGTCCTGCTCGTCCTCGGCGTGCTCGCGGTCGCCGTCGTCGCCGGCCTGCTGTGGCGGTCGCGGAACGGGCGCTTCGTGGCGTCGCGCGGCGGGGGCGACGACCGGCTGACCGGCGCCGACCTCGGCGCGCCGCTCGGGTCGGCTGCCACGTTCCTCCAGCTGTCCTCCGAGGCGTGCGCGCCGTGCCGCAGCACCGCCGCCGTGCTCGGCGCGCTCGCCGCCGCGCGGCCGGGCCTCGCGCACGTCGAGGTCGCCGCCGAGGAGCGCCTCGACCTGGTCCGCCGGTTCGACGTGCTGCGCACGCCCACGGTGCTGGTGCTGGACGGCGCCGGCGCGGTGCGCGGCCGGCTGTCCGGCGCGACGACCCGGCAGCAGGCGGTCGCGGCGCTGGACGCGCTCGACCGCTGTCCCGCCGCCGCCTGACGGGCCGCGCGCCCGACCACGCCCGCCCCCACCTCCCGGGAGACCGCCGTGCCCGCACAGCCCCGCACGCCCGCACAGCCCGCGCCCGCGCCCGCCGCCCCGGCCGGCATCGATCCCCGCGGCCCCCGCGTCGGCGCCGCGCTGACCGCCGTGCTGCTCGTCGTCGTCCTGCTGCTGCCCGGCGCCGCCGCGACCGCCGCGCTGGCCGTCGTCGCCGCGCTGTTCGCCGTCGGGGCCGCCCGCGGGGCCCAGGGCTCCGTCCAGGGCCTGCTCTACCGGCGCCTCGTCCGGCCGCGGCTGGCCCCGCCCGCCGAGCTGGAGGACGCCCGGCCGCCGCGGTTCGCGCAGCTGGTCGGCCTGGTCATCACGGGGGCGGGCGTGCTGCTCGCGCTGCTGGGCGTCCCGGGGGCGGTGCCGGTCGCCGCGGCGCTGGCGCTCGTCGCCGCGGTGCTCAACGCGGCCTTCGGCCTGTGCCTCGGCTGCGAGCTCTACCTGCTCGGCGTCCGGGTGCGGCACGCCCGGGCCTGACGGGTCGGGAAGGCACGGGGCCGCGTCGTCGTTAGGATCGGCAGATGCACGCACTCGAGATCGTGTTCATCGGTCTGCTCGTCGCCGCGACGATCACCATCGGGTGGTTCTCCGGCTTCGTCGTCTACCGGCTGTTCAAGGGACAGCGCTGACAAGAAGGGCTTCCATGGCGTTCACGCTGCCCGAGGGCCTCGCCCCGGAGATGTACCCGCTCGCCTGGCTCGTCGGGCGGTGGCACGGCGAGGGCGTCGTGGGGTACCCGGGGATCGAGGAGACGGCGTTCACCCAGGACGTGGTGATCGACCACGACGGCGGCCCGTACCTGTCCTACACGTCCACCATCCGGCTCGTCGTCGTGCCGGACGACGCCTCGGCGATCGCCGACGCCGACGGCACCCCGGCCGACGCCGCCCCCGCCACCGCGGACGGGGACGCGGACGGCGCGGTGTGGTCGACGGAGCAGGGCTACTGGCGCATCCCGCCGGAGCGGCCCGAGGGCATGGGCTCCGCGCTGTCGCCGGTCGAGCTGCTGCTCGCCGACCCGTCCGGGCACGTCGCCGTGTACGTGGGCGCGACCGGCAACGGCCGGATCGACCTCGTCAGCGACGTGATCGCGCGCACCGCGTCCGGCGCCGAGGTGTCGGCCGGCAAGCGGCTGTACGGCCTGGTCAACGGCGAGCTCATGTGGGCGCACGACCTGGCGGCGTTCGGGCACGAGCTGCAGTCGTACGCCTCCGCGCGGCTCAGCCGCGTGACGGACTGACATGCCCGACGACGTCGCCGCCGAGCCCGCCGCCCCCCGGCACCGCAGCCCGCTGCTGGACCGGCACGGCGCCGTCGCCGCGTCCGGCCCCGACGCGGGCGTGGCCTGGCACTACGGCGACCCGACCGCGGAGCAGCGCGCGCTGACCCGCGGCGGCGCCGTCGTCGACCAGTCGCACCTGGGCGTCGTCCGGGTGACCGGCCCGGACCGGCTGACCTGGCTGAACTCCATCACGTCGCAGGAGCTCGCGGCCCTGGCGCCGCGGACCTCGACCGAGACGCTCGTGCTCAGCCCGCAGGGGCACGTCGAGCACGCCGCCGCCGTCGTGGACGACGGCGAGGCCACCTGGCTGATCAGCGAGACCGCCCCCGCGCTGGCGACGTGGCTGGACCGGATGCGGTTCATGCTGCGGGTCGAGGTCGCGGACGTGACCGACGACTGGGCCGCGATCGGCGAGCCGGTCGACGCCGAGGGCGCGCCGGACGAGCCGGTCACCTGGCGCGACCCCTGGCCGCGCACGCTGCCCGGCGGCACCCGGTACGGCCTGCCCGACGCCGAGCACCCCGGCGCGGACCGCGCCTGGCGGCTCGTGCTGGTCCCGCGGGCCGACCTGGCGGACGCCGTGCGGGCGCGCGAGGCCGCGGGCTGGCCGCTCGTCGGCACCTGGGCGAGCGAGGCCGTGCGCGTCGAGGCGTGGCGCCCGCGCGCCGGCCGCGAGGTCGACCACCGGACCATCCCGCACGAGCTCGACTGGCTGCGCACCGCCGTGCACCTGCACAAGGGCTGCTACCGGGGGCAGGAGACCATCGCGCGGGTGCACAACATGGGCCGGCCGCCGCGCCGCCTGGTGATGCTGCACCTCGACGGGTCGGGCCACGTGCTCCCCGAGGCCGGCGCGGTCGTGCGCGACCTCGGCGACCTGCTCACCACGGGCGAGCCCGGCCGCGAGGTCGGCGTCGTCACGACCGTCGCCCGGCACCACGAGCTCGGCCCGGTCGCCCTGGCGGTCGTGAAGCGCTCGGTGCCGGTGGACGTCGAGGTCGTGGTCGAGGCCGACGGCGGCGTGCTGACCGCCGGGCAGGAGATCGTGGTGCCGGGCGACGGCGTGTCCGTCGACCGACCCGCCGCCCGCGGGCCGCTGACCCGCGGCCTCGGCGGCCACCCGATGCTGTGACCCGCCGGTGACGGGCGCGCGGCCGGACCGGGGGCCCTCGGCGGTCCGGGTGCAGGTCGCCGCGCGCGTGCGGCAGGGGCGCGCCCGGGTGCGCACGGCGTTCGTGCCGATCCTGCAGGCCGTGCTCGCCGCGGGCGTCGCCTACTGGATCGGCTACACCGTGCTCGGGCACAGCGCGCCGTTCTTCGCACCGGTCAGCGCGTGGATCGCGCTCGGGTTCACCGCCGACCGCGACCTGCGCCGGGTCGCCGAGCTCGCGGTGGGCGTCGCGATCGGCGTCGGCCTGGGCGACCTCGTGGTGCACGTCATCGGCACCGGCGCGTGGCAGGTGGCGTTCGTGCTGCTGGTCGCGGCGCTGATCGCCCGGTTCCTCGACCGCGGGCCGATGCTCACGACCCAGGCGGGCGTGCAGTCGATCGTCATCGTCGGGCTGCCCGCGGTGAGCGCGTCGGGCGGACCGGTCGGGCGGTGGACCGACGCGCTGGTCGGCGGCCTGGTCGCGCTCGCCGTCGCCGCCCTGACGCCGAGCGACCCGCGCCGCCGTCCTCGGGCCCAGGGCCGGGCGGCGGTGGAGGAGCTCGCGGGGATGCTGCGGCTGCTGGCCCGCGGCATGCGCGGCCGCTCCGAGCACGACGTCGAGGACGCGCTGATCCGGGGCCGGGCGTCGCAGCCCGCGCTCGACGAGTGGCAGGACGCCGCGTCCTCGGCCCGGGACCTCGCGCGGGTGTCGCCCGCCGCGCGCCGGCACCGCACCGAGCTGGCCTGGGTCGGGCAGTCGGCCGTGCGGGTGGACCGGGCGGTGCGGAACTCCCGGGTGCTGGCCCGGCGCGCGCTGGCGTCGGTCCAGGCGGACCGGGCCCGCGACCTCGGGCCGGTGGCCGACGCGGTGGACCGGGTGGCCCTGGCGGCGGACGCGCTGGCGGCGGCGCTCGGCGACGGGACCGAGCCGCTGCGCGCCCGGGAGGACCTGCTCCGGCTGGCCGCGGAGCTCGACCCGTTCACGCTGACGCCCGACGACCTCCAGGCGCAGAGCCTGCTGCTGCTCGTGCGGTCGCTGGTCGTGGACCTGCTGGAGGCCGCCGGGGTCGACCCCCGCACGGCGCGGGAGGCGCTGCCGGAGATCTGACGCGGCCCCCCGCCGGGCGCGCGGCGGCCGGCGCCCCGTAGGCTCGCCCCGTGATCTTCGGCAACGTGCAGGTGCTGCTGTTCCTCCTGTTCACCCTCGTCATCCTGGTGCTGGCGGTGTGGGCGCTGGTCGACGCCCTGCGCCGCCCCGCCTCCGCGTACGTCGCGGCGGGCAAGCAGACCAAGCAGATCTGGTCGATCATCCTGGGCATCGCGACCGCGGTGGCGTTCTTCTCGGTGCCGCCGCCGCTGGGCCTTGGGGCGTTCCCGACGTTCCTCGCGCTGCTCAGCGCCGTCGCCGCGATCGTCTACCTGGTCGACGTGCGCCCGGCGGTCGCGCCGCACTCCCGCCGCCGCGGCGGCGGTGGCGGCCAGGGCCCGACCCGCGGCGGGTGGTGAGCGTGCCCGGCATCCGCCAGGGCGGCCCCGACCTGGCCGAGCGGCTGCGCGGCGAGGCCGCCGCGGCGGTCGTCGTGCGCCACGCCGCGGGCGCCGGCGACGTGGCCGCGGCGGCGGTCCCGCTGGCCCGGGTCGTGCGCGGGGACCTCGTCGAGTCCGTGCACCTCGGCCACCTCGTCGTGCTCGCGCCCGACGGCTCCGTCCGGCTGGCGCTGGGTGACCCCGAGGTCACCGTGCTGGCGCGGTCGTCGCTCAAGCCGCTGCAGGCGGTCGGCATGCTCCGCGCGGGCCTCGACCTGGACGGGCCCCACCTCGCGCTCGCCTGCGCCAGCCACGACGGCACGCCGGAGCACCTGCGGGTCGTCCGCGAGACGCTGCTCGGCGCGGGGCTGGACGAGTCCGCGCTCGACAACACCCCGGACTTCCCGCTGGACGCCGAGGCGGCGTTCGCGTGGCGCACCGAGGGGCACGGCAGGGAGCCGGTCGCGCAGAACTGCTCCGGCAAGCACGCGGCGATGCTGGCGACCTGCGTCGCGCACGCCGGCGAGCCCGGCTGGGGGCCCGAGGCGTACCGCGAGCCCGAGCACCCCGTGCAGGTCGCGTGCCGCGCGGCGGTCGAGGAGCTGACGGGCGAGCAGGCCTGGCACGTGACCGTCGACGGCTGCGGCGCCCCGCTGTTCTCCACGACGCTCACCGGGCTCGCCCGCGCGTTCGCGCGGATCGCGGTCGCTCCGGTCGCCGACCCCGGCACGCCCCTCGCCCGGGTGGCGCTGGCGATGGCGGAGCACCCCGAGCTGGTCGGCGGCGCGTCGCGCGACGTGACCCGGGCGATGCGGGCGGTGCCCGGCCTGGTGGCCAAGGACGGCGCGGACGGCGTGTACGCGGCGGCGCTGCCGGACGGGTCGGCCGTGGCGTTCAAGGTGACCGACGGCGGCGGGCGGCCGCGACCGGCCGTGCTCGCGGCGGCGCTGCGGGTCGCGGGGGCCGCCGCGGTGCCCGGCGTCGACCTGGCGGCGCTCGACGCGCTCGGGGACGTGCCCGTGCTCGGGCACGGCGAGCCCGTGGGCGCGGTCGTGCCGGCGTTCGCGCCGGCGGCGCCCGGGCCGGCCGCGTGAGGGCGGCCGCGTGAGGGCGGTCGTCCAGCGCGCCAGCCGGGCCTCGGTCACGGTGGACGGCGCGGTCGTCGGCGCGTTCGAGGGCGAGGGCCTGGTCGTGCTGGTCGGCGTGACCCCCGGCGACGGCCCCGCGCAGGTGGAGTACGTGGCCCGGAAGGTCGCCGACCTGCGGATCCTCCGCGGCGAGCGGTCGGTCGCCGAGGCCGGCGCGCCGGTGCTGGTCGTCAGCCAGTTCACGCTCTACGGCGACGCGCGCAAGGGCCGGCGGCCCACCTGGAACGCCGCGGCGCCGGGGCCCGTCGCGGAGCCGCTGGTCGACGCGGTGGTGGCGGACCTGCGGGCCCGCGGGATCACGGTCGCCACGGGGGTGTTCGGGGCGGACATGGCGGTCGACCTGGTGAACGACGGCCCGGTGACCCTGCTGCTCGAGTCGGCGCCGGACGCCTGACGCCGCCGGGCTCAGGTCAGGCGGAGGACCAGGCGCTCCTCGACCTTCGACGAGTCGCGGGTCCGGGCGTGCCGCTCGCCGGTGCGGACGAAGCCGGCGCGGACGAACAGGTCGCCCGCCGCGTGGTTCCCGTCGACCACCCACAGCGACACCGTCTCGGCCCCCTCCGCCCGCGCGGCGTCCTTCACGGCGTCGAGCAGCGCCCACGCCATGCCGCGGCGGCGCGCCTCCGGAGCCACCCAGAGCTGCACGACGTGGCGGTCCGACGTCGGCGACCCGGGCTCCTGGATCATCCCGACGAGCCCGCGCGGGGTGCCCTCCTCGTCGACCACCCAGGTCGACGCGCTGCGCAGGCGCATGCGCCAGTGCGGCTCGGCGAACAGCTCCTCGCGCGCCAGCGACGACCCGAACACGTCGGGGTCCTCGCGGAGCGCGCGCAGCCGCACGTCGCGGACCGACCGCCAGTCGTCCTCCTGCACGCGCCTGATCTGCACGCCGACAGCATGCCGCACGGCTCGCCGCTCGTCGCCCGGGGCGCCCGGCGCGCCCCCGGGTGAACGGGTCAGGGGTGCAGGCGGGCCTCGTCCGCCCCGACCTCCGGGACGCCGTGCCCGGCGGGGTCCGGCACCGCGCGGGCGACGTCGGCGACGTCCTCCTCGGGGCGCGGCGGGATCGTCTCGTCGGCCTCGAGCTGCGGCACGTCCTCGCGGCCGTCGTGCTGCACCGGGACGGGCTCGGTGCCGTCGGGGCCGGCGGGGATCGGCTCGGTGGGGATCGGCTCGGTCACGGTGTCCTCCCGGGGTCTCGCAGGTGGGGCCACCGTAGGCCCGGGTGGTCGCGCCCGCAGGACGAGCGCCCGGGTCCGCGCCACGATGGGGGCATGCGCATCGAGGCCGTCCTCGGGGACATCACCGACCAGGACGTCGACGCGGTCGTGAACGCGGCCAACTCGTCGCTGCTCGGCGGCGGGGGCGTCGACGGGGCGATCCACGCGGCCGCCGGGCCGGAGCTGCTGGCGGCCTGCCGGGACCTGCGCCGCACGACGCTGCCGGACGGGCTCCCGGTCGGCGACGCGGTCGCGACGGGTGGGGGCCGGCTGCGCGCGCGGTGGGTGGTGCACACCGTCGGGCCGGACGCGCACGCCGGCGAGACCGACCCGGCGCTGCTGCGCTCGGCCTTCACCCGGTCGCTCGACGTCGCCGCGGAGGCCGGCGCGCGCACGGTCGCCGTCCCGGCGGTCAGCGCGGGGGTCTACGGCTGGGCGCCGGCGACCGTCGCCGAGGTGGCGGTCGCCGCCGCGCGGGCGTGGGCCGCGGGGCACCCGGACGCGCTCGACCTGGTGCGGTTCGTGCTGTTCTCGCCGGCGGTCCTGGCGGCGTTCGAGGACGCGCTCGCGGAGCACTGAGCGCCCGGGCGGCCGGGTCGTGGGGCCGGGGCCGCCGCGCGTCAGCCCGCTGCCGCCCCCGCCCGGGCCGGCAGCCGGGACAGCCCGGCGCGCAGGTCCTCCGCGCTCGCCGTGAGCGAGATCCGCACCCAGCCCTCGCCCTCGGCGCCGAACGCCGACCCCGGGGCGACCGCGACCCCCGCGGTGCGCGCCAGGTCCTCCGCCCAGGCCGCGACGTCGCCGCCGCTCGCGTGCGAGACGTCCGCCCACAGGTAGATCCCGCCGGCCGCGGGCAGCCAGGGGATGCCGCGCTCGTCGAGGATCGCCGTCGCCAGGTCCCGGTGCTCCCGGTAGGTCTGCCGCGCGTGCGCCACCGCGTCCTGCGGCCCGGTGAGCGCGGCCAGCGCCGCGTACTGCGCCGGGGTGTTCACGCAGGACACGATCGACTCCTGCAGCGTCGGCATCAGCGGCGCCATCCGGTCCGGCACCACCAGCACCCCGACGCGGAACCCCGTCATCGCGTGCGTCTTGGAGAACGTGTGCAGGGTGAGCACCCGGCCGTCGGTGTCGAACCGCGCGGCGGGGACGTGCGGCGCCTCGTAGGTGAACGCCGCGTAGCACTCGTCGGACAGCACCCACAGGTCGTGCCGCCGGGCGACGTCGACGAGCTCCGCCACCAGGTGCTCGGGCAGGCTCGTGCCCAGCGGGTTCGACGGCGAGTTGAGCAGCAGCACCCGGGTGCGGTCGGTGATCGCCGCCTCGACGGCGGCGGGGTCGGGCAGGAAGCCGTCCCCGGGCCGCAGGGCGTAGGGCTGCGGCTCGGCCTGGAGCAGCCGGGTCGCCATCGCGAACGGCGGGTAGCCCGGGTCGGGGACGAGGACGCCGTCGCCCGCGCCGACCGTCAGGCTCAGCGCCAGGTGCAGCGCCTGCGCGCCGCCCGCGGTGACCCACACGTTGTCGCGGCGGACCGGCGGGGCGTGCTCCGGGTCGAGCCACGCCGCCACCGCGTCCCGCAGCGGGGCGATGCCGCCGTTGGGCGTGTACCGGGTGTCGTCGCGGTCCAGCGCGGCGCGGGCGGCCTCCAGCACGTGCGGCGCCGTCGGGAGGTCGGGCTCCCCGACGCTGAGCACCACGGCGCCCGGCAGCGACCACGCCAGCTCGGTGATCCGGCGGATGCCGGAGGCGGGGACGGCGCGGGCGTGGCGGGCGATCTCGGGCACGGGGTGCAGGCTAGCCCGGCGGTGTTCCGGGGCCGTGTCCGCCTCGGCCCGCCCCCGCCGACCTGCGGCGTTGGCAGGATGGGGGCGTGACCGCCTCGCCCGACGCCCCGTCCGTCCTCTCCCGCTCGCGCGCCCGCACCGCCGGCACCGCGCTCGCAGCCGTCGCGCTCGGGGCCGTGGCGTGGTGGCTGCTGCGGCTCGGGGCGCACGACGCGACGCTCGTGCGGTGGGAGTGCTTCGCCGGCACCTGCGCGACGGACGACTTCGCCGGGGCGGCGCCGGTGCTGGGCGGGCTGGTGCTGCTCGCCGCCGCGGCCGTCGCCGCGCCGCTCGCCCGCCGGGCGACGCCGGGGCTGGCGGTCGTGCTCGGCTCGGGGGCGCTGCTCGCCGGCTGGTCGGCGGCCGTGACCGACGGGCTGACCACCGAGCAGGCGGTGCGCCGGCCGGTGCTCGTCGCGGCGCTGGTGCTCGCGCTCGGCCTGGTCGCCGCCCTGTGGGGCGGGGTGCGGGTGCTGCGGGGCGCGGGGCTGCTGGCGCGGCTCGGCGGCCGCACCGGCACCTGGGCGCGCGTGCAGGACTACGAGAGCGGGACGGGCCCGGTCGTCGGCGCGACCGTGCACTTCGCCGACGCCGGCGGCGTCCGGCACGCGGTGCGGGCCCGGGTGCCGCGCGAGGCGTTCCAGCACCCGCCGCGCGCCTACTACGACCCCGCGCGGCCGGACGACGGGGAGCGGCTGGTGGTCGTGGTGCCGTCGCCGCCGCTGACGGCCGCCGGCCGCCGCGCGCGGGAGCAGGCGGTCCGGGTCCTGCTGCCGCTCCCCGAGGACGACCTCCCGGGCGGCGGCCCCGCGCGCGCGGGGCGGACCGGGGCGGCCGGCGCGGCGGGCGCGGGTCGTGCGGGGTCGGGCGCCTCGTCACCCGCGGGCGGCCGCGGCGCGGGCTCGGTGGTCGACGCGCTCGAGCGGCTGCAGGCGCTGCGGGCCTCGGGTGCGCTGTCGGAGGAGGAGTACGCCGCCGCGAAGGCGCGGGTCCTGGCGGGCTGAGCGGGGCCGACCGCGGGTCCCCGCGTCGCTCGACCTGCCGCGCCGCGCTGTCCGGGCGGATACTGGTGCCATGGCGACGACGCTGGACCCGGCCGAGGTGACCGCGCTCCTCGAGGAGCGGCGGCGCGAGGCCCTCGCGCGGCTGGCCGGCACCGACGCCGAGCGCGCGGCGGTCGTCGCCGCGTCCCGCGAGTCGGTGGCCGACGACGAGCACGACCCCGAGGGGTCGACCATCGCCTACGAGCGCCGGCTGCTCGACGCCCTGACGCACGACCAGCGGGACCGGCTGCGGGAGATCGACGAGGCCGAGCACCGGCTGGCGGCGGGCACGTACGGCACCTGCGCGCGCTGCCACCGCCCGATCCCGGTCGAGCGGCTGCGCGCCGTGCCGACCGCCCGGACCTGCGTGGACTGCGCGGCGCGCTGACCCCTGCGCCGACCCCCGCGCCGGCGAGGGCCCGGCCCGCGTGCGCGAGGATGGGGCGCATGTTCGCGCGCCCCGACGACCTGACCGCCATGGGCCTGGCCCTGACCGAGGCCGCGGGCTGCGCCGCGACCGGGGACGTCCCCGTGGGCGCGGTCGTGCTGGGCCCGGGCGGCGAGGTGGTCGGCGCGGGCCGGAACCGCCGCGAGGCCGACGCCGACCCGACCGCGCACGCGGAGGTGCTGGCGCTGCGCGCGGCGTCGGAGGCGCTCGGCCGGTGGCGGCTCGACGACTGCACGCTGGTGGTCACCCTGGAGCCGTGCCTGATGTGCGCGGGGGCGACGGTGCTGGCCCGGGTGCCGCGGCTGGTGCTCGGGGCGTGGGACCCCAAGGCGGGCGCGTGCGGGTCGCAGTGGGACGTGGTGCGCGACTCGCGGCTGAACCACCGGGTCGAGGTGGTCGGCGGGGTGCGCGAGGAGGAGTGCGGCGCGGTGCTGCGGGAGTTCTTCGCGCAGCACCGGGGCTGAGCCCCCGCCGCCGGGCGCGCCGCTACCCTGCGGGGGTGCTGCTCCTCCGGTGGGTCCGCCTGATCCTGCTCGGCGTCCCCGCCGTGGTCGCGCTCGGGCTCGGGATGACCGGGCCCGCGCTGCTGCTGCTCGCCGCGACCGCGCCCGGGTACCGGGTCGCGGGCGCGCTGCTGGCGGTGGGCCCGGCCGCGCTGGTGGTGTGGTCGCCCGCCCTGGTGCGGACGGTGGTCGTGGCTCTCGGTGGCCGCGTGGTGCCGGCGGCGCCCGACGAGGTCGCGCGCCTCGCCGATGCGGCGCGCGCCACCGGCCAGCCGCCGCCGACCGTCCTGGTCGCCGCCGCCGACCTCCCGGAACCGGTGCCGTTCCGGGGGCTGCGGCACGACCTGCTGGTCGTGTCGCCGGCTCAGGTGGAGCAGCCGCAGGTGACGGCGGCGGCGCTCGCGGTCGCCAGGCGCCGGGGCGACGACCGGCTGGTCCTGGTCCTCGGCGCGCTCGTGATCGTCCTCGGGAGCTGGTCGAGCGCGCTGCGGCTGGTGACGACCGCGGTGCGGCCGGGTCGGGTGCCCGGCGCGGACCGGCTCGCGCTCGCGGGGCTGCTGCCGCTGGCACCGGTGGCCGCGCTCGGGTGGGGGATCTGCTGGGTCGCGCTCCAGGTGGCGCGCGGCGTCCTCCCGCGTCGCCTGACGGTGGCGCTCCTGGCGCTCGGCGGCAGCACGACGCTCGTGCGCGCGCGGCCCACGGAGGACCTCGTCGCGCTCGGCGACGGCGTCCGGCTGGGCACGATGCTCGCGACCGGGCGGGTCGAGCGGCGTCCGGCCCGGGAACGGTCGGGCGCGCGCACCTGGTGGAGCACCCCGCAGGCGCTCGCGGGGGCGGCGTCCGCCGACCTGCTGGGCGGCGCGGCGCGCGTCGTGGTCGCGGTGCTGGTCGTCGGGGTCGGGACGTACGCGGGCCTCGGCCGGGTCCCGGCCGAGCGGATCGCCTGGCCCTGGGAGGCCGCGCCGGAGGTGGCCACGGCGGTCGGCGTCGACGCCACCCGGGACGACGGCAGCCGCAGCCTGGTCGAGCGCCTGGGTGCCGACGTCGGCACCACGTACACCGCGGCGGTCCGGCTGCCCGACGGCCGCACGGTCGACCTCGCGCCGGGGAGCCACCCCCTCGCGGTCGGCGACGAGGTGCGCGTCGTGCCCGACGCCGAGGCCGGAGGACGCGCGCGGTCGCTCACCCAGAGCTCCGCGGCCGACCTGATCATCGCGAGCGGCGTGATGCTCGCGCTCGGGGCGGGGCTGCTGCGCGGCGTCGGCGGGCTGTCCATGCTGGCGGACCAGCGCCGGCTGGCCCAGGCGGACCACGACCAGCGGGTCGCCACGGGTCGCCGGCACGGCAGGCGCCGGCCGCGACCGTTCCTGGGCGCGCGGGGCTGAGCCGACCGGCCCGGGAGCGGCCGTTCGGTCGTGCGGTCCCCGGCGAGCCGTCGGGCGTGGCCGGGGTCCGTACCGACCCGGGCGGGCGCTGGGCACCCCGTCCACCCTGCCGGCGGCCGCCGCGCCGCGGGCCGCGGACGCGCGGAGGGGCCCCGCCGGCGTCGACCGGCGGGGCCCCTCGTGCGCGGGTGGCGCGTCGATCAGCCGCCCGTGATGTTGTCGTACGCCCGCTGGGCCGCCGTCTGGGCGTCGGCCAGCGCCTCCTCCGGGGTCTTGTCGCCGAGCAGCGCCGCGGTGATGGCGTTGTTCAGCTCGTTCTGGATGTCCTGGCCGGCGGGCGAGGACCCGAAGGTCTTCCCGTACTCCACGACGTCGTAGTAGGTCGCGATGACCTGGTCGAAGCCGGCGTCGCCGGTCTCGGTGACGTACTGCTCGCGGATCGCCTGGTCGGCGGCCGGCGAGCCGGTGAACAGGCCGGTGTTGATGCCGCCGTCGGTGGCGATGGTGTCGGCGCGGGCCTCACCGGCCGCCATCCAGGCGTCCTGCGAGGTCAGGTCGAGCATCCAGGCGCAGGCGGCGTCCTTGTTCTGGGCGCCGGCCGGGATGACGAACGCCGTGCCGGAGGCGACGGAGAACGGGTTGCCGTCCTGGTCGCGGAACGGCACCGCCTCGATCTGGATCTGGCCGACGTAGGCGCCGAGCACGTTCGGGTACCACTGGGCGTTCACCTGCGCGCCGACCTGGTCGGTGACGTACTGGTTGTTGTCGCCGAAGGTGTCGAACGAGTCGGTGAACGACTTCACCTTGGCGAAGCCGCCCTGGGCGTCGGTGATCTGCTTGAGCAGCTCGATGCCGGCGACGTTGGACGGGTCGTCGAGCGTCGGCTTGCCGTCCGCGTC